>Ga0113563_10001545_pt1 | contig 13196 bp, 15 predicted proteins | sample Mud3Dept3metaG_FD_80117 | JGI IMG/M metagenome (GOLD analysis project Ga0113563, IMG submission 80117) | Freshwater wetland microbial communities from Ohio, USA, analyzing the effect of biotic and abiotic controls - Mud 3 Core 4 Depth 3... | ecosystem: Environmental > Aquatic > Freshwater >...
AAGGCCACTGGTCGTACCGGACGGTGGCTTGGTTGATGAAACAGAAACTTTCGGCGCGCTACCCCGCACTTGGAGATCGCATCCAGGCGACCTCGCCGGATATCGAGGACACCCTGACAAGATAGCCTCGTATGAATATCGCCCCAGGATGCTCAAAAAGGCTGTCCAGCAAGGCCGCAGCCGATGAAAGCACCGGAGGCGTAGCCTTGGGCTACGTTGAGGATGCTTTCGAGGCGAGAACGCAGCTGGCGGACTTTTTCAGCATCCTGTTATACGGCCGATCCCGATGATCGACTACCAAACCCAGTGTGAAACAGCGCTGTTGGAAGGCCAATGGGATCAGGCGCAACAGGCGGCGCTGGCCTGGGCCCGCCATCCCGTCAGCGGCACAGACAGAGATCCGAGGCCCCAGTTTGTGCTCAACGTGATCCATCTGCTCCGTGGAGAGTTTGCGGAAGCCTGGAACACCCATTCGAAGTGCCTACAAGAACCGGAAGATATTGCTCAAATCAAAGCCTGGATCGAAGGTATTGTGATGCAGCAGTCGGAGCGGGCCAACGCCCATCTCGTAATGGGATTATTCCTGGCCCAATCAGGCCAGTCGGAACAGTCCATTGCCTGTTATAAGAAGGCGATCAACCTCGAACCAGAGTCCGCCCATCCTCATTATTTTCTTGCCCAGATTCATGAGCGGGCCGACCATCTTGAAATGGCGATCAAGGAATACAGAGAAGCCGTGCAACTTGATCCTTCCTATGCGCCGGCGCGGACCAATCTGGGCGTGTCCTATCAAGAGCAAGGACGGCTGGAGATGGCGATTCCCCAATATCGCGAAGTGATCAAGTTGCACCCAAACGACCCGGTGGCGCATGCCAATCTTGCCTGCGCGCTTGTCGAGCAGGGCAAGTTGGAGCCTGCCTTGCAGTCCTATAAGGAGGCATTGCGCCTGAACCCCATGGATGCAGCTGTCCATCTTGCGCTGGGAGGTCTCTATGAAACGCGAGGCCGTCTGGATCTGGCACAGAAGGCGTATGACGCGGCTCTCATCGCCGATCCGAATTTCGGCCCAGCGCACTCGGCAATCGGCTGGTTGGCGCTGGGCAAACAACAGATGCAGGCCGCCTACGAATCCTTCAATCGCGCCCTCAAATCCAACGCCGAAGATCCTCGAGCCTACCATGGCATTGCTGAGTATTATTCCCATAAGGGGAAACGAGAGAGCGCAATGGAAAACTTTACCAATGCGCTCAAGTACTACAAAGATCCCGAAATGAAAAACGCGATTTTGAATCAGCTATTCCAAGAAGGCCAAATGGCGGATTAGGGTCGGCCATCTCCTCGTTCCTCGCTCGCTGAGCGCGCACACAAGATCCATCGAATAACTACATTACGGGCGGTGCTCGCTCAATGCGCGCGGTCGAACGAAGAGATGGCCGACCCTCTTGATGTGTGGGGGAGCATGAGGAGGAGCGAACTCTGAAGGCCCTCGGTCGACCCGCGCGGATACTTGCATAGGAAATGCGTTTGACAAGTCTTCGAGTGACCGGGAGAATGCGGCCAGCTCTGGCTGCATTCACGGGGAAGAGTGATCAGCCATTGCTGACTTTCAAGACACTGCTTCTCCAGGGTCTGGCGAGATTTCCGAGGCCCCAAGAGGAGTGGGCACCGGCAATTGAACAATATTTCCAGCATGAACCAAGATGGGCATTTCAGAAACCGGAAATCTAACTATCAGCTCGTTTGCGGTTGCTCAAACAGGTGGTCAACGAGGCCGCAGGCGGAAAAAACACCGGAGGCGTAGCATTCTCACCCGCCCAACCCCGAGCTGTCAGAACAGCTCTTTTCCCGGGTGGGGTACGTTGAGGATTTTTTGAGCTGAGAACGAAGTTGGGCGCCTGTTTCAGCAACCGATTTAGAGGTCGCGGATGGCGCCTTGTAACACCGTAATCTGCGTCACCGGATCCCCGGAGGCTTTGAGCTCTGCGCGGATCTGCTCTTTGAGGTAGGAGGAGTAGCCGACGCGGTCGATTAAGAAGTCGAGAAACCGTTCGACTGGGAGTAGACTTTGGGCTTTGAGTTCTTCCAGGGTCTCATCACTCACTGGCACGTAGCTGTTCCCCATGTGGAAGACCACATTGTAGTAGCGGTTTTTTCCGATACGTTCGAACCGTAGACCCTTCACCGACTCCTCCCCTAAGTCCTGCAAGACGGCACATTCTAGATAAGCGCACCGTGGAAGACAAGAGAGGCCTACGCAAGCGGGCCAGACTCTGCTACGTGGTTTGATCGTCGGCTGTGACGGACAATTCTGTCAGTGCCCGCTGAACTCCGCATGCTCGGGTGAGGATGCTCAAACAGGCCATCCAACGAGGCCACAGGTGATGGCAGAACCGGAGGCGTAGCCTGCTGGCTACGTTGAGGATTCTGCCGAGCCGAGAACAAAGTTGGGACCTATTTCAGCATTTTCTTGGGCAGGCTGTTCAAAAAGACCGTCCAGCAAGGCCGCAGGCGGAGCAAGAACCGGAGGTGTACCCTCTGGGGTACATTGAGGATTCTTGCGAGCTGAGAACGCCGCTGGCGGGCTTTTTCAACAGCCTGCTAGAGGTGATACTTCGCCATGCGATACCGGAGTGTATTACGGGTGATCTTGAGGAGTCGGCTGGCTTCGGATATGTTGCCACCAGCGCGTTGCAGCGCCTCCTGTAACAGTTTTTTCTCCATGTCCTGGGCAGAGAGACCAAAGTCCAGGAGCGAGGGCTGGTCAATCTCTCTGCTCGATCCCACCGATGGAGCGTCTCGCACGGAGGCAGGGAGATGGTCCGGTGTGATCGTCTCATCCTTGCACGTGATGGTGAGCCCTTCGACCACGTTGTGCAGCTCCCGTACGTTGCCTGGCCAGGCGTGGTTCTGCAAGATTGTCAATGCGGCTGAAGCGATGCCAGTGATACGACAGCCATGATCTCGGCGGGCGACATCCAGGAAGGAAATGAGGATTGGTTCGATATCTTCGGGTCGTTCGCGGAGCGGCGGAATGCGCAGTTGGTACACGTTCAGCCGATAATAGAGATCCAAGCGGAATCGTCCGGCCTTGATCTGTGCCGGCAAATCTTCGTTGGTGGCCGCAATCACGCGAATGTCGACATGAATGCTTTGGGTGTCCCCTAGCGGATCGACCTGCCGACTTTCCAGGACGCGTAAGAGTTTCGCCTGCGCAGAAGGACTCAGTTCACCGATTTCGTCGAGGAAGAGCGTGCCTCCCTCCGCTTGTTGGAATCGTCCCGGCTTGGCCTGTTTCGCATCGGTAAAGGCGCCTCTCTGATAGCCGAACAATTCCGATTCGAGGAGGTGCTCGGGAATACCAGCACAATTGAGCGCCACAAAGGGGCCTTTAGATCTGGGGCTGGCTACATGGATCCCCTGGGCGAAGAGTTCTTTTCCTGTACCGCTTTCGCCTGTGATAAGGACAGTGGCATTGGTTTGGGCGACTTCTGCTGCCAGGTGTTTCAGCAGTTTCATCTGGGGCGACCGGCCAATGATTTGATCGAAAGCGAAGGTCTGCTCGACAGGAATTCGGGACCCTGGCGTTTCTAGTGCGCGGGTCTTGTGGATGGCCGTCCGGAGATCCTTTGCCGTGACAGGCTGTGCGAGGTAGTCGCTGGCGCCACGGTGTAACGCATCGACAGCGGTTTTTGCTGATCCATCTGTTCCAAGGATAATCACCGGAAGGTGGTGAGCGACGCGTATAGCCTGAGACAGGATTACCTGGCTCAAAATCCGTCCCCGGCTTTCATCACACACGACGAGTACGAGGTCTGCTTGGTCTTTCAGGATGCGCAGACCCTCGTCGGTCGTGGCAGCAACAAGGATCGTGGCGTTGCGCTGGTCGAGGGCCTGCTCGAGCAAGAGCTTGGCCAGAGGATCGGCCGAGATGAGCAGCAAGATCGGAGGGTGCAAGTTATTCAAGCCTCCCCGCGAGTCACCCTGAATATTGAAAACAGCGTACTCCTCTTCCCGGAAAGAAAGAAGGGGGGTCTATTGGGAGGCTTGGCGCCCTGTCTGTCGGCGGCAGTTTTCCTCTGCAATCCCCACATTTCGAAGGAGGCCGCTTCGTTTTGCTCGTTTGAGGGGGCTTTCCTTGAACGAAGTCGCAAAACTTTCATCGCTGACCTCGGCCAGAGCCTTGAGGCTAGGAGCGAGGGTCAAGGGGGTAGGGGTAAACGCCGGTTCATTCGTCGTGTCTGCCCGAAGGTTGAAGGGACAGATATCCAGGCAATCGTCGCAGCCGAAAATGCGATTCCCCATTTGAGAGGCGAGTTCGTCAGAGATAACCTCTCGACCACCTCGTAATTCTATGGTCAGGTACGAGATACAGAGTCGGGCATCGACGACATAGGGTTCCACGATGGCGCCGGTCGGACAGGCTTGAATACAAAGGGTACAGCTTCCACACAGATCTGTGGCAGGCTCATCCGGTTCCAGATCCAGGGTCGTCAGGATCTCCCCGAGCAGAAGCCAGGACCCACATTCGGCCGAGACGAGATTGGAATGTTTCCCGATCCAGCCGAGGCCGGCTTCCTGGGCCCAGGCCTTTTCCATGATCGGGCCTGTATCGACGTAGCTGCGTGTAGCGACGTCTGGCGCCAGTGCTACGATCTTCGCTTCGAGTTGCGCGAGTCGCTGGCTCATCACCGTATGATAATCCTTTCCCCATGCATAGCGTGCGATGCGCCCCATTCCAGGCTGCTCGTTCGCACGGTTGTCTGTGTAGTAGTTCATGCCGACCGATACCATCGATCGGCACCCTGGCAATACCAATCGCGGGTCGCATCGACGGATTGGGGCGCGCGTCATCCAGGCCATTGCGCCGTGGTAGCCCAGTCTGAGCCATTCGGTGAGATAACCGAACAAGCGACGGGATAAGGAGGCAGCGGGGTCAGGAAGGGATGAGTTCGGCTGGTAGCTGATCGCTGATGGCTGGCCGCTTTCGTCTACTCGGCTGATGCCGACGGCCTCAAAACCTAGGGATCGAGCTTCGGCTTTGATTGCTTCAGCTAAGGACATGATGGCTGGTAATTGGTGGAAGGCTAGGTGGGCACGCTGCAATTTCACTGGTCGTCAGGCTTGGGATAGCAGGAGAATACAGACCAGGATGCTCAAAAAGGCCGTCCGGCAAGGCCGCAGGCGAATCGAAACCGGAGGCGTGGCGGTTTTCACCCACCCACCCCGAGCTGTCGGAACAGCTCTTTTCCCGGGTGGGGTACGTTGAGGATTTCGATGAGCCGAGAACGATGCTGGCGGATTTTTTCAGCATCCTGTTAGTGCGATTGTTGGGAACAGTCAAAGCGGACAATAAACTGGACCGAGCAATGGTCGGATTTGCATTGGTCGCAAGAGCCGGTGATCTTGCTTTTCCAGTCCGTCGTGCTGTCGTCAAATCGGCAGGAGGTTTTGCCACCCTTGGAGATGGTCGTCCATGGTTTGCTGGTTCCGGGGATATGAACCACAAGGCAGCCTATGGGGAAAGGGACAAGGCAGCTCTGCGAACCCTCTCCCTTTGCCATGCCAAAACTACACGACTGTTCAGTCGTGGGGTGTGAATCATCCATGGGCTGTGCGTGAGCCGTTCCCGCGAAGCAGAACAGGCCGACGAGCATGAGTAACAGGAAGGACCAGCGAGTCATCACGTCGCATCCTAGCACAGGGATGTTTGGAACCGTCAATTGGGATTCAACACGCTTTTACTCGTCTGGGTCTCACGGAGTCTGTATACTGGCCCCATGTTGTGGCGTGCGATGATCGTCATGAGTTGCCTCGTGCTTGGCTGGGCAGGGTGGAGCAGTGCAGCCGAGTCTGTCCTGCTGGATGTTCGTACGGAACCCGCGGGCGGCGTGCGGGCAACTGCCACGATTCTCTTTCCAGTGGAACCGGCAATCATTCGGCGAATATTGACCGACTATGCCCGTTGGCCTGAGCTTTTCGACGTACGGATGCGGATGGCAGAAATACGTGAGCAAGACGGCAAGGTATTTACGGATATTCGGATCGAACATGTCTTGCTTCCGGGGGAACGCCGCCTCTTGAGCGAGACGAGGGCCCTGCCGCCCGGTGGGTTTCTGACGGAATTGAAGGGGGGCGACTTCAAACAGTACCGCCGGCTCTGGAAACTCTCCCCGATCGACGGAGGGGTCCATACACAAGGCGAGTTTGAACTGCTTGTAGAGGTTGATTCGAATATGCCGGAGTGGCTCATCGCTTTAGCGATGAAGAGAGATTTGGAATCGCATTTTCGCCTGATAAAGGAAAAGGCACTTGCCCAGTCGAAGCCGATCCAGTCGCAGTGAGGATCCTAGCAAATATTACGCTACAGAGGAAATCTGAATTGAGACAGCTCGGCCTTGTCGAGTCCCTGTTTCACCAGTCCGTCAATATCGAACAGCCGTTCGACCTTCAGAATATCATCGAGCCTGGTCCTCGTGCTGGGGTGCGGCGGAGTGAAGAGTGAGCAGCAGTCTTGATCCGGCTCGATCGACGTGGCGAAGCTGCCGATCTGTCGCGCCTGGTCGGTAATTTCCAACTTATCCATACCGATGAGCGGGCGCAGGATCGGCAGTTCCGCCGCCTCTTCGATGACCGTCAGGTTCTCGGGGGTCTGCGAGGCGACCTGCCCCAAGCTATCGCCCGTGACAAGGCCCCAACATTGTTCCCGCCTAGCTAATTCCTCTGCAATGCGGATCATGACACGCCGGTAGAGCACCACGCGATAGGGGGCCGGCGCGCTTGCCACAATATCCTGTTGGATCTCCCCGAACGGGACGATGTAAAGCTTCGATGTGTATTGATGGCTCGTGAGGAGTTGGACCAGTTCGCGGACTTTTTCTTCCGAGGCACGGCTGACGAGAGGTCGGCCTGAGAAGTGGACGAAGAGGACCCGGCACCCCCGCTTCATCATACGATAGGCTGCAACCGGCGAATCAATCCCTCCGGAGATCAAACAAGCGACCTTTCCGCTGACTCCGACCGGCATCCCGCCCGGTCCCTGAATCTTTCTGATAGCATAATAGACCTCTTTGGAAAGCAGTTCGAGATACACCGTGATGTCCGGGTCCTTCAGACTGACTTTTTTTCCTGTTTCTTCACAGACAGCGGCGCCTATATCTCGCGCGATTTCCATAGAAGTCAGAGTCAACCGTTTATCGGACCGTTTCGCCGATACGCGAAAGGTCGAAAAGGATTCGGGCCGGAGGGATTCTATAATTGCCTTGCTGAGTGTTTTCAGGTCCGGCTTGTCCAGATCGAGCGGCAACCCATGCGCGAGCGAAAAGTTGGCGATCCCAAAGACCCGTGTGAGCCGGTCAATGACGGACTGGTCTGGAACCGTGTCAGGCAGGCTGACGCGAATCCTGCTGCGAAGGTTCTCGACGCGCCTGACGCCGATATCTTTCAGGCTCCATTGGATATTACGCACAAGTCGTTGCTCGAAGTATTCCCGGTTGCGGCCTTTGAGGGCAAGTTCGTGGTAATGGACGATCGCGCATCTCATAACGTGCGTCGCTCGTCGTTCGTGAAGCGTGAAGCGAGGTTAGCTTTGCAGAGGGGTTCCATCTTTGTTTACGGACGACGTTTCACGAGAGACGCTTCACGCGCTGAGCGCTTCCAGAAAGCGCTCGGCGTCGATGGCTGCCATGCAGCCTGAGCCAGCAGCGGTGACAGCCTGACGATATTTCGAATCTTGCACATCTCCGGCCGCGAAGACGCCGGGAATGCTGGTAGCGGTGCCGTCATTGGTGATGAGGTAGCCTTTTGCATCCATCTCCAGCTGGCCGGCGAACAGAGCGGTGTTGGGGCGGTGCCCAATTGCGACGAAGACGCCAGAACAAGGCACTTCTGTGACCTTGCCGGTTACAAGATTCCGCACTCGCGCGCCTGTCACCATGTCATTTCCCAGGATGTCTTCGACAACGGAGTTCCAGACAAACGAGATCTTCTCGTTCTTCATTGCCCGGTCTTGCATGATTTTGGAGGCTCGAAGTTTGTCGCGCCGGTGAACAATCGAGACCTTGGTTGCAAACTTCGTCAGGAACGTCGCTTCTTCCATCGCGCTGTCGCCTCCACCGACGACGATCAGCTCTTTCCCTTTGAAGAAAAATCCATCGCAAGTGGCACAGGTTGAGACGCCGTGGCCGGTCAGCCGCGATTCATTCTTGAGCCCGATCGTAATGGCCGATGCGCCGGTCGCAATGATGAGCGTCTTGCTGTGTACGGTCTTTTCACCATCGACAGTGATGCCGAAGGGGCGCTTCATGACATCGACCGAGGAAACATCTCCGGTAAGGAATTCGGTGCCAAAGCGCTCCGCCTGCGCGCGCATCTCCTTCATCAGCTCAGGGCCCATGATGCCCTTGGCAAAACCGGGGTAATTCTCTACCTCGGTAGTCGTCGTGAGCTGCCCGCCAGATTGCCAGCCCTCTATGAGCAGAGGTGAGAGGTTTGCCCGGGCTGCATAGACTGCGGCTGTCAGTCCAGCAGGTCCCGAGCCGATGATCGCGACGTTGCGCATAGGGGAAAATTTAGCACAGGGGGTGGAGGGAATGCACGGCGCTGGTTAAGCGAGAAGGCGGAGACTTTTCAATAGATGACCGACCTGCTTGTGAAGCGAAGGGCGAGGGAGGGTTCCATCTAACAGGTGGTCGGCTCGTCGGATCTTCTTTGACAGGGGCATTTGGCTGTTGATGCGGCGGATTGCCTCAGTCCTGATTAGTCCGTTTCTTTTCTTGAGGCGCGCAATCTGGGTTTCGCGGTTGGCGGTGACCACGATGATCTTGTCGACACGTTTGTCTACGCCGGCTTCGAAGAGGAGGGGGACATCATAGATCACGACGGCATCGGGATCCTTGCGCACGGTTTGTTTTGTCAGCCGGGCCTGTTCGCGTGAGACGCGCGGGTGAACGATTCTCTCAAGGCGGCGCAGCTTGGCTCGATTTCCAAAGACAATGGCACCTAGAGCCCGGCGGTTGATGGTGCGATCGGGGTTGAGGACGGATTTACCGAACGTGTCTACGATCTCTCGCCATGCCGGTTTTCCTGGTTTGACGACCTCCCTCGCAAGTTCATCGGCATCGATGACAACGGCGCCACATTGCTTGAACATCTTGGCGACGGTGCTTTTGCCAGAGGCGACACCCCCTGTGAGGCCAACGACAATCATGGGCGCGGAGCATAGCACGAGGGTCCGCACCTCACAATCACCGGCCCTGATTGACTTCCGCCACGGAAGGTCTGTATGAGATCACGCATGAAAAGCCAAGTTTTCCTCTGCCTCCTCGCGGCGACCTGGTTGGGGGTCTTCGGCTCGGTGTGGGCTGAAGAGGGGCCGTTGCCGGCCCCTCGGACCCTGGTGGTTGCGTTGGATGGAACCGGGGACTATAGCTCTCTTCAGGAAGCGGTGGATGCCGCGAAGAAAGGGGATATCGTCTTCGTCAAGGCAGGTCACTATCCACAGGATGTGACTATCCACAGCAAGGAGAAGATTAGGTTCGTTGGGGCTGGCATGGACCAGGTAACAATTCTCGGGCGCGATACCATGGTGGGCGCACTGCATGTCGGCAAGTGGCCCTATGGGGCAACGAACATTGAAATCAGCGACATGACCATCAATGACCGTGGCGGCCATGCTGTCGGTCTGTTCAATGGGCAAGGGATCGTCCTCCGTCGGATGAAGATCAATGGCATGATGTTCAGTCAGCAGGTCCAGGATGTGCGGATAGAGGATTGTGTCATAGGAGGGAGCGAGACGACCGGAGCTCAGTTTGCCGATTCGGAGGCCATCCTCATTGGGAATGTGATTCATGATAACGATCATGGGGTCTCGATTGCCGGCAAATCGACGGTGCGATTAGAGCGAAATGTCATTACCCGAAGTCTGTTTGAAGCCATCGTGGTCAGCGATCATGCCAGAGCCGTGCTGGTGAGCAATACATTGGTCAAGAATGATGGTGGCGCAGCGTTTCTTGGGCAATCACAGAGCGATGTCACCGGCAATGTCGTTGGGCTCAATCGTGTCGGGTTTGTGATCGCCTCATCCACCCAGACCAGCACCGCGTTCAATGCGTTCTACAACCGGGAGGGTGATTATTTTCGCGCGGGTAACCCAAACCAACCGGCCCCGGAACTCAAGGCCCGGTCAGATATTACCGGTGACCCGTACTTTGTTGACCCAATGCATGACGATTTTCGCCTGCGCCTCGATACACCGCTTCAAAAGATCGGCCATTTCCCATACCTCGGGGCCCTTCCACCTGCCTCGCCAGATGCACGTCGATCAGCTGAAAAGTAGCCTTGAATCAATAGGATGACCACTCTAACCGGCATGCTGATTTCCATGTGCTATGCTTCCTGTACGCCGATAGTCAGATAGGTGATGATTTTCTGGCGTAGGATTTGCTGGACTTTTCAGATAAACAGGAGGCAAGCGTGGCAAGTTACCGACAAGAGCTGGAAAAGCGTGGACCTGAAGGGATTCCGTCGCTTGACGATGTTGAGTCAGGCAAGCTGGTCGGTGCGGTCCTCCCCATGTCTGAAAAGGCCCAGATCCAGATGCGCAATAGCATCGAAGTGATCGACTATCTCCTCAATCAAGAGCGCGTCGTCTGGAGCTGACGACCGCATTCCTCCTCTCCTGAACTCCAAGAATTCACCCCTTGACAGTCCTGTCAGGGCTTCGTACCCTCATTCCTGTCCAGAGTTCTTCTACAGGGAGATATACCAATGGCTCGTCTTCGCCTACATCATCAGAGGCGTTCTGTCCCCCTGGCCTTTCAGCTGATGGTCGCGACGGCTCTGCTGCTGATGCCTTATACAGTCCAGGCGTCTGATGAATTGCCAAGAGAAGCAGTGTTGCCGATAGGGAAGGCCACCAAGGCAATCCAGGCATCGCTGGATGCTTGCAACAAAGACGGTCACCGGGTAAGTGTGTCGGTTGTGGACCGAGCCGGCGTGCTTCGCGCTATGGGCCGAGCCGATGGGGCCGGGCCCCATACGGTCGATAGTAGCAGGAAGAAGGCCTATACAGCCGCGAGTCTCCGGCGCCCAACGACGGAGCTTGCTGAGCTGGTCAACAAGGTGCCGACCCTGCAAGCTCTTCGCGACATGAACGATCAGATACTGCTGCTCGGGGGCGGACTGCCCATCGAGATCGGTGGTGAGCTCGTCGGAGGGATTGGAGTTGGGGGGGCACCAGGTGCGCACCTCGACGATGCCTGCGCTCAGGCAGGGCTGGAAGCGATTGGCGCAGCGCCGAAAGTTCCAGCAACCAAGTGAACAGGACGTATCCGGTAAGGTACGTGGCCGGCCTATTGCTATTGTTGGCCGCCTGTAACAGTGATGAAGCGGTGCCAGCCACTGTTGAATTCCCGGCTGATCATATCCGCCTGACGATCACCAGGGTTGCCACGGATATGTTTCTCTCCAGACACAACCTTCGGCTCGCGATCGAAGGGCCTGATGGCTGTTCGGTTGAGGAGACGCTGTTCCCCAATACGGGGTATGTGAGTCGACGGAATCTCTATCAAGCGGGAGCGGGCCTGCTCTATGTGGTAGGGCAGTTTGATGCCCGCGTCGTCGACACCGTACACTGCACCATCACGCTCGCGGAGTTTCGCACCCTCAATCGATACGTGACATTTCTTGGCAGCTTCGACGAGAACGAGCAGAAGCGGTGGGCGTACTTTCCCGCCAGTCAGAGGTCAGAACTTCCCTTTGAGAAACGGTGAGGGAGCACTGCTAGTGCGAGCTTCGGTCTTTGAAGGTGAGTTCAGAGATGGCGGATTTGTCCAGCTCGCCTTTTCCAAGTGCGACCAGCCGCTGGTATTGATCGTAGGTCGCTTGAGCTAATGGGACTGTGACCTCGGCAGCCTTCGCTAACGAAAGGGCGATGCCCGAGTCTTTGGCTGCATGGATAGCCGAGAAGTAGCAGTCATGTGCGCGGTTCTGCATATCCTCGCCGTCCGTCTCTAACACGCGCGATGCGGCTCCCGTTTGAGCGAAGATACCTCGCAACATTGTCAGATCGAGGCCGAGTGCTGCTCCAAGTCCGAGCCCTTCGGCCAGCGCCGCCGTATTGCAGTTCATCACCATGTTGACCAGGGCTTTGACCTTCGCTGCTTCTCCTGACGTCCCGATATAGCGGAGGTGAGCACTCAATTTCTCCAACAGGGGTTTCGCCGACTCGAACACGTCCGGACGTCCGCCGCACATGAGGTAGAGTGTGCCGTGACGCGCCTGCGTGATGCTGCTGGCCATGCAGGCTTCGAGGCTTCGGCCTCCATGTTGAGTCACCAGAGTTTCGACCTCGATGTGCATAGAGGGCGAGAGGGTGGCGCAGTTCACGAAAAGACGATCCTTGGCGTGGCGGAGAAGACTCTCCGTGCCGGTTGAGGAAAATATTTGACGCATCGCAGCGTCATCAGACACGACTGTGAATATGATGCCGGCGAGTTCTGCAACACGGGCTGGGGTTGCAGCCGCTTCACAGCCTAACTCGGTCGCAAGGTCGGCGGCCCTCGTGTAGTCCCTATCGTAAACAGCCACGACTGTTTCCTGTCGATCCCTCACGCGCCGGGCCATGTTAGCCCCCATCCGTCCGACCCCGACGAAGCCGATCCTTAAGGTCGATTGCCGCATCACCGTTACTCCTTCGTTCATGTTAGCATGCGCGCGAGTCTACCATACCTCGACTCCGTAACGAGGATGTCAGGGAGGCTTGCGTATGCATCAACCCATTATTGGGTTTCATCTGGACGAACAGGGTGACTGGGTCGCAGATCTGCAATGCGGCCATGGTCAGCATGTGCGTCACCAGCCGCCGATGACGAATCGGCCCTGGGTTCTGAAAGAAGAAGGTCGGAAACAACATCTCGGTGAGACGTTAAACTGCAAGAAATGTGATGCGGCGAGCGGTTGAACTATTCGACGGTCGTCACGTTCAAAGAAGGTGCTACCCTCATACCGAGTCCTGGGCTTGACCAGGTTTGCAGCTGAGGGCCGTTGTATTGGTAGCCACCTGTGACGGGATCGCCGGTCAGTAAGAGCGGGGTATCGAGGTCGAGTACGTCGAAACCTCCGAGCCCTAGAACCAGGCTAAAAGAACAGCCCATTGCGATGCGTGTTTCGACCATCCCACCGATCATCAGTTTGAGGCC
>Ga0113563_10001546_pt1 | contig 13194 bp, 12 predicted proteins | sample Mud3Dept3metaG_FD_80117 | JGI IMG/M metagenome (GOLD analysis project Ga0113563, IMG submission 80117) | Freshwater wetland microbial communities from Ohio, USA, analyzing the effect of biotic and abiotic controls - Mud 3 Core 4 Depth 3... | ecosystem: Environmental > Aquatic > Freshwater >...
GTAAAACCTTGGATATTTTTCGGGCAATTAATTATTCGGCATTGTATCCTCGGACTTCCGGCATTAGGGGGCCTTCCTTCGATACTTATAGAATATCAAGATCGCTTGCGGGATTTCGTTTGACCGTAACGGAAAGTTTCATTTTATCCCCCCTCAGCCAAAGATAGGCACAGTCAATGCACCTGTTATCCGCAGCATAGACCAGTTGCTGTGCAAAAAATACCGGAGACCCGAGAGAAATGCCCAGGTACTCCGCCACATCAGACTCTGCAATCCTGGCTTCGAATATCCTCCTCCCCCAGGCCAGCTTAACTTTATAACGGTTTTCCAAAACAGCATATAAAGAATGCAGGGATAAATCTTCTTTCTCGATTTCCGGATAAAGGCCATAGGCTACATGGTTTTCAGACAACATGAGGTTATCTGGACCTACGCTGCGCAAACGTTTGATGGAAAAAACAGAGTCGCTTTTCTCTTCCAACCCCAAAAGAGATGAAATCGGTGGCGAAGCTTCCGATATCTTTTTTTCAAGGATCGAAGCCTTGAATGGGATCCGGTTTTTAACAAGCTGCTCCAAGAAAGAAAGGTGGTGAGCACCCAGGTTGTGCTCAATAACCCCCGAAGATACAAAAGTGCCTTTGCCATGAAGGCGGTAAATAAACCCCGCTCCCTCCAGTTCTTGCAGAGCTTGCCTCACCGTCCCTCTAGCTACTCCCAATTGCTGGGCCAAGCTTTCTTCCGCCGGAAGCTTATAGTGAGGGGGCCAAGCCCCCTCACGGATCTGTCTGGAGACCCAATCAATAATCTGGGAATAAACCGGAGTTCGGTCTTGACGATTGATCAATTGCTCTGCTCTCTTTCGCGGCGCTCGCTCACAAGATCGCCCCCGCTTGCAGCAAAGATTGCTGCAGCTCTTTCACATCCAGTTGCCGGGGGAAGATTTTCTTTTGCGCCGCCAGGGCTCCCGCCATGCCGGCTGCCTGCCCTTGGCAGGTAACACATGCCATGAGTCTAACGCTGCCCATTGCCTCGTGCGTCGCCGAAATGGATCTCCCGGCTACCAACAATCCCTCGATCCCTTGGGGAAGCAGGCATCGGTAGGGGATGTTATAGGATTTCCCCCCTGCGATGAAATAGAACTTTGTCCTCCCCCCCGCCGGATCGTGGATGTCAATCGGATAAGATCCCCGGGCAATTCCGTCTTCGAAATTACGGGCACCCACAACATCTTCCTTCGTCAACGTATAATCCCCGATGATATTTCGGCTCTCCCGGATTCCCAAGGGAGCCGTACTTATTAAATAGGACTGGGAAAATCCGGGAACATACTGCTTCAGGGCGCGGTAGACTTCCCAAACATTTTTTCGTTCAGAAATTTCCCCCTTAGACAAATCGGCAGCATTGGCTCCGTCGATATGGGTCGTGCGCGTCGCGTTCAGGGATATTTCCCCGTCCCGGAAGGAAACCGCCGTGAAAGTAATTTCTTTGTCGCGATCATCCCAAGGTTTGAAATGGCCCGCGACGTGGACATACGTATCCGTTTTTTTGTCGATCTTACTGCCCTTCAAGAGTCGTGTGTGCCACTCACCCCATCCCTTGACTCTCTCCCCTTTTTTCAGCGCTTCCACAAAACGTTCCAGGTCGACATTTCCTAAACGGAACAGGATCGAGACGTTTTGCAGTCTTTCTTTGGACTGGCTGGGAACCCCGGCCATCGTTGCCAGGTCGGCATCTCCGGTTGCATCCACAAAGACTCTTGCCTGCCGCCTGGATTTCCCGGATTTATTTGCGACTTCCGCTCCTACTACGGCGCCTTTTTCGACAGCCACCTCGGAAATAAAGGTGTGATAAAGAATTTCCGCCCCTGCCTCCAGGACCATCTCCTGGGCAACATACTTATACACTTCGGGGTCAAAAGAAGTTAAGCTAAACTCGTAATCCGGTTCCGTTGTCCACCGGCTGCCCCGCGAATGGCCGGGAGAGCCTCCTTCGGCTATCAGCCGGTCGACTATCTCCTGAAAAAGGCCGGCACTAACCTGTTGCCCGTTCCCGCTAAATGCCCCCAGAAAAGGGATGCCGTAAACCGCGGTGCCGCCCAGATGCCCCCATCTCTCGATGACAAGGGTCTTTGCTCCTTTCCGGGCGGCAGCAATGGCCGCCGCAACACCGGCGGTTCCTCCCCCGGCAACGATCACATCATACGTCTGCTGCTGGGTCATGCTAAATCTCCTCTGATTATTTTTGGGTGGGAAGGTTCAGCGTCTTCCACAGATTTTCAAGCGCGGTCGTATCTTGTTTGTAAATCTTGGCAATTTCCTCGGCACTGAAATACTTGACGGGCAATTTCGCATCGCCTGATTTTTTGATAAATTCCGGCGAGCTCATAGCCTGCTTCATGGCTTCAATCAACTTGTTTAGAATCTCAGGCGGGGTCTTGGCCGGGGCTCCGAGGGTCGTATAATTACCCATGACCACGTTCATTCCCTTTTCTTTCATGGTAGGAGCGTTGGGGAACAATTCGTTTCTTTTTTCTCCCATCGTAAAGACCACCCGGACCTGCTCCTGCTTAACCTTTTCAACGATATCCGCCACGTTGCAGACGACGGCATCAATGTGCCCTCCCAGGAGGGAAACCAGAGAAGGTGCCGTTCCCTGAAACGGGGTGTCCTTGACTTTGATCCCCGCAGCATGCTGGAGCGCCAGCGATGCCAAATGATCGTCCGCGTAAGGTCCTGAGTTCCCTACATTCAACTTGCCTGCTTTGGCTTTTGCCTCGGCGATGAAATCCTCGAACGTCTTTATCTTGCTGTCCGGTTTCACGACGATCAGGTTTTCGTGATAAATGACGTTGCCAATGTAGGCAAAATCGTTCATGGTATAACTTACTTTCCTGGACAAGGGGATTGAGATGGTGGCCGGAGAATTGATCAATCCCAGGGTGTACCCGTCCGGATTTGCCTTGGCAAGCATCGTATAAGCAATTTCTCCCCCGCCCCCCGGTTTGTTTACAACGACTACGGGTTGCCCAAGGATTTTTTCCAGGTGGGGTGCGAGAATCCGAGCAGTTATGTCCGAAGCCCCGCCGGCTCCATACCCAACAAGGATTTCAACGGCTTTCGTCGGATATTTAACCGTCTGCTGTGCCCAAACGAAAGCTTCTCCGAAAACGAGGGCGGTGAGCGCCAAGAGAATCACAAAACCTGCAGTCATTTTCCTTTTCATTCTTATCTACCTCCTTGTTAAGAATTTCGGGACAATTTTCGCCCCGCATGCCACTTATACAATCCCCAGAGAAACACCGCCAAGGAAAGACACATCAGGATAGCGGTAATCGGCCGGGAGAAAAAAAGCCACAAATTTCCATCCACCACATTAAGCCCCTGTCTCAAACTCTCCTCGAATATTTTTCCCAGGATCAACCCGATAATTAGCGGCGCTGGCTCAAACCCACATTTTTTCATCAGGAAACCAAAAAGACCAAATGAAAGAAGAATGACGACATCGAACATTCTGGCGTTGATGCTGTAGGCTCCCACAAACATGAGCGCCGTAATAATTGGCATGAGAATCCGGGGAGGGGTTTTGATGAGAGAGGCAAAGACCCCGACCAGTGGTAAGTTCAGAATCATCAGCATCAAATTACCGAGATACATGCTCGCAATAACGGTCCAGAAAACATTGCCATGGTCTCGAATAAAGAAGGGCCCTGGGCTGATGCCGTGTATCATCAGTCCGCTGAGGAGTATCGCAACAGGCGGAGCAAAGGGCAGCCCCAGGGCAAACAGCGGAATCAGAGAGGCCGTGGTTGCGGAATTGTTAGCCGATTCGGGTCCCGCAACCCCTTGGATCACACCGGTTCCAAACTCTTCGGGCTTTTTTGAAAAGGTTTTTTCAAGCCTGTACGCCGCAAAAGACGAGAGGGTTCCGGAAGGCCCGGGCAATAGACCCACGGGAAAGCCTATCAGGGTGCCTCTGATCATGGCCCCAAACGCGGGTTTCAGTTCCCGAAACTTCGGATACAGTTCGCGAAATTTTACTTTCAACACTTCCGATGGTTTCTCAACGGAGGTGATCACCTGAAAGACTTCTGACAATCCAAACAACCCCATAATAACCGGTGCGAACTCGATCCCATCACTCAACTCCACAAATCCCAAGGTAAAACGGGTGAGGCCACTCATCAAATCAATTCCCATAGTACTCAGCATCAAACCCAGGACCATTGCCAGAGAGGACCGGCTGAAGGAACCGCCGGATAAATTGCTGAGGACAAGCAATCCTAAAAGCGCAATGCTGAAGTATTCCGGTGGCCCAAAAAGAAGGGCGAAACGCGCCAGGGGAGGGGCAAAAAGCATGACTCCGATGACTGCGGCAGTACCTGCCGCCCAGGAGCCTATGGCCGCCACGGCCAAGGCGGTTCCTGCTTTCCCCTTTTTGGCCATTTGATAGCCGTCTATGCAGGTAACCACGGAGGCTGCCTCTCCTGGAATGTTCAGGAGAATTGAGGTTGTCGATCCCCCGTACATTGCCCCATAATAAATGCCGGCAAGGAGAATCAAACTGGCCGTGGGCGGTAAACCAAAACTCACGGGAATCAATAGGGCCATGGCGGCCGTTGGACCTATCCCCGGCAGGACCCCGGTAACCGTTCCGATCAACGTCCCTAAGAAACAGATCCCGAGGTTTTCCAGGCTGAATGCGAGGGCGAAGCCATTAAGTAAATTTTGGGTAAAATCCATATGGCCCAGCTTAAATCAATCCAGAAAGAATGCCTGCAGGAAGGGACACCTTCAGCCAGTATCCGAAAACTAAATAGATGACGGAAGAGGCAATTATACTGACGATAACCGGAAGCCTCCACCCGGGCAACCGGGATGCTTTCATGAGCAATAAGACCAAGAGAAAGACCCCGCACAAAGAACCTATCCATTTGAAAAAAATTACCAGCCCTATAAGGGACCCTATATAAATAATGAGAAGCGCATTGTTTTGCGTTTTTCCTTCTCGGGCGCTTTCCTTTTTCTTGATACTTTCTCCCAGGACGTAGGCTGAAAGGATCGTCCCGATTGCGCCAATGATGATTGGGAAAAACCCTGGACCAGGTTCGTTGATGGACCCGAAGGGAAGTCTAACCGCTCCTATAAAATACGCAGCGCAGACTATCAGGATGCCCGAAATGAAAAAAACCGATAATCTTTGCGCCATGTTACCAACTTCCGAGAAATGGTATATACGTCTATACGTTAGAAATATATCTGAACCAATTTTTTATGTCAAGATTTTTTTGATATCCCTTGTCTTTTTAAATAAGATTTAAATTCAATAATGATATTAAAGCTGTTTAATGGTTTTTGGCTTAACCTCGGAGGGGATTTCAGGTAGAATATTTACTAAGCTCATTGCTATTTAAGTGGGTCGCTTCATAATAATTTCAGGTCTCAGGGCTTCGAGTTATCTGCTGCGGGAAGGCTGGGTCCCGAGAAGGAGCGCACGGATGACAGCATATGACTTAAAGTCTCCCTCCTATGAAGTTGATGAGGGAGACGCGGTTGAGTTTTGTTATGACCGGGGATGGTCGGACGGCATGCCTGTCGTGCCGCCGACGGAGGAAAAAGTGAAGGCCATGCTGTCGGGGGCAGGTTTCGAGCCGGAAGCGCAGATTGCCTTCATCGAAACCCGGCAGGCCGTCATCACGGCCGAGAAGGCGGCGATCAACGCCGTCCTGGCTGGCTGCCGGCCTGAATACATGCCGGTCATCGTGGCCGCCATCAAGGCCCTGGCCGACCCCGCTTACGTATACCACGGCCCCGCAACCAGCACGGGAGGCGCAGCCGTCTTCATGCTGGTCAACGGGCCGATTGCCCGCGATCTGGACCTCAACTCGGGCGACAACCTCCTGGGCCCGGGCTGGCGGGCGAACGCGACCATCGGCCGGGCCGTCCGCCTCATCATGCGCAACGTTATCGGCACGCTTCCCGGGACGCTCGACCGCAGCACGATCGGTCACGCGGGCAAATACACCTTCTGCTTCGCCGAAGACGAGAAGGAGAGTCCCTGGCCGCCTTTACATGTAGAGCGGGGATTTCGCCCGGAGCAGAGCACCGTCACCGTCTTTGCCGCCCTGGCGCCCCATCAGTGGTATAACCAGCTGAGCAATACGAGCGAAGGCTTGCTGGCGACACTTTGCGCCCACCTGCGTTTTTCTTCGGGCGTTGGGTCCCAGCCCCAGTATTTCCTGATCTTCGCCGGCGAGCACAGGGCGATCCTGGCCAGGGAAGGATGGACCAAAGAAAAAATCCGGGAGTATTGTTTCGCCAATACCCAGGCATCCCACGCTGAGCTGAAGCGCATCCAGGCCATGCCAGGGGCAATCGCGCCGGGCGACGAGACCCGGATGAGGCCGCTGGTCGTATCCCCCGGGTATTTTATCATCGTGGCAGCGGGCGGCAAGGCTGGGGCCTTTTCGGCATTCGTGCCCGGCTGGAGCGGCAAGCGCTCCACTCAGAGCGTCATAAAGGAAATCCGCAAAAAATAGGTTTGCAGCGCCGAATTTGAATTCAGGGAGGTCATGATGGGAACCATAAGGGTCTTTGACCCCACAAACCGCAACGCCGAGCGGGAATTCCGGCTTGCACCCCGTCAAGGGTCGCTGCGGGGCCTGCGTATCGGCCTCGTGGAAAATACGAAGCACAATTCGAGCGTAATGCTGCTCCGGATCGCCGCCATCCTGGAGAAGGAGTTCGAGGCCAAAAGCCACATCTTGCGCAGCAAGCGCACTGCGGGGTCACCCGTGGATGAGAAAACGATCGAGGAATTCAGAACCGCTGTCGACGTGGCGGTCGCCGGCATCGGGGACTGAGGATCCTGCAGCTCGGGCAGTGTGCTCGACGGGATCCTGCTGGAAAAGAATGGCATTCCTGCTGCCTCTATCGTAACGGATTTGTTCGTGGAGACCGGGGAGGCGATGGCCCGGTCCTGGGGCGTGCCCGGGTATGAATTCCTGAGCCTGCTGCATCCGATTGCCAACCTGACAGACTGGGAATTGGACCAAAGAGCCCAAGATATCGTTCCAAAGATCGTCCAATTATTGACGAAGTAAAGGGAAGGGCGACAAGGTGAAAAAAACCTGGGGGAGCCTGGGCCTTCTGTTTGAGCGTAAACGTCAAGGGTTTCATTAGCTGCTATTGTTGTGGCAAATTAGAAAGTCCAAAAGTTATTGATAATATTTTCATTTATGCAATAATGGCGGAAACTTCTCAGGTTGCTTACATGGCACGTAATCATAATTTCATAATAGAAGGATTGGTCTAAACACTGTTAGCGAGCGGGTACGAAGGAAATGAAGGGAGATAGATCTATCATAAACGAAGTCTTGGACGAAGGCTACATATGCCCAAACAAGGGCAAAGCGAAGAAAAAGTCCGTGGAATCTCCTTTTGATACCCCTTGTTGTTATTGGAGTGTTCGGCGTATCTATAGGCTTATTCAGCCTTCTTTGGCAGCTAAGCATCTGGGTTCATCCTGAAAATGCGGGAATGCTTAGAGATGTGATGGGGGGCAGCCAACGCCAGTTTTCACAATTCCTTGTCACGCTTCCTTGTATCCTTGCGAGTATCCCTCTCGGCATGCTGTTCGCCAATTGTGTTGCGTGGTGTATTCCTGCCGCTCGCCGCACGTTCGAACGTGAGGCAAAAGGGGTGCGCCGGGCATCCTTCCGAGCCTCAATGTCAGGTCTCGGAAAGTTCACGATGTATGTGGTGCCTATTTGTGTGGCGCTCGGTGTTGTTGGCGCTCTCACTCTCAGGTAGGCAAAAGAAAAATCGCTAACGAGTGCATCCAGCAGATCGGCTGGAGCGCGCGGGGTTTTCACTGCTTTTGTTCCCTACCGTGCCGCTCCTGGTTAGATCGTTGGCGGTGCTGTATTGCGTTGTGTTTCTCTATTTGCTCGCGTCGGGCGTCGGCGGCAGGAGCCTGGACCGTCTGCTGCAGCGGGAACCTCGTTGCTTCGGAGGGAGAGGATGACCGATAATCGTCAATTTCAAGGGGCAGCCAGGTACTTATGGGAGGAACACCAGGCCCGCAGGCCTTTCGGACCCGTTCCCAAGCCGTATACTCCCGAGAGCCTTGATGAAGCCTACGCCGTTCAGGGGGAATTCCAGAAACTCCTGGCGGAGATTCATGGGCCTATCGCCGGATACAAGGTCGCCCTGACTACCCCGGTGATGCGTCAGATGGTCGGGGTCCACGAACCGGTCATCGGGGGGATATTTAGCCGGACCATCCGTCATTCACCCGCCGCAGTGCGGGCGGCCGACTACGTGCGTTTAGGGGTCGAATGTGAGATCGCCGTCCAGCTTAATGCGGACCTGCCGGCTGTGGGGGCCCCTTATAACCGTGGCAGCATTGCATCGGCCATCGGCCTTGTCCGGGCAGCCTTCGAACTGGTGGATGACCGGAGGGCGGATTACGGCAGGCTTGCGGCGGATGTTTTTTCCAGCATCGCCGATAACAGCTGGAATGTGGGGGTTGTCCTCGGGCCGGAGGTTGCTGACTGGCGTTCCCTTGACCTGGCTGGCGTCTGGGGGCGCATGTTCATTAACGGGGCGCTCGTCGGGGAAGGACGGGGCGGGGACGTGATGGGGCATCCCCTGGAACCTCTGGCTTGGCTCGCCAACCACTTCGCCAGAAAGGGCAATGGTCTATCCAAAGGCCTGATTGTCATGACCGGCAGTGTCGTGACCACGAAGTTCGTAAACCCGGGCGACACGGTGAGAATGTCCATGGAAGGGCTCGGGGAGGCAAGCCTCCGCGTCGATTAGCGTAAGAGAGAATCGGAGGGGCAGGGGTTCGGGAGGATCGGATAAAGGGCTGCTAACGAGGGTGAACTCCGGTAGGAGATTTTTTTATGAGATAGAATTATCGTAATGCGAATCATTCTTTGAAAAAATGATGGCGATCTGGTAGGTTGCGGGTATGGCACGCAATCGAAACTCGCGGTAGGCTGGTGTCACCCCAATAGGTTGTGGTTCCTAATAATCCTGTTCCTGGCATTAAAACACAGGAAGATAACCTCTGACGTAAATTGGCTTCAAAATACCTTCGTTTTCTTCAAGAAATACCAAGTTGACCTTATTCAATTTGCAAATCACTCCGCGCATACTTTTAACATTAAGATAATTTTTTTCACCGAAAAAGCTAAACCTTCCGTGAGAAGGGGACAGAAAGCGGCGGATCTTATCAGTAAGCGGAAGATGGCCGATTTGATGATGGATGATTTTTGGCAAGACCGGCCCTTTTTGGTTCCTCTATAAAAGGAAAAGGAGGTGAAAAGGGGAGGAGTTCCTGAGAGGATTTATTTTAGCCTCTCAAAATTGACTTTAGAAAAGCGAGAGGAGGGTTCTCATGCCAAAGTATCTATTGGAAGCATCCTACACCGCAGAAGGAACGAAGGGACTTATTAAAGAGGGTGGCTCTAGCCGACGGAAGAAAGTCGAGGAGACGGTCAAGGAAATGCATGGAAAGCTAGAGGCTTTCTACTATGCATTTGGCACAACCGATGTGTTTCTCATTGTCGATTTGCCGGATGCAGTGACTGCGGCGGCCCTCAGTCTGGCAGTCAACCAGAGTGGGGCAGTACATTTAAAGACCCATGTACTGATGACCCCGGAAGAGATGGATCAGGCATCGAAGAAGTCCGTGAACTACCGAGCGCCGGGAAAATAGGGCGAAATAGCCGCTTTCCCAGCCGTCCTGCAAGTCCCCGGAGCCATCTAACATGACCGTCAATACCGGTCCACGTTGGATCGTCCCGCAGCTTACGGCCAACATTAGGCGGACAAGGAGGGAGTGCGCCTACGTGGTGACCTCGAACGTGATAAGCGAATTCAATTTTGAAAGGAGAGTATCATGGGCATGACCAACAAGCAGGCCGGGACTCGCATAGATGAGGTCGCAGAAGGAATTTACCGGATCGGCACTCCATTCAGCGAAATCCCCGGCGGCTTCTCATTCAACCAGTATTTGCTCGTAGATGATCAGCCGTTGCTCTTTCACACGGGGCAAGGAGAATGCGCTTATTGATCCAAGAAGCAATCTCCAGCGTCCTAAACGTCAAAGACCTGCGGTTCATAGGATTTTCGCACTATGAATCTGACGAATGTGGTTCACTATCCGAGTTCCTCAACCTTGCCCCGAACGCGGTGCCGTTGTGCGGTCGAGTCAACGCAATGATCAATGGCGACTGCTTCGACAAGCCGGCGCGCGTTCTCGCTGAAGGCGAAATGCTCTCACTCGGCAGTCATCGCGTGCGCTGGTTCGACACACCACACTTGCCTCACGCATGGGAGTGTGGATACCTGATGGAGGAAAAGACCAGCACACTTCTGTGTGGTGACCTGTTCACCCAAGGCGGGGCTGATCTTCCCCCCCTTACTTCTTCGGACATCCTTAAGTCGAGTGAGGTCTTCCGAAAGCATATGGACTACTATTCGCACGCGAAGAATGTCCGTTCGCTCATGGCTCGCCTGGCGGCAGTCAAGCCTACGACGCTCGCTTGCATGCACGGTAGCACTTGGCAAGGGGACGGGGGCCAACTGCTCAATGCGCTCGCTGAATCTCTAGCTGCCTGAGCTCGGAGAAGGTTCCCCGGCAGATGTTCGGGATTGACGACCAAGCGCAGACGCCGCCCAACAAGCGGTTAGGCGCCTGCTAAGTCATAGCGCGTGCAGTGGTCGTCGCAGGCGGTCCACAAAGGAGACTGCTTATCAGCCAAAAGAATTGACCTTTTTGCCCATTGCGTAAACATCAACCGTTGGTGTGGCTCGTTCCGAAACACGCCGCAAGCCCCTATGGAGAGATGAAAAAAGAAACAATCTTGTTAGTCAACCCCAATCAGATGAAGCCTCCGGTCACTCCGGTTGCCCTCGATTATTTGGCCCAATCCTTAGAGGAAAAGGAGTTTGTGGTGGAGGTGCTAGATTTGGTTTTTTCAACCGACGCGGAATTGGATATCCAGTCTGCTTTGAGAAGAATGGATCCTTTATTGATCGGGGTTACAGTTCGCAATCTCGATGATTCCTACTTGGCCAGCCAGGATTTTTGCCTGGAACGCACCAGGAAAATCATCGATTTAATAAAATCCCATTCCGGAGCCTTGTTGGTTCTGGGGGGGGTTGGATTCTCCATTGCTCCTGAAGCTGTACTGGCATATTGCCGGGTCGATTGGGGAATATGGGGCGAAGGAGAGGAGGCCCTGCCGGCGTTGGCCCAACAAATAGTGAAAAAAAGGGATTTTCATAATATCCCCGGGTTGGTCTTCAAGGATGCGACGGGCTTCCGTAGAAATCCGATGCGTTCCTTGGTTTTGAAAAATGCTGCCCTTGGCCGTCGCAAGGCAATTGATAATCTCCGTTATCTTAGGGAAGGAGGGATGGTGGGGTTTGAAAGCAAGCGAGGCTGCAATCAAGGATGTACATACTGTGCCGACCCCATCGCCAAAGGAAAGCGGGTGCGCTTACGAAATCCAAGCCATGTAGCAGAAGAATTGGATAATCTCTATCAACAGGGGATTGATCATTTCCATACCTGCGACAGTGAGTTCAATCTTCCCGAAAACCATGCGATTGAAGTATGCAAGCGGATCGTACAGAAAGGGTTGGGAGATAAGATCAGATGGTTTGCCTACCTCAGTCCCAAACCATTCTCCAAAGAGCTTGCCCATTGGATGCAGAAAGCCGGATGCGTGGGTATCAATTTCGGAGTTGATCATGCCAATGAGGCCATGTTGAGAACCCTTGGGCGTTCCCATAAAGATGAGGATATTATTTCCTTGGCACGTCGTGCGAGGGCCCATGGCTTTTCATTGCTTTTTGACCTTCTTCTCGGGGGGCCGGGCGAGACTCGGAAAAAGATTGCCGAGGCTGTTGAGTTGATGAAAGAAACCTTTCCCGACCGGGTGGGTGTCAGCCTGGGGTTGCGCCTTTATTCGGGAACCCCCCTTTTTCTCAAAATTCAAGCCCAAGGCCTCAGGAAGGGAAACCCCAACCTGCATGGTTCGGTGGAAGGAAATCCGGAACTCCTTCGCCCGATCTTTTATCTCGAATCGGAACTGGGGGAAGATATCGAGGATTACATTGACGGACTGATTGGCAATGATCGCCGCTTCCTATTTGGTAATCGAAAGAGAGTTGATCGGAATTACAATTACAACGACAACAGTATGCTGACGAAGGCGATTGCTCAAGGTTATCGCGGTGCTTTTTGGGACATCCTTCGCCGGAGCAACCCTTGAGCTCTGATATGGAAATCATTCATGCAACAATATGATGAAGTCGGGTGGTATCGACTTTGGCACGCTCTGGAAACTTTCGGTTTGCGGCAACCACCCCCAATATATTATGGTGTTTCTCCATTGCATTCCTTCCGGAATCCTGGAAAAGGGAGGAACGATCAATTACTCAATCTTATTCGAGAATATTAAGAAAACCTTCCCCCTTGCTCTCCCATTGTCTTTCTGTTAGACTCCCTTCAAATAGAACCCGTAAACTTTTCAACCTTACAGCCCGGCTTTCCCTCCTTTGCCATATGGCGCAAGGTAGGTGGTTCCAATATGAAACCCCATTTGTGAGAGGTTCAATTGAGACGATTCTTCCAAAAGAATTAGGAGTTCAATCAGCATATGATTAGGAAGGTAAGAACAACAAGGGAGGAGACTGAATTATGTGGAAAAAGGAAGAGGAGAAGAAAGAGGAGAGTTTGTTGAAGGAGTTGTGCAGAGATGATGCACAATTATATGATGTTCTCAGTTATTATATGTATGAACATCCGTTAGAGGCCATATCCAAAAAGGATCTCAACATCCTCACCGAGGAGGCGGAAAAAAGCGGGAACTTTAGACCGGCAGTGGATAAGGCCATTTTCGAGGCCGCTCAAAACCCGGAGGAAAGGGAAAGATACATCAAGGTTATCCGAAACCTTGCTTCGAAGACCATACCCGCGATGGAGCAAGAAAAAGAAAAGGTAGAGAAGGAAGGACTTACCGACCGGGCTGCTTCCCTTGGGAGAGGAATTGAAAGTCAGAAATTTATGAGTGAAAGAACGGGAGACATAATAGACGTAGCTTCCAAGTTCTACAATGAGAAATTGGTGGAATTCGGAGAAAACGCGAGAAGAGAAGCGAGAGGAGAAGAGAGAAGA
>Ga0113563_10001547_pt1 | contig 13194 bp, 7 predicted proteins | sample Mud3Dept3metaG_FD_80117 | JGI IMG/M metagenome (GOLD analysis project Ga0113563, IMG submission 80117) | Freshwater wetland microbial communities from Ohio, USA, analyzing the effect of biotic and abiotic controls - Mud 3 Core 4 Depth 3... | ecosystem: Environmental > Aquatic > Freshwater >...
ATGATGTTCGAGATGGCCGAGGACGAGCCGAGCGAGAAGACGATGCCGAGGAAGAGCGACACGCCCTTGAACGCCTCCGAGGACGAGCCCGGGATGTACGGGTAGGCGACGATCAGCCCGAACGCCACGATCGCGACCCGCACCAGCTTGTAGGTCGGCTCGGCCCAGTCCCTGTCGAACCCCGACAGCTCCACGTCGCCGCGGCCCACCGCCGCGAAGAAGACATGGACGAGGCGCAGGGCCCAACGGACCACGAGATAGAGGACCGCGAGAAACAGCAGGTCCGGGATCCGGGCGACCAGCCCGGAGCCCAGGACGGCGAGCGGGGCGAGCACCCAGTCGTCGAGCTGGCCCGCCGCGCCCCGCGTCCAGGGGAAGAGCCCGAGCGTGTAGTGGAGGTAGAGGTAGGTGACCGCGAGCAGGGCCAGGGCGGTAACCAGGCGCGCCGCGCCGCGGACGAAGCCCCAGAGCCGCTCGGCCCGCACCACCTCGAAGGAGCTGAAGGTGACCGCGTGGACCCGCTCCCGGTAGCGATGCTCGAGCCAGCGCTTGAGGGCGCCGGCCAGGCGCAGCACGAGGACGAGGGCGAGCGCCGCGGCCAGCGTCGCGATCCCGGCCCGCCGCGCACCGGCGGTGAGCGCCTCGCGCGTGCGCGCCGCCCGGTAGTCGAGGATCGCCTGCTGGATCGTCCGCACGTAGATCTCGGCGAGGACGCGCCGGTCGATGCCTTCGACCTCGCCGTCCACGTCGAGGACGCGGATCACGAGCCGCTCGCCGGCGCCGATCCTCGAGCCGAGCTCGCCCTCGGTCACGCCCAGCGTCGCGGGATCGAACGCGGCGTCGGCGGCCAGCTCCTCGATGCGCTGGCGAACCGCGGCCGCGCGCCGAGCCGCGGGGAAGCTGGTGATGCCCGGCACGCTGAACAGCGTGCGACCGTCGATCTGGACCGGCGCGAGACCGCCGTCGCCGGCGCCATCTCGCTCCGGTCCCGGCGCCGGGGACTCCTGGGCGAGCCCCGGGGGGGCCACGGCGAGCAGCGTCGCTGCGACCAGCAGGATCCTCCAGGCGGCGAGCCAGCGCATGGTCGTTCTCCTTCTCCGTTCCGCACGCCGGACCCGGCACACGCCGGGCCGCCAGGGGTGGAGCGGCTCCGACGGAGCGCCCGACGTGCGGCCGGGGCGTTCTCGGACCGCTACTTGGCGGCGACCAGCCCCGAGGACTTGAGCTCGCGCGAGACCGCCTCCGCCAGCTCACCGATGAAGCGCTCGACATCCGAGGGGTTCATGGTCTTCGTCTGGCCCGCCCAGACCAGCTTGTTCTGGCGCAGATCGTAGATCAGCGTCTCGACGAAGACGTAGGTGTCGGTGCGCACCTCGTAGCCGCCCCACGCTCCGCCCCAGCCGTAGCCGTGGTAGCCGCCCCAGTAGCCGCCGTAGTACGGGCTGCCGTAGTGCCCGGTCGGCGTCGAGGAGATCTCCTTCTCCTTGCCCATCGGGCGGATGACGACCAGGCCCACGGCGCCGGTGGCGTCGATGACCCGCTTCGCCTTGCCCTCGTCCTTGAGATCCGCGGGATTCGCCAGCGTGTAGGCGGGAACTCCCTTGAGGCCGCGCGAGTCCAGCACGTCGGCCAGGTTGGCTTCGCCGCTGCGCCGCAGGGACTCCTGCTCCGCGACCACCAGGGCGATCACCTTGTCGCCGGGCTTGAACTGAAGCTGCTGGACGTCGGGCGCCTTCCAGACCGACGTGAACGTCGTGGTGGCGCATCCGGCGAGGGTCAGGGTCAGGCAGGTCATGCCGAACAACTTCCACATCCTGGTGTTCATCCGGCCTCCTCGGCCGACGCGGGGTCGGCCCTTGTCGTGTTCGTGGTGCGTCCCTGGATCGTGCGTGAGCTCCTCGCTCATCCCTCCTCCTCCGCCCGCAGGCAGAGCTCGAGCAGGCCCGCGGCGATCTCCCGCATCACCTTGCGCATCTCCTGGTAGGGGGGGTGGAACGGCGTCGAAGCGTGGCTGCGTCCGAACTCGAAGGTGTAGCAGAGGGTCCTCGGCCGCTTCGGATCGGCCAGGCTGCGGCTGTAGACGAAGTCGTCGGAGGCGCCCGCCGTCGGATAGAGGCCGACCGCCTGCTTGACCCGGTAGTCGCGGCCGCGTACCTTGGCGATGGCACCCGACATCCGGCGCGCCATGCGCACCGCCGCCTTCTCGTCGGCGGCGGGGATGTACTCGCGATAGACCTGATCGGCGATCCTGCCGCGCTTGCCGTCGTAGGCCCTGTTGGCGAAGCTCATGGACGGGTCGTCGGACTGGTTCGCGTCGCTGCCCCAGCTGTGGAGGATCGTCTCCCCGTAAGCGTGCAGGTCGATGAAGTAGCGCAGGTTCCGCAGCCGCTCCACCAGCCAGATCACGTTGCGCGTCTCGGGCTCGGAGGCCGCGCGGGGCCCGATGTAGCTCTCGTAGTCGCCGGGTTTGCGGGAGCTCAGGACCGTCTCCGGCGCGAAGTGCCGGTCGAAGCGCCAGAGGAACGGATAGTTGCAGTTGACGTCCACCCCGACCGACTTCGGCCCGCGTCCCCGGGGCGCCGGCCGGCGGTTCTTGCGCCACATCGGGTGGCCCTTCATGCTGAACGCCCGGCCGTCGGGATTGACCTGCGGCAGCAGGACCACGTCGACGGTCTCGACGATCCTCCGGATCTGCGCCGCGGAGAAGCGCTTGCCCCCGAGCTGGATTCCCTTCCGGTCACGGTAGGCGCGCAGCAGCCGCATCCCGAAGTAGACGAGGATGTCGGGGCCGCCCCATTCCCGGCCGTGCACGCCGGAGATGAAGCAGAGCGTCGTCCGCCGCCGGCCCGAGCCCTTGCCGATGCGGCAGGCGTGGCAGCGCCGCTTCTCCCAGGTGAGGTGCGGCAGGGGGATGCGCTCGAAGTAGCCGGCGTGGTTCTTCTCGGCGAGCGCCATCGCCCCTTCGACCTCCTCGACGCTCAGGTAGCCGCCGCCCCAGATGACGTCGCCGTAGCGTCCCCGCCGGAGGCGCACGCCGACGCCTCTGCGGCCCTCCTCCAGGCGCTGGCGATCGTGGAGGTCGATGCGCTCGAGCAGCTCGACCGTGCAGCCGTTGCGCTCCAGCCAGGCGATCTTCTCTTCCTGGACGTAGGCGTCCACGACCGCGCCGCGCTCGTCCTCGCGGAAGCCGACGACGATGATCCGCAGCTTCGGCCCGAGGGCGGCGAGATGCCGCCGGTCGCGTCCGATGACGGTGACGTGGCAGAGCGCCATCTCAGTCGCCTCCTCCGGCCGCGGCCGGGAGCGCCGACTTGCGCGCCGCCGCCTCCTGCATCGACCGGATGAAGAACGGATAGAGCGGAACGCTCAGCAGCAGCGCGATCAGGGCGCCGACCACCGTCCTGGGATCGCCTCCCCAGACCGCCCACAGGCAGTAGGCGACGGCGACGATCGCGATCCACTTGAACAGCTGGAAGGTCCGCGCCGGCAGGCGGCGGTCGTGGACCACCTTGACCACCGCCACGGAGGAGTAGATGTAGGGCACCACGGCCAGGATCACCGCCAGGTCGATGATGCGGTTGAACTGCCCGGCGATGGTCGGCGCCATGGTCGCGAAGAGCACGACGGTCATCAGGATGCCGACGATCACCAGTCCGGCCCCGGGGACGCCGCGCGGGTTGAGCCGCGCGAAGACGCGCGGGAACATGCCGTCGTCGGCGGCCGCCTTGGCCGACTGGCCGACGAGCAGCATCCAGCCGCCCAGCGATCCCACCGACTTGAGGATCGCGCACAGGCTGATCAGGATCGCCCCGAGCGGCCCGATGGCGAGGCGCGCCGCTTCGGCAAAGGGAGCGTGGGAAGTGCGCAGCTCGTCGTTGGGGATGATCCCCATGATCACGGTCGAGCTCGCCACGTAGACCACCGCCGCGATGCCGAGGCCGATCAGCGTGGCGAGCGGGATGTTGCGCTTCGGATTCTCGATGACCCCGGCCGACACCGCAGCGCTCTCGATGCCCATGAAGGCCCAGAGCGCCATCGAAGCGGCGCGCGCGACCGCGGAGACGTCCGAGCCGCCGCTGACGTTCCAGCCGGAGAGGAAGGTCGCGGAATCGAACCAGAGCCAGCCGAAGATCGCGATGGCGAGGATCGGCACCAGGGCGAGGCTCATGGTCCAGGTCTCGAGGGCGCCGATGACCCGCGGACCCAGGATGTTGGCGAAGGTCAGCACCCAGATCACGAGGGCAGTGGCCGCGACGCTCGCGGGCGGAGCGGCGACCGAGGGAATGAACTCCGCGAGGTACCCCACCGCCGCCACCGCGATCGCGATGTTGCCGATCCAGTTGCCGAACCAGTAGACGAAGTTGGTCTGGAAGCCGACGTACGGGCCCAGGAAGTCGCGCGCGTAGGCGTAGGGGCCGCCCTCCTGGGGATCGAGCTCCCCCAGCTTGGCGAAGGCGAGGCCGATGGCGGCGGTGCCCGCCAGGGCGACGACCCAGCCGAAGATCGCGATGCCGCCGACCGCGGCGAGGCTGACCGGGAGCAGGAAGAGCCCGGTCCCGATCATGTTGCCGGCCACCAGCATCGTGGCCTGCAGCAGCGACATCTTCTTCGTCGAAGCGCTCATCGCGCCCCTCCCGGCCGCGGCCTGCGACCGTCGCTCCGGCCGCAGGCCGCCGCTTCGTCGCCGGCCGCTCTCCGCTGCCCGCCCACGGCCTCGCCGCGCCCGCCGCGGATCAGGAAGCGCCCTTCCTCAGGCACTGCACGTAGTAGACGCCGTCGCGATTCTCGACGCCGTGGGTGTCGTGGCCGAAGCCGGGGAACCGCTTGTCCCACGCCCAGAGGGCGCGCAGGTAGCCCAGGTAGGGCCCGTCCGCCGGCCCCGTCTTCTCGCCCGGCATCAGCATCGGAATTCCCGGGGGATACGGCACGACGCTGGTCGCCAGCACCCGGTTCGCGAGCTTGTCCAGCGGCACGTGCTCGATCTGGTCCTTGACGAGGTACTGGTACGCCTCGTTCGGGCTCATCGCCGGCTCGGGCAGGGTCGAGAACGCCTCGGCCAGCCAGTGCGTCTGGCGCGCCTCCTTGAGCTGCGCGAACATCTGGTCGGCGAGCTCCCGCAGCCCCAGGCTGCCGTAGGTCTCCCGGTGGCCGTCGACCAGCTGGGGCAGCACCTCGGCGAGCGGCGCGTTGCGGTCGTAGTCGCGCTTGAACTCGAGCAGGGCGTTGAGCAGCGTGCCCCACTTGCCCTTGGTGATGCCGATCGAGAACAGGAAGAGGACCGTGAAGTCCGTGGTCTTCTCGACCTCGACCCCACGGTGGTGGAGGTAGGCGGTGAGCAGCGTGGCCGGGATGCCGCGCTTGTCGAGGCCTCCCTTCTCCGCCACGCCCGGCGTGACCACCGAGACCTTGATCGGGTCGAGCATGCAGTAGCCGTCCTCGAGGTCTCCGAAGCCGTGCCACGAATCGCCCGGGTGGAGCACCCAGCACTCGGGGTCGGTGGCGAGCTGCGCCGGATCGGCCTCCTCGAAGCGGACCGCCCTGCCGCTCATGCGGTCCTTCACGGTGTCGGCGTTCCAGGTCTGGAAGAACCAGTCCTTCTTCTGCGCGAAGCGCCGGTGGACCCGTCCCATGGTCTGCCGGAACGCGACCGCCTCCTCGATCGACTCGGTGGTGAGGGCGACGCCACCCGGGCCGTCCATCATCGCCGCCGTGATGTCGTTGGAGACGATGATCGTGTAGAGCGGCGAGGTCGAGGCGTGCAGCATGTACGACTCGTTGAAGCGGGCGTGCGGGATCGGGCTGCGGCCGTCGCGGATGTGGAGGAAGGAGGCCTGGGAGAGGGCCGCGAGCAGCTTGTGGGTGGAGTGCGTGGCGAACACCGTCGGCCCCGTGTGGTCCTTCGGGTCGCCGTGCATCGCGTGCCGGTCCCTGTAGATCGGGTTGAAGCGGGCGTAGGCGTACCACGCCTCGTCGAAGTGGATCCGGTCCACGGTCGGATCGAGCAGCTGCTCCACCCGCCGCGCGTTGTAGATGAGCCCGTCGTAAGTCGAGTTGGTGATCACCGAGTAGACGGGACGGGGATCGATGCCCTTCTTCACGAGCGGATTCGTCTTGATCGCGGCCGCGAGGGCCTTTTTGGTGAGCCGCTCGGGCGGGATCGGGCCGATGATGCCGTACCGGTTGCGCAGCGGCACCAGGTAGTTCGGGATGCCGCCGGTCATCACCAGGCTGTGCTCGATCGACTTGTGGCAGTTCCGGTCGCAGAGGGCGACCTGGTCGCGGGCGACCGCGGCCATGAAGATCACCCGGTTCGACATCGAGGTGCCGTTGGTCACGCAGTAGGTGCGATGGGCTCCGAACACGCGCGCGGCGTAACGCTCGTGCTCGCCCATCGGGCCGCTGTGGTCGAGCAGCGAGCCCAGCGCTCCGACGCTGATCGAGAGGTCGGAGCGCAGGAGGTTCTCGCCGAAGTAGTCGAAGAAGATCCGGCCGACCGGCGACTTCAGGAACGCGGTGCCGCCGGTGTGTCCCGGCGTGTGCCACGAGTACTCGTACTCCTGGGTGAACTTCATGAGCGCCGAGGCGAGCGGCGGCAACATCACCTCCAGGTAGCGGCGCATCGCCGCCACCACCCTGCCGCCGACGAAGGACGCGGTGTCCTCGAGCGTCCAGACGAACTCGTCGACCATTTCCATCACTTCGATGGGGATCGACGAGGCCTGGCCGCGCTCGGCCATCAGGAAGATCGGGATCTTGTCGTTGCGGGAACGGATCTCCGACAGCAGGCCCCGGGACCGCTCGTGCGCCGGATCGGCGCCCAGCGTCCAGTCGACGAGGATCGCGTGGATCGCGGAGTCCGACACGATGACGGAGTGGCCGTCCTCGGCGGACGCGGCCTCCACCACCTCGACCGCTCGGCCCTTCAGCTCCTCGACGAGCGCCCGCACCGCGCGCCCCTCCGCCGTCGGGCTGCCGAGCTCGTCGTCCACGAGGAGAGCCCGCAGGCTCAGACGCTTCGCGCTTCGCTGGATCATCTCGACTCCTCCTTCACCTGCACCGGTGCCTCACGGCTCCTGCCCGGCCGCGCCGGCCTCGCCGCGCGGTCCGCCCTGCTCCTCGACGACTCGCGGAGGGGGCGGCCGGCGGCAGCCCCCTCCGCGTCCACGGCGCCCGGCCGTGGCGCAACTCGCCCTCCGCCTCAGTCCGGGAGCGCGCTCATCCGGAAGAAGGCGAGGGTGCTCTCGTCGGGCTCCCCGCACCACTTCGCGTAGAGCTCGCCGATCTCGCCCGAGGCGTAGAGGCGGCTCAGCGTGCGGTCGACGACGAGGCGGAACGCCTCGTCGCCGCGCGCCAGGGCGAGGGCCAGCGGCTCGACCGTGAACAGGCGGTCGAGGACGATCAGCTCCTTCGCCGAAGGGCTGCGCGTCGCCACCCCCAGCAGGAGGACGCGGTCGCCGAAGAAGGCGTCCGCCTCGCGGTCGAGCACCAGCCCGAGGCCGGCCTCGTAGCTGTTCGTCGTGGCGACCTCGGAGACCAGGTCGAGCTCCTTGCGCTTGTCGGCCAGCCACTTCTCGGCCGTGGTCCCGGCGACGACGGTGAACTTCTTGGTCTGCAGGACCTGGCCCGCGTTGGCCCGCCAGGTCGGCCGGAACGCCTGCTCCCGACCGGCCAGGACCTCCTTGAACCGGGCGGTGGCGTCCGCGCGCACCAGCGCCCCGACGCCACCGGGGAAGGTCGGAATCGAGAAGGAGACCTCCGCCCGCCTCGCCAGCGTCACGGTCTCGGCGCCGCACAGAAGGTCGATCTCACCGGCCTGGAGGGCGCCGAACCGGCTCTCCGCCGTCACCGGAACCCACTCGACCGCGAGCGCGCCGGCGCCCAGCTCCGCCTTCGTCGCCTCGACGACGGCCTGGCAGAGCGCCACGGAGTAGCCGGCCGCGTTGCCCGACTCGTCCCGGTAGGAGAGCGGACGCGCGTCGGCGCGGTAGCCGAGCCGGATGCGGCCCGTCTCCCGGATCCGATCCAGGGTGCCGCCCGCGGCAGCGGGCGGCGCCTGGGCGAAGGCCATGGGCACGATCGCGAGCAGCGTCATCGCGAAGAACGCATTCCGGACTCGAGAACCCCGGGGGGATGTCGCTCCTTGGGCTTGCATGATCATTCTCCTTTCCACCTTTGCGCTCGCCGGACTCATGCCGATGCCGTCCGCGCAGCGACCGGAGCGCGCCCGGTCTCGAAACGATGGGCGATGAAGCCCCAGATCACGTACGCGATCCCCATGACGATCATGCCGCCGAACACCGCGTCCTTGCCCGACGCATAGATGGCGTAGACGCTGTAGACCAGCGCCACCAGGGTCACCGCGATGTTGAGCTTGTACTTCCCCGGCTCGACGCCGGCGGTCTTCATCATCAGCGGCAACGCCGAGAGCGCGATGATGTAGGGCACCACGTTGGTGACCACCGCCAGGTTGACGAGGGCCCCGAACTGCTCGCTCAGATTGGGCGAGATCGTCGAGAGCGCCATCGCGGACTGGACCACGCCCATGATGATCATGCCGGTGATCGGCGCGCCGGCCCGGTTCACCTTGGAGAAGAAGCCGGGGAACATCCTCTCGTCCGCCGCCGACTTGGCGGTCTGCGAGAGCGTGAACTGCCAGCCGAGCAGCGAGCCCAGGCAGGCCATCACCGCCAGGGCCATGATGATCGAGCCGATGGTCGGGTTGAACATCTTCGCGTAGGCGAGCCCGAACGGGCCGGTCGAGGCCGCGAGCTCGGCGTTCGGCACGATGCCCTGGATGACCGTGGTCGACAGCACGTAGACGGCGGCCGCGCCCAGGGTTCCGAACATGCAGGCCAGGGGCACGTCCCGCTTCGGGTTCTCGACCGCGGCGGAGTTCTGCGCCGCGGATTCCATGCCGAGGAAGGCCCACAGGGTGAGCGCGATGCTCGACCCCATGCCCTCCGCCAGGGTCAATCCCTGCGGGTTCCAGGCCTCCGCGAAGGTGGCGCCCTTGAACCAGAACCAGCCGATGATCGAGAGGGCGCCCACCGGAATGAGGACTCCCCAGACCGTCACCGAGCCGATCTTGCCGGTCACTCCGGGCCCGCCGAAGTTCGCGAACGTCGTCAGCCAGAGCAGCCCGATCACGCTCAGGCAGGTCGCGATGGGCGTTACCGACAGCGACGGGAAGAACGTGGACAGGTAGCCGACGGCCGAGATCGCGATCGCCACGTTGCCGATCGCGAGCGAGAGGAAGTAGAGGAAGAAGACCTGGAAGTACCCGGGCTTCTTGTACGCGTCCTCTGCGTAAGCCGCCATGCCTCCGGGGCGCTGGTTGAAGAGGCCGGCTTGTGCGAAGCCGTAGGCGATCGCCATCGAGCCCACCGCCGTCACGATCCAGGAGAGCAGCGAGATCGCGCCCACCTGAGCCATGTTGGTCGGCAGCATGATGATGCCCGAGCCCATCATGTTCACCGCGACGATGAACGTGAGCTGGACCAGGGTCATCTTCTTCTGCGTTTGCATATCGGCTCCTCCTGGTAATGGTCTTTCGCTGTCACTCGCGGAACTTGCAGGTGGCGTGGATCTCTCTCAGTTCCTGACGCAGTAGACGTGGTAGGTCCCGTCGCGCTCCTCGGCGCCCTCGACCTCCTTGGCGAAGCCGGGGAAGCGGTGGCCCCAGTCCTGGAGCGTGCGCAGGTAGGTGAGCCAGGGGCCGTCCGCCTTGCCGATGTTCTCGCCCGGCATGACGATCGGGATGCCCGGCGGGTAGGGGATGACGCCGACCGCCGCCACGCGCCCCGCCAGCCTGTCGAGCGCGACCTTCTCGGCCTTGCCCGCCATCAGCATCTGGAACGCCTTGCGCGGCGTCATCTCGGGCGTCGGCAGGGCGTTGTAGGCCTGCGCCTGCCAGTGCCCCTGCCGGCTCTTCCTCATGTGCGCCCACATCTGGTCGCCGAGGTCCTTCAGGCCCATGCCCGCGTACCGCTCGGGCGCGTTGGCGACGACCGCCGGAACGACCTCGGCGAGCGGCGCGTTGCGGTCGTAGTCGACCTTGAAGTCGAGCAGCGTGTTGACCAGGGTCCCCCACTTCCCCTTGGTGATGCCGACAGAGAAGAACAGCAGCACCATGTGGTCGGTGGTGCGCGAGGGCACGGTGCCGTGCCGCGTCAGGTAGGCCGTGACCAGGTCGCCCGGGATGCCGTGCTCGTCGAGCTTGCCGTCCGGCCTCATGCCCGGGCAGACGACGCCGAACTTGATCGGATCGAGCATGCACCAGCCGTCCGGGAGCCCCTCGAAGCCGTGCCAGCTCTCGCCCGGGTGGAGGACCCAGCAGTCCGGCTCGGTGGCGAGCAGCTCCGCCGGCGCCTTGTGGAACGGGATCTTCTTGCCGCTCTTCGGGTCCTTGACCTCCTCCGCGTTCCAGGGCGCGAAGAACCAGTCGCCCCTGGCGCGGAACTCCTCACGGATGCGCGCCACCGCCTGTCGGCAGGCCACCGCTTCGTCGATCACCTCCTGGGTCATCGTCTGGCCGGCCGGACCGTCCATCATCGCGGCCGCGACGTCGTTCGACGCGATCAGCTGGTAGAGCGGCGAAGTGCTCGCCTGCATGCAGTAGGCCTCGTTGAATCGGCCGTGGTCGATGGCGCCCCGGCCGTCGCGGACGTGGAGCCAGGAGGTCTGCGAGAGCGCGGCGAGCAGCTTGTGGGTCGAGTGCGTGGCGAACACCGTGGGGCCGTCCGCCGGGTGCTCGGACGGGTTGCCGCGCATGGCGTGCCGGCCGCGGTAGAGCGGGTTGAAGCGCGCGTAGGCGTACCAGGCCTCGTCGAAGTGGATCCGGTCCACGCTCTTGGCCAGCCGCTCCTGGGCGCCGACGGCGTCGTAGCACATGCCGTCGTAGGTGCAGTTGGTGACCACCGCATAGACCGGCTTCTTGCTCGACGCCTTCGCGGCGAGCGGATTCGCCGCGATCGCCCTGGCGATCGCCTTGGGCTCGAGCTGGCTCGGCGGGATCGGGCCGATGACGCCGTACCGGTTGCGGGTCGGGCTCAGGAAGATCGCGATGCCGCCGGTGTTGACCAGTCCCTGCTCGATCGACTTGTGGCAGTTGCGGTCGCACAGCGCGAGCTCGGCGTCGCCGACGCAGGCCGACATGATCGCCCGGTTGGAGCCCGACGTGCCGTTGGTCACCGTGTAGGAACGATGGGCGCCGAAGACCCGGGGGCGTTGCGCTCGCTCTCGCCCACCGGTCCGCTGTGGCCGAGCAGCGAGCCGAGCGCGCCGCGCTCGATGCCCATGTCGGTGCGGAAGGTGTTCTCGCCGTAGAAGTCGAAGAACACCCGCCCGACCGGCGACTTGAGGAAGGCGACGCCCCCCTGGTGCCCGGGCGCCGCCCAGGAGTACTCCCGCTCGCGGTCGTAGCGCGCCAGGGCGGCGGCGTAGGGCGGCAGGAGTCCGTCGATGTAGCGCTCCATCGCGGCGACGGCGCGCCCGGCGATGAACGCTGCCGTGTCGTCGAGGATCCAGACGAACTCGTCGGCGAGCGTCGCGACTTCGATCGTGACCGTGCCGGCCACCTTCTGGTCGGCCATGAGGAAGACCGGGATCCGGGCGTTGCGGGCGCGCAGGGCGCGCAGGAGCTCCAGCGCCTGCGCGTGGGACTGCTTGTCGTTGCTGCCCAGCGTCCAGTTGACGAAGACGCAGTGGAGGCCGGCGTCGGAGGTGACGGTCGCGCGGCCGTCCTCGGCCGAAAGCGACTCGACCACCTCGATGCCGCGGGCGCGCAGCTCCTCGGCCAGGGCGCGCACGGCCCGTCCGCCCGCCGTCTCGCCATGGTGGAGCTCGTCGTCGACCAGCAGCATGCGCCGCGCGATCGGGCGGGTGGTGCGTTCGATCATGAGTTCTCTCCTCGTCTCGGCAGGGGCCGGCGCGTCAGTAGGAGTAGGTGAGATAGACCATGCCGTAGGTGAAGTCGTCGGTCCGGCCGAAGGCCTGCTCGACCGCCAGCCTCGGGTTGCCGTAGGCGGCGACCAGGCTGAGCAGGAAGTTCGAGTTGAGCTTCCAGTCGCAGTAGGCGTCGAGCTCGACCATCACGTCGTTGGAGGTGACGTCGGGACCGAGCGCGGAGGGCTCGTCGAGCTCGAACAGAAAGCCGATCAGCCCGAAGCCGACCCTGTCGTTGGGCGTCAGGTGCAGCCGCACCTGGTTCGTGATCAGGTTGGAGTTCGACAGGAAGTACTCGCCCGCGATCTCGCCCTGCCACCAGGTGCCCCAGTCGTAGAAGCCGAGGAAGAGCGGATCGAAGCTCTCGCTGCTCGCCGTCGCGGGATCGTCGCCCTGGAAGTAGGCGTAGCGGTAGAACAGCTTCGGCTTCCAGGCAGCTCCGCTGAACTCGTAGGCCACCTGACCGGTATAGGCCTCGGAATCGAGCAGGTCGCCGTTCTCCTCCTGCGCGTACTCGAGCTCGAAGGAGAGGTCGGGCACCGACGAGAACGGCGCCGTGTAGGCGCGGGCGCTGATGACCGCCATGCCGTCGCGCAGCGGCCGGAAGGCCGGATCCGCGCTGACGTCGAGGTAGGTCAGGCCGAGGGTGGTCGCATCGCCGAGCGCGAGCTCGAAGTTCCCTCCCCAGAGCTTGGAGTGGGAGTCGTTCTCCGGGACCTCGTCGCGGTCCAGATAGAACGCCTCGATCGTCGCGTTGCCCGGCTTGACCCGCACGACCCCGGCGACCTCCCAGGCCTTGCGCGCGTTGCTCCAGAATCCGCCCCGGCTGCCGCCTTCGCCGGCGCCGTCCCAGACGAGGAAGCCGTGCCCGATCCGGTAGGGCGCGCGGCCGCCGTAGATCTCCAGGAGGTTCTCCGACTCGCCCAGGGAGGTGCCCGAACGCCAGCCGAGATGGAGGTCCTCGATGTGGAACGACGAGGCCTCGTCGCCCACCACCTCCGACGGCGGCACCCCGAACGTGCGCTCGCCGACCACGCTCAGCTTGCCGTAGAGCTCGCTGTCGCCCGTCGCGTAGGTCATCGAGAGCGCCGGCTTGATGAAGCTCTCGGACCAGTTGTCGCTCAGGTCGCCCGAGGGGTCGGGCCGGACGTTGGTGTAGAGGGAGTTCGCGAAGCCGAAGGTGCCGACGCCGAAGTCGAGGTTGAAGGTCCAGTCCAGCGCCTTGGGCAGGCCCGTGGGCCGCGCCTCCTC
>Ga0113563_10001548_pt1 | contig 13193 bp, 18 predicted proteins | sample Mud3Dept3metaG_FD_80117 | JGI IMG/M metagenome (GOLD analysis project Ga0113563, IMG submission 80117) | Freshwater wetland microbial communities from Ohio, USA, analyzing the effect of biotic and abiotic controls - Mud 3 Core 4 Depth 3... | ecosystem: Environmental > Aquatic > Freshwater >...
AGACCGATCCCGGTTCGCTTCGTGGTGAAAAACGGCTCGAAGACCTTATCGACGATTTCTGCTGGAATGGGCGCCCCGTCATTCTTGATGAGGATCACATCTTCGACGCCCCGCCCCGCGCGATGTTGGGTGACTTGAATATGGAGATGCCCGCCTGGACTCATGGCTTCACTCGCGTTCCTGAAAATACTGAGGAAGACCTGCTGGAGCTTGGCTTCGTCGCCGCGGACGGGCGCGATGACGGTCGCATAGTCTTTGGTCACCTGTATCCTGGTGACTTCGAAGTCAGTCGCAACAACCGTTAGGGCACTTTCGATCACTTCAGGGATACGGAGGAGCCGTCGAGTCAGTTTGAGTGGTTTGGCAAAATCCAAAATCTCGTTCAAGATAGCTTCGATACGAATCAGATTGCGCATGGCGTTCTCGACGCGCGTCTGCGGGTCGAAATCGAGGATGCCTTCACCCGTGACTTCTTCCAATTGGGCGCGGATGGAGGCGAGTGGCTCACGCACTTCAGTGGCCAGAAACATGCTGAACTCCCCGATCGCGGCCTGCCGTTCCTGTTTTCTGATCATGGGTTCAGATGGACCTGGAGCTGTTGGGGCTCCGGAGGTTCCGGCCGGCCCAGTGACAGGGGCTTGGCTGGCCGGCGCCGGCGCTTGGAGAAGATCCGCGATCTTCATAATCGTCGGCTCAAGCGAGCGGGCATCGGTCTGTTGGTAGCGACCGGCTTCTTTCGAGGCCAAGGTGATCGTCCCGCCGACCTGTCCGCGGACGAAGAATGGGACAACGAGGGAAGAAAGAAATCGGTCCTTGAACAGATATTTGTGATCGAGAAATCTCCCCTGCGTAGAGGCCAAATCATGATCCACTCGTGGCTTACGATGGCGGACTGCCCAGCCGGACGCTGAGCTGTCCAGCGCGAGGCGGTGGCCCGGTTTCAGATCTTTTTTCCCATCTTTCTGTTCGCTCTTCAGATCTCCGGCCATTCCCAGCACTTCGACATTGCCGGCAAGGGGATCGTAGTGACAGGTCCAGATGCGATCGTAATCGACGTATTGGCGGGCATCCGTCAAGGCGGCAATGATGGTGCTTTGGAGTTCCGGTGTGAGTTGTGACAGTGGAGCCGGAAACATGTCTGCGGGAGGGGATGCTGCAGGGACCGGTTCATGCGCGACAAATGGTCGGCTGAGCAGGAGATTCATATCGAACAGGTTTTCGCGATCGAGGGCTTTCGTGACCTCATCGCCGGCCTGCTCCATCAAGGTTTTTTCTTTTTTCACGAACGCGGCGCTTTCTTTCCGTCCAATGACGAGGAAGCCGTACGTCCGGTTACGATGCAGAAGGGGGGCTGCGAGCAACGACTTCGCGCCCGGCGTAATCAAGCGGAGGCGAATGGTGCGCCCGCTTTCTTGCTCACCCGCGGGAGTTGCTGACGCGACGGCAGGGGCTGAAAGCGCGCGGAGGATGGCTTGGATATCGCGGGGCGTGAAGCCTCGTGCGGCATGGCCGACGAGTGGACCCTGGTCGCAATGGAACAGGGCGGCGAGGGCCGCCTCGACCGGCAGGTCGTTGAGCACAGACGTTAAGGTCCGCTGGAGCGTCGTCTCGGGAATCGGCTTGCTGTGCGGAGCTGTGGACGTCATTCGTGAGTCATTAGAGCCAGGCGCGCGCATTGTAACAACGAAGGATGGACAATTCAATCAGAACTGGTTCAATTGGTTTGTTTTGTTTATTTGGTTGGTTTGGTTCTTCTGATGAGTTTCATTCAACCAAACAAACGAGACAAACTAAACCAACCAAATAACAGTCTTATGTTATTCGTCTGGATTGATGATTTTGGGCGGGCGTTGAGGGAACGCCTGACGTTCTGTGTGACGACCGTCAGAGGTCCATGCATTGAGGATCATGGTAACCAGGCTAATCACGACCGCACCACCTACGGCAGGCCAGAATCCCGCTACCGAGAATCCGGTGACAAGGTATGAAGTCAATTCCAGCAAGAGCGCGTTGACGACGATGAGAAAGAGTCCCAGCGAGAGGACGATCAAGGGAAGGGTCAAGACAAAGAGAAGGGGCCGGACCAAGAGGTTCAGAAAGGTGAGCACGAGGACCGCTGCGAGTCCCGCGCTGAACGAATGAACCTCAAGGCCCGGCACAATCATGACGGCCAGAAATACCGCGATGCCCGTAATCAGGACTCGAATGAACGCGGTGCGAATCCCGCCACTCCCAAAATGGTTCTTCACCTCACCTGTAAACTGAAACGGCGGCATCGGGCACCCTACTCAACCAGAACCGGCTCGATGGAAATCGGTACGCGTCTGGCCGTGGAAAAATGAATTTCAGTAGCGAGCAACAGCGGATCGCCTTTTTTGGCCCCCTTTTTCTCGTTCTTTGTGGCAACGATAATCACGCGATCGCCCACCTCAGGCATGGTGGTGCCTTTCGGATTGTGCTGGTCTTTGAACGTGGTCTGCTTGTTGACCTGCAGGTCCACCAGGCCCTTGGATGTTTTGATCTCAATGTGTTTTGGATCAATGGCCATCACGGTGCCGAGCACATGCTGGTCGGCGCCGTGGACGAAACTGGGCGTGGACATGAAGAGGCCGACAACCGCCACCATCAGATATAACCACATGGTAGGTTCTTTCTCCTTCGGTGGTCGACGTATTTGTGACGATGACCGGTGCCGGCTTGCGCTATCGCCGCGTCGTTCTCAAAGCCCGGTACGCGGATGAACCCGAGTCATTTCGTTCGTCTTGATCCCGCTCTCCACTATACAAAGTCTTTTTTATGATTGCCACCGGGTCAGCCAGACCGAGAGGTACTGTGCGGTCTTGTGAGACGAAACAGCAGTAGTGCAAGGACGGGGAGGTGCATCAGCAACCCGCTTATTCCTATGAGCAATTCGTTGATCCAAAACGCCACACTGAGATTGAAGGCCAGGATGCCATGGTAGAGGCCGACGCCCAGCAGGAGGTGGGGAGTGACCGATGGAGGCGTCGAAAGTGCGGAGAGTCGTCGCTCGATCGGAAAATAGATGGCGAGAGAGATGAGTCCGACGACAATCCACCCCGCATAGTTGGTGAGCGGCACGCCGAAGTGAATGCCTGGATCAGTGTAATGATAAATCTTCCCTAAAAACCAGCGCTCGCCGCGGAGGGCCACGGGATCGATGACCATATCGATTAATGCAAACAAGCAGGCAGTGATCAACAGCACGGGCCAACTGGTTCGTGCTGCGATATCGAAACGCAGTGGCTTGAGCAGCGGTTGAGTGGAAGGCGAGGACTGGTCGATTGGGAGGACGAGACAGAGCGCAACGCAGTAGGCGGCGTACAGCAGAAAGCTGAACGAGATCGAAGCCATGATGGGGACGTTGAAGAAGTAGAGTTCCTGGCCCATGGTCAAGCCGTTGTAGATGTACAATCCGAAGGGAATGCCGGTACGCGTGGACGAGAATTCACAGATAAGGGCCGTGGCCCAACTGATCAGCCAGAATCGCCAGGTTCTCGGCCAACCGATCAGCTGGATCGCAGCAAACAGGAACGCGGCCAGGAAGAGGAAGACGTAGGGGCGAAACGCGATCGTCTTGAGTAGTAGGAGAACGAGTTCCATTTCGTAGTGTTAGCGGATGCTCAAAAAGGTCATCCAGCAAGGCCGCAGGCGCTGACAAGACCGGAGGCGTACCCTCTGGGGTACGTTGAGGATCTTGTCGAGACGAGAACGCAGCTGGGGGCCTTTTTCAGCATCTGACTATGCGTACCCGTGGTCTCGGAACCATCTCACGGCCTTTCCCAGCGCAACCTCCGGCGGTGTCTGTGGGATGCCAAGTTCCCTGATCGCTTTACTGCAGTCGTAGTGCATCTTGTACTTGGCCATCTTCACCCCTTCGAGCGGAATCCGCGGGGGCTGGCCAGTCATGTTAGCGACCCATAGATTCAGATAGGCCAGGGGAAGAATTGCGAGTCGTGGCAGTTTGATCGTGGGTGCCTTCACGCCGCTCAGGCGGCTCAAGATTTCAAGCACCTCACGCAACATCAAGTTCTTGCCGCCCAAAATGTAGCGCTCACCGGTCCGGCCCTTTTCCATCGCGAGCAGATGGCCGGCGGCCACGTCGTCGACGTCGACAATATTCAATCCGGTTTCAATATAGGCCGGCATGCGGCCTTTCATGAAATCGACGACGATCTGTCCTGTCGGGGTTGGTTTCACATCGGCTGCGCCGACCGGGGCGCTCGGATTCACGATGACCACCGGCAGCCCGGCCCTCGCGAGCTTCAAGACCTCTTGCTCTGCCAGGTACTTCGATCGTTTGTAATGTCCCGCCATCTGTTCGAGCGAGACGGGCGTCTCCTCCGTACCGAGTCCTCCGCTCGGGGGGAGGCCGATCGCGCCGATGGTGCTGCAGTAGACGATCCGTTCGGTGCCAACGTCCCGGGCCGCCTCCAATAGATTTTTTGTACCGATGACGTTGACGTCGTAAAAGATCGAAGGATCTTTGGCCCAGAGCGCATAGTGTGCTGCCACATGGTAGAGCTGGCTGCAACCGGTGAGGGCGCTTCGCAACGAGGCCTGATCCCGCAGATCGCCCGTGACCAGCTCATGGGGCAATCCCCGTAGATTCTGGAGATCGGATCCGCTGCGGGCCATGACTCGGACGTCGATGCCGCGTCTGACCAGCGCACGTGCGACTGCCCCGCCGACAAATCCGGTTGCGCCGGTGACGAGAGCCTTCATCTTGAGGACGTGAAGCGTGAAGCGTGAAGCGTGAAACGTGTGGATTGGGAGCGGTTATCGAGATGAACGATCATGCGTTTCACGAGATACGTTTCACGAACGACGATCAGTTTCTCCGCGATGTGATGTAGCGGGCCAGTTCGCGGAGCGGGTCGGCGGCCGGGCCGAACGGGGAGAGGCGTGCGATCGCACGGGCCACACAGTCGTCCGCCAATTTTCTCGCTCCCTCTGTCCCGTAGAACGTCGGATAGGTTTTCTTCCCTCTTTCCGCGTCGGTATTGGGGTTCTTGCCCAGTTCCTCGCGGGTTCCTGTCACGTTGAGCACATCATCCGCGATCTGGAACGCCAGTCCGACATCTTCGGCATAGCTCGTAAGGTCATCCAGCGGTCGATCCTCTGCGCCGGCGGCAATGGCGCCCATCCGCACCGCCGCGCGGATCAACATGCCGGTTTTATGCTTGTGGATGTTCTGGAGTGTCGGAAGATCGATGTCTTTATTTTCAGCCTGGATATCGAACACCTGACCACCCACCATCCCCACGTTTCCCGAGCCATGCGCCAATTCTTGAATCAACCGCACTTGGCGTGCCGGGTCGCAGCCCTTCATCAGATCCGGACGGCTGCAGAGATCGAATGCCATCGTCAGCAACGCATCGCCTGCCAATATCGCCATCGCGTCGCCGTACACTTTGTGGTTCGTCGGCTTCCCACGGCGGAAGTCGTCGTTATCCATTGCGGGCAAGTCGTCGTGAATCAAAGAATAGGTGTGAATCAATTCCAACGAGCAGGCAATCGGCATCAATCCCGGCGCCGGCTGTCCTACCGCTTCTGCCGCGGCGATAGCCAGGATAGGGCGGACGCGCTTTCCTCCCGCCATGAGACTGTATCGCATGCTCTCATGCAGCGTTGTCGGTGGTGTGGTGGAGGTGGGACTGACGGAGTCCAGAAATCGATCGACCTCAACCCTCTTCTGTTCGAGGTAGTCCTTGATATTCATAGGGGTAAGGCTGGGCTCGTCACAACAGGCCCTGAATCCGCTCGGAGCGTAACAAAAGGCCTGGAGGCTGTCAAACAAGGAGGGGGAGCGGCCAGGTGCCCTTCTTGCTCGCAGAACGCGCACGATCAGAATGTGCTCGTCCGATGCGCGCAGTGGAAGATCCATCAGCCCCCATCCCCTTCTCCTCCTTGTGTTTCCGCCGACCGCTTCGCTATACTCAACGCCATGAGCATCAGAAATCTCGCTGGGACATGGGAGCCGATGCTGCTGGGGATTGAACCCAGGAACTGCAAGGTCTGCAATGAAGGGCTCTATCGCAACAAAACATTTTTCAGCGGCGGGTGGTCTCGCTGTGCCCAGTGCGAAGAGTTCGTCCACTACAGCTGCCTAGCCACCGGCAAAGTCTCTTTCCTGAAAGCCCGCCCGCGCCTGTGCAAGACCTGCCGCGCTGCCCAAGGGGATACTCCTTCTTCTTCGACGAAGGTCACGACCCCGGTGGCCGTCGGGTCGTGAATTCCAGCTCACAAGCAAGTCCGGTCGAAGCCCGCTCGGGCAGACCAGCCGTTTTCCCCAACCTAGTCCGGTTCGCCCTGGCGCCGTTGATTCTGGCCGCCAGCGGTTTTTTTACGGCGAATTTCCTCATCAGCGGCCAATACACCTGGTCGCGGACAATTCGTACGCTGGCGCTGATGCTGACAGTGGTGATCCTTTCCTATGAATTCGTCTACAAGGAACAGCTGGCGCGCGACGAGCCGCCGGCCCTTGCCCGGTTTGCACTGCTCTATTCTTGTGCGCTCCCCTATGTCATTGGCGTGGGGGTGATGATAGCGTTGTGGGCACTTTAGTTGGTTTATTTAGTTTGTTTGGTTGAACGAAATTAACCAAATGAACCAAACAAACAAAATGAACCGAGTTGGCAATCTGTTTCGATGTGAGAAAGGTCGATGGCAGAGATTATCCGTAGTGGCGCCTTTCTCCAACAATGTTGGTCGGTGCATCCGCTCTGCCTGACGGTCAAACGCATCGAAGCAGATCGCATTGTGGTGCTGACCTGCAGTTCATGCCGCATGGTGCACCGTGTGACGGCCGTCATGATCACCAAAAAGGTATGGACGGGAGACTCTTCCCTGCCTGCACTGGATCCTGCGAAGACGGATGGGCTCGCGGTCTTGAAAATCTGTTTGGGCGCCCATGCCCCTGCCCTGTCTGTTCGGGAGATGGACGTCTTTCAGGATGCGCTGTGGGTCCGCTGTGCGGAATGCCGGGCGCAGTTCGACCTCACAGTCTCCCAGTTCGAGACGCATCAGAAATAGTCGGCACCCTTCGAGCCGGCGTTCGGCCGATCAATGACCATGCCGTACCGATTCACAGATGAAGAAGCGGGCTTGATGGCCGATCAACACTTCTTTCGCGCCAAGGCGCAGATCATGGCCAAGGTGCGAGACATGCTCGATGCCACGCATGCGGCGTTGAAAGAAGAGGTGGGCGTGGCCTCGCTCGTGACCCCGCCGGACTTTGATCCTACCAGCTGCCAGTTTGTCAAAGGCGAGCATCTCGAATTGTTTCCCTACCAATATCTGGATTTTCCGAAACACTTTCACGATTCGAATGCGTTTACTTTCCGCACGCTGTTCTGGTGGGGCTACCATGTGGCCTGCGCGCTTCTGCTCGAAGGCGCGGGGATCAAACAATACAAAAAGCACATCGTGGATCGCTTCCACCAATTGGCAGGAAGGGATCTGGAATTGTCGCTGGCTCCCACGCTCTGGGAGTGGAAGCGGGGCGAAGGCTATACGCTGCCGATCACCCATGATCGCAAGGCGCAGATTGCCGCTGTCCTGGCTGAGCGGTCTTTTGTGAAGATCGTCCGCTTCCTTCCGTGTACCGACCCGAGGATTCGATCTGGGGAAGTACCGGCATTCAGCCGTGAGACCTTCCGGGCCATTCTACCGATCGTCACCCCCTAGTAGGTTGTGCATCACAAAACAGCTGAACTTCCAAGCAGGCTGCTCGAAAAGACCGATCGCAAGACCGCAACCGATGAAAGCACCGGAGGCGTACCCTCTGGGGCGCACGGTGCGACGAATAAGGAGCACCATGTCTGTGCGAGCCGCCGAGTCGGTGAGGCGGCCGGGTCCCCGTTGAGGATGCTTTCGAGGCGAGAACGCCACATGGGGGAAAGCGCGTCTTGGCGCGCTGGGGTTGGGCGGGTGAAAACCGCGGCTTTTTCAGCAGCCTGCCCCTCGGTATTTGTCTCTGATCGGTGACTTGGGTACACTGGGCCTGCTTCGACGGCAAGGCGACCAATGGCAAGGAGGATGGCATCGTGAAACAGACAAGAGAACGACTGGGCCTCGGTATCGTGCTAGTGGCTGGTCTCTTGATGGGAGCGGGCTGCGGGGGTACCGGGAAGACCTTCTATCTCGATCTTCAGCAGAAACAAGCGGTGGCGCAATATCAGGAGCCGGAACCGGTAAGCGTCGTCATCGAACCATTTGAAGATCGTCGACTGGAGAACAATTGGCTTGGTATGCGAACCCATGTGTGGGGCGGGGTCACCTACTTCAACGTGGTGGGAGAGAGGCCGGGGGGCGTGGTCGCCCAGGCTCTCGCGGATCGCCTGAAGACGCGAGGCTGGAAGGGCCGCCCTTGGATGGTGCGAATGGCTTCCGGCGAGGCTCCGTCGAGTCTGAACGATACGGATATCGTGATCAGCGGGCAGTTGCTCGAATTTTCAGCCGGCGCCAAGAGTCGGTTCTTTTCGACGGTGGTGAACACGAGCAGCAAGATGGTGATCACTGCGAGGAATCTTGGAGATCAGAGCACGACGATCAGAACGGTTGAGGAGGCAGAGCGCGATACCGTGTTTTGGTTTAACGAAGCCGACGTGCAACAGTTACTGGCGTCAACTCTGAAAGACTGCATCGATCGGTATATTGACGATACCACGATCGATCAGAAAGCTCTTCGTCCGACACGTTGATGGTCGGAGGGAAGGAATGACCCGCCGTGCGTGAACGTCGTTGGGAAACGACGCCCTCACTGACCTTCAGTCAGGTGCTTACCGTGGGCGAACGTCTGGCTGCCTTGGGATTGAAGCCGGCGGTGCCTGCAAGAGACGTGATCTGTTACGTCGAAGAGTGGACGGTCAAGTCTCCAGAGGATTTCGACCAGTTGGACGCCTGGTCCACCGAAGACGTGACCTTGATCCACGTCCGAGAGGGTTGGCGCGGCGACTTTTTTCTCCTGGTTGGCGCGTACCACACTGTCTACCAGCGCTATCAGGATGTGGGCACCTACTGCTCAATCAGCCACCCCTGGCATATTCGCGATCCGTTACGACTCCATGATCCCCGCAGCATGCTTTGGCTGGGATTCCGCCACGCCCATTCGTTTATCCGCATACGGCTCCACACGAAAGATGTCATCACTCCGGGCGAGACGCGCGGCGATGCCGAGCGGGTACAGTGGTTGGAGGAACGGCGCACGGCCTTTCTCGAAGCCATCACGCTATTAGAGCTTCCGGTCGAGACTTTGGTGGAAAAACAGCAACTGGTGATGCGTCCGGTCGATCCTTCCGTACCCTTCTTTTGCTCCTGGCCCGACGCCTTTGGGCCCTGCCAGTTTGAATACAACACGGCAGACGCCTATGAGTTCCTGGTGCCGGCCAGTAAGTTGGCCGCGACGTCTGTGCCGGAACCGGTAGGTGTCCGGGCCTATCTGACGGGCTTTTCAGAGGACGCGCTCGTCGACTTTCTGAAGATTGACCCCCCTGCCCGGTCTGTTTATCGCTGCTCCGTGCATTGCCCGCTCGACGATTTGCCCGAGATTCGATCTGTGATTGAGCCAGACGGCCGCCTCTACACCACGCTCTGTGAATTCCAAACTCAGGAACTGCTTCCCGACGGCAGAGATGCTTCGGCTATCATCGGCGTGGTGGGCTCACGTGCGGGCTTTGGCATCGAGGTTCGTTTAAACAAGGCGCCGCTGAGCGAAGAGATGATGATCGGTTGGCTGGAGCAGCTCATCGCTCATCCAGTGGTGTACGCGCCTCTCCCCCCCTTCGTGTAACGGACGACTGAAAACGGCACCCAACGTCGTTCTCGGCTCAAAAGAGTCCTCAACGGGGACCCGGCCGCCTCACCGACTCGGCGGCGCGCACAGACTTGGTGCTCCTTATTCGTCGCACCGTGCGCCCCAGAGGGTACGCCTCCGGCTCTTTCTCGCCTGCGGCCTAGTTGGATGACCGTTTTGAGTCGTCCGTTTTCTCCCCTTCATTTGACAAACCTTAGAATATCTTCAAGCTTAGGGCTCATGCTCTCTTCCTCCACAATCAGGACCTTTCTTGCGAAGCCGTTCATGCCGGCGGTGTTCTTTTTTTCAGGCGTCGGCTATGACACCTTGACCCTGACCCGCATCGATCGGCTCCAAGACAATCTCTTGTTGTTGCTCTATCTGGTACTGTTGGGTCTGCTCATTGTGCTGATAGGGCGGTTGGGCATTGAGCCGTCACCGGGTCGGGAACAGCTAACCTCGCTCACACCCTTTACCAGCTGGATGCTGCGGATGAGGCCCTACTTTCCAATGGCCGTGCAATTCCTCTTGGGCGGCCTCTTCAGCGCCTATGCCGTGTTCTACTCCCGCAGCGCAACACTCACGAGCACGGGGATTTTCTTTGCCCTGTTGGTCGCGCTGTTGGTCGGCAATGAATTTCTGCGCGATCGGCTTTCCAGTCTGCGTCTCTTGGTGAGCCTCTACGCGGTAGTCTGCTTCGCCTTTTTCACTTTCTTTCTGCCGGTGATGACCGGGTTCATGAATGTCGCGATCTTTCTGGTTGGGGCGGGGCTCAGCGTTGCTGTGACCCTTCGGGTTGTCCACCTGATTTACCGAAACAACCCGGACCGCTCAAAGCGCGAGGCAATCGGAGTGACGGCTCCTGCCTGCGCCCTTATCGGCCTCCTCGTCTGCTTCTATTTTCTCAACTGGATCCCACCTGTGCCGCTCGCGTTGAAATTCGGCGGTATTTATCATGAGGTGAAGAAGACCGGCGACCAGTTCGAACTGACGTTTGATAAGAAGTGGTATCAAATTTGGAAACGGTCTGACGATACCTTTCCGGCCAACGAGCCCATCTACTGCTTCACCGCGGTCTTTGCCCCTGTTGCTCTGAATACCACGGTCTACCATCACTGGTACTTTCGCCCCAATGATAATACGCCCTTCACACACGCAGACAAAATCCCACTCAAGATTTCCGGCGGGCGCGAAGGTGGCTATAGGGCCTATACGTTCAAGCAACGACTCGATCCCGGCGACTGGCGCGTGGACGTTGAAGCTGAAGACGGGCGCATCATCGGGCGTGTCTCAGTCAAGGTTGAAGATCAAGGAGCGGCACAACCGGCGTTGAGGGCATTCTCGTACTGAGTCCATACATGACAGGCATCAGCCTGCAAGTGGTCTACCGGGATAAGGGTATTCCGGATTTGACCCTATCTGACGGGCATCGGCTATCGAGATCTGGTTGCGAGGGCTTGTTTAAGAGCGTAAAGTCCACGGGCCATGAGCATACGGACCCTCGCCCCTTGCCCCGCCAGTCCTAACTGCGTCTCGACGCAAGCGCAGGACGAGGGCCATGCCATTCTGCCGATTCGTTACCGCAAGTCTCGGGTTGAGGCCAAGGAGGGGTTGAAGGAATTTATCCGGGCTTTGCCCCGTACAAGACTCGTCGAGGAAGACGAGTCCTACCTGCATTACGAGTTCACCAGCCTGCTGCTCCGGTTCGTGGACGATGTGGAGTTTGTCTTCGACGACGAAGCGAAGATAATTCACTTTCGTTCTGCTTCACGGACCGGCTATGGCGATTTGGGCGTCAATCGCGCCCGCATGGAACAGGTACGCGCCCTTGCGGGAGAAAAGCTGTAGTATCTTTCAGTATTTTTCTTTGGAGAGGGTTGGGCTGTTGGTATGATTCTCCGAAGTAGGAGGGGCGCATGGGGTTCAAGCGAAAAGCATCACGCGTCGAGACCGGCCGGGATGGCCGGCTGCAGCGAGGATCACTCTCAGCGCCCTGTAAGGTTCTGGATGTCAGCGAGACTGGTGTCCGGATTGAGAGCCGCTTGTTTGTGAAGACCGGCGATGCGCTTCAACTTGTCATCGAGCTTGAGAGGGGGAGAACGTTGACTTGTGGCTTGCAGGTTGTCCATGTGCGCACCCCTAAGTTCGGCACAAAGATCGTCTCGATCAGTCCAGAGGACAACGAGCGACTGGCCCATATCCTCGACGACAATGTGCAGACCAGTTTTTCTCGCCGGTAACAGGGCTTGTTCATATGGTCTATTTGGTTTTTCCGGTTTGTTTGGTTAAACAAGACCAACCAAATGAACAAAACAAACCAAATGGACCAAATCAACCAACCAAACCAAGTCAGTGCGAGGGGCTGGGTGGTTTCGGGCCGAGCCTGGTTGTGTGTTGGAAGACGCACTTCGGGCAGGTGTAGTGGACGAACTGCTTGCCGCCGACCAGGCGCTTTTTCATCGGGAGTCGGCACCAGGTGCAGAGGCGATCTGGGAGGTCGGCTGGGAGCGGAGGCTGGTTCGGTGTTGGGGAAGTGACATTGGTCATATGCGGCATTCTCTCCGACCGTCGAGAACCTTGTCAATCGATCGAGTGACATCCGACCGCTTCGGTGCGAAAAAAAAGTTTCTCCATCCTCTCTCATGTGAAAAGTTTCGTGGTATAGTCCGGACTACTAGTCGACCGTCACAGCTTTTTCACCCTCCAACAGAAAGGTGTCAGCCTTTATGAGTAGCTCGACTGATTCCGAGTCCGCAATCTTTCCATCTGAGTCCCCGGTAGCCGCTTCCCTCGCACCCCAGGAGATGGTGGGTGAGGGGAAGGCATGGGGACTCTGCACCGCAGTTGACCTTCAAGAGTGTCACCCCGACCTGATCCGCAATGCCGACCATATCCGTCGCTATGTCGTCGAACTGTGCGAGCTCATCGACATGAAGCGTTTTGGCGAGTGCCAGGTCGTCGATTTCGGCTCAGGCCGCGTGGCCGGCTATTCCATGGTGCAGCTGATCTCGACGTCGTTGATCAGCGGCCATTTCGCGAATGATACGAACAACGCCTACCTCGACATTTTCAGCTGCAAGGGTTATGACCCTGCCGTCGTCGAGGCGTTCTCCAAGGAATTTTTTGGCGCCCGTCGCAGCGCCGCGACCGTTACGCTTCGTTACTAGGAATGGACCGGGGGCCGCGGCAGTGCGGCTCCCGGCGCCGATCCGAGATACACGACCTTTCCGAGAACGATGAATCCCACCACTGTCAAAGAGATTTTCGAACGTCTTCCAGGCCAGCTCGATTCAGATGCCGCCGAGGATCTTGACGCGGTCTACCAGTTCGATCTGAGCGGCGCGCAGGGCGGGCAATACATTCTCACGATCCGGGAGGG
>Ga0113563_10001549_pt1 | contig 13192 bp, 9 predicted proteins | sample Mud3Dept3metaG_FD_80117 | JGI IMG/M metagenome (GOLD analysis project Ga0113563, IMG submission 80117) | Freshwater wetland microbial communities from Ohio, USA, analyzing the effect of biotic and abiotic controls - Mud 3 Core 4 Depth 3... | ecosystem: Environmental > Aquatic > Freshwater >...
TATAAAGTTACAGATTCGAGGCGGAGGAGCCAATCCATCACCGCCTGTAGGGCCTGCTTTAGGCTCGAAAGGCGTGAATATCATGGATTTCTGCAAGCAATTCAACGCCAGGACCCAGGACAAGGCTGGAAAAGTGATACCGGTAGTGATAACAGTATATGCTGATAAATCATTCGATTTCATAACAAAAACACCACCGGTTGCTGTTCAGCTTTTGGAAGTTGCTAAATCGAAGAAAGGTTCAAAAGAACCTAACAGGGACAAAATAGCACAGGTTACATGGGCCCAGGTCAAATCAATTGCAGAAGATAAAATGGAGGACCTGAACTGTTTTACAGTCGAGTCTGCCATGAAGATGGTGGCCGGTACCGCCAGAAGTATGGGGATCACTATCAAAGGTGATACCCAAGGAAATATTTAACTAAAATAATAATGACTAAACTTACCAAAAACCGTAAGCTTGCCCTCGAAAAAATTGAGAATGACAGGCTTTATACATTGAAAGAAGCATCAGTTCTGGTCAAGGAAATCTCTAAAACAAAATTTGATGCTTCCATCGACCTGGATGTAAGGTTAGGTATTGATCCAAGGAAATCCAACCAGATGGTTCGTGGTGTTGTTTCACTTCCTCACGGGACAGGTAAAGAGACGCGAGTTCTTGTTCTCTGCTCCCCCGATAAGGAAAATGAAGCAAAGGAAGCCGGAGCCGATTTCGTTGGTCTTGACGATTATGTCGAAAAGATCAAGGGAGGCTGGACAGATGTGGATGTGATCATAACCATGCCATCCGTAATGGGAAAAGTAGGTCAGTTAGGTAGGATTCTCGGTCCCCGCGGACTGATGCCGAATCCTAAAAGTGGAACTGTCACGATGGAAATTGGTAAGGCCGTTAAGGAAGTGAAGCAGGGTAAGATTGATTTCAAAGTGGATAAAAGCGGAATCATTCATGCCTCTGTTGCAAAGGTCTCATTTGAACCTCATAAGATCGCCGAAAATGCCAGAGAATTCATTTCGATGGTAAATAAACTTAAGCCGGCTGCTGCAAAAGGAACATACATCCGTAGCCTTTTCCTTTCAAGCACAATGAGCCCGGGTATTAAGATAGATCCAAAAGGTCTTGATGAATAAAGTGTTATGTTAAAATTCGGAAAGAAATTATGAGACGGGAAGAAAAAAACGCTATCATTGACAGCCTTGCTGAAAGATTAAAGGAATACAACCACTTTTATCTGACTGATACTGCTGAGCTGAATGCCGCTGTTACAAGTGACCTCAGAAGAATGTGCTTTAAAAACGACATCAAACTGATTGTTGTCAAGAACACACTACTCAAAAGAGCATTTGAACAGTCTGGTCTGAACTTTGAAGAACTATATCCGGTTCTGAAAGGTACTACGTCCATCATGTTTGCCAATACCGGAAACGGCCCTGCAAAGATTATCAGGGAGTTCCGGAAAACACATGATAAACCTGTTCTGAAAGGTGCATACGTTCAGGAGTCAATCTATCTCGGCGATAATATGCTTGAGGCACTTGTCTCCATTAAAACCAGACAGGAACTGATCGGAGATATAATTCTCCTTCTTCAGTCACCTGCCAAAAACGTAATTTCAGCCTTGCAATCAGGTGGAAATAAAATTCATGGTGTTCTTGAAACACTATCAAAAAAAGAATAATAATTAAACTATAATCAAATTTAAATTCAATAAAAATGGCAGATCTTAAGAAATTTGCAGAAGAACTGGTTAACCTGTCTGTAAAAGAAGTAAACGAACTGGCGAAAATACTTAAAGAAGAGTATGGAATTGAACCTGCGGCTGCAGCTGTGACTGTAGCTGGTCCCGCTGCAGGCAGCGAAAAACCTGTTGCTGAAGAGAAATCAACATTCGATGTTATTCTCAAAAATGCAGGCGGTCAGAAATTACAGATTGTTAAGCTTGTGAAAGATATCACCGGTCTTGGACTGAAAGAAGCTAAGGCAGTGGTTGACGCCGCTCCGGGTCCTGTTAAAGAAGGTGTTTCAAAAGAAGAAGCAGAAACCATTAAAAACAAACTTGTTGAAGCTGGAGCTGAAGTTGAACTTAAATAAGTCATACCTCATAGCCGGGTTATAATGGGTTTAGTCCCGGGTTACCCGGGACTAAACCTTTCGTTCTTTTAATTATAAGTTCACTTAATCTTGTCATAAATGTCTTCAAAAAATACAGAAAGAATAAGTTTTGCCTCCAGGAAGAGCCAACTGGATTACCCTGATTTTCTGGACGTTCAGTTAAAATCCTTCGGTGAGTTTTTCCAGTTGGGAACAACTCCCGAAAACAGAAAGAAGGAGGGACTTTACAAAGTATTTACTGAAAATTTTCCAATAACTGACACAAGGAACAATTTTGTTCTTGAATTTCTTGATTATTACATTGACCCTCCCAGATATACGATTGAAGAATGTATTGAACGCGGACTTACGTACAGTGTTCCGCTAAAAGCCAAACTGAAACTTTACTGCACCGATCCTGAACATGAGGATTTTGATACAGTGATCCAGGATGTCTACCTTGGGACGGTCCCATACATGACTGAGCGTGCAACTTTCGTCATCAATGGCGCCGAAAGGGTAGTAGTCTCGCAATTACACAGATCTCCTGGAGTATTCTTTGGTCAGAGCATCCATGCAAACGGAACCAAACTCTATTCTGCAAGGATAATCCCCTTCAAGGGATCATGGATCGAGTTTGCTACCGACATCAATAATGTGATGTATGCCTATATTGACAGAAAGAAAAAGCTTCCGGTAACAACATTGCTCCGTGCTATCGGCTTCGAAAGCGATAAGGAGATTCTTGAGATCTTCAACCTTGCCGAAGAGCACAAAGTATCTAAAACAAATATTAAAAAGCTTGTCGGCCGCAAACTGGCTGCCAGAGTGCTGAAGACCTGGGTGGAAGACTTTGTTGATGAGGATACCGGCGAGGTGGTTTCCATTGAAAGAAATGAAGTGATCCTCGACAGGGAAACAACGATAGAAAATGAGCATGTCGATCTTATAGTCGACTCAGGCGCGAAAGCCATACTGCTTCATAAGGATGATTCAACCCTGTCGGATTTTGCAATAATATATAACACATTACAGAAAGATCCCTGCAACTCGGAAAAGGAGGCAGTGATCTATATTTACCGTCAGCTTCGCAATGCAGAACCGCCTGATGAGGCAACCGCCCGCGACGTGATCGAAAAGCTCTTCTTCTCCGACAAAAGATATGACCTTGGCGAAGTTGGCCGTTACAGGATTAATAAAAAGCTGGGTCTTAACACCGACATGAATGTCAAGATCCTTACCAGGGAAGATATAATTAAAATTATCGGGTACCTGATTGAGCTCATTAATGCGAAAACCGATGTCGATGATATTGATCACCTGAGCAACAGGAGAGTGCGTACCGTAGGTGAGCAACTCTATGCCCAGTTCGGCGTTGGTCTTGCACGTATGGCACGGACAATCCGGGAAAGAATGAATGTCAGGGATAATGAGGTCTTTACACCGGTCGACCTTATCAATTCCAAAACACTTTCATCGGTTATCAATTCATTTTTCGGAACAAACCAGCTTTCGCAGTTCATGGACCAGACCAACCCTCTGGCAGAGATGACTCATAAGCGCCGTATGTCAGCTCTTGGCCCCGGTGGTTTGTCACGCGAACGTGCAGGTTTTGAAGTCAGGGACGTCCATTATACTCATTACGGCCGTCTCTGCCCGATAGAAACGCCTGAAGGACCAAACATCGGACTTATTTCGTCACTTTGTGTTTATGCAAAAATCAATGATCTTGGTTTTATTGAGACACCTTATTTGAAAGTGACTGATGCGCAGGTAGATTTCAGCAGGGATGGAATAGTGTGGCTCAGCGCTGAAGAGGAAGAAGAGAAGATGATCGCCCAGGCAAATGCTCTGGTTAAAAAGGATGGGCATTTTGAAGAAGCAAGAGTAAAATGCAGATACGAAGCTGATTACCCGCTCGAGGAAGCATCAAAAGTCGACCTGATGGACGTTGCTCCAAACCAGATCGCATCGATTGCAGCATCACTGATCCCCTTCCTCGAACACGACGACGCCAACAGGGCTCTTATGGGTTCGAACATGATGCGTCAGGCTGTACCTCTTATCAATCCGGAGTCGGCTATCGTTGGCACCGGACTGGAGACCCAGGTTATCAGGGACAGCCGGATTCTCTTTGTTGCTGAAGGTGATGGTGTTGTTGAATTTGTCGATTCGGACGAGATCGTGGTAAGGTATACCAGGACTGACGAGGAGAAGTTTGTAAGCTTTGATGAAGATATCAAACATTATGTGCTGCCAAAATACAAGAAAACAAACCAGAATACCTGCATCAACCTGATTCCTGTTGTTAAAAAAGGCGAGAAGGTGAAAAAAGGACAGGTACTTACTGAAGGATACGGCACGAAGAACGGAGAACTTGCCCTCGGAAGAAACCTTAAGGTGGCCTTCATGCCATGGAAAGGATACAATTTTGAGGATGCCATCGTGATATCTGAAAAGGTTGTGCAGGAAGATATGTTCACTTCGGTCCATATAGATGAATACCTTCTTGAAGTTCGCGACACAAAGCGCGGACTCGAGGAGCTTACGTCGGATATTCCGAACGTAAGCGAGGAAGCCACAAAGAACCTTGATGAGAACGGACTTATAAGGATTGGTGCACATATCAGGCCCGGAGATATACTTATCGGTAAGATCACTCCGAAAGGGGAATCCGATCCTTCACCGGAAGAGAAGCTGCTGAGAGCTATTTTCGGCGATAAAGCAGGCGATGTTAAGGATGCATCCCTGAAAGCCGGACCTTCACTCGAGGGTGTCGTTATAGACAAGAAGTTGTTTACAAGGGCTATTAAGGACAGGAAGGCAAAAGCTGTTGAAAAGCCGATGCTGGACAAAATAGAAAATGAATTTAATAAAAATGTCGATGAACTGAAAGCCAGACTTGTGGATAAGCTCTTTATCCTTGTCAATGGCAAGACATCACAGGGTGTCAAGGATTATCTGAATGTCGATATAATTCCGAAAGGAAGCAAATTCACGCTTAAGCAGCTTCAGGAAATCGATTTTCTGAATATCAATCCGAACAAATGGACCACTGATAAAAAGAAAAACGACAGTATAAAGCAGCTCCTTCACAATTACATCATAAAATACAAGGAGATTGACGGGATCTATAAACGCAAGAAATACAATATCACGATTGGCGATGAACTGCCTGCCGGTATAGTACGTCTTGCAAAGGTATATATCGCAAAGAAGAGAAAGGTCAAGGTTGGTGATAAGATGGCAGGACGCCATGGCAACAAGGGTATTGTTGCAAGGATTGTCCGCGCCGAGGATATGCCATTCCTTGAAGACGGAACCCCGGTTGATATTGTTCTTAATCCTCTTGGGGTACCTTCAAGGATGAATTTAGGACAGATCTATGAAACAGTTCTTGGCTGGGCAGGACAGAAGCTCGGACTTGAGTTCTCAACCCCGATATTCGATGGTGCCACCATCGATCAGATAACTGAATACACTGTAAAGGCGAATCTCCCGACATACGGGAAAACTTATCTCTATGACGGTGGAACCGGAGAGAGATTCGATCAGCCTGCCACGGTCGGAGTTATTTATATGCTCAAGCTTGGACACATGGTTGATGATAAAATGCATGCCCGGTCGATCGGACCATATTCCCTCATCACACAGCAGCCGTTGGGCGGTAAGGCACAGTTTGGCGGCCAGCGATTTGGTGAAATGGAAGTATGGGCACTGGAAGCCTTCGGCGCTGCTCATATTCTTCAGGAAATACTTACAATAAAATCTGATGATGTAGTCGGCCGTGCCAAGGCATATGAAGCAATAGTGAAAGGTGAACCGATGCCGCAGGCAGGTATCCCTGAATCACTGAATGTGCTTCTGCATGAACTAAGAGGGCTTGGATTGAGCGTTATACTTGATTAACAGCTCTTTCCAGCAGTTATTTATATTAATAAGACAAAAAAATCAGTATATGTCATTCAGAAGAGATAACAAAACAAAAACCAGTTACTCAAAGATCTCCATAGGTCTTGCTTCACCTGAAGAAATTCTCGACCGGTCGAGCGGTGAAGTGCTGAAGCCTGAAACAATAAATTACCGTACTTACAAACCCGAGCGCGATGGATTATTCTGCGAGAGGATATTTGGTCCGGTAAAAGATTACGAATGCCATTGCGGTAAGTATAAAAGGATCCGTTACAAAGGCATCGTATGCGACCGTTGTGGCGTTGAGGTCACTGAGAAGAAGGTGCGTCGCGAAAGAATGGGACATATTTCACTGGTGGTACCTGTGGCACATATATGGTACTTCAGATCACTTCCCAACAAAATAGGTTACCTTCTCGGTCTGCCCACGAAGAAGCTTGATTCTATCATCTATTACGAAAGATATGTAGTCATCAACCCGGGCATTAAGGCAGTCGACGGTGTTAACTACCTGGACTTCCTGACAGAAGAGGAATACCTTGAGATCATCGAATCACTGCCAAAGGAAAACCAGTATCTCGAAGATACTCATCCAGACAAATTTGTTGCAGATATGGGAGCGGAGGCTCTTTACAAACTCTTAAGCCGTATCGATCTTGACGATATGTCGTACTCGCTTCGTCACAGGGCAAACTCGGAAACGTCGCAACAGCGTAAAAATGAGGCACTTAAACGTCTGCAGGTAGTTGAGGCTTTCAGGGATTCAAAAAATGTGAACAAACCTGAATGGATGATCATAAAGGTGGTTCCTGTCATTCCGCCGGAACTGAGGCCGCTGGTACCTCTCGATGGAGGGCGTTTTGCAACCAGTGATCTGAATGATCTTTACCGGAGAGTCATAATCAGGAATAACCGCCTTAAGAGGCTTATTGAGATCAAAGCACCTGAGGTTATCCTCCGTAATGAAAAGAGAATGCTCCAGGAGGCTGTCGATTCCCTGTTCGACAATTCAAGAAAGGCGAATGCTGTGAAGACCGATGCGAACAGACCTCTTAAATCCTTGAGCGACAGTCTTAAAGGCAAGCAGGGCAGGTTCCGTCAGAACCTTCTGGGAAAGAGGGTTGATTATTCAGCCCGTTCGGTTATCGTTGTTGGTCCCGAGCTTAATCTTCATGAGTGCGGTCTGCCTAAAGATATGGCAGCTGAGCTTTACAAACCGTTCATTATACGCAAGCTTATTGAACGCGGAATAGTGAAAACCGTCAAATCAGCCAAGAAGATTGTAGACAGGAAAGACCCTGTTGTATGGGATATCCTGGAGAATGTACTGAAGGGTCATCCGGTCCTTCTTAACCGTGCACCAACACTTCACAGGCTCGGTATCCAGGCATTCCAGCCAAAACTGATTGAAGGCAAGGCAATTCAGCTGCACCCGCTTGTATGTACGGCATTCAACGCTGACTTCGACGGTGATCAGATGGCAGTTCATCTTCCGCTTGGGAACAGTGCCATCCTTGAGGCACAGATGCTTATGCTTGCTTCGCATAACATCCTTAATCCGGCAAACGGAGCACCAATAACGGTTCCGTCGCAGGATATGGTGCTCGGACTCTATTATATCACCAAAGGCAAAAAGGGCACTCCAACTGAAAAGGTCAGAGGAGAAGGACTTACATTCTATTCTCCGGAAGAGGTAAACATAGCATTTAATGACGGGAAGATCGATCTTCATGCAATAATCAAGGTTAAGGTCAGGGATCGTATAAATGGAGATATGGTGAACCACATCATTGAAACAACTGTCGGCCGGGTCATCTTCAACCAGTATGTACCGGCGGAGGTTGGATTCATTAATGAACTGCTGACCAAGAAATCCCTCAGGGATATTATCGGACGGGTGCTGAAGCTTGCAGGTATGGCAAAAACAGCGGACTTCCTCGATGCAATTAAGAACCTTGGATTCAATTCAGCCTTTAAGGGAGGACTTTCATTTAACCTCGATGATGTGATCATCCCTGAAGAAAAGACAAAATTCGTCACAGAAGGGTACGAACAGGTGGAAGAGGTACTGAATAACTACAGCATGGGATTCATTACGAACAATGAGCGCTATAACCAGATCATTGATATCTGGACACACGTAAATGCAAGACTCACCCAGTCACTGATGAAGCAGCTTTCAAATGACAAGCAGGGCTTCAACTCAGTTTATATGATGCTCGACTCGGGTGCAAGGGGTTCGAAGGAGCAGATCCGTCAGCTTTCAGGAATGAGAGGCCTTATGGCTAAACCTCAGAAATCAGGCTCCTCGGGTTCAGAGATCATTGAGAACCCGATCCTGTCGAATTTCAAGGAAGGATTGTCAGTTCTCGAATACTTTATTTCCACTCACGGAGCACGCAAAGGTCTTGCCGATACAGCTCTCAAAACAGCTGATGCCGGATATCTTACACGCCGTCTCGTTGATGTATCACAGGATGTGATCATAAATGAAGAGGACTGCGGAACACTGAGAGGCCTGGTGGCAACCGCGATCAAGAAGAATGAGGAAGTGGTTGAATCACTCTATGAGAGGATACTCGGTCGTACCACCGTGCATAATATATTCCATCCGCTAACTGGTGAGCTAATCATTGATTCAGGTCAGGAACTTACTGAAGATCTTGCCAATAAGATCGAGGATTCACCCATTGAACAGGTTGAGATCCGTTCGGTGCTCACATGCGAATCCAAAAAAGGTGTATGTGCAAAATGTTACGGGCGTAACCTGGCTACGGGACATATGGTCCAGAAAGGTGAAGCTGTAGGCGTGATTGCTGCACAGAGCATTGGTGAACCCGGAACACAGCTTACACTGCGTACTTTCCACGTCGGTGGAACTGCATCCAATATTACTACTGAATCACGTCTTGTTGCTCGCTATGCAGGTATTGCCGAGATTGAAGAGCTGAGATCCGTTCCGAAGAAAGATTCTGAAAAAGGTAATATTGATATTGTCATAGGACGACTTGCTGAACTGAGGATCATCGACAAGAAAACCGGAATAGCACTTACCACTCATACTGTTCCTTATGGCTCGAGACTCTATGTCAAGCCAGGCCAGGAAATTGAGAAGGGCAAACTTATCTGCGAATGGGATCCTTTTAATGCTGTCATTATAGCAGAACTGGGAGGGAAAATCGGATATGATTACCTGATTGAAGGTGTCACTTTCCGTGAGGAATCTGATGAGCAGACAGGATTCAAGGAGAAAGTGATAATTGAGAGCAGGGACAAGACAAAGAACCCTGCGATTAAGATATTGTCACCCAAGGGCGAAGAACTCAGATTATACAACCTGCCGGTAGGATCGCACCTTGTGGTAGAGACAAACAAAATGGTCGAAGCCGGAGAAGTCCTGGCGAAAATACCACGTGCAGTAGGTAAATCCGGTGATATAACCGGCGGTCTGCCCCGGGTAACAGAGCTTTTTGAAGCGCGAAATCCTTCCAATCCGGCAATAGTATCGGAAATAGATGGTGAAGTTACATTCGGAAAGATCAAAAGAGGGAACAGGGAGATCACTATCAAATCAAAGACCGATGAGGTGAAGAAATACCTTGTGCCGCTTTCAAAACAGATACTTGTCCAGGAAAATGATTATGTCAAGGCAGGCATTCCTCTTTCTGACGGAGCGATCACTCCTTCAGATATCCTGGCTATCAAGGGACCCACGAAAGTGCAGGAGTATATAGTTAATGAAATCCAGGAAGTTTATCGTTTGCAGGGTGTTAAGATCAATGACAAACATTTTGAGATCATCGTTCGTCAGATGATGCGCAAGGTTGAAATTGTTGATCCGGGCGACACTAAATTCCTTGAACGCCAGGTAGTTGACAAACTTGAGTTTATGGATGAAAACGACTGGATCTACGGGAAGAAAGTTATCCTCGAGGGAGGCGATTCCCAAACCCTTCGTCCCGGAATGATAATTACAGCCCGCAAATTGCGTGATGAGAATTCAGTGCTTAAACGCAAGGACCTGAAAGTAGTTGAGGCCAGGGATGCAGTCCCGGCAACATCAAGCCAGGTTTTGCAGGGTATCACCCGTGCAGCACTGCAGACAAACAGCTTCTTCTCGGCAGCATCATTCCAGGAAACCACCAAGGTGCTTAATGAGGCTGCAATATTAGGGAAGATCGACAGGCTTGAAGGTCTGAAAGAGAATGTTATTGTAGGCCATCTGATTCCGGCCGGAACAGGCCAGCGTGAATATAACAGTATTATTGTCGGCTCTCTCGACGAATATGAAAACCTTGTCGGTATTGACCAGGAAACAGGCGTTGAGGCTGAAACTGAATCAAAATCATAAAGTAAACTTAAGAAGATGGCTGATATAAAGGACACAAACCAGATCAGTATTGAGTTAAATGAGGAAATTGCTCAGGGCATCTATTCAAACCTTGCGGTGATAACCCATTCACCTTCAGAATTTGTTGTTGATTTTGTAAGGATAATGCCGGGTATACCCAAAGCCCAGGTTAAATCAAGGATAATTCTGACTCCTGAACATGCAAAAAGACTGGTTTCAGCATTGCAGGACAATATTGCCAAGTACGAATCAGTTCATGGAAATATTAAGGAAGTAAAAGGCTCGGGACCTGTTATGCCTCTGAGTTTCGGAGGCCCCACAGCCCAGGCCTGAATTGCCACTAACTCTGGTATTAAGCCGTCAATGATCCGTTTTGGCGGCTTAATTTTTTGATATGAATGAAATAAAACATTACTTTGTACGTCAGAATTGCAAAATCAATATTAAAACTCCGAAAAGATGTGTATAATTCGGAAAATTCTTGTCATTCTTATTTTCCTTGTACCTGTTATTTCCTGGTCGGGATGCAAAAAACAGGTAAAATGCGGCTGTGATGGAGACATCCTCCGTTCAATGGATAACGAACTCATGGACCGTTCCTCAATCCGTTACAGTACGGATGGAGCTTCCGCATATTTCACAGTGTCGAGTGGTTACGGTTACGACACCTATTATTTTTGCAACCCCGGTGAGATGTACGATGCTTTCATGGATCTTGAAGGTGAGGATCAGATAATTATTTCCGGCAACCTATACTGGGAATGCACTTACCTGATGAACTCGAGCAATTCTTCTTACTATTCCTACATGTACAAAGTTTATAACTTAGATGTTACAGAGCTGAAATCCTATCTGTACGGGAAAAAGTAAGATTTTCCATGACACGGTATAATGTATCTTTTGCAGGTGCAGGCAGGGTAGCCGGAGCTCTTTGCAGGGAAATGTACCGTGCAGGTCATAAGATCATTCAGATCGTTTCCGAATCCGGAACATACGGTAAACCGCTCGCAGGGGATTGTATGGCATTATGGTCGCAGGAACTTATCTTCAGGGATCCTGTTGACATAATTATAGTTGCAGTTCCTGATAACAGGCTGATAGAGGTGCTTTCGGGTATCAGTTACACGGGAAACCCGGTAATTGTCCATACAGCAGGTAGTTACGGACTTGATATATTTCCGTCCGGTCTCAAAAGAACCGGTGTTCTTTATCCGTTGCAAACATTTTCAATCGGGAGAATCGTAAAATTCAGGGATCTGCCCTTTCTTCTTGAAGCATCTGGCACTGAAACACGGGATATACTGGAAAGACTGGCATTATCCCTTAAAGGGGACGTACATTTTATTGACACTGAGCGCAGAAAAAAAATTCATCTTGCTGCTGTTTTTGTATGTAATTTCACAAACCATATGCTTACTGCCGGCGAAAAAATAATCGCTGATGCCGGTTTATCCTTTAAGCTTCTTGAACCACTGATAAAGGAAACGATTTCCAAAGCGCTGGAATCCGGACCGGATGCTTCTCAGACAGGTCCTGCTGTGAGAAATGATCTGAACACTATAGAAAAGCATCTGGAATTATTATCTTTCTCGCCCGATCTTCAAAACCTTTACAAAGAGATGACAAAGTCGATAATGAAACATTATAAACAAATCTGATAATGACGAACTTCAAGGAGGAGCTGGGTAACGTTAAAGCATTTGTTTTTGATATAGACGGTGTACTGTCACTTCAGACAATCTCCCTGAATTCTTTCGGTGTGCCCAACAGGACCGTAAACCTGCGTGACGGATACGCATTACAGCTTGCTGTTAAAAAAGGATATTATATCGGGATAATATCAGGAAGCAGTTCAAAAGATTATCAGCGAAGACTTAAGCTATTGGGTATCAGAGAAATATATCTAAAAAGCAGATTAAAACTGGACTATTATAATACGTTTAAGAAGAAGCATGGCCTGAACGATTCTGAAATTCTCTTTATGGGTGACGATATTCCTGACCTGGAGGTGATGAAGCATGCGGGTGTTCCTGTATGTCCTTCTGACGCCGACAGTGAAATAAAGGAGGTTGCCCTGTATATCTCTGATAAAAAGGGTGGAGAAGGATGCGTGAGGGACGTTATTGAACAGGTGCTCAGGCTGCACAACAACTGGATGGATTCTGAAGCATTTATATGGTAATATGACAGGATTTTTAAAACTTATCAGGTGGCAGAACCTTCTGATCGTTGTCCTTACAATGGTACTGATGCGATATGCAATCATCGAACCATTGATCAGCAGGGTAGGGGTTATACTCCTGAAAGGGTCAGGTGAAGAGGGCCCTATGGTTCTTCAGTTTCCCTGGTATAATTTTTTGGTCCTTGTCGCTGCCACCGTTAGTATTACTGCAGGAGGATATGTAATAAATGACTATTTCGATATTAAAACAGACCTTATCAACAGGGGCCAGGCAATAGTCGGAACAAGTGTTTCAAGGCGCCAGGCAATGTTGTTGCACAGCATTTTCAATATTGCCGGTGTAACAGCAGGCTTTTATGTTTCATGGCGGGCAGGATATTTCTGGCTTGGCACTGTTTTCCTGCTGGTCTCGGGTTTGCTCTATTTTTATTCCGCCAGCTATAAACGCCAGTTTCTTCTGGGTAACCTGATGGTATCGGTACTGACAGCTATGGTACCCTTCATGGTAGTGCTGTTTGAGTGGGCAGCCCTTTACCGGTATTATTCGGTCAGTGCTATTGAGATTCCGAAACTGAGCTTCCTTTTTTACTGGGTTGGCGGATTTTCACTCTTTGCATTTCTAACGACTCTGACACGCGAGATAATTAAAGATACGGAA
>Ga0113563_10001550_pt1 | contig 13189 bp, 9 predicted proteins | sample Mud3Dept3metaG_FD_80117 | JGI IMG/M metagenome (GOLD analysis project Ga0113563, IMG submission 80117) | Freshwater wetland microbial communities from Ohio, USA, analyzing the effect of biotic and abiotic controls - Mud 3 Core 4 Depth 3... | ecosystem: Environmental > Aquatic > Freshwater >...
CAGTTAACCATCTTCTCTGGCTGCATGTACTCATCCCCCCTCCCGATAGCTATCGGGACCCCTTCTCTGCTGTCGCAAAGAAGGGGGTGACTATTGAATTACATTACAAAACATTCCCCCTCTTTGCGTGAGCAGAGAGGGGGAATAAAAGGGGGTGAGTACGTGTGATTGAAAGGGGAAAAAAAGGGAGTGAGTTCATGAAAGTTTTATTGGGATAAACAATTGAATTTCAAATATATTAAGATTCCAACCGCACAAGACGTTACACATGATAAAATTTCATAAATTGAACCAGTCTTATTTATCACCAGATCCCGGGATAAATATTTCACCTGGTTTGAAAAATAAAGTGTCTAATTATTAAACTGTTACGAATGAGAAAGATCAGAGTTTTTGTCCTGGCGCTGATGACTGTTCTGGTTATCATTTTCAGCACGAATGCATTTGCTCAGGTTCTCTCACTTAAAGCCGGGATTGCCAGAACAGACATCACTCCTGCTGAAAGTCTTTACATGGGAGGTTATGATTCATCATGCCGGTCTGAGCCATCACAGGGATCCGACGGGAAAATATTTGTACGTGCTCTCGTATTTGATGATAATAAACAAAGAGTCGCTTTTGTTGAAATTGACATCGTATCCTTTCCAAATGAAGAATATCAAATAATCAGGAAGCTGATCTCTGCCGAAACATTAATCCCTTTTGATAATATTATGCTCGGTTGCGTCCATAACCATGCTGCGCCCTATCCTGATTCCAGAAACAAAAATTCAAAATGGTCCGGTCAGTTGAAAAATAATATAGTATTAACGGTCCAAAATGCTATAAAAGATCTTGAATCGGTAAAAATTGGTGGCGGAAAAGGGATATCAACCATTGCCATGAACAGACGAAAAAAGATGGAAGACACAACTTCCTTTATCACTTTTGATGAGAACAATTCAAGCCAGTCGTATGGAAAATTTAAAACTGACAATCCGGTCCTGATCCGCGAAATGGAAGGCGTATGCCGGCTGGGAGCCAATCCTTCCGGACCAATAGATGATGAGGTTACGATTCTAAGGTTAGATAAGATGTCGGGAGAACCGAAAGCATTCTTTGTTAACTATGCCTGCCATGGTACATCACTCGGAGGAAGAAATAATAAGATAAGTGCGGAATGGAATGGGCATATGCTGGAATATGTAGAACTGAACATTCCCGGCATTATGGGTATATTCGCCCAGGGTGCCGCAGGAGATATAAATCCCAGGTTTGTCGGAGGCCTCGACGGATACAAGGATGACGTGCGCAAAACGGCAGAACTGGGATATGAAATAGGCAAAGAGGTTGTTAGGATACTTTCAGGAATCAAAACGGGAGTCCCTGTAAATCCGCAGATCCTGCTGGCAAAGGAAGAGATCACGTGCCCTAAAAGATACAGCGAGGTAATGAGGGATTTCAAAAACACAACTATTAATGTCCCGGTTACTGCAGTTAAAATTGATAATTTCACCTGGGTAATTTACCCCCTCGAACTGTTTCATGAAATAGGGAAAACGATCAAGACCGATACTCACAGTCCATTTCCTTTTATTGTTGGATACTGCAATGGATCAATGGGTTACCTTCCCACACAACAGGCTCACAGTGAAGGAGGCTATGAACCCAATGCCACCCGTTTCGATCCAGTGACCGAAAAGATATTCGTGAAAGGGATTGAAAAACTGCTGGCACGATTATATTGATGATCAGGAAATGATTATATACATTATGAAACAGAATTGGATTTTTATAAACTGTCTGATTTTCTTATTACTGGCTTCTCCTGACACATTTTCTGCAAGTAACGACACGCTTGAGATTTTCATTTCTCCAAATGGTAATGACAGGAACCCCGGTACACAAACTGCACCTGTAAAAAGCCTTGAAAAGGCCAGGGATATTGTCCGGCTTATAAGAAAAGAATCTCAGAACTATGCTGTGGTAGTTTTTATTGGAGGTGGCACATATCAAATGGAGAATCCTGTAGTTTTCGACTCTGAAGATTCCGGAAGCGAAAATGTTCAGATTATCTACAGAGCCAGGGAAGGAGAGAATCCTGTTTTTACTGGTAGTAAAGTATTGAAAAACTGGACAATACTGAAAGAGAAACAGAAACTTAATTTATTGAACCCTTCTGTACTTGGAAAAGTGTATGTGACTGATCTGAAGAGATCGGGGATTTCAGATTTTGGTGATCCGACAGAACCAGGTGCAAGACCTGAATTGTATTGTAACAACCGGCTTCAGACATTGGCCCGATGGCCAAACGAAGGGCTTACCAGGGCTGGAGCAGCAAGAGGCAAAACGGAACTTCCTCCCACTTACATTGGTGTAAAAGGAACAAGGGAAGGTATTTTTGAATATACCGATAAACGTCAGAATCGATGGGCAGGTGAAAATGATATCAGAGTAGGCGGCTATTGGTATTGGGACTGGAGTGAAGAGTATCATAAGGTTGACAGGATTGATACTTTAATCCAGACAATCAATATCCGTGAACCATATCACAGATATGGGTACAAAGACAGTCTGCGGTATTTCGGTCTGAACCTGTTTTGTGAGATCGACCAGCCGGGTGAATGGTACCTCGACAGAAGCACCGGAATGTTGTATTGGTATCCTCCTGAAGGGGTAATACCTGTTCAGGCGGAAGTATGCCTCACCCTTTTCAGTGCTCCTTACATGATAGAACTGAAAAATTGTTCCTGCCTGACCTTGAAGGGATTGACATTTCAGGAAAGCCGCGGATCAGCCATTCTTATCAGCAATGGCAGGAATTGTCTGATTGCTGACTGCCGGATAGAAAGATTTGGCCGTGACGGCATCCATATTGAAGATGGATCCGGGCATGGTATCTCCGGCTGTTTACTAAGGTCGTTCGGATACGGAGGAATTAAGATCAAAGGAGGCGATCGTAAGAATCTTATTCCTGCCAATCATTTTGTAGAGCAGAGTATTGTTGAGTATTTCTCGTTATTCAAACGTACTTATGAGCCTGCCATACACCTGGCGGGCTGTGGCAACAGGATCAATAATAACCGTTTCAGGTTTTCGTCTTCATCAGCCATGCGGCTTGAAGGAAATGATTTTCTGATTGAATACAACCAGATCAGTCATGTAGTCAATGAGTCAGACGATCAGGGCGGTATTGATATATTTTATAATCCTTCTTATCAGGGAAATGTGATCAGGTACAACTATTGGTCCGATATAACAGGTGGCACACGGCATGGTGCTGCAGGAATCAGGCTGGACGATATGATTTCCGGAGTACTTATTTTTGGTAACATATTTGAGCGATGCGGAGCTTTGGATTTTGGAGCGGTACAGATTCATGGAGGGAAAGACAATATTGTTGAAAATAATCTCTTCTACAAATGTTCAGCTGCAGTTAGTTTCTCTTCATGGGGAGAAAAAAGATGGCTTAAAGAACTCGATTCGCCTCAGATCAAACAGAAGATCTATGAAGAAGTGGATATTTTTTCTCCCGTTTACCTGAAAAGATATCCTCTCCTGAAAAAAATACGGACTGATCCTGACAGGAATACTGTTACCGGCAACCTGATAGTAGAGTGCAGGAACATGTTTCTTAGAAATAATAATTCCCAGGTTTTGAATAACAATTATTCCATTGATTCAACAGGTAAAAGTATAGAAACATTTTATTCCCCGGAATTATTGAAAAATTATGGATTAAAGCCTATCCCGTTCAAAGAAATAGGACCGAAGACCAACTTTTGAGACTTTTAAAGGATTAACCACCTCCCCCCTCCGTTACCGTCGGGGTACTTCCCGCCAAGGCGGGACAAGCTCTCCTTTGAAAAGGAGGAGAAAGTTATTTTATTATATATCAAACATTTCCCCTCCTTTCTAAAGGAGGGGTGTCATGCCTGCAAGGGCATGACGGGGTGGTTTTTTAGTCCTGAATCTGATATTATTCTATTTTGTATCTTGTTTCTCAGATTGAGTAATACATTTTTCTTACAAAAATGAATAAATCATAAGCTTCTTTCCTGGATAAAATTGGCATGCCCAAACAGTTAGGATGGGGATATTTCGGGATCCTTATCTTCATGATGGGTAACGGGATTGAGCTGGGTTGGCTTAGCCCATATCTGGTGGACAGAGGAATGACCATTGAACAGTCGGCTTTTCTCTTCACTATCTATGGGATTATCATTGCTATCTCTTCGTGGTTCTCGGGCGTACTGGCAGAGAGTATCGGTCCCAAAAATACAATGCTGACAGGATTAATCCTTTATGTAATAGGGACAATTGGTTTCGTAGGATTTGGAGTTAATGACCTGAATTTCCCGGTAATGGTCACTACATATGCGGTGCGTGGTTTTGGATATCCCCTTTTCGCTTATTCATTTCTGGTTTGGATTGCCTATATCAGCCCGCAACAAAAACTTGGAAGAGCTGTTGGCTGGTTCTGGTTTATTTTTACCGGTGGATTGAATGTCCTTGGAACATATTACTCAATATGGGCTATAAAGAATCTTGGTAATATAAACACTTTATGGAGCTCACTTTTCTGGGTGGCTATTGGTGGTTTGTTTGCTATTGTAATAAACCGGGCATCATTCCCTTCTCATGATAAAGGAAAATCCGGTAATAACTGGCATGAATTAATTAACGGATTAACGATTGTAAAAAGGGAACCAAAAGTGCTGCTGGGTGGAATAGTGAGGATCATAAATACTACTGCCCAATTTGCATTTCCGGTTTTCCTTCCTGTATATCTTACTAAATTCGGCTTTTCAACTTCAGACTGGCTTAAAATATGGGGAACAGTCTTTACCGCTAACATTGTATTCAATCTTATTTTTGGTTTTGCGGGGGATAAACTTGGCTGGCGCAATACAATAATTTGGTTCGGTTGTATTGGCTGCATGATAACGACTCTTCTTTTTTTCTATTCACCACAGATAGCTGGCAACAGCTTCTGGTTTGTACTGATTACAGGAGTATTATGGGGTGCCACACTTTCAGGGTATGTACCTCTTTCCGCACTTGTACCTTCACTGGTAAAGGCTGATAAAGGTGCTGCCATAGCAATTCTTAATCTTGGTGCAGGATTATCTGTTTTTGCAGGTCCTGCTATTGTAGGTTTATTTATAGGAATCGCAGGAAATCAGGGTGTCGTGTGGATACTTGCCGGACTCTATTTAATAAGTGCAATTCTTACAAGATTCATTACTATTCCTAAGAATGTCAGTACTGAAAATTAAAAAACACCTGTGATGACCATGGCAGAATCTTTAATGAAAATCAAATTAACTAATACTATGAAAATGAATACAAGTTTTTTTAAAACTCTAACCCTCTTAACAGCAGGTACAAGCATTATCGGCTGCAATTCACAACAGAAAAAAGATAACAAACTGCCTAATATTCTGTATATCATGAGTGATGACCACGCCTACCAGGCAATCAGCGCTTATGGATACAGATTGAATCAGACACCAAATATCGATCGTCTTGCCAGTGAGGGGGCCATTTTTACCAGGGCATGTGTAACTAATTCAATAAGTGCTCCGTGCCGGGCAGTGATGCTTACAGGCAAACATAGCTTCATTAACGGGAAAGTTGATAATGTACAGCCTTTCAACTGGGATCAGGATAACTTTCCTAAAATCCTTCAGGCCAACGGCTACCAGACTGCAATGATAGGTAAGATTCATCTTGACGGCCTGCCCCAGGGTTTTGACTTTTCGATGGTTCTGCCCGGACAAGGACAATATTATAATCCCGATTTCCTGATCAACGGGAAGAAGAAGCGTATAGAAGGGTATTGCACTGAAATCATCACTGAAACAGTACTGGACTGGTTGAAAAACAAACGAGATCCTAACAAACCATTCTGTCTTCTTTATCATCAGAAGGCTCCTCACAGGAACTGGCTGCCGGCACCAAAGTATGTAAATCTGTATGATGATAAAACCTTTGAACCTCCGGCTAACTTTTTTGATGATTATAGTGGCAGAGGAACCGCCGCCAGAGAACAGGAAATGAAGATTGATGGTCATGGGCAATGGGGACATGATTTTAAGCTGATTGTAGATCCCAACGGAGATTCAACAAATTTCTACAGAGACCTTTTAAGAATGAACAAGGAGCAACGGGCAAACTGGATGGCTGCTTATGAAAGTGAGAATCAGGAGTTTCTTAAAGCGAAGCTGACCGGAAAAGAGCTTGCATTATGGAAATTCAACCGTTATATCAAAGATTACCTCAGGACCATAAAGTCGGTTGATGATGGTGTTGGCGAGGTACTTGATTACCTTGAAGAAGCCGGTCTTGATAAAAACACAATAGTTATTTATACCTCCGATCAGGGGTTTTACCTTGGCGAACATGGATGGTTCGATAAGAGATTTATGTACGAAGAATCGTTCAGGACACCTCTTCTGATGCGCTATCCAAAAGAAATAAAACCGGGGACAAAAATTGATAAGTTGGTTCAGAACCTCGATCTTGCACCTACTTTTTTAGACTATGCAGGTGTAAAAATCCCGGAGGATATGCAGGGCATGTCATTCCGCAAACTTGTCAGTGGAAAGTCCTCCGAATGGCGCGATGCCGTTTATTATACATATTATGAATATCCATCAGTTCATATGGTTAAACGGCATTATGGTGTAGCCACCGACCGGTATAAACTAATGCACTTTTACTACGACATCGATGAATGGGAGATGTATGACCTCAAGACCGACCCTATGGAGATGAAAAACATTTATAACAACCCGGCTTACACCGAAGTAAGAGATATGCTCCACAAAAAGCTGGAAGAACTACGCAAATATTATGGCGATAGCGACGAACTGAACGATAAATTCCTGAAAGCTTACCTCGACCAACAGGCGGCGAGATAATAGTTTAATAACCGATTGTACTGTAACCGCATCTTAAATATCTAACTACTTATAAATTAATATTATGGCAGGAAAATTTAAATTCACGTTCGGGCCCTGGAACATTCATGAAGGTGCAGATCCGTTTGGTCCTGCAGTACGCAAATCCATCAAATTCAGTGAAAAACTGACTTTGTATAAAAAGCTTGGTTTCGATGGCGTGCAGTTTCATGATGACGATGCCGTCCCTGAGATGAACGATCTGACACCCCAACAGATCATTAACAGAGCAAAAGATCTTAAAAAAGTGCTGGATGATCATGGACTGGCTGCTGAATTTGTAGCGCCCAGACTCTGGGAAGATGAAAGGACCATTGATGGCGGGTATACTTCAAATTCTCCGGATTGCAGAAAATATGCAATTGACCGTAGTAAGCGTGCCATTGATATCGCAAACTCACTCGGGACCGATCTGCTGGTCCTTTGGCTTGCGCGGGAAGGAACCTATATCCGTGAGGCAAAGGACAGTAAGGTAGCTATAGACCGGCTGGTAAAAGCAATCAACGGGATGCTTGAATATGATCCTAAGGTGAGGGTTTGCATTGAGCCCAAACCAAACGAACCGATGGATCATGCATATATTCCTACGACTGGCCATGCGATAGCGTTATCAATGTTATGCACTGATCCAAAGCGTGTTGGTGTGAATATTGAAAGTGCACATGCAATCCTTGCCGGTCTGGATCCTTCTGATGAAATGGGATTTGCATTGTCCTTCGGTAAACTCTGGACAGTTCATCTTAATGATCAGAACGGATTGAAATTCGATCAGGACAAATCATTTGGTTCTGTAGATTTACGCAGAGCGTTTAACCAGGTAAGGATCCTCGACAAGCATGGTTACGGGAATAATGGCGAATGGGTCGGCCTTGATGTGAAAGCCATGCGAACTCAGAAGCAGGATGTTTCAACCAGACATTTAAGTAATAGCAGGACAATATTTCTAAAGTTGCTCGAAGTATCAAGGAGAATCGATGAAACAAAGGTGGAGGCTCTGATTGCAGAAAGAGACTACGAAGAGCTTGATCTGATAATATTGAACCATTTATTAGGAATGAGTGATAGATAATTCTGAGCCTGTTACCGGAAGAATAAGATTTCAGATTAAGTAAATACTTCATACACTGAATACTAAACTATCATAAAGCAAGAGATCCGATCAGAATGAATTCACCGCGCGAAGATTTACTGAGATGTTTACGCAGAAAAGGATTTGAAAAAGTACATGTGGATTTTGTTTTATGCGAAGCACAGATAAACGGATTTGAAAAACGATTTGGACACTCCGGTTATGAAACTTATTTTGGCTTGTCACAGAGGAAACTTGAGATGCCGGTAAAGAAAAATTTCCTGGGTGGCAGGAAACAGTTTGGGCGTGAAATATTACCGGAGAGTACTGTATTTGACGAATACGGCATAGGTCACTCAAAAGGTTCAGCACTTGCTTTTCATATGACAAGGATGCATCATCCCCTTAAGGGTGCAGACATTCATGAGATTATGGATTATCCATATCCGGCTGTAGATGAATCAAAACTGGACGAGTTTAAAAATAAAATTACAGCTCTCAGAAATAAAGGATTAGCTTCTTTTGGATTTATGCAGATGACTGTCTGGGAAGCCTCGTGGTACCTGCGCTCAATGGAAGAGCTTATTGTGGATATGATGATGGAGAATGAATCTGCAACCGTTCTGCTGGATAAAATTACCGATTTTGCATGTGAGAAAGCCAGAGCTTACGCTGCTGCCGGAACTGATATCCTTTCACTGGGCGATGATATCGGCACCCAGACATCAATTATGCTTGATGTTGAATTGTGGGAGAAGTGGCTCCAGCCACGTTTGATCAGAGTGATCCTGGCTGCTAAAGAGATCAAACCCGATATACTTATCTTTTATCATTCATGTGGTTATATAATTCCATTTATCGGGAGGTTAATTGAATCCGGAGTTGAAATACTTAATCCTATTCAACCCGAATGCATGTCGTTTGATGAAGTAAATGATCAGTTTGGAGACAGATTGTCCTTTTGGGGAACACTTGGAACCCAGCAACTACTGCCTTATGGAACCGCTGAGGAAGTATTTACCCAGACATTAAACAACCTTTCAGGATGCGGATCCAAAGGAGGCATTGTAATTGGCCCGACTCATATTGTGGAACCTGAAGTGCCCTGGGAAAATCTTGTTGCAATCACAACTGCTGTAAAAGAATTTGAAGGTAGAAGAAAATAATTCTCTGACATTTGAAATTTTCATTTCTTGATTTAATAGTCTTCCTTATTTATTGCACCATTATTATAAGCGTAGGAATCATTATCTCACGCCGGGTTAATAAGAAGAAAGATTCGAACAGCTATTTTTTTGCCGGCAATTCCCTGCCGTGGTACCTGGTAGGAAGTTCTATTATTGCAGCCAATATATCGGCAGAGCAATTTGTTGGCATGTCGGGATCAGGATTTGCCATGGGTCTCACCATTGCAACTTATGAATGGCTGGCTGCGATTATGCTGATAATGGTCGCATGGTGGTTTTTGCCGGTTTTTATAAATAAAAAAATATATACAATGCCTCAATTTCTTGAGGTAAGGTATAATCACCGCATTAAAACAGTGCTGGCAATTTTCTGGCTATTCCTGTTTGTTTTTGTCAACCTGACCTCGATTTTATATCTGGGAGCACTCTCCCTGAAAACTGTTTTTGGAATAAAGCTTGGTTATGCCATTGCAGGACTGGCTTTTTTCTCTGTATTTCTTACTGCAGGAGGTGGACTGAAAACCATTGCCAATACTGATATTATTCAGGTTTTATTTCTGGTTTTCGGAGGACTGGCAGCTACATATATAGCACTTAATACGGTCTCAGAAGGACAAGGTGCCATGAATGGATTTTCACTGCTTATGGAAAAAGCACCTGAAAAATTTCACATGATCCTTCCCGGGTCAGATCCGAATTACAAATACATGCCCGGAATCAGGTCAATCCTTGGAGGGATATGGGTTGCCGGCATCTATTATTTTGGTGCCAACCAATACATTATTCAAAAAGCGCTGGGTGCAAGAAACCTGAGGGAAGCCCAGAGAGGAATGGCTTTTGCCGGTTATTTAAAACTGATCATACCGGTTTTGGTTGTTATACCAGGGATTGCAGCGTTTGTTCTGAATGCCGATATTTCCAAACCCGATGAAGCATACCCATGGTTACTCGACAGGTTTGTACCTTCGGGCATCAAAGGATTTGTTTTTGCTGCCCTCATCGCAGCCATTGTATCCTCCCTGGCAGCAATAATAAACTCTGCTTCAACCATTTTTACCATTGATATCTTTAAGGTTCACTTCAAACCGCAGATTTCGGAAGAAAATCTGGTGAAAACCGGTAGAATTGCCAGTGTAGTAATTATTGCTGTTGCATCCCTGATTGCTACCTTACTGACAGGTATTGAACAAGTTTTTCAATTTATACAGGAGTATACCGGTTTAGTAAGTCCCGGTATTACAGCCATGTTTATTTTAGGGATTTTCTGGAAAAAAACAACCGCGAAGGCTGCATGGATTGCTGTTCTTATAACCCTCCCCGTACCACTTATTTTAAAATGGATCTATCCCGGAATGCCTTTCCTTGATAATATGGTATTCTCATTTCTGATCATCAGTGGCCAGATGATTCTCGTGTCAATTCTCGATAAAAGCAGACAGGCTCAAACTTCTTCCTGGGAACTGCCTGCAGGTATTTTCCATAATTCCGACAGGATTTTCAAATGGCTATCAATGGGTATAATGCTGATCCTTTGTTTATTGTATACCATATTTTGGTAATGGACAGGACAGTCGTGTAAGTGAAATCATGCCGGCGGGACGAAATCCTGTGAACGAAGTGAAACGGGATATTAAGTATTCTAAATCCTGTCAGCTCTTTGAAATTCATTAAAAAAGACGGATATTCGACCAGAGAAACAGAAATTACCCATAAATGAGAATCTTAGTAATCGGAGGTACCGGACATGTAGGTACATACCTGGTTCCACGCCTGATCATGGCCGGACATGAAGTAGTCTCAGTCAGCCGCCAGATCAGAAAACCCTACATTTACAATTCAGCATGGAAATCAGTCAGACAGATAAAGATTGACCGGGTTGAGGCTGATAAAAAGAACATTTTTGGAAAACAAATCTGCAAATTATCTCCCGATGCGGTTATAGACATGATCTGCTTTAATCCGGAAAGCGCAGAAAACTTAGTGGAAGCGCTTCAAGGGAGGGTCGGGCACTTTTTACTCTGCGGAACTATATGGGTTCATGGCTATAGCGAAGAGGTCCCGACTGAAGAATCACAGTGCCGCAAACCTTTTGGAGATTATGGCATTAAAAAGGCAGCTATTGAGTCGTGGTTACTATCGCATTCACACAGAACAGGTTTTCCCGCAACCATCTTACATCCGGGACATATTGTGGGACCGGGATGGATACCTCTTAATCCTGCCGGTAATTTTAATCCGGAAGTATTCAGAAAATTAGCAGAAGGTAAGGAAGTAGTGTTGCCAAATATGGGCATGGAGACAGTCCATCATGTTCATGCTGATGATGTTGCTCAGGCTTTTGAGAAAGCGCTTAATAACCGTAGCAGTGCTTTGGGAGAAAGCTTTCACATCGTCTCAGCTAAAGCGCTTACCTTAAGAGGTTATGCCATGGCTATGGCTGCCTGGTTTGGTAAGGAAGCAAAACTTGGCTTTTTGCCGTGGGAAAAGTGGAGGAAAACAGTTAACGAAAATGATGCCAATGCAACCTGGGATCATATTGCACACAGCCCGAACTGCAGTATTGAAAAAGCTAAAAGACTCTTAAACTATTGCCCCCGTTTTACTTCATTACAGGCTGTTCAGGAGTCTGTTAAATATCTGATTGAAAACAACTGAACAGGAAACCCAAATATGAATTATATTGAATTTAAATCCAGTCCTCTTCAATCGAAAATTAGCAGGCGAAAGTTTCTAAAAACCTCTGTGGAAGGCGGAATTTCTCTTTTATGCATACCGCTTACTGCAAATATTTTCCCTTCCGGCCGGAGTAAACCAAAATATAATTTGTCACTTGACAGCCCTGCCCGTTTTTTTGACGGAAAAAGTTGCTGGGTACATCCGCGGGCCGGAATTGTGCCTGGTGGAGGTAAAGATGGCTTACCCCGCATAGTGATGACAATGAACATCCTCGACCTGTCAGGCAGTGATGTTTTCAGGGGAATGTATGGGTTACAGACTGACGATCTGGGAAAAACCTGGACAGTTCCGAAGGAACTTGATACACTGGATCCGCATTATGAAGTAATTGATGATATCAAACGCCCTGTTGCTGTGAGTGATTTCTGGCCCCGGTGGCATAAAAAATCCGGCATCCTTCTTGGAACAGGGCATACAGTTGCTTATACCCCTGAGTGGAAAGTAACCAGTCCACGGCCAAGACATACCTCCTTTTCGTTTTATAATACCAGAACCAGTATATGGTCTCCATGGCAAAAACTGGTAATGCCTGATCCTGAAAAGTTTTATGATTCAGGAGCTGGTTGTACACAGCGTTATGATAAGCATGACGGGACAATCCTCCTTCCAATATCTTTCCGGCCTCCCGGCAGAAATTCAATTGTTACGGTTATTGGTTGTTCATGTGATGGGAAAACACTGCGTTTCCTTGAACAGGGTAGTGAATTATCTATTGCTGATGAAACACGCGGATTAGGAGAACCATCTCTGACCTGTTTTAAAGGTGAATACTTTCTGACTATCAGGAACGATAAAACGGGCTTCGTCGCAAGAAGCAGGGATGGACTGAACTTCTCTGCAATCCAACCCTGGAAGTTTGACGATGGCACTGACCTTGGAAATTATAATACACAACAACATTGGGTTACTCACAGTGATGGGCTGTTTTTGGTTTATACCCGCCGGGGTGCCAATAACGATCATGTATTCCGGCACCGGGCGCCTCTGTTTATGGCACAGGTTGATCCGGACCGGATGTGTGTTCTCCGTGAGACCGAACTGATTTTAGTTCCGGAACGTGGCGCCAGGCTTGGTAATTTTGGAGTTACTGACATTACAAGTAATGAAACCTGGGTAACAGTTGCTGAATGGATGCAGCCACAGGGAGTTGAAAAATATGGAAGCGACGGAAGCATTTTTGTGGCACGGATTCATTGGAGCAAAAAAAACCGTTTATTTACAGATTAACGCGTTGTGCGGTTAACTTTAATTAA
>Ga0113563_10001551_pt1 | contig 13188 bp, 10 predicted proteins | sample Mud3Dept3metaG_FD_80117 | JGI IMG/M metagenome (GOLD analysis project Ga0113563, IMG submission 80117) | Freshwater wetland microbial communities from Ohio, USA, analyzing the effect of biotic and abiotic controls - Mud 3 Core 4 Depth 3... | ecosystem: Environmental > Aquatic > Freshwater >...
AAAGGCGCCCCCCCTCCCAGGACCCGGCCGGCGTCGCCATGGTGGTCTGCGACGGGGTGGATGAGGTCCGGCGGGCGGCTCGCGAACAGCTCCGGCGGGGCGTTGATTATGTCAAGGTCATGGGCGGCGGCGGATGCATGTCCCCAAGCGACGAAATCGACACCTCCCAGTACAGTCCGGAGGAATTGAAGGCGGCCGTTTTCGAAGCCGAAGCCGCCGGAACGTACGTGGGGGCCCACGTCTATTCCAGCCGCAGCATCCTAAATTGCGTAGCCGCGGGAATCCGCACCCTCGAGCACGGCAACCTCCTCGATGAAAAAGCGGCCTTGGCCATCCGGGAAGCGGGGGCTTACCTCGTCCCGACCCTCGTCACCTACGAGATGATCTCCCGTCTCGGAAAAAGCCTGGGGATCCCGGATAACAACGTTCGCAAAATCAACGAAGCCAAAGAGCGCGGCCTCGAAGCCCTGAGGATCGCCCACCGGGCAGGCTGTAAAATCGCCTCCGGCTCCGATCTTCTCGGCCCGATGCAGGTTTACAAAGGAATGGAACTGGAGCTCAAGGCGCGGGTCCTCGGCCCCATGGGCGCGATCGTCGCCACCACGAAGACCAACGCCGAGCTTCTGAGAAAAGAAAAGGAATTGGGAACGATCGCCGCCGGAAAGCTCGCCGATCTGATCCTGGTCAACGGGGACCCGTTGAAGGATATCAAGATATTCCAGCAATACCGGGAAAAGATCAGCGTGATCATCCAGGGCGGACGGGTTTACAAGAATATCCTTTAAAGACTTACAAAAGGTTGAGTCATGGCGAGGGAAGCAATCCGCTGATCTTTAACCAGTCAATTTTGAAACAACCTGCGGGCTTTCCCGAGATCATCCTTTGTTTAAAGAAACTAAAATCTGGAGGTCAATATGTTCCGAAAATCATCCTTGGTTCTGTCGGTTTTTCTAATCCTGACTTTGGCCCTCTTCTTACCCGGCGAGATTCAAGCCGCGCCAAAGGCGGGCGGGATCATCGTGGAGGCCATGGGAACGGAGCCGACCCATCTGGATTCCTTCAAGGCGAGGCGCCAGCCGGAATACCGGATTCTTCATCTGATTTTCGAACCGCTGGTGGTCATCAATCCGAATTTCAAGATCGACCCGCTTCTGGCCGAGTCCTGGAGCTCCTCGAAGGATGCCAAGACCTGGACCTTCAAGCTGAAGAAAGGGATCCATTTCCACAACGGCGAGCCCTTCAACGCCGCCGCCGTCAAATTCTCGTTCGAAAGGCACCTGAAGGCCCTGCAGGCCCCGCGGCTCAAGGTCATCGAGTCCGTGGAAATCAAGGACGATTACACCGTCGTTCTCCACCTGACGAAATCCTACCCCGAGCTGCTTTACACCCTGGCCAGTTTCGAGTGCTCCATGAATCCGCCGAAGGCCGTGAGCGAGGCGAAGAATGACTGGGGAACCAAGGTGATCGTCGGCACCGGCCCGCTGAAGTTCAAGGAATGGCGGTCCGGGGAACGGGTGGTCCTCGTCCGCAACCCCGATTACAAGCACGCCCCTCCCTTTGTGACCAACAAAGGGCCGGCCTACGGCGATGAATATCATTTCCGGTTCCTGGTCGAGCCGGCCACTTTGATCGCGGAGCTCACGGCGGGGAATGTGGATCTGTCCGCCTACGTGACCGAACGGGACGTGAACAAGGTCAAGGACGATCCGCGGACCTCCCTGGTCCAGGCCCCAAGCACTTCCGCCATTTACCTCGCCATCAACATGAAGAAGAAGCCCTTTGACGATTTGCGGGTGCGCCAGGCCCTTGCCCAGTCTGTCGATGCCGAGGCGGTCCGGAAAGCCGCCATGTCGGGCGTGGCCTACCCGCTCTATACCCCGTTTTCCCCCACGGCCATGGGGTACCTCTCGGCCGTCGAAGAAATCTCGAAGCCGCTGGTGAAATTCGACCTAACCAAAGCCAAGGAAATCCTGGAAGCGACCGGCTGGAAAGACTCCGGGAAAGGATATCGGGAAAAAGACGGGCAGCCCCTGGAAGTGAACTTCCTCGCCTTCAACATCGCCCGTTACCGGCGCATGGCTGAAGTCGCCACCCCCATGCTCCAGGCCGCGGGCTTCAAGGTTGATCTGAAGATCCTGGAGCCCGGCGACCTGTACGAGCGGACGCTGAAGGGGGAACATCACCTCCTCTCCACGGGCATGGTGGCCAGCGGGGGGATCACGCTGGATGACTTGATCCTGGCGTATCACTCCTCGAATATCGGCACGATCAGCCAGTGGAGCTTCCACAACAACCCGGAAGTGGACAAGCTCCTGGACACGGCCCGTTATGATCTCGATGTCAAGAAGCGGACCGAAGCCCTGAAAAAGGCCCAGGAAATCGTGGCCAAGAGCCTGCCGGTGGTTCCCATCGCTAATGCCGTAGAACTTTTCGGCTACAAGAAAACCCTGGGCGGCGTAGAGAATTACATCAAGCACCCCTGGTGCCACGACCAGGTGAACGCTTACCGCCCGTTGGAGCTGTATAAGCAGTGAGGTAGCGGTTGAGGAGGAATTCCCCTCTTCCCAAAAGAGGGTGTGGGGGATAGGGAGTAGGGGGTAGGAAAAGACTCTTTCCTGTTTTCACCTACACCCGATCCCCTACACCCTGCACCCTTTTATTTTACAAAGCCGTCAAGGGAAGGCTGTTCGTTTTGGTCAAATATATCCTCCGCCGATTGCTGGTCCTCATCCCCGTCCTCCTTCTCGTCACCATGCTCATCTCATCTCTTATTTACTTCAGCCCGGGCGATCCGGTGCGGGTCATGCTCGGGATCCGGGCCAATGAGGAGGCGGTGGCGGCGATCCGCGCCGAATTGGGTCTGGACAAGCCTTATTATCTGCGCTATCTGAGCTGGCTTGGCAACGTTGTGCAGGGAAATCTGGGCCGGTCGCTGCAAAGAAACGAAAAAGTTTCCGACCTCATTGCCGAGCGCCTGCCCGCCACCCTCGAAATGATCGTCTTTGCCGTCGTCGTCACGCTGCTGATTTCCGTCCCCATCGGGGTCATCTCGGCCACCCGCGCCAACTCCTTCGTCGATAACTTATTCTCCTTCTTCTCGCTCTTCTGGGTCTCCATGCCCGGCTTCTGGATCGCGATTGTCGCCGTTCTCCTTTTTTCCATGTACTGGAATATCTTTCCGATCTCCGGCCGCGGCGGGCCGATCTGGACCGCCACGGGTCTTCACTACCTGGCGCTTCCCGGATTGATCCTGGGGATCCGCCAGGTGGCCCTGATCAGCCGGCTGATCCGGGCCAGCATGCTCGAAATCCTGAACGAAGATTTTATCCGCACCGCGCGGAGCAAGGGCCTGGCCGAGAGGGTGGTCATTTACAAGCATGCCTTCCGCAACGCCCTGATCCCGACCGTGACGATTTTCGGGATCCAGGTCCCGGAAATGATTTCCCTGGGGGTCATCATCGAAACCGTCTTTGCCTGGCCGGGAACCGGCCGGATGCTGATCGATGCGGTCCTCAAGCGGGATTACACGCTGGTGCAGGGGATTGTTCTGGTTTATTCTCTGCTGGTGATTCTGATGAGCCTTGTGGTGGATCTGCTGTATGGTTATCTTGACCCGCGGATTAAGAGAGATTGAAAGCGCAGACGCCGACAATTTTAGCAGCCGGCGAGTCCTATCGGAAGATGGTCTTCCGCCGGCTCTGGCGCGACCGGGCCTCCTTTGTCGGCCTGGCGATCCTCCTTGCCCTCGTGGGCTCCGCCGTCCTGGCGCCGTTCCTGACTTCTTACGATCCCATCAAACAGAACCTGGATGAAATGCTCTCCGCCCCCTCCTGGAAGCATCCCCTGGGCACGGACCGGTACGGGCGGGACATGCTCACCCGGATTATCTACGGGTGCCGTTACGCCCTGATCATCGGGGTCGGCGTGGTCGCTATTCAGCTGTTTGTCGGCGTAACCCTCGGCCTGACCGCGGGATACTACGGCGGGATGACCGAGGCCGTGATCATGCGTTTCACGGATGTCATCCTCTCCATTCCCTCCATTGTCCTGGCCGTCACCATCGCCGGCTTTCTGGGCGGCGGGGTGCAGAATGTCATCATTGCCGTGGGAGCTATCGGCTGGCGGGATTACGCCCGCCTGGTTCGCGGCGAGGTTCTATCCGCGAAGGAGCGGACTTTTGTGGAGGCCGCGCGCGCCGTCGGCTGCGGCCATCTGCGGATCATGATTCACCATATTCTGCCCCACACGATCGGGCCGGTCATCGCCTACACCGCTTTTGCCGCCGGCGTGGCGATCCTGTGGGCCGCGGCCCTGAGCTTCCTGGGTCTCGGCGCCCAGCCTCCCACGCCGGAGTGGGGAGCCATGCTGGCCGATGGCCGCGAAGAAATGCGGGACGCGTGGTGGATCGCCACCTTTCCGGGGCTGGCAATCATGGTCACGGTGCTGGGATTCAATTTCTTCGGCAACGCTTTGCGCAACGCCCTCGACCCAAAAGTGTACAAGGGAAAACGCGCCTGAGGATTTTTCCAGGGGCTTCTACTAAAAGACTCAAGGAACCTCATGCTTTTTCCGTAAGAGAATAAAGGCGGACAGGAATATTTCAACCCTCGCGGACAGGAGCGAAGCTCGAAAAATGAAAAGTCAACGGCTTCTTCGGTTGCTTTCGCTTCTTTTTTCGGCCCTATTCTTCTTGGGGTTGATTCCCGGCGCATCCGCGCAGATCTACAAATGGACGGATGAGGCCGGAAACATCCGCTTCTCGGATTCTCCGCCCGCAGGCGTGAAGGTACAGAAACTCCAGGGCCTTGCTGCGGGAAAGAAACCCGACACCTCCCTAACTGGAAAACCGGAGGGTCCAAAGGTCAAGGTCATCATGTACATGACCGACTGGTGCGGGTATTGCCGGAAAGCCAGGGAACTGTTGAAATCCCTGGATGTGGACCTGGCGGAATACAACGTGGAGAAGAACCCGGAAAAACGGGAAGAGTTCAAGGCGAAGGGAGGCCAGGGGGTCCCCCTGATCGACGTCGAGGGCCATATAATCCGGGGATATAATGCCGAATCGATCAAGTCCGCCGTGGAAGAAAAAAGACGCCGGTAGCATCCTTCCCTTTATTTTGCCGCCTGCCCCGGCCCGGCCCTTTCTCTTTCCCACGTCCGAACCGTTTCAAAATTCCCGCCCGGGCGGGATCAAGGTTTCCAACCATGAATCTCCCCGGGCGTTTCCCCGCCCGCTCCAGCCGCTCCGGGCATCGGCCAGCCCGGGCATAGCACCGCCCCTCAGAATCCTCCCCAGCCCTCTTGACAAGCCCCTCCCTTTTGCCTACGATTCCTTAACGGCTGTGGGTCCGTTTCCTGCGGAGGGAGACAGGGTCTTTATCCTTGATATCTCCGTGAGAGACCCGATCTTTGGTGAGCACAAGGAATCCTTTATGATTTGGCACTCCATATTTTGGATGACCCTTATCGATTTGGTGGTCATCTTCCTGAGCGGTCTCGCCCTCTGGGATTTTTATCGCAACAGAGTCTTGTTGAAGCGGTTGCGGGTATTCTCCGGGTTGGCGCTGGTGATCGGGGGATTGATCACCATCGCGTCGCTCTATTTTATCGATATCGTTTCCATGCACTTCCTTCCCCTATGGATGCCGATGGAAAAAGCCATGAAATTCATGGAGGATCTGCACCTGAACTATAACTGGATCATTACGACCTCGGGAATCGCGATCTTGGTGGTAAGCGTTCTGTTTCTCAACCGGGTCATTTTCCCCAAAATCTTGAACCTGGAGCACGCGCTTGAAACCCTGGCTTCCACGGACAAGCTGACCCAGGTTTATAATCGCTCCAAATACGATGAAATTATCGCCCGAGAAATCTCCCGCGCAAGCCGCTACAACCGGTTTCTATCGCTCATCATTTTTGATATCGATTTTTTCAAAAAGATCAACGACACCTGCGGGCATCTGGCCGGCGACCGGGTTTTGAAGGCCCTGGTTTCCCTTGCCAAGAAACAGATGCGAGGGACCGATTACCTGATTCGCTGGGGCGGTGATGAATTCATCCTGATTCTCCCCGAGACCAACCTTCAGGGGGCCATAGGTCTGGCGGAGAGAATCCGCGATCTCACGGCCCGGAACAAATTCGAAGGGATCGAAACCCTCGCGGTCAGCTTGGGCGTGACCCATTTCACCAGCGGCGATACGGAACACAGCCTGTTTAAAAGAGCCGACGAAGCGCTGTACCAGGCTAAAACCGGCGGCGGAAACCGGGTTGAAGTAAACGCCTGAGGTTCCCTTAGGCTCACAGGAAACTTTTGGGGGACGTTGTTTACTAAGTTGACAAAGTTTTTCGCTTCCAGACCAACATCTGGGAGATGGTTGAATTCTAATCGCCCGGGGGCGCACAATCCGCCCGAAGGGAGCCATTGCTTTTTTGCCGGGGAAACCAGTTGTGAGCCGAATGCGGCCAGTGGCAAACCGGAGAGCGGTGAAGAACTCGGGGACAGAGCCGCTTCCTTCCCCATCTCGGACCTATTCCTCCATCCTTCTCAATCCCAATCATTCAGGATAAACCCGATGCCGATCCGGTTCACCCGGTGATTATAGTCGAGGAGGCTCTCGCCGAATCCGTTGTAGTACTGGAGATAGCCGCTAACCCGTTCGATGAGGGGGAAACTCCATTCCAGCTGCACGGCGCCGCGGTTGGTTTTGAAGTCGAGGTTGTTGCGGAGCATGACCCCGAACCGGTTCCCTTTCCAGAAGTAATAGGCCCAGATCTCCCCATACCCGAGGTAATCTTCGATGTTGGGGTTATCGTCATCCGCGACCGCCTCCGGGATGCGGTACCAACCTTTCAAAAGAAGGGAGAAATCACCCCTTTCAAATCCGGCGTTTGCCACGATGCGGTTCCAGCTTCTGGAAAGGGGCTCCGACTGGCCGTTGGACTGGTGATTAAAGCCCAGGTTGATGAACCGCCCTCTCAAACCCAAGAGGGTATAGTCAGTACGAAAATTGAGGAGAAGTTCCGGCTCATAATTCGTTTCCCGAAAAGGGGAAGAGTCCTCGAAGTTGTAATATTGCCAGAAAGAGCGCTGGGTGTAGGCAATCCAAAGATCCGCCTTTTGCCCTAAAATATCCGCCCAGAGTTTGACCTTGAAGCTCAACTGGAAAGCGACTTCTTCGTATTTCAGGTCTTTCCCGGGCTCGGCTTCCCGCACCGCGTCATAATTGGGCGAAGCGTTATAGGAGTAAGGAAGGATGTAGTTGGATCGATAGGGCGAAATCGGGAACCGGTTGATGCGCGTCTCCGGATCCAGTTCCCAGATATGCGAAAAATACGAAACTTTCTTTCCCTTTTCCGGTGATGGTTTTTCCCCTGATTCCAAAGCAGGAACAGGCTCCCTTGGTTTGCGCCCCGCCAGTTGGTCATAGCATTTCAGCCGCTCTGGATTATCCTCGATTTGGGAACACGCGGCAAGGTCTGCAGCGATATCCGCGACTCCTGCCACGGGGGTTGCGCCCAGAAGAAGGAAGGCCGCCAGTACGCCAAGCCAGGAAGTTCTTGTCTTGAACCGAAATATCGCCGGTGATATCATTTTTGCAAATTCTCCATGCGGGAATGCTACTAACTGCGGTAAATATTGAGATGAGGCGATCTGGCAAGCCTATGGGGGCGGAAGGGACGCTTCCTTTTAGCCAAGGGCCTGGGGCTTGTCTTGATAGGCAAGCAGCCCGAGCATCGCCAGGATGGCAAAAGCCGCCCCGGTCAGGAATGTGGCCGGCGCACCGAAGGCGCTCCAGAGGAAACCCGCAACGAGACTCGCAAACAGAATTGCGCCCCCGCTGACGAGGTTGAAGATGCCAAAAGCGGTGCCGCGAATCTCCGCCGGAGCGTTCTCGGCCACGAGTTTGGCGAAGAGCCCCTGGGTAAACCCCATGTGCATCCCCCAGAAAGCCGTTCCAATGAACGCCGGCCAAGGCTCTCTGGCTGCGGCCAGGACGATATCGGCGGCCACCAGCAGGGAAATTCCAATGACAAGCAGGGTCTTTTGACTGAACTTGTCCGCGGCGACCCCCGCCGGGTAGGCGGTCCCCGCATAAACGACATTCATGACGATCAAGACCAGCGGCACGTAGCTGAGCCCTAAGCCCACATCATGGGCCCGGAGCACCAAAAAGGCTTCGCTGAACCGGGCCAGGGTGAAAGCCAAGCCGAGGAAAACGACAAACCAATAGCGGCGCGAGAGTCGCGTGAAATCGCCGAAAGTCAGAGGCTTCTGCCGGCCCGAGCCGGTCTTCGCCCTTTCAGGTTCCTGAACGCCAAAAACGAGGAGCGCGACGGCTATGGCCCCGGGAACCACCGCAACCCAGAGCACAGTCCGGATATCGTTCGTAAACCACACCATGAACGCCACCGCGGCCAGGGGCCCCAGGAAGGCGCCAACCGAATCCAGAGATTGGCGAAGCCCGTATGCCGCCCCGCGCAGATCTTGCGGGGCGATCTCGGCCAGGAGGGCGTCGCGCGGAGCGCCGCGGATCCCCTTGCCGATCCGGTCGATGAACCGCGCGGCAAACACCCAGTCGATGGTGGTCGCCATAGGGAAGATCGGCTTGGTGGCCGCCGCCAACCCGTAGCCAACCCCTGCGAGCAGCTTGCGTTTCCCGAGGTAATCGCCGATTGCCCCCGAAAATACTTTCGTGATCGCGGCCGCGGCCTCCGCTACCCCCTCAATAAGGCCGACGGTGGTCATGGAAGCCCCCAGGATGGTGGCCATGAATACCGGCAGCAGACTGTGAATAAGCTCCGAGGAAGTGTCCATGAACATCGAGACCAAACCCAGAGCCCAGATTCCCGCCGGCAAAGCGCTGAAGGTTCCCCGGGGGCCGCGAGGAGACTGGCCGCTATCCATGGACAGAGCCGTCTTGTAATGAGCAAGCGCAGACGTTTTTTAACCGGAGGATGTAAGCAGCGGGATTTCGCAGGTAATAACTCCTTTCGCCTCCTTGAATAAAATGGGCTGAGGATATTACTATTTAGCGCAAACGGCATAACGTCGAGCCTCCGGGGCGCGGCGCAGCCTCGTCCTCTGCAGGCATTTGGCCATTTGCCTTGAATCCTTCATGGAACGTGACATTACCGTGCGGAAAGCGGCCGTCAAACGAAAGAGCGAAAAACACCTCGCGGGGAACGCCCTCGTGGACAAGTCCGGCAACATTTTCAAATCCAAATTTCCTGTAGTATTGCGGATGCCCGACTAAACAGCAGCCTTTGGCGTCCAATTCTTTCAATCGGGATAGCCCTTCCTGGATCAGAGTTTTGCCAATACCGATTCGCTGGTACATCGGCAGCACTGAAACCGGGCCAAGTCCGTACCAGTTATGGGTGCCGTCTGAAATGGCCACGGGAGAAAAGGCAATATGCCCCACAACCCGGCCATCCACTTCTGCGACCAGCGATAAGGTCAATGCCCTTGCGGAACGAAGAGCCTCGATGATGAACTGCTCCGTGTGATTGCTGATCTCCATGGACTCGAAGGCGGCGACCGTCACTTCGGTGATGACGGCGGCATCGTCCGTTGTCTCGTTTCTTATCAAGATCTTTTGGGTCATCATCGCAATCTCATTTTCTAGGGCAGGGTTACAGTATCGGCTTGACGATCTTTCCTCCGTGGCAATAAGCACCCCGCCGCGAGCCTCAAGCCGGCTAAGGGGCGGAAGAATTGCTCAGGCATGAGGGAGCAGCGTTATATCGGTTCGAAAAGTAGGCGCACCGGACCCAGCCAGCTTCAGTTTGGGTTCCTGCTCAATGGCGGCATAGATCTCCCGCATGACTCGATCATAGATGTCCGCAGCATTCTGCAAACCGACTGGAAAGCGCACCGTTACTTCAATCCCCAACGCCGTAATATGCAGACGGGTCCTTGGCCGCAATTCAATTGCCGAGATTGAATTGAGAGTTTGCTCCATATGCCGCATCTGCTGCTCCATCTCTTCGCGGTGCTCCTTCAAAGCCGCATCCACGGCATTTGCGATCCGGTCTTGAATCATGCGGGTGTTACCCTCGGGCGAAAATGTGAGGCTAATCTCATGCCAGACAAAGCTTGTACCGGGAATTTGCTTGAAGACGCCGGCGGCGGGCTGAAACACAATTGAGTTCGAAAAAGCCACCACCCGGCCGCTGGGTTGGGCATCTGTCCCCCCACTCCCGAGTTCGAGGAGATGAAATCGAACGAGTCCGATATCGACGACTTCTCCCGTCACCCCGCCTATTTGCACCCGGTCCCCAACTCGAATCCCGTATTTTCCGATCAGGAAAAAATAGCCTGCTACGGAAAGGATCACATTCTGCAACGCAACGGCCACTCCGGCCGTAAGCAGACCGACGAACGTAGCCACTGACCCCAGCTCGGTTACGAGGGTGAAGGCGACGATCGCCCCGACGGCGATCCAGATGACGACCTTTCGAAACAGCAGAAATTGGTATCGGCGGCGTGTCTCGTGCACATAGCGGAAGATGGCCCGGCGCCAGGCTGCGCCCCCGGCGAAAACCGCGGCAATGGTCAAGGCAAGCAAACCCAGCCGCGCCAGGAAAGCTCTCATCCCGGCATAGAACTCTTTTTGTACCGCGGCGTCCCAGTTTGTAAGGGTCGTTTTATAAAGATTGAGCAGGATGCCTTGTTTGCGGAGGGGCGCCAGAATGGCCGAGGCCCCCTTAAACTCGGCCGTGAGGGCATTCAATTGCGCTTTCTGCTGCGCGAGAACGGCAGGGTCGCCGGAGGGCGGTTGGCTTATCAGCTGATCCCCGCTCTGAATTAGGTTTCTGAGATTCGCTACCAGGGGGCCCCGCAATTGTTTGGCAGTTTGCATAAGATGATCAGTGGCCTGAATCTGCTGATCGAGCGTTTGCCTCTTCCGGGACAACCCAAACAAGTCTGCCGCAAGGCCCCATATCCCTGAGGCCCGCTGCCTGTTTCCTGAAGACGATATGAATGGAGAAGGATTCTCTTCCTTCTTGGGTTCCAACGCAGTATCACCTGCACTGCTCAGAGCTGCCGGCAGCGAACGCGCCAGTTCCTCAATCTGGGTCCTTAGATCCGTGCCTCCCAGGCCCCCTGTCCCGGGGCCGGCTGTAAACTGGAGGATGTCGTGCAAGGCCTCGCGCTGGGCTTGGCGAAATGCCAGTTCGCCTTGCGTCTCTCCGATCAACAACTCAAGATCTGGGCGTTTTTTCGCCGGAGGGGTCTTCAGCTTTTGCCGAAGGGATTGGAGTTCATTCTGCAACTGTTCAATTTGCTGATCGATTTTTGCCAGCCGCCGGATCAGGCGTTGATATGGGGAAGGTGCGCTGGTTTGCTCCTTGGTCTGGTCACCTTTAGAATGTATGGATTCATCCTTTTCTGCCTGGCGTGCGAAGTCGAAGGCGAACCGCACGATCTGGCCGGAAATCCGGCGATTATCATCCAAAAATGGGAGGTCACCCGGTTCATTGGCAATCTGCTGCTCGGCCGCGATTCCTCGATACCAGCTGATCGTTTCCGTCAAATAAGCAACAACGTCGTTTTCCTTGAGTGCCCTCGGAGAGGGACTCTGTGGGAGCGCTAAACTGCCACCCAGACCAATCCCCAGAAAAGTTGCGAAAATCAATAGTCTTCGAGTAAAAGCTGAACCCATAATCTAACCATACTTTTTAAGGAAAACGAATTCGCCTCGCTCTTTCGGCTACATCCTTAATTTATTTCAAGGGATTCGTCTTACTCTTTGAGCAACTCACCGATATCCTTAAAGGCCAAATCATGGTCGACATGATGCGAAGGAAAAGCCGTTGTTTCCTTAAGGATTCGTTGCGCTTTCAAGGCGTATTCCTGCCAAAGCGGGTTTTTTTGCTCCTTAAAGCATTTGGCCAGGAAATAATAGGAAAACGGATATAGCGGCATTCTCTCAATTACGGCTTTGCATGCGTCAACCGCTTCAGGGCTGCAAGCAAAGCCGATTTTGCTTTTGCTGCGAATAACGTAAAGCTCACTCCAGTCATTTATGGGCGTGGCCACCAGCGGGATGGCTGCTACCTTCGCAGATTTGTTTCCTATAGCGTTATAAAGAGCGATATCATAATACTGTAACCGATCCGCTTTCTGTCTGGCGTCTTTTGCCAGGGTTTCCACAGCGGACAGCTTCCCCTCGGCTTCTCTTACAAGAGAGGTAATTCTGTCCACTTCTTTCCTGCCTTCTTCTCCAGACAGCTTGAGCTTCTCCAATTCTTGTTGGGCGCTCTTGACAAGGTCCTCGGCAGATAATGACCGCTGAAGCGCTTCGCCTGCCTTGATCCGTTCCTCTCTCGATTCACGTAAGTTCTCCTGGGAAAAATAGACCAAACCCAAGGAAAGCAAGATGAAGATTAATAAAAGAAGGTCGCCGCGCCGGAAGTAGTTTAAATACCACCTTTGGTCTCTGTTACAATGAACACATACGCGGGCAAGGCGGGGCATGGGCATATCGCAATATTTACATTTTTTTCCTGAGCCGGCAGCCTGCGGTACAATCTTCCCGACGTGCAGTTGTTCCCGTTCCCTGTCATTCTCCTCTATCATAGTTTAACCTTCTAAAATCATTATGTTCGGTCCCCGGCAATCTTTGGAGGTTTTCGGAATTTTTCTGCTTTTCCTTGACTCTCCTGCAAGCCTGGTTTCATTTGTCGCCTTCTTTCTTTGAAAATCATGAGTCAACAGCTACCCATTCTCATCCCTGCTTCTTCCTCCTCTATTATTTTCAATCTTATTCCATTGTCCAAACTTACCAGATCATCCGCATTTTTTCAAGGAATGATTCCTATGAGTCAATAACGCAACAAAAGCCCCCCGTCACTGAAGGATTACAGACCCCCTCCTCAGAATGGCCGGGGATCGGGGGAAGAGGAAAAGGAAAAAGCCATCTTGAATTCGGGAGGTAACCCTTCAGTCACGGGTGCCCGTTGCTATGAATGGAGGACCGGCGTAGAGGCCAAGAGGTGCCCTGGCCTGGGGGCCCGGCCGGTCCGCTTGGAATCATAAGGCGCTGGGATCTTCGTGGAGAAGGCGGGGGCCAAGGCCTCCCGCCCCCCATTTCGGAGAAGCGGTGTTTTCTTCGAGTCTCGGGTCATCCCGGCCGATGCTTCCGGCGCGTACCGCCCGAACCCCCAGGCCACAACAAAACTTGT
>Ga0113563_10001552_pt1 | contig 13187 bp, 11 predicted proteins | sample Mud3Dept3metaG_FD_80117 | JGI IMG/M metagenome (GOLD analysis project Ga0113563, IMG submission 80117) | Freshwater wetland microbial communities from Ohio, USA, analyzing the effect of biotic and abiotic controls - Mud 3 Core 4 Depth 3... | ecosystem: Environmental > Aquatic > Freshwater >...
GAAACAGGAAGACAAATCGATCCCTATTCATCTGAGTCACAAAACCTCTCTCAGCAACTTAGCGCCGAGAGCTGCCTTCCGGAAAAACTCACCGGGGGAACGAACTTTGAGAAGCCTCTGCAGTATATAGCCCGGTCTGGAGTAATATCGATAGTAGGCATCCTTCAGGAGGCCCAGCAGCTGCGCATCCGTGAAATGTTCATTCCAGTAACGCGGGGTAAAACGGGGATCGGGCTCTCGGGAAAACTCCCTCCAGTAATCGCGGTCATAAAAGCCGCTTTCAAGAGCCTCTCGATAAACGGCCGTCCCCGGGTAGGGCGTGAAGGTTGCGATGTGGGCGTAATCCATGGGAAGAGAAAGGATGAGGTTCATGGTCTCCTCGACTTCCGTCTTCGTTTCTGTGGGAAGCCCGATCATGAAATAGCCCAGCGTTTCAATGCCCGCCTTGCGGGTCAGGGTGAAAACCTCACGCATTTTTTCGAGGTCGAGGTTTTTCCTGATCAACTTCTGCAGACGAGGGCTTCCTGTCTCCACGCCATAGTGAATCCGGACACAACCGGCCTGCCTGAGCTTCAAGATCATCTGCGGTGTCATCGTATCCACCCGTGCGCGGATGTCCCAGAGGACCTGCAGGCAACCGCCAATGATCCTGTCGCATATCTCGATGACCCTCTCCTTGTCGATAGTAAACGTATCATCATAAAAGATGATTTCCTTGACGCATAGATCCCGGACGCAATGGGTCATTTCCGTTACGACGCTTTCGGCCGATCGTTTGCGGAATATCTTCCCCATCTGGGGTCGGTCACAAAAAACACATCTCCCCGGGCAGCCCCGGCTGCTCATCATCGTCGTGATTCTCTTCGGCGAAGCCAAGGAGGAAGAGTAACGGCTGAGATCGAGGAGATGGCGTGCCGGCATTTTCAATTCGTCGAGATCATTGATATAATTCAGTTTTTCAGGACATGCCCCCCCACGAATTCCTGCCTTTGTCAGAACGCCTGGAATGAGGTCGAGGGATCGACCCGACTGGAAAGCCCTGAGCAGAGCCTCGAAGGCATATTCCCCTTCCCCCCGGACGACAACATCCACCTCGGGAATGCCGAGTGTCTCTTCCGGGTACAACGTGGGGTGAGGGCCACCCATGACGACTAGGGCGTGGGTGGAAACTTTTTTGGCCGTGCGGGCGACTTCCACTGCGTCGATGAGCGTGAAGGTCAACGCCTGGATCCCGATCACGTCAGGACGAAAGGTTTTTATCTTTTCAAAAAGATCGTTGTGCCGAATCCCCTGGGCATCGCAATCGAGAAGTTGGACGTCACACCCTTCGACCCTCTCGGCGTATGCCGCCACATAGAGAAGCCCCAGGGGTGGATAGAAGCCCGTTGAATCCTCCACGACAGGAGGCAGGCTTGCCCTGATCAAATATTCAGACGGAGGGTTGATCAGTAATATTCTCATATCTGATTTTCCGGAGATTCAAGACTAAACATCTTCACGATCACTTTCCCTTTGCCTCCATGCTCGCACTCTTACTGCACCATCCCTGCGAGATGATGACATGGCAAAGCATTGCAAGAAAACCGCCTCCAACGATAGCCGGGATGAAGTTGATCATTCCGAGTGAAAGAGAAAAAGCAATGAGCTTCTCGGGATGATAGAACTCGGGAAGCCAGGTATAAACAAGCGCTAGAAGGGTGATCTCATTTGTCCCGATCCCGAAAATGGAGAGAGGGACAAGCGTGCTCAAACTGAAGGTAGTCACAATGCAGAGGATCTGAAGTACCGTAAAATGAAGCCCGTACCCGTCCGCCGCCAGGAAATATCCCTGCGTGACCATGACGGCAACGGATGCTCCTGTGAGGAGACCGGGGATCAGGGCCTTCAGCGATAAGTTCCTTGCGATCATTTCACGAAAATATTGAACATCCACAGGAAGACCGAAACGCGTCAGAAAACCCTTAAGTCGCCTGAAGATGAAATGAAAAGAGCCTTTTTTCACGAACATCATTCCCAAAAGAACCAGCAAAAACATGGGCCCAAGGAAAAACACCCTATCAGTGAGGACGAGCCACCCCGACAGGCAGGCCATGACAATGAAAAGCAAATCGTACAAACGGTCGAAAATGATCAGTGCCGCCGATTGCGAATAGGGGATCCCGAAATGCTGCTTCAGCACGAAACACCTCGAAAACTCTCCCATACGCCCTGGGGACACGAGCCCCCAAAACATCCCCGAACCATATATGGAAAGACTCGACATCAACGGGAGACGGTATTGATTGATCCGCAGGAGGACGTGCCAGCGCACGAACTTCAACAAGAGCATCGACAGGCTCAACAGGAAAGCCCTGCCGACAATCGTACCATCGAGGTCGGCCCACGCTCTGACGACGACGCCAACATTAAAGGTAAAAAAGATCCAGACAAGGCAGAGCAAACCGACAAGGCGTCCAAGATGTTTGTATTTTTCGGGAAGCATTTTCATATTCACAAGTAATTTGCATCCCCTTCCTGTTTCCTGTTCAGCGGATATATGGCCATTTCTCTTCGCAGGGCCGAGATCTGGTCGGCAATAAGGGCTACCAAAAAAATGGTAATGGAGAAAATCCACAGCAGAAGCGTGAGCTTGTTCAGACTGAAGCCGAGAAGTACAAATGACGTGACCTGGTAAATCACTCCGACGACAAAAAAGAATGCTGAAAAGGGAAGCATGATCCTCAAGGGATCAAAGAGCGTGATGAGACGGAGGATGAGAAGGATTGTGTTAAATCCGTCTTTCATCTGGCGAACAGTGCTGTTTCCGACCCGATGCTGCGTGGTGACCGGGACGAGATTCACATTGTATCCGAGCTTCATGAGAGCAATCAAAGAACTGGTCGAAAAGGAAAAACCATCGGAGGTCAATCGAAGAATCCCCAGCATGGCTCTCCGGCGGAACACGCGAAGCCCGCAGTTGATGTCGGGAATCTTGCGGCCAACCAGGATGTTCGCGACCTTTCCGAGAATCCACTTCCCCGGCATGCGGATGAGGGAGCAGTGCGAGTTATTCTCTCTTTTCCCAATGACGGCATCACAGCAACCTGCCTGCCCGACAAGCTTCTCCAGATCTTCCACCCGATGCTGCCCGTCGGCATCAAAGGTGCCCACCCACTCCGTGTCCGCAGCGATGATGCCACGTTTGATGGAAGCACCGTATCCAAGATTCGTCTCGTTTTTTTTCACCCGAATCCCCCCGGAGAACTGCCTGATCACTTCGGATGTGCCGTCCGTTGAGCCGTCATCAACAACAATAATCTGCCAGCCCCTGTCTCTACACAGAGCAATCAGTCGGGGTAACACCGTCCGGAGCCCTTCAGCGTCGTTATAGGTAGGAACAACAACGGTCATTGAAATGGACTCATTCATATCCTGCCCTCGAATTTGTTGAATTCTTATACAAAGGGGGGATCGCATTAACATCCCGGATCGCATCCTGGCAGTCAATGTTGATGGTTTTGCAGTACCATATGATGGATTCCAACCTCGGTCTGTTTTCATTTTTTACATAGGCCAAGGCTTCATCTCTTTTAAGCAGTCCCTCCCGGATCTGGTTACTCCTGAATGTATCGTTCTCGGTGAAGCCAGCGACTCGGTAATAGATATAATTGTAAAAAGACGTCGTTCCGTCACCGACGCGCCATGTTGTTTCCGTGTCCGCGGATCTCTCCCATCCGTACTCCCCCATGAGGACCTTCTCAATATGCTTTTCATCCCAGGGTACGTAATCGTAGAGGAGGTGAAAATCTTTCGGGAGCATGTAATAGGACAGATAGGCAAAGAAGGTATCCAAAAGAGATGCGTTCAGATATGCGGGATTTCGCAAGAACTGCTTGCCATAATAAAGACCAAGTTTCACCTTATTGAGGGGAGAGAGGTTCCAGAACACATCTTTAGCGCCATTGTCGTTGATACCCGTGAAAGCCGTTTTAAAATCCGTTTTTTCCATCGGGTTCATACTGAAAAAAATGAGCGGAATGTCCATCTGCCGCCTGAGCATGCGTGCGTAAAAAAAGAACTGCTTGTCGCCAGCCATGAAAAGCGGCACCGTCCCGAGATCCGGCTTTTTCAGCCAGGCCAGAACGTTTTTACGGATGTTCTCTCTCTTTGCACGGATATCGGCGGAAATCAGGATGTGTTCGACGCCGAGTTTTCCGCAGACTCGGGATATGTTTCTCCGCGCCAGATCCGTCACCATGCCCCAGTCATAGGTATACGCCACGGGATTCATCCCTAGCGTTCTTTTAATGTAATGAAGCCCGTAGCAACTGTCACGCCCGCCGCTGACGGCTACGATGCAGTCAGGCCCGCCGTTTCTTTTTCGAAAAGGCTGAACCAGATTTTCAAGAGCGTCCTCTCCCTTCGGAACCCGGGGCGTATAGTTACGGCAATAATTACAAACACCCACTTCATCAAACGCGATAAATGGAAACGTTTCAGGCAGAACACATCTGGAACAACGGTTCAGAGACGCAATGGCTTCATAATCGACGACAGGAGCGCGAACACTTTCAATTGGGATGTTCCTCGACGGACTGTCCTTATGATAAGTCGCGGCCTGTCTCTCCGCGGCAGGAGATGTCAAATCGTGGATGACCCTCGGTGCATTGAGAACCGGGAAATCCGGCGGAAGATCGTTCACAGCGGAGAGCGAGAAAGGATGGACCTGAAGCGTGTCGAGAAAAACAGCAACCCCCTGGCCGGGTGCTATCTGAACGATGGGTGATACTTTGTGGATGTTCTGCTTGACGAAGGGGACCCCGGTCATTCTCTCCAGAAAGTACTTTTCCGATGCATAGATGAATTCACCTCCCGATAGACTCCGGGTGCAGTAGAGAGAGCCGTTTGTCGTGACGAGGATCAATGCGTTCAGATCCGCAGCCAGGAGGGCGATGGAGTTGGCACCCTGCAGATGTCTGAACGTCTCTTTGACTGCATCGACTAACAAATGCCCCTCCCTTCGGTAATAGGCAACAAGGCTCAGGACGATCTCCGTGTCCACCTCGTAATGTCTCTCCAGGGCCGGAAATTCCGCCCAGAGAGACCCGTCATTAACGACGATGCCGTTGTGGAACCCGAGAAAGTTACCCTTGATGACGGGCTGGTTGTTCTCATGCCTCTCGGCACTGCCGTTGGTCACCATTCTCGCATGGCCCATCAAAACAAAAGGTTCCCGGCTGCTCGCTGTCCATCCGGACCGGAATTTCTCGAACATGAGATCATATTCCTTGGACTGGATCAATGTCCTGGCTCGAACAGGCCTCTTCAGAACCAAAATCCGACGGGGATCAACGAGGGCTACACCTGAAGCGTCCTTTCCCCGGGACTCCGAAAGAGTGAAGAACCTTCTTGCGAGAGCCTGTATACTGTCCCTGTCAAAAAGCGAATCTTTCGAGATCGCAAAGCCCAAGATGCCGCACATGGTGAAGAGCTACCCTCCTGATTTCTTGACGGCAATGTAGCAGATGCCCTGACCGGGGATATAGACGGAACACTTCGAGAGAACACCCGTCTGAAAAAAGCTCACAAGTCTATCGGGGACGCAGGAGGGCAGGACCCGCCTTGCCTTATAAAGAGCAAAGCTGATATTCACCCATTTGCCCCTCACCGAGTTGAAGGTGATAGACGCGCCGAGAAGAACCTCGAAGAGTTGACGCAGGCTCTTCCGGCTGAAAAAGCCGAGATGCTCGGGGGGCGTCATGAAGGGCCAGTACGTCCCGAGTAGTCTCGCAGGCCACGTATCGGTGATCGGCGTGGAGAGAAAGAGATATCCATCAGGTTTGAGCCCGTAAATGAGTTTTCTGCAGACCGACAGGGGATCCGGTAAATGCTCAATCACGTCCCAGAGGCAGACCGCATCGTAGGACGACGGTGCGAGTTCCTGCTCGTCCATGCCGGCTGTCCAGAGGCGTTGCGAAATATCCCTGTTGTTCCGGCGCGCGATTTCAACGGCCGCCTCCGAAAGATCAAAACCGCTCATTTCATATTCACCCTTCGCGTGAGAGATAAAATCCCCGGTGCCGCATCCGGCCTCCAATATTTTCGGCCTACTGCCTTTGAGAAACCGCCTGACGAGTGACAACCTCATTTCGTTTTCCCATCTCTGCGAGGACCGGTCCCCGTACTTGCTGCTATGGAAATAGACATCTCCGTATATCTTTTTGAGATCCTCCTCCCGGGGCACTTCGGCAACCTGCGTAAAATCACAGGTCCCGCATCGGACAATACGGCACCCCTTCACGGAGAATAGCATATTCAATTGTGTGCCCTGGCACAGGCGACAGCACATTAGTTCGGCCATTGTCCGTCATTTTAAGAAATAATTAGCGATTTCAGGTACTTATGTTTATGGCTCCTGTATATGTACCTGTCTTCGAACAGGGAGATCCCGCAAAGGGAAAACTTGCAAAAGACAGGCCAATAAAATCACTGGAATTTCAGCGTGATGGACATCAAAAGGGGGGGGGGGAAAGCGCCTTATGAAGCGGCCCCGTCAGCCTTTGATACCATAGATGCTGAGCGATGGGCTCAGAACCACTGCCCCCCCGGAGGCCCGGCACAGAGTCCGCGCAAAAGGGGGCAAGGCTTTCTTCAGGACCATGAGGATGAATCTCTCGTCTCGTTTGAAGTGCCGATATGGAACGTCCTTTGAAACCGTTGAGGGACGAATGACAACCGGCTTGAATGCGTAATGCCCGAAAAGTGTCCGGATGAAACGAGGCGTGACATGATAGCGGTGGAGAACAAAAAATTTTTGTACTTTATCCCTCAGGTACCCTCGGGGAACGATAGAAGAGAACCGGTATCCGATACCGTGAAGGCTTCCATTCGGAACCCTGATATAAAGAATTCCGCCAGTTTTCAAGGAGCGGTGGATATCCCCCAACAACAACCAGGGCTCGACGAGATGGTCGAATACATTAATCATGGTCACGGCATCAAAGGCATTCGAGGGAAGACAAAGGGTATTCAACTCTTTCTGGATAAGCTCCAAGCCATATTTCTCCCGCGCCACGCGGCAACAGCCGGCGGAGATCTCCTGCCCGGTCACGGACCACCCTTTCTCCTTAGCCATGGCCAGAAATGTCCCGCTTCCCGCACCGATGTCGAAAAGAGACCCGGGGACGGTATTTCGACCAATGATTTCCAGCGCCTCCTCGTAGATGGAAGCCCTCAGAACACCCCCCTGTTCTTCTGCGAAGTCCTGGAAGTATTGTTTCCGGTAATATTCATTCCACGATTTCTCATTGTCACTGCGCTCTCGATAGATAAGATCGCATTCGAAACAACGATTCACCGGATCGCCGCCGTCTGCGCACCATTTCCTGGCGCTCTTCGATCCGCAATATGGACAGACCGTTATGTGCATGTCAGTCCTCTCACAGGTTCTCCCACTAATTCCAATAAACCCCTCAGGACAGTAAAAAAGTGCAAGAGACGGACCAGATGAAATCAGAAATAATGCGACCAACTGGACCATTGGAAGAGGTTCGGATCCCAGAAACGAAATAGCGCCCACACGAGGATATTGATCCCGATGATTGCACTTGTAAGCCCTCGTGATCGGTCAATGAGCCCCACAAATCCGCGCGCACCCAGGAGAAGCAAAATCGGCTCCACCAGAAGCCTGTAACGGGGAATACCGGCGAAAACGAGGGCGAAAAGCAGGACTGATAGAAGGGTCAGTATAATCAATTCCTTCCCGTTTCTGTTGACAGCGGTGAAAAAGATGCCGAAGAGACTGAAACAGCCTACGAGCCCCCAGAATGCATTATATTTTGATCCCAGCGAAACAACATGCCAGTAGCCATCAAGGGGATAAACGAGAAGAACGACCTTCAGGAACACGAGCGGGGCTATCTTTGCCGGGTTATCAATGATGTATTCCAGGGTATGCCTCACGAGATAGCGGCTCTGTAACGCCTCATTTTTTATAGAATGATACTCGACGGGAACTTTCTCAAGATGATTGTAACCGACCCGATGTGCTTCGAAGACGTGGGAGTTGTAGAACGAGATTCCACCCACGGTTGCAATTGGAACGAACTCGCCAAAGACCCTGTAATTTCTGATCGCCCACGGGACAAGACAGAGTATAAAAACAAGTATGAACAGGAAAATGGATTTCATGCTAGCTACAGTTCGATGTCTCCACAGCCAATAGACGAAAAAAGGAAGCGCAAAGAGCGCAAATGGTTTTGTGAACGATGCCAGTGCGAGGGATAGACCCGCCCAGGGGGCAAGGCCGGGCTTCTCCCGGCACTTCATCAAGAGGAAGAAGGTCAGGGTGAACAGAAAGACAAAGAGGGCCTCACTCAGGATCTCATAAGCCGGCAGGATGAGCATCGGATATAAGGCACATCCGATCCCCGCAATTAAGGCCACCTTTTCGTCGTATATTTGACGACCGATGAGAAAGGCGAGAACGCAGGTCAAAGAAAGGAGCAAGGCCTGTACTAGCTGTACCGGCATGTAATGGTGCCCGAACATGAAGTAGATCAGCGCAAGAAATGCCGGATAGAGGGGTGGGCGATAGGCCGTGGGCTCTCCATCAGGCCAAGCAAATCCATTGCCGGCCAAGATGGAAATGGCAATCTCATCGTACTGACGGGCATCGGCAACAGGATCAACAGGCGGTAGTACAAGAAGGACGACGAGACGCACTGCAAGAGCGGCGACCAATATGAGGACGGCCAAGATGATCTTTTTTTTGTTAATTTTGTTCAAAACCCGACTTCCCGGCCGAGCGCGGCCTATCCATCTATGTTCCGACGGTACCTATTGTTCGTCAAATTTATCTCCGGACTTTCAGCAACTCAACACACCTGAACAAGCCGGGCTGTTCAGAGCCTACCGGCTCCCCGGTCTCCAGAACATGATACGGGCCAGTTGACCGAAGCTGAGGTTATCCCCGAGATGGCAGCAGTATGCACAGAGTGGAAGGAGGCCTTGGGAGAGTTTCCCCCGCAGTCCCTCGTATTTTTCCCCTTTCCAAATCGCGGAGAGACTCTGATTTCTTACGTTCCCCATTTTGTAGCTGTCGAGATTCGTGCAGGGGAAGACGTTCCCGTATGGGTCGAGCATGATGAAACTCCGTGTGAAATAACATTTCTTGAGAGGCATGAGACCTGTCTTCAGGTCCACGTTCTTGAAATAAGCCATTAGCTTTGTGTAGAAATTGACCGGGAGTTTTTTAAGCTCCTCCCTCAGAATCCCCAAATCCTCCTCGGTGAAATGCAGTGTTCCGTCATGGGGTAGATAACGGTTTGATTTCACACCGGCAAGGACCGAAAGGGTGTCTTTGAAAGCCTCTGAGTTGCTCTCCGAATAAGGTTGAAATGAAAAATTGATACCCAGTGACCGGCAAAGATCGCTCAGCGGCGAGAGGCTCGTCACATTGCCCTTCATCAATGTCATGTGTGCGTCGATCGCCGGTTGCTCGATACCGCGGGCTCGTCGCGCCTCCGTCAGGTTCGTGATGGTGCCAATTACCTTTTCAAAAGAGCCGGGGATGCCGCGGATTTCATCGTGAACTCCGTTCATGCCGTCGACGGAGAATATGAGCTTATCTACACCGGATTCGAAAACCCGTTCCAGAGTATCGCCACTGACGAGGGTTCCATTGGAAAAAATGTTGCAGCGGAGGCCCTGACTCTTCGCCTCGCCGACAACGTCAAAAAGATCCTTCCTGACGAAGGGTTCCCCGCCCGTGAAGGTCACAAGCCCGATGCCCATTTCCCTCATCTGAGCAAAAAGATTGCGATATTCCGCGACCGTCAGTTCCTGCTCATTCTGGTCCCTGATCTTCCCGAAGACACCGCACATCTTGCAGCGCAGGTTGCACCGATAGGTGAGCTCGATGCCGGCCTCGCGAGGCACTCTTGTATAATAACTGATTTCCCGCCGCGTGACCGTCATGGCCCTACGGAGGTTTCTTCTGATTGAGCCTGCCATCGTATTTTCCCAGCAAGGACAGCGCGAATGCAGCGTTTCCACGCGCTTTCTTTATAATGATAGTGACTTTGTTCCCCTTATTGATTTTCTCGAAATCAGGCCGTCCGCGTCATATACTCCCTGTCAAACTCGGCATCGCCGGACTTCCCGGTCATCGTGCCGTAGATATAACCCAGGGCATAAACCACCCGGGCCGAGGCATAAATGAAATGCCCGCACATTATGCACTGCATAAGGTTGGAGATTGAATAACCCGTGCGGTACATGAGGGTGGTCTTCGCCCGGAAGGGCTTCCTGTGGTTTTCAGAGTCATGGATAGCGTATCCGGGATGGTGCTTACGGACCCACGACGAGCCCATTCCATTCTGGAAGAACATTTTCATGATCTTCCCAAATCGTGCCGGGACGGGATGATAACCCCAGGTATCGGGAGAGATGGCAATCCGATATCCCGCCGCGCGCAGGCGATGCCTGAGATCGGGATCCGTCCCCCGGATGATCTTCTCGTTTTCCATACCGATATCAAAATACAGGTCCTTCCGGATGGCGATACAGGTATGATCCACCAGGTCACCCTCAGTCAGACGATCGTATATCGGGGAGGTGGAACGGGGGATTTCTTTCGCGATTCTGCGCTGAAACCAGGTGGAATCCTCGGGTATTAACTTGGAAATCCCGAGGAGCCCGATGCTTCCGTCCGACTCCAGACATCTCACCAGGTTTTCTATGACCCGACCATTTCCCAGACTCACATCGTCGTCAATGGAGATGAGAATTTCCCCCCTTGCTTTCCTGGCACCTTCATTCCGGGCTTTCCCGTTCGGTCTGACGCCCTTGATGACAAGGATTTCCATGTCATTAAATGTTTGGTTCTTCAACTGCTGCACGAGTCGGGGCACCATACCGTCTCGATGTCCGTCCAGCGAAGGAATCAGGACCGTCACCTTGGGTGAGCCGTCATCCTCCCCGTGAACCCGCATCACAGATGATTTATGAGTCTTTGTTGTTTCCATGAACCGTGCGAATCCTCTGATAGACATCCATATAACGATCCGCTAGATGCTCCCAGCGATACTGTTCAGAATCCCTTCGGTTCCGCTCCCCCATCTTCCTTGCGAGCTGATTATCTTTCAGGAGGGAGAGGATCCCCGCCGCAAGCGCCTTTTCATCCCGCGGCGGCACCAAGTAACCGTTGACCCCGTCTCTCACGATGGATGGAACCCCCTGCACGTCCGTCGCCACGACCGGGAGGCCCTGGCTCATGGCCTCCACGAGGACGATGCCGAAGGCCTCTTCGATACTGGGCAAGACGAACAGATCCGACACATTCATGAAGGCCAGGACATGCTCGTGATTCTCCACACCGAGGAAAAAAACTTGATCCGCAAGACCCCTTTTTTCTACCAGATCCTGCAGCGAACCTTCATCAGCCCCCTGGCCGATCAGGAGGAGTTTCGCGTTCCTCACGTCTTTCCGTACGACATCCATCGCCTCGATCAGGTACGGCAGACCCTTTCTCCCAATCAGCTGACCCACATAGAGGATGATCGTATTATCTGACAGATAAGTGTACTTTTGCCTTATCTCCTCTATGGCCGATCCGGACAGGTCTTCCGTCTCCAGCCCGTGCGGCATCACCATGGCATCCCCTCTCGGGAAGACCTCCATGGATTTCTGCCGGAGATCCTCTGACACGGTCAGGACGGCGCTCGAGAGACGCAGCGGTATTTTGACCTCCGTCAGCTTTTGAAAAGGGTTCGCATGATAAAGGTCGTAGCCCTGTATGTAGGTCACCGTGGGCTTCTTCAGAACCCTCCCCACGAGGGATGCCAGCATGCCGCAGGAGACAGCCTGGCCCTGGATCACGTCGGGATCCAGGGTGCGAGCGAGACCGTACAGGTAGACGAATCGCTGCAAGAGCCTTGTACCCTTAACCTGACGCGGCTCAAAACGGTGAACGGTCACGCCATCTCGCTTTTCCAGCGAGGGGCTTTCTTTTTTTTTCATGGTGACGGCGACGTGAACATCATTGCCTCGTTTTGCCAGATATTTCGCAAGATAGGTCGTGGACATAGCCGTCCCTGCAATGATATCGGGAGGAAATTCATTGACGATAATCAGTATCTTCACTGCTCCCTGCCGCTTTCTTGTTCCTCATGAAAAGCTCGGGGCACAAAACACCCCTTACCCGGTGGTCCTATGCCGCTCAGGAGCCCAAAGCAGCATTTTTCATGCCCCGAGAAATCACACGGTCCCCGGCATTCTGTGAAACCGACTGCAGTCCCGCTCATCCTCAGCGGGCTTCCGCCCGCAACCTCCACATCCGTCTTTGCAGTAATTCGTCACTCGCCTGGATAACATCATCAACCTCTATACGGTCGATGCAATCCTTCTGCACGCAATTCCAGTTTCTACAGGGCGCGCAGTGCACAGGTTTTTTGATAATCCTGACGTTTCCCCGGGAGTAGAGGTGAAACCTGGGGTGACCACCTCCGATCAGGCCGATGGACGGCGTGCCCACGGCAACGGCCATGTGAAGGGGCCCCGAGTCACTACCGATGAAAAGGGCACTCTTTTCGATGAGGGCCGCGGCCTGTGCGACTGTCGTTCGTCCGGCGAGATTCAAAGCGTAAGGGTTATCCCTGCAGACTGCGTCAACCATATGTTTTTCGTCGAGGGCACCGATAACGATGAAACTTAATCCCCTACGCCCAAGTTCGGCGATCAGGCTGCGATACCGTTCAATGGGCCATTGGTTGCTAGGCGCCGTGCTCCCGGGGTGAAGACAGACCAGCTCATCCTGGCGGAGTTTCAGATCCCGGATGAAACTATCGGCAAAGCATTTATCCTCTTCCGTCAATGGGAAGACAGTCTCGCGATTCCGGACGGGGATGTCCATTTTTTCGATAATATCCGCAAAGAAGTCTTTGTCGTGCTTGCCTTCCAGGTCGTCTTCGGAGACCCACCGGTCATAGACGCTCACCTCTTTCATGAAATAGGGGTTGATGCCCGCAGAGAAGCGGGGCTTTGACAGGTAGATGATGAGGAATTCGATGAAGAACCAGTCAATCAGATAGGGACTGTGGAAATTGACGAGAAGATCGATCGGCTGCTTTTTCAGTTCGTCAACGACGGCGGACACAGCCTTCCAGAAGGAAGGCCGGACGAACCCCCTGGCATCCAGCGGGTAGATA
>Ga0113563_10001553_pt1 | contig 13187 bp, 13 predicted proteins | sample Mud3Dept3metaG_FD_80117 | JGI IMG/M metagenome (GOLD analysis project Ga0113563, IMG submission 80117) | Freshwater wetland microbial communities from Ohio, USA, analyzing the effect of biotic and abiotic controls - Mud 3 Core 4 Depth 3... | ecosystem: Environmental > Aquatic > Freshwater >...
GGTGCCGAGGGCGATGCCGATGTCCGCCTGGGCCAGGGCCGGGGCGTCGTTGATCCCGTCGCCCACCATGGCCACCACCTTTCCTTCTTTTTGGAGCTTCTTGACCTGCTCGCTTTTTTGCCAAGGAAGGACCTCGGCCAAAACCCGGTCGATCCCGATCTCTTCCCCAATCGCCTTGGCCGTGGCCTCGTTGTCCCCCGTGATCATCAGGACCTCCAAACCCATGCGGTGAAGGGCCTGAATGGCTTCTCGGGAATGGGGCTTCAGGGTGTCGGCCACCGCCAAAACCCCCGCCGCCCTCCCATCGTAGGAAAGGACCATGGGGGTCTTCCCCTGGCCGGCGAGCCGCTCCGCTTCCCCGCGCAGACCGTTCAGGGCAATTCCATTTTCCTCGATCCAGCGCAGGTTCCCCAGAAGAAAGACTTTCTCTTCCATTTTCGCGCGAACGCCTTGTCCGGGAAGGGCTTCGAAATTCGCGAGAGGAGAGAGGGGGATATTCTTTGCCTGCGCCTCGCGGACGACCGCTTCGCCCAGGGGGTGTTCAGAGGATTTTTCGATCGAAGCGGCCCAGCGGAGTATTTGCTCGACCGTAAACCCGTTATGCCCGACCACATCCGTCACCGCCGGTTTCCCCTGGGTGAGCGTTCCGGTCTTGTCGAAGACAATGGCGTTGATGCGGTGGATCATCTCCAGGCTTTCCCCGCTTTTGATGAGGATCCCGTTCTCCGCGCCCCTCCCGGTTCCCACCATGATGGCGGTGGGTGTCGCCAGCCCCATGGCGCATGGACAGGCGATGATCAGGACCGCCACGAAATTCAAGAGCGCGAGGGTGAACGCCGGCTTCGGGCCCAGGAGAAACCAGACGGCGAAAGTCGCCGCCGCGATCAGGATGACCGCGGGCACGAAAACCCCGGCAACCTTGTCCGCCAGCCTCTGGATGGGAGCCTTGGAACCCTGGGCCTCTTCCACCAGGCGGATGATCTGCGCCAGGACCGTTTCCCGGCCCACTTTCGTGGCTTCGAAAATAAAAGAACCGGTCTTGTTCAGGGTCGCCCCCATCACCTCGTCCCCCGGTGTCTTTTCCACCGGCAGGCTCTCGCCGGTCAGCATGGATTCGTCCGCCGAAGACCTCCCTTCCCGGACGATCCCGTCCACCGGGATCTTCTCCCCCGGCCGGACAACCACGAGGTCTCCATGGCGGACCTCTTCGACCGGGATGTCCGCCTCCCGCCCTTCGCGGACCACCCGGGCGGTCTTGGGGCGAAGGCCCATCAGGCGCTTGATGGCCTCCGAAGTGTGCCCCTTGGCAACCGCTTCGAGAAATTTCCCCAGGAGGATCAGGGCGATGATCATCGTCGAGGTGTCGAAATAAACCCCCAGGTGGTGCCCTGCGGCATGAAAGGTCCCCGGGAAGAAGGCGATGACCGCGCTGTACGCATAGGCCGCGGTGGTTCCGACCGCGATCAGGGTGTTCATATCCGAGGTGCGGTGTCTGGCCGCCGCCCAGAACCCCCGGTAAAATTGCCACCCCGCCCAGAATTGGACCGGGGTCGCCAAAATGAAGAGAATCCGGTGTTCCTGAAGGAACCGGGGAACCCACGGAAACCACTCCGGCATGCTCCCCAACATGATGATGCCGGTCATGACCGCGCCGAAGAGGAACCTCCGCTTCAGGTTCCGAATCTCCTTCCGGCGGGTTTCCGCCTCCCGGGCTATCAAGCTCTCCCCTTCGAAGCCGCGGACCTCGTACCCCAAGTCTTCTATGGCCTTCCGAAAATCCCCGCGGTTCAAACGTTCCCCGTCAAAGGACACCGTGGCCCTCTCCGTTGCAAAATTTACATTTGCCGCGGCCACCCCGGGAAGGGATCTGAGCGTCTTTTCCACGCGATTCACGCAGGCCGCGCAGGTCATCCCTCCTAGGGAAAGGGTCAATCTCTCCTCCCTGGGGAGAATCACCTCGTAGCCAAGGTCACGGATGGTTTGGGTTAGGTGTTTCTCCTCTACCTCTCCCGGGTTGAAACTCACCTCCGCTCTTTCGGTGGCTAAGTTGACACGCGCATCCTGGACCCCGCCCACCGCTTTCAATCCTTTTTCAATGCGGGCGGCGCAGGAAGCGCAGGTCATCCCCGAAATGGCGAACTGCGCTTTCTTCAGCATTTGCGTTTTTGAAGAATTCATGATAAATTAGATGTTGATAAAAGCCTTTTGATTCATTTCTCTTTTGAAATCCAGTATTTTTGCCCCTTTTGAGATTTTCCAAGCCTCCCGCGATCGCCACGTCCCATCCCGGAGGGAAAAAAGGTTTTCAATATTTTATTGACAATTCTTTATATCTTAATTTATTATTTTTATTTAAACTTATTATAGAGGTCTTCCATGTCAACAACTCCTATGGCCAAAAAAGGAGAGATCGAACAGAAGTGGCACCTGGTCGATGCCAAGGGCAAGACCCTTGGCCGGCTTGCCTCCCGGATCGCCATCCTGCTTCGAGGCAAACACAAGCCTATTTTTACCCCCCATGTCGACACGGGCGATTTCGTGGTTGTGGTGAATGCCGAGAAAGTGAACCTGACCGGCAAAAAGTGGGAAGAAAAGCTTTACATTTACCACACCGGATACCCGGGAGGATTCAAATCCACCAGCGCGGGCAAGGTGAAAAAGACCAGGCCCGAACGGTTGATCACCATGGCCGTTCAGGGAATGCTTCCTAAGAACAAGCTGGGGAAAAAGATGATCAAGAAACTCAAAGTATATGCGGGAGAAGCCCACCCCCATCAAGCTCAACAGCCGGCAGTTTTGGCCCAATAATTTAAGGAAGGGATTATGGCGGAAAAAGCATACTACGGAACCGGAAGAAGAAAATCTTCCACGGCCCGGGTCTGGATGCGCCCGGGAGCAGGGAAAGTGACCGTCAACGACCGGGAACTGGAAAATTACTTCCGCGTTGATACGGCCCGGATGATGGTTTTTCAGCCTCTGGAACTGACCGGCACCGTCGGGCAGTACGACATTGCCACGACCGTGGAAGGCGGGGGAATCAAAGGGCAGGCGGGCGCGATTCGCCACGGCATCACCCGGGCTCTGCTCAAAGTCAAGGATGAATTCCGGGACCCCCTCAAAAAAGCCGGCCTAATCACCCGTGATCCCCGCTCGAAAGAGCGCAAGAAATACGGCCAGAAAGGCGCTCGGCGGAGATTCCAATACTCCAAACGTTGATTCGTTAGCGGGGCAAAAAAGGAAGGCTTTTCGGCCTTCCTTTTTTTTTGGACGGTCTCTGTTTTCCGGATTTATTTTTGGCCCCGGGGAGGCAATTCATGGAATGCGATCTCAAAAAGAACCTGGCCCATTGCCCCTGCTCCTACGAAAGCTGCTCGCGCCGGGGCAAGTGCTGCGAATGCGTGGCCTACCACCGCCGGAGCAATCAAATCCCGGGTTGTTTTTTTACTCCCGAAGCCGAGCGGACCTATGACCGTTCGCTAACCAAGTTTATCGCCACGCAAAAGAAATGAAACCTCGCCGGGGCAATTCATGAATTTCCCCGGCAGGACCTCCTTCTTTTTGTCAAACAACCCCGGCCCTTTTCATCTCCTCAATTTGCTCAGCATCATATCCAAGCCCCCGGAGGACCTCTTCCGTGTGCTCGCCGAATTCCGCGGGAGCAGTGCGGATATCCGGGGGCATTTCCGCCAGCTTGATCGGAGATGAAAGCAGTTTCATCTTTCCTTTGCGCGCATCCCGGAATTCCGTAACCATCCGCCGGCAGACGACCTGCGGGTCCCGGAACGTCTCTTCCAGGTCCAAAACTTTCCCGATGCAGACATCCAGGTCCTCCAGCTCCTCCATCCATTCATCCCGGCTTTTCCTCTTAAAGGTTTCCCGAAACCAGGAAAACATCGTCTCCCGTTTCTCACCTTCTTCATACTGAGCCGAGATGAAATCCTCCCGCCCCAGTTTCCGGCAGAGCGCTTCCCAGAACCGCGGTTCGAGCGCCCCAATGGAAATGAACCCGCCGTCTCCGGTTTCGTAAACGTGGTAGCAGGGATAGCGGCCGCTCAGCAGCGTGTCCCCCCGCCTCGGGTTCTGCCCGAGGCTCCAGTGCAGGCTGGCCGGGAAAGGGAGCATGGCCACGATTCCGTCGACCATGGCAATATCGATGTATTGCCCTCTCCCGGTGCGCTGGCGGGCGATCAGCGCAGCCATGATCCCTAAGGCTGCGTTCATTCCTCCGGCAGCCATGTCGGCAACCTGAATCGGAGGGATAACCGGGTTTCCCCCGGCGTCCCCGTTCAGGCCGAGGACCCCCCCGAAGCTCAGGTAATTGATGTCGTGGCCCACCATATCCTTGTAAGGGCCGTCCTGTCCGTAACCGGTGACTGAACAGTAGATGATTTTCTCGTTGATCCTTTTTATACTTTCGTAGTCGATCCCCAGTCGCCGGGTAACCCCCGGGCGGAAACCCTCGAGGACCACATCCGCTCCCCGGGCCAGATGACAGAAGATTTCCTTGGCCTGCGGGTGCTTGAGATTCAAAGTCATGTGCTTCTTGTTCCGCATGACCGTCGGCATGCCCGGTCCTTCGCCTGCGAAACGCCGGTCCTCGATCCTCAGCACCTCGGCGCCCAGGTCCGCCAGGATCATGGATGCATAGGGGCCGGGAAAGAGGCGGGAAAGATCCAGAATTTTTATCCCCTCCAAGGCTCTCATGTCCAACCCATCCTTCCAGATTGCCGCGATCCGCTAGCAGGTGGCACAGAAAACATAGCTATTCTAAAAGATCGGAAAACATGAATCAAGCGGAAATAAGGGCCGGCTGCACCAGGGGCCGGGGGAAAAGCTCTATGACCGGGCTGGGGAGTCGGCGCCCAAATCCCCTCTCCCGCTCCTTAGAAAGGTGGCGGTGATTTCTTCAGGCTTTCGCCCCAGACCGAACGGCAAATATACGGGGTTCCCTTAGGAAGAATCAGGAATTCACCTGATATTCCTTTTCCGCTCATTCTTTCATAATGAAATTAGAGAAAATAGGCAGCTTATTTCCGGGAGAACCGATTTGGAGGCCAACTCATGAAGAAAATCCTTATCTTTGATTCTGATCCCTCGACCCGGGAACTCCTGGCGGAAGAGCTCGCGGCCGAAGGGCACGTGACAATCACCCTTGGCAGGGCCGAATCCCTGGGCCCCTGCGCGGAAAGGTTTGAACCCGATTTAATCGTCCTGGATTTGGATAGGGGGGGAAAGATCCTTCAGGACCTTCTGATCGAGTTGAAGACCCAATATCCCGCAATTCCGATCTTGCCCTTTACGGCCTTTCGCCCGCGGAAAATCCCTCGTTTCCGAAGAGCAAGGCGGGGACACGAAAAAGCTTCTTTTCTAACAGCCTGAAGCGAAATGAAATCTCCAGGGACGCGCGCAGGGAGCCTGCCTTCGCAAAAGAGAAATATCTCGGACAACCGGAAAGCGGAAGGCCTTACCCGCCTGTCAGGAGGCATCTCTCCCGTTTCCCGGCGGAATTCGAGGCAAAGCCAGAGCAAATTAATGGGCAAGCCGTCCCTTCAAACGCAAGCGAAAAGGATCGGCGAATATATCCTCGGGAGCCAGGCGGTGGGGATCGCCGCTATCGGCGTGAAGGCGGGATTGTTCCGGGCCATTCCCGCCGGACCGGAGAAGGGCATTTCCGCGGAAACACTTGCAGCGGAAATGGGTTTTGACCAGGGAGCGGTGCGGGCCTGGTGCCGCGGCGCCTATGCCTTCGGATTTCTGGAATGGGAGGAAGAATCGGGGTTCCGGCTCGGGGACCAGATGGAGGAACTTCTGGGGGATCCGGTCCATCCCTCCTACCAGGGAGGACAAATCGAGTTTTACGCCGGCTTGAATGAAAGCTACCGGCACTACCCGCAATTCCTCCGTTCGGGAGAGAAGGACTGGGGGAACGACAGGGATCCGTGGCTTCTCGACGCCCTGCAAAATCTGACCAAACTCGATGCGGCGATGATCACGGATCAAGTCCTTCCGCAGGCGCCCAAGACTCTGGACCGTCTCCTTGCGGGCGGCCGAATCCTGGACGTCGGGGCCGGCGAGGGGGCGCATGTTCTCCATTACGCCCGCCGGTTCCCCCGTTCCCGGGTGATCGGCCTCGAATTGGATCAGGTCAAGGTCGAAACCTTCCGCAAGAATCTTGCCGAAACTTCTCTGAGCGACCGGGCGGCTATGCGGCAGGGCGACGTCAATCAACTAGGCGAGACGCAGGTCTACGACCTGATCACCCTGAACCTGACCCTTCATGATGCCTGTCCTCCGGATTGCCGGAATCTTCTGGCCCGGTTATTTCAAGCTCTGAATCCCGGGGGAACCCTTCTTATTTCCGAAATTCCCTATCCGGATTCGATCCGCAGCTACCGGGACGGATCGTTTTTCAGGCTGCTTTCAGGGGTTCAACTTCACCTGGCCATGACCGGGTGCGGGATGATCACCGCGGGACAGCTTATCTTTTGGTTGCAGGAAGGCGGTTTTAAAAGCGTGCGTACGGCAGTTCAGCCCAACCCGTCGCGTTTCGTGGTGTTGGGAGAAAGACCGGCAAACGGTTAAGGAGGGTTCGGATGTACAACAAAATTTTGGTGCCTTTGGATGGTTCGAAACTGGCGGAATGCATTCTCCCCCACGCGGAAGCGCTGGCAAAAGGGTGTCAGGCGGGCGCGGTCATCTTTGTGCAGGTTTATGCCCCCCTGCAAATTCCCCCGAGCCTTGAACCGACTCCTTTGAAGCAAGCGGATATCGACAGGATTTCCGCCCAGGGGAGGCGATTGGCGGAGGAGTATATCACGGGGGTGGCGAAAAGGTTCGAATCGGGAACGGCCAAAGCCGAGGGTATCGTTTTGTCGGGGTCCGTGACGGATACCCTTACGGACTACATCGCCAAGAACAATATTGATTTGGTCCTCATCGCCACCCATGGGAGCTCGGGGATCAGTCACTGGGTCTGGGGCAGCGTGGCGGAAAGGCTGCTCCGGGCCTCCTGCGCGCCGGTGATGATGGTGCGCGCCCCCGGATGCTTCCCCGGCATTTAGGGGCAATCCGGCAGATAAAGCGCTTGCGGGAATACGGGGAGAAAGAAGCATGAAAATGATCGGATCGGCGCCGAGGGGCGGAGGGGCTTTTCTCGAAACGGCACTGAGCCCTGCGGGCGGAGACCGGAAAATGGTCTGGATGACGGATCTGAAAAAAGCGGGGGAAAGGGCCGAGTACCTTTGGTCCGAAATCCATAAAAAGAAATCTCGCTCTTCGGGGAGAAGCGGACAAGGCCCGAGCCTCTTCCTGAAATTGCGAGGAAATAAATAGGGCATCATCAAATTTGGTTGCCGCCCGGACCCGTCTTCTTTTTGCCCGGGCAAAAAAGCAGGCACAAAGATAAAGACAGCCGTTTGCCGGAAAAAGGAAAAAGAGCTGGAAGAGGAGTTTGACCATGCCAAAGTTTCCGGTCGTAAATCAGAGCGAATGTATTTCCTGCGGGGTTTGTGTGGAAATTTGCCCCGAAGTTTTTCAGCTGAACAACGAAAACCTTTCGGAAGTCATCAATGCCCAAGGGGCCCCGGAGGAGAAAATTCAGGAGGCCATCGACAGCTGCCCGGTGCAATGCATCCACTGGGGAACGTGAAAAGAAGGCGGGAGAACATGCTCGTCGACCTGGCCGATATGCCTGGAATGGCGCCTACCACTTCCGCGCGGATTTTGCGAACGGGTACGGGTGGGCGCATCTGCAGATGTCCCTGATTGAAATCAAAGAGGAGGCCAGAAAGCTGAGGGAACGGGCCAAAAATAAATAATAAAAAGGAGGGCCACATGGCTGCCAAAAAGGAAATCAAGAGCGTCGCCTCCCGGGGAGCGTCCAAGGGAGGAAAGAAAGCGGGCGATCGTTTTACCTGCAGCGCCTGCGGCTTGGCGGTGACGGTGGACCAGGAATGCGGCTGCCTGAGCCCCTGCGACCTCGTCTGCTGCGACCTGCCGATGAAAAAGACGCGATCGAAAAAGTAGGAATCATCTCCCAATCAGGTGGGTCCATAAGACCGAAGGTTTGAAGGGCTGGGGAATTCTGCCCCGCAAAATCGGCCTTATGAATCCGGGCTTCCGGACCCGGCTTGAGAGGAGGGGAGATTTTTCCTGCCTCCCTCCTAAAGATTGTACGCGGATCGGGTTAAGATTTTTTGAGGAGGATTACAAAAATGGGAATCGCCTCCTCCTATTTGCAGATTACGCTCATTGCCCCGGATCTCCTGCTCTCCGGGCTGAGGGCGGACGCAGCAGGAATATCAAGGCGAACGAGGAGATCGCGGCGGTGCCAGCCAAAGAAAAAGACCAAGCATAACTTTGGCTCAGGTCAAAGATCATTCCTCCGAGGAGCGGGCCGACGGCCCCCCCCACGGCCCCGGAAAAAATCAGCGCCCCCAAAATGGAGCCAAGGGAGGTAAGACCGAAAAATTGAGCGGTTAACACGGGGAGCTGGGGAGCAATTCCCCCGTAGGCAAAGCCGAAAAGCGCTGCCAGGAGGTAAACCCAGATGCCGCCCCCGGATGCAACCAGGCCGAAAATGCTCAAGCCCTGCAGAAACATATTGATCACCAAGACTTTCTGGGGACCGATGCGGTCGGAGAGAAGCCCCATGAAGATTTTGCCGAAAATACTTCCCCCGCCGATGAGGCTCACCGCAAATGCTGCGGCCATGGGAGATAGCCCCAAATCCATCCCGTAAGCCGCCAGGTGAACCGAAACCATATAGAACCCTATCAACCATAAGAGATTGGCGGCAAAGATGAACCAAAAAGTTCTGGTCCAAAGGGCTTCGGAAAACCCCCAATCCTCTCCGGACGCCGCCAGAGGAGCGACGGAAACTTTCCCTTGCTCAGACCTTCCCGGGTTCTTAAAATAAGGGCTTAGCCCCTTCTCTTTTGGGTCCCTCTTGAGCAAAAACGATATCCCGATGATCAAAAATCCGGTAAGCAGCCCCAGAAAGACGAAGGACATCCTCCAGCCTAATCGCGTAATCAAGTGTCGGGAAAGAGGGGGGAAGACCATGATCCCCAGACTGACCCCCAGAGACATGATTCCCATGGCTAAGCCCCGGCGATCAATGAACCACCTCGAGACCGTAGCCGCCAGGGGGCCCCAGGTGCTGCTTGCCCCCAGGCCGATGATCACCCCGTAAATGAGGTAGAACTGCCAGAGGTTCTGGATCGCCGCGCTCAAAGCAAGCCCCCCGCCCATCAGGGCTCCGCCGACTCCTACCACCGCCCGGGGGCCGAAGCGCTCGGTCAATTTACCCGAGAAAATCGAACCCGCACCGAAGAGCAAATAATTAAAGGAGAAAACTCCGGCTGTATTGGCCCGAGTCCAGCCGAAATGCTCGGTTAAAGGAATCAGAAAAACGCTGAAAGCGAATTGGCATCCCCAGGAAATCATGAGAACAACGAACCCGGCAAGGACCATCAGCCAGCCATAGAAGAACATTTCCGGCCTTCCCTTAGTTTTTTATTCGAAGATGAAAAATCGGGGATCATCTCCAAATTGACCGCTTGTTCAACCTGCTTTTCTTGTTCCCCTGGGCGGCAGGCGCGGAATACGAAAAAACATCCCCCTCCCCCTCCGGCGGAGAGGTCGCGGTGAGGGGGCAGAGAGCGGGGAAGTTTGGGAGCATGATATTTTCTAATTATGGAAGATGATCCATTTATCTGCAGTATTCAAATTATCATGAATCCATTTACGAAAAAACGTTATTGTTACCCGGCAAGCTCTCCGGAAAACCTTTTTTTGCATCCCCTCCGCCCCGAATCGAGCTATAATTATTTTTAGAATTCGCCTGCTTCTTTAGGGGCACGTCTTCAGGAGGGGAGCCATGGTTCGAGTCGCCTTGATCAAGGGGGATGACCGAAAGTCAAATATCCGCAGAGCCCTGGAATTGATCGCCGAAGACCTCAATCTCAAGGGGCGGCGCCCGGTTATCAAGGTTAACTTTGTGTCCACCTACAAGCCGCTGAGCGCCACGCACCCGGACGCCGTGCGGCCGATCGTGGAATTTCTCCTGGACCGCGGTCAGAAAGACATCGCCATAGCCGAGGGAGCGGCCTTTGGAAACACGGCCAGGGGTTTCCGGGAGTATGGTTATGAGGCAATGGCCAAAGAGTACAACCTTGAACTGGTCGACTTGAACAATCCGGATTCGTGGAAAGCCGTTTTCGTGATTCACCCGGACCTGAAGCCCCACCCCGTCAAATTAGCCCCCTTCATGCTGGATCCGGATCATTACATCATCTCGGTCACCAGGCCCAAAAGCCACCTCCAGGTGGGGGTCACCTTAACGGCGAAGAATGTGATTATGGGCTCCATCATGATCATGGACAAGGCCCGGATGCACCCCAGCGAGGCGGGCAACCGGGTGCTGGATTACAATCTTTTTACGGTCATGCAGCATTTGCACATCGACCTCGGAGTCATCGACGGCTTTGAAGGAATGGAGGGAAACGGTCCCGTTCTCGGCGAGCCGGTGGATCACCGGGTGGCGGTCGCGGGAACGGATTACTTGGCCGTCGATCGGGTGGGCGCGGAACTCATGGGGGCGGATTTCGACAACATCCGCTACCTCAATTATCTCTGGGACTATGGTTTCGGCGAGGGGGATCTGAATAAGATCCGGATCGTCGGCGATACCATCGAAACTTGTCGGCGGGAATACAAGATGGCCCCTCGTTTCCTAAAAATGCGGCGGCAGGAAAAAAAGGAAATCTATCAAGACCTGGCAGTGGAAATATGAGCGCGAAGCCGGCGGTTTACCTGGATTTATATGGAAACACCGGCTCTAACATCCTTGATGCTTAAGGGCGATGGGCGAGGCGGGCTATCGTTGCGCGGTTTCGCTTTGGGTTTTTTTGTTTACTTATCCCCACCCGATCAAGGTTGAGGCGAAAAGCCTTGACGGTGACTTTCGGATCCGGATGGAAATCAAGCTCGGGAGCGCGGACAAACCCCATCCGCTCGTACATCCGCATCGCCGCCTGCATTAGGTCGGTTGTATGGAGGTTCAGACAACCGGCCCCGAGTGAGCGGGCGCGGCGAATGCACTCCTTCATAAGAGCGAAGCCTACTCCCCGACCCCGGGCCTCGGGTGCGACTGCAAGAAGGCGCACCTCCGGGCAGGTGAGAGCGCCTTCGTCCGGCGTAGAAAAGGCGGTGCCCGGAGGATACAGGAGAACCGACCCCAAGATGATTCCTTCCTCTTCAGCCACGAGCTGTTGCGCCGGCCCCATGTCCCCCAGGGTAGCCAGGATATTTTCCCGATATCCCTCCCACCTGGGAGGAGGCATAATGGCTGCATATTGCTGAAAGGCAGAAAGGGTCACTTTTCGGACGGCCTCGCGATCTTCCTGACGAGATTCTCTGATCTTCAGGTTGTTTTTCATTGTTAGCCCTCTTTTTGGCAGGTTAGCAACCTTCAGGAACTTTTCCATCTATGTTTATGGATGAGCCAATTCCCTAAAGGATTTTGATGCCGATTCAACATGAATCAGAAAATTCATCTCAATATTGCCGATTGAAAGATTGCTGTAAACAACGCGGAGTAACTTAGAAAACCGGGATTGAAAACGCCCCGAGGTTTACCTCGCCCTGTTTAGAGGAGACGGCCATGAAAACCTATCAGATCCGGGCAGCCGTTTTGCGCAGGAGAGGCGGTCCCTTGAAGGTCGAATCCCTGGTACTGGAAGGCCCGCGGGATGATGAAGTGTTGGTTCGACTCGTCGCCTCGGGAATTTGCCATACCGATATTGATTTCATCGACGGCTGGTCCGAATCCGATCAGGCCGTGGTGTTGGGTCACGAAGGCGCGGGCGTGGTTGAAGAGGCGGGAAGGAGCGTTAAACGGTTCAAGCGCGGAGACCATGTCGTGCTCTCTTATCAGTCCTGCGGTGTCTGCCCTCAATGCCGGAGAGGAGTCCCCGCCCATTGTCACCGCTTTTACGAAGCAAACTTCGGTTTCCGGCGACTGGATGGCACCAATGCGTTGGAACACAGCGGGGTGCGCGGGCATTTCTTCGGCCAATCTTCCTTTGCCACCCATTCGCTGGCTACCGAGCGCAATCTCGTAAAGGTTTCTAAAGATCTATCTCTGAAGCTTCTATCTCCGCTGGGCTGCGGTCTGCAGACCGGGGCCGGCACCGTAATGAACTCTCTCAAAGTTCCCAAGGGGGGGAGCCTCGCCGTCTTCGGCACAGGAGCGGTCGGCCTGGCGGCCGTCATGGCCGGACGCCTCGTCGGGGCCGGCCGGATCATCGGAGTGGACATCAGGCCGAAACGCCTCCAACTCGCCCTGCAATTAGGCGCATCCCATGCGATCCACAACCACCGCCAAAATATCGCCTCCCGGATTGCCCGCCTCACCGGCCGGGGTGTCGATTATGTGGTGGAGACTACGGCCGACCCGGAGATGCATCAGCTCGCGGTCGAGGTGCTGAATCCCAATGGCATCGTCGCTCTCCTAACGGGAGAAACCGGGACAAGCGCCCTTCCTGAAGGGCGGAAGACCCTCGGTATAATCCAGGGGGACGCCGTGCCCCAGCAGTTTATCCCCAAGCTGATTCGTCTTTACAAATCCGGCCGGTTTCCTTTTGACCGGCTCGAGAAGTTCTATCCCTTTCGCGAAATCAACCGGGCGATTTCAGATGCCAGGCGCGGCCTCACGGTCAAGCCGGTTCTCATGATCAGTGAGGCTTAGACTTCCTGCTTCCCGGGGGCCCCTCGGCATCGACGAAGAAATTGAGCCCGAGGTAACCGGCTCGAACCTCTTGCTCTCCGGGCAGAAGGAGGACGCAACAGGAATATGGAGCCTAAAGAGATCATTATGAAATAACCCTGAAGAAAATCATTGTCTAGGGAAATCGATAGCAGTATGTAACCCTTCAGTCACGGGTGGCCCGGAACAAGTTTTGTTGCGGCCTGGGGGTTCGGGCGGTACGCGCCGGAAGCATCGGCCGGGATGTTCCGAGACTCGAAGAAAACACCGCTTCTCCGAAATGGGGGGCGGGGACCCTTGGCCCCCGCCCTCTCCACGAAGATCCCAGCGCCTTATGATTCCAAGCGGACCGGCCGGGCCCCCAGGCCAGGGCACCTCTTGGCCTTTGCGCCGGTCCTCCATTCATAGCGACTGGCCA
>Ga0113563_10001555_pt1 | contig 13186 bp, 10 predicted proteins | sample Mud3Dept3metaG_FD_80117 | JGI IMG/M metagenome (GOLD analysis project Ga0113563, IMG submission 80117) | Freshwater wetland microbial communities from Ohio, USA, analyzing the effect of biotic and abiotic controls - Mud 3 Core 4 Depth 3... | ecosystem: Environmental > Aquatic > Freshwater >...
CCACCGCGCGGTAGTAGTCGCCGTGGTTGAACGCCTCGAAGTCGAACGACTCCACCGCTTCGGCCTTCCAGAGCCGCAGCGTGTTGCAGGTGCGCACGCGGTAGCCGAGGATCGGCGTGTCATAGGCCACGCCCTTCACGACGTCGCGCGGCACCCAGCGGACGCGAAACCGCCCGCGCTCGTCGTACCACTTCTCGGTGTGGCCGCCGAACATCACCTCGCACGCGACTTCCGGCCGCGGGATCTCCCACGGATTCCCGTTGCGGAGCCACTTGTCGGTGATCTCGGCCTGCCAGCCGTCCTTGATGGCCTGGTCGAAGATGCCGAACTCGTAACGGATGCCGTACCCCATCGCCGGCACGTCGAGCGACGCCATCGAGTCCATGTAGCACGACGCCAGGCGCCCGAGGCCGCCGTTGCCGAGGCCGGGCTCCTCTTCGATCCCGGCCAGTTCGTCGAGATCGAGCTCCAGCTCGACCAGCGCCTGCCGCATCGGCTCGACGATGCCCAGGTTGAGGAGGTTGTTCATCAGGTGCGGGCCGGGCAGGAACTCGGCCGACAGGTAGGCAACGACCCGGCTGTCCGGGACAGCCAGCGCCCTGATCGTCTGCACGTCGCGGTCGAGAACGCGATCGCGCACCGTGAGGGCCAGCGCGACGTACAGATCGTGGCGCGTCGCGAGCTTCGGCCCGCGGCCGACCGCGCACACGAGGTTGTCGATGAACGACTGTTTCAGGTCGGCGACGCTCGTGCCGTGACGGAGGCTCGACACCGCCGGGGGCCACGCTCGCGAGGGAATGGTGAATGCGGCCATGTGTGTGGTTCCTTCAGGACGGTCCCGGAGGGGGTCGGTCGGAACCGGGCGCCGGGATTAGGGTATCATCCGCCGGGGTTCGATCGTCGGTCGACGTCGGGGGGTGTTCTTGAAGCACGGCGCGTCCGTCACGGGGCTGCTGGCGGTCTTGGTCGTCGCCGCGCCACGCACGCCCGGGCCGTCCCTGGCCGCCCTGGAGACCGGGTCCGCCGCCCGCGTGGCGCCAATCCTGTGGCAGTCCCGAATCGCCCCGCCTGCGCTCTCCGAGAGCCAGGCTGCCGAAGCGGCCGCGGAACCGCTGCTGGACGACACGTTCCGGATCGATGTCGAGACCATCACCGCGACGCTGGACTGGTACCCCGCGTCCGGCTGGGTGGACGGCTCCGCCCGGCTCGATTTCAGGATGCGGCCGGGGCAGACCCGGGCGGTGGTGAACTTCACGCCGTTCGCCGCATCGCGCGCGGCCGTGAGCCGGCTCCTGCTCGACGATCGGCCGCTCAGCCCCCAGTCCGACGCCGACGTCCGGATCCTGACGGTGCCGCGCACGCGGCAGCCGTTCATCGAGCTCCTGCTCACACTCGACGCCGGCCGATCCCATTCCCTGACGGTCGATTATCGACTCACCCTGCCGACCGTGTACCCACGTTTCTCGAGCGACGTGAATGACATCCGCGGGGAGGGCAACGAGGCGGTCTGGCCGACGCTCAACACGCCGCACGAGCTGGCCCGCCACGTGATCACCTTCCGCGTGCACGATCGGCAGCCGTTCCGCTTCGTCGGGTCGGGCCGGAGCACGTTCACTGCCGATGGAGAGGTCCAGCAGTGGGTGCTGGACACCCAGCGCCCGGTCTCCTCGTACACCGTGATGTTCGCGCTGCTGCCGGCCGCCGACACGGAGTATCGGGAATGGCTGATTGACAACGTGCCCGTGCGGGTTGTCGCGTACCGGACGGTCAATCTCGCGGAGGCGAACGCGCGGCTGGAGAGCTGGCTGCCGGAGCTGCGCCGGCGCTTCGGTCCGTTCCCGGCGCTGCACGGTCTCAGCCTCTTCCTGTACAACGATGCCGGCGGCGGGATGGAGTACTACGGCGGCAGCGTCACGTCGCTCAGCGCCCTGCGCCACGAGGTGCTGCACAGCTACTTCGGGTGCAGCGTCGTCGCGCGGACCTATCGCGACAGCTGGTACGACGAAGCGGTCACCTCCTGGTTCGAGGAGACCGCTCGGGGCGTCGGCCACGCCGCGCTGAGCTCCTCCTACCGCGGCAACTGGGTGGGCGCGCGCTCGCCCGTCTCGGTCGGGTTCAGCACGCTCGCGTACTCCGACGGCGCGTCGATCATGCAGGCGGTCGCGGATCGGCTGGGCGGAACCGAGCGGATGACGGACTTCCTGCGTGTCCTCGTGGAGCGCCATTCGTTCGCGCCCTTCACGACGCCCGAGTTCGCCGGCTTCCTCCAGCAATACACCGGCGTCGACATGCGCGCCGAGTTCATGAACTGGCTGTTCAACGGCCGCGACCCCGCCTCGATCGCGGCCGGCTCCGCGGCGGCCGAGGCCGGCCGGAAGATCCTCGAGCTCGACCCGCCGTGGACGCGGCGGCACGAGGGACGGACAGAGAGGCGATGAGGCGATGGCCCGCGGGGAAGGGTTCGCCGTCGCGGCCGTACTTGCCTGGCTGGGGCTGCCGGCGCCGACGGTGGCGCAGCCCCCGGGGCAGCCCGCGGCGACGCCTCCGCGGTGGCAGATCGACGCCGTTGTCGGCCTGGCCGGTTTGGCGCCCGAGGATCTGAATGCCCGCGTCGATTGCGATACCGCCTGGCTCGAGTACCTCCGTCCGGCGAACGTGGCGCAGGAGCACGAAGGAACGCTCGACGGCATCGACGGAGCCATTCCCGTCTCGATGAGAGTGGTTCGGCGGCTCGGACGCCACTGGTCGGTTGGAGCTGGCTTCTCGTACCTCTCGAGCCGTGTGGAGTCGTCGGCGTCGGCGTCTTATCGATACACGGTGATCGATCCCAAAGCGCAGGAATACCGGCGGACATTCGACCAGTCGCTCGAGGTCGGTCCGCTGGCGATGGAGGTGCGGGAGTACCTGCCCCACGCGGTGGCGAGCTACGAGATCGCGCTCGGCTCTCGGCTGCGAATCGGCGCCCTGGTGACGGCCGGCCTGGCCGTGACGGACGTCGAGCTGCGGCGATCATCGGTCGCACGGGGCGGCTTCTACGTGACTGACCGACGCACGGACCTGGAGATGACGGGACACGGCAACGGCTTCGCCGCCGACGCCATGCTGAGCGCGAGGTTCGCGCTCGCCGGGCGAGTGGCCCTGCTGGCGGAGGGCGGGTTCGCCTGGCACGAGGTGAGCAACGTGACGGGCACCCTCGACTCGACGACACGGATTCAGGACGGAGAGGCCACGGAAGTGGAGCGGGAGGTGGTAAGCCGCGTCGAGGGGCGCTGGGTGAACCAGCCTGCCAGCGTGCAAGGGGCGTCGGGAACCTGGAACGGGACCGTCCCGTCCATCGGGACGCAAGGTTCGCCGTTCGGGCTGAGCCTCTCGGGCTGGCAGGTGAGAGCCGGCGTGTCGTTCGGTTTTTGACGCGCCCTGTCGGCCCGCGAACACTGGCGCGGGAGGATGCGGTCGCGTGCGACAAGGAGCAGTTGCGATGGATCGTCGCGTCGTCCTTCTTGGACTGTGCGTCGCGTGGGCCGCGCACGGCACGTGCGCGCCTTCCCCAGCGCACGCCCAGGCGCCGGCGCCGTCCGCAGTGACCGCCGCGCGCGCGGCCCGGGTCGAGAACGGCCTGCTGCCCGGCCTCGTGATCGCCGGGCGGCCCGCCCCCACGAAGTCGCTCGCGGCGCGCATGGCGGAGCTCAAGGTGCCAGGCGTGAGCGTCGCGGTCATCAACGAAGGCGCGATCGAATGGGCGAAGGGGTACGGCGTCGCCGAAGCGGGGAGCGCGACGCCCGTCACGACGCGCACGCTCTTCCAGGCCGCGTCGATCAGCAAGCCGGTGGCCGCCCTCGCCGCGCTGCGCCTAGTCGAGCAGGGCAGGCTCTCGCTCGACCAGGACGTCAACGAGCGCCTGACCTCCTGGAAGGTGCCCGAGAACGAACTCACGGCGAAGGAGAAAGTCACCCTCAGGCGGCTCCTGAGCCACTCGGCCGGGCTGACGGTGAGCGGGTTCATGGGCTATCCGGCGGACGCGTCGGCGCCGACGCTGCTCCAGGTGCTCGACGGCCAGAAGCCGGCGAACAGCGCGCCGATCCGGGTCGACGTGGTGCCGGGCACGCTGTGGCGATACTCGGGCGGCGGCTACACCGTCATGCAGCAGTTGCTGGTGGATGTCACCGGCCAGCCGTTCCCGTCGCTGCTCGCGGACACGGTGCTTCGGCCGGTCGGGATGGCGGACAGCACCTACGCACAGCCGCTTCCGGAATCCAGGCATGCGTCGGCCTCAAGCGGCCATCGGTCCGACGGCAGCCTGCTCGCCGGCCGGTTCGTCACCCATCCGGAAATGGCCGCAGCAGGCCTGTGGACCACGCCGACCGACCTGGCGAAATTCCTGATGGAGGTCCAGCAGGCCCTTCGCGGACGGTCGCAGATCCTCTCGGCCGGGATGGCGCGGCAGATGGTGACTATCCAGAAGGGGAGCCACGGCCTCGGGCCGAGCCTCGAAGGCGCCGGTCCGTTGGCCTCGTTCGGCCACGGCGGCTCCAACGTCGGCTTCAAGTGCGCGATGACGGCGTTCGTCGAAAGCGGACGAGGCGCTGTCGTCATGGCCAACGGCGACCAGGGCGGCCGGCTGGCCGGCGAGATCCTGCGGGCGGTGGCGGCGGAGTACGGCTGGCAGACCCGTCAGCCGCGCCAGAAGACGGTCGTGGCCCTCGAGTCCGCCGCGCTCGCCAGGCTGACGGGCCGCTACGAGCTGCGGCCGGGCCGCATCCTCACCGTCGTGCTCGAGGGCGGCACCCTCTTCGCGGTCGACGGGGCGCAGCGCGTCGAGCTCTTTCCGGAGTCGCCGACGAGGTTCTTCGAGCTGGCCGAGGAACACGACCTGGAGTTCGTCACGGGGCCCGACGGCGCCGTGATCCACATGCTGATCGACGGTGTGCAGCCGGCGAGGCGACTCGAGCGATAATCTCGCACCAACCACAGACTGGCACAGGGCCGCCATGAACATTCTCATTGCCGGCGGGGGGCAGGTCGGCGCGCTCCTCGCGAGGCGCCTCATCCGCGAAGGCAACGCCGTCACCATCGTCGATCCGAGCCCGGAGCGTTGCGCGGAACTGGACGCCCAGTTCGACGCGCGCATCGTCACGGGCAATGCCGCCCGCGTGCTCGTGCTCCGGGAGGCCGGGATCGATCGGGCCGAGATGGTGATCGCCGTCACCGACCACGACGAGGTCAACCTGCTGGTCTGCCAGATCGCACAGGTCGAGTCGAGCGCGCGCATCAAGGTGCTGCGCCTGCGCACGCACGAGGTGCAGCAGTGGCACGACGTGCTGGCGAAGTCGGGCGTGCACGTCGACCTCATCATCCATCCGGAGACCGAGCTGGCCGAGAGCATCATGCGGGTGATCCGGCTGCCTGGGGTGTCCGACATCCACGAGTTCGCGGGCGGCGCGGTGCAGCTCGTCGGGATGAGCCTCGAACCCGGCAATCCCGTCGTCGGCCAGTCGCTGGAGCGGCTGTCGGCAGCGGGCGCGCCGGCCGACGCGCTGATCGCGATGATCTTCAGGGGGCCGCAGGTCATCATCCCACGCGGCTCGGCCGTCCTGCAGGAAGGGGACCGGGTCTACGTGCTGACGAGCCGCGAGAGCGTCACCGCCAGCCTGCGGTTCATGGGCCTGCCGACGCCGGCGCCCCTCAAGCGGGTCTTCATCCTCGGAGGCGGCCAGCTCAGCATCCACGTCGCCCACCTGCTCGAGAGGCAGGACGTCCGGGTGAAGCTGTTCGAGCGCGATCGCGCGCGGGCCGAGCGCGTGGCCGGCATCCTGCGCGACACGACCGTCGTCAACGCCGACGGGACCGACCAGGCGACGCTGGAGGAAGAGGGGGCCGGAAACGTCCAGGCCTTCCTGGCGCTGACCAAGGACGACGAGAACAACATCATCGCGTCGATGCTCGCGCGGCGCCTCGGGGTGGACAAGGTCGTGGCGCTCATCAACCGCCTGAACTACCTGGCGATGGTGCAGCGGCTCGGCATCAACACGACCGTCAGCCCTCGGCTCGCGGCCGTCGATCGCATCCTGCAGTTCGTGCGGCGCGGGCGCGTGCTGTCGGTGACGACGTTCCGCGACGAGGAGGCGGAGGCGATCGAGCTGCTGGCCGGGCCCGAGAGCCGGTACGTCGGCAAGCCGATGCGCGACGCGAACTTTCCGAAGGATACCGTCGTGGGCGCCCTCGTGCGGCCGAGCGGCGAGGTGATCGTGCCGCGCGGAAACACCGTCGTTCGGGCGGGCGACCGGCTCATCGTCTTCGCGCTGGAGCGGATGGTGTCGACCCTCGAGGCCGCCGTGGCCGGACGTTCGGAGAAGGGCCGCTGATGCTCCGCCCGCTGGCCATCCAGCGCGCGCTGGGCTGGTTCCTCGTCGTGCTGGCCGCGACGATGCTGGTGCCCGTCATGTGGGGACTGGCGCGGGGCACCGGAGGCTGGGTGCCGCTCGTGCAGGGCGCCGCGATCACGGCCATCGCCGGCGGCGTGCTCGCGGCCGTCGGGCGCCGGGCGCCCCGCGACCTCGGCCAGCGAGAAGCGCTGATGCTCGTCGTGCTCGTCTGGTTCGCAGCGTCGGCCTTCGGCGGCCTGCCGTTCCTCTTCACGCCGCATTTCACGGGTTTCACCGACACGTTCTTCGAGACCGCGTCGGGGTTCACCACGACCGGCGCCAGCATCCTCCCGAACGTGGAGGTGCTGCCCGAACCCATCCAGTTCTGGCGGCATTTCACCCACTGGATCGGCGGCATGGGGATCGTGCTGCTGGTCGTCGCGATTCTGCCGGTCGTCGGGCACGGCGGCATGCTGCTCTACCGCGCCGAGTTCTCCGGCGCGCGCTCGGACCGGCTGAAGCCGCGCATCGCCGAAACGGCGCTCGCCCTGTGGAAGATCTACGTGGCGATGAGCATCGCGGAATACGTGCTGCTCCGCCTCGTGGGGCTCGGCCCGCTCGACGCGATCTGCCACACCTTCGCCACGCTCGGCACCGGCGGCTTCTCCACGAAGGCCGCGTCGGTCGGCGGGTTCCGTAACCCGGCCGCCGAGTGGATCATCGCGATCTTCATGTTCCTGGCGGGGATGAGCTTCATCCAGCACTACCGCCTCTTCCGCGAGCGGCAGTGGCGGAGCGTGCTGGCGGACTATGAGATCCGCGCCTACACGCTGATCGCGCTGCTCGCGTCGGGGGCCATCGCCGTCTCGCTCGTCGCGCAGTCCGGCTTCGACGTCGAACGCGCCGTGCGCGGCGCGGTGTTCCAGGTGTCCTCGATCGTCACGACGACGGGGTTCGCCAGCGAAGACTACGAGCAATGGACGCCACTGACGCACGTGATCCTGCTGCTGCTCATGTACATCGGCGGCTGTACCGGATCGACCGCCGGCGGCATCAAGGTGTCGCGGGCCGTGATGCTGGCGCGCGTCGTCGCGCGCGAGCTGAAGCGCATCGTCGAGCGACGCGGCGTGTTCGCCATCCGCCTCGGCGGCCAGGCGATCCCGGAGCCGGTGGTCCAGAGCGTGCTGAACCTCGTCTACCTCGCCCTGCTCGTCAATGCCATTGGCACGGTGCTGCTCGCGGCGACGGGCGTGGACGTGCTCACGTCAATCACCGCGGTCGTCGCGTGCATGTTCAACATCGGGCCGGGGCTCGGGCTGGTGGGCCCGGCGGAGCACTACGGCCACCTGCCCGCGCTGGCCAAATGGGTGCTGTCGGCGGCGATGATCGCCGGCCGCCTGGAGTTCTACACGCTCGTCGTCATCCTGACGCCCACCTTCTGGCGCCGGTAGTGACAATTCCCGCCCTCTCGTCCGTCTTTCCGGCAGCACCGTGACTGCGCCCTGGGACGACCGCGGCGACCGGCGCCTCCTGAGGCGCATGGCGGACGGCGACCGCGAGGCCCTCGCGGAGCTGTACGACCGGCACGCCCCGGCGCTGTTCAACCACGCGGTCGCGCTCACCCGGTCGCCCGCGGACGCCGAAGACCTCGTGCAGGGCGTGTTCGTGAAGGCGGCAGGCATGGGCGCACGGCTGCTCGGCATCCGGCGTGCCGGCGCCTATCTGCACCGGATGCTGCGGATGGCGTTTCTCGACGGCGAGCGGCATCGCGGTGTGGCGGGTGAAGAGCCGCTGACAGGCGTGGAGGTACCCGCAGGAGCCGGCACCACCGAGGCCGATCGGCTGGCCCTGGCGTCGGCGCTCGGCAGGCTGCCGGCCGAGCAGCGCGAAGCGGTGGTGCTGCACGTCCTGCAGGGCCTCACGTTTCGAGAAGTGGCGGCGATGACAGGCGTGCCGATATGGACGGCCGCGAGCCGATACCGGCTGGGGATGGGTGGGCTTCGCGGCATCCTGGGTGCACAGCGATGAAGCGACCACCGGACGAGATCGAGACTCGGCTGCGCGAGCTGACGGTGCCTGCGCCGCCACTCGACCTGAAGCGGCGGGTGATGGCCGCCTCGACGCTGGCGCCGCGCGCGTCGTGGCGGGATCGCGTCTGGTACTCGCCGACATGGAGGCTGGCGGCGGCCGCGGCGCTGGTGGCGATGCTGACCGCCGACCGGTGGTCTGCCGGGACCTTCCGAGTCGAGATGGCCGGGCCGGGTCCTGCGGCGGTGGAGGAGTCGGTCCTGGTTGCGGCCGAAGGCGTGGAGATGGGGATGTCGGAGGCGGCCATGGCGCGGCTGATCTCGCGCGTCGAGTTCGCCGGCGTGACCGCCCAGGAATCGCGGGAACAGGCCGGCGCCGCGCTGCGGTGAGGGCGCGCCGGACGGAGGACACCACCATGTTCAGGGGACTCTGGCAGCGGCTGAAACCCACCCGGCGCCGCGTGGTGGTGTACATCGCGGTGTTCCTCGGCATCCTGCTGCTGCGGCTCGCGCTCGACGTGTGGGCGGGCGCTCACCTCACGTCCGTGTCGGCCCGAATCGCCCAGTCCTACGGCGGGCGCCTCGACGCCTACTCGCTCTCGCCGCTGGCCGTCGCGCCGGGCGAGAATCGGGCGCGCATCGCGTCGGCAGCGGCGGCGCTGGCGGTGATGGACAACGGGTCGGGGAGGCGCCAGAACTTCCTGCTGGCGTTGACCGACGCCTTCCCGGCGGGGCCCGAGAAGCGGCTGGCGATCCTGCGCCAGGCGGCAGCCGACAACCGCCTCGCGTTGCAGGTTTTCGACGAGATCGAATCCCGCCCGAAAGCGAACTGGGAGCTCATCTATTCCGACGGCCATCGAATGCGCCTGCCGTCGCTGATGGCGATTCGAGACCTGGGGAATGTGAACGCAGCGGCGGGCCGGGTCGCATTAGCGGACGGAAACCTGGATGAGGCGGCCCGCCGGGCCAGGCTGGGCCTCGCGCTCGCCGGTTCGCTCGCGCAGGAGCCCATCCTGCTGATACAGCTGATCCACGTCGCCGTCGTCAAAGAACAATTGCGGCTGGTCCGGGACGTGCTCGCCGCCGGGGACCCCTCGGCGGCGGCCCTGGAGCAGCTCGCCCAGCGGATCGAGGAATCGCGAGCGCACGACCCAGTGCTCATGGGCCTCGTGGGGGAACTCAAGATCGTCAACGGTACGCTCGACGACGTTGAGCGCGGCGCGACGTTGTGGAGCCAGCAGCACGAATCCGGCGGGTTCTGGTCGCGGGCCCTGGCATGGTTCATCCGGCCGGCCATACGGTTCGGACACGCTCGCGCGCTCGAGAACCTCGACCAGACGATTCAGTACTCGCGTCTTCAGGCCTTCGAGCGCCACGTACGGAACGTCCGGCTGCCAATCGACGAGCCGCAGCCGTGGTGGTGGCAGAAGCTCTCGTCGATACTCGTCGCCGGCTTGGGCCGGTCAGCCCGTTCGGGCGACGAGCACCGGGCGATGCTCGTCCTGGCGGCCACGTCGGTGGCGCTGCGCCGGTGCCGCATCGAGAAGGGGAGCTATCCCGAGCACCTGGACGAGCTGAACCCGATTTACCTGCCCGACGTGCCCGTCGACCCGTTCACCGGGCGCGAACCCGAGTACTCCCGGTTGGGTGCGGGCTTCACATTGAAGGGGGCGGCGCCGCCTGGCGCCCAGGAAGCCACCAGGAAGCTGCTGGAGTGGATCATTCCGCGCTGACGGGCAGCGTCGGGCCGAACCCCGCCCCTCGACGACGCTCGGGGCGCCCTGAGCCTGTCGAAGGGCGAACCTCGAATCCCGGTACTGACCCTGCCTACTTGTTCGCGTCGCGGATCTGGGCGGCGAACTGATCCACGTACTGGGCGAGGGCTCGCGTCACCGCCTCACCGTGGCCCTTGACGCCGCTCGCGGACATGCCACCCCGGCTGAGCAACGAAACCTGCACGAGCGCCGGCCGCGATCCGTAAGACATGGTCGCGGCCGTGTACGAATAGACGGTGGCGTCATAGCGGGAGAAGCACGTTCCGGTGGTAGTCAGCGCCGTGACGACGCGGAGGTAGAGATACGAATCCTCGTCTGTCCGAAGCACCTTCAGGCCACCGGCCGACAGGCTCTTCGCGGCAGCGGCCTCGAGCACCTCTTTCTTCAGCCCGCACGAGGTGGCTTCGGCACCGAGATCTTCGACGACGATGCCGAGCGCCGACAGGCCTTTCAACTCCGCGCCGGGAGACTGATCGAGATTCGCCGGCGGGGCGCTGGTCGGCACGGCCGGCACCGTCTGCCTGGCGGCATCGGGGGCGCCCGGCGGCTGAGCGGGCACTGGCGGCGCGGCCCCCGGCCGCTGGGAAGGCAGGGGAATCACGGGCGGCGCCTGCGCCGCCGGCGGTGCCGCGGCCGGCTCGGGCAGCGGTTCGTCGGCTCCGGCCGGCTCGTAAATCCTGACGACAACGTCGCGGCCGCCGCGCTCGAGCAGTTCGGCCTGCACGACGAGTTGCACAGGATTCGTCCTGCGGGAAACCGTGTACCGCACCTCACGGCCGGGCTCCACCTTGTAGCGGACAACGAGGCGCCCGCCTTCCCACCGCGCGACCGTGGCCACGGGCGCCGCATTGAGGGGAGTGAATGCCTCGCGGCCGTCGGGGTGGTACGTGCGCGCGCGGCCGCGCTCGTCGGTGATGACGATGGCGTTCCCGCTCCGGACGATGGTCAGCCGCAGCGGAGGAGTCCTGACCTCGCCGACGAGCTGCCTCGAGTTCTCGGCCTCCTCGCGGCTCGCGGGCCGGTTGACCGCCAGGCCCACGTTCCCGCTCTGGCTCGTGGTGTCGGCCAGGCCGGCGTCGGCCGCGGCCGGCCGGCCGGCGCCGGTGACGTCCATGCCGAAGCCCACCTCGCGCGGGAACTGGCTCAGTTCACGGTTCAGCTTCCAGGTGCCGTCCAGGTCGCCCGCGACCGACGCGGGCGGCTTGCCCTGGCCCGGGACGGCCGCGACGGAGGCGGACACGATCAGCACGGCGACGCTCACGCGGAACATATGCACTCCTCGTCTCCTCTAGAATACAGCCGCGGAGGGGCGTAGGGCTTGTGATAGGTTTGCCAGGATGAGCAGGACACCGGCGCTGGCCGTCCTCGTCGTGGCGATCGCGCTCGCCTGCGCAGCGGAGGCCCGTTCGCAGACGGTGGAACTGAGCGCCTTCGGCGGACTGGGCTTCGGTGGAGAGCTGATTGCCACGCCGGGCTACGAAGAGGTGCCGCTCCAGGCGGGGCCGATCTACGGAGGCGCTTTCAACGTCGAGTTCATCCCCCGGTGGCGGTTCGAGGCGCTCGTCATGCGCCAGGAATCGAAAGTGCGCGGACCAGCGTCGGGCACCTACGTCGACGTGGACGTCGACCGCTACATGGTGGGGATCCTGTCGCAGGAGCGCCTGTCGTCCAGCTTCGACGTCTTTGGCGAATTCATGCTCGGGGCCACGCGCTTCAAGCCCGCCGGCTACGAGAGCGAGGTGTGGTTCACGCTCGGCGTTTCGGCCGGCGTGAAGACTTTCGTGGCCAGGAACGTGGGCTTCCGCTTCGAAGCCCGCGGCTACTACACGCCGGTGTCCATCAGCGGGGCCGCAATCTGCGGCGGGTACGGCTGCGTGGTCGGCTACACCGGGACGGGCACCTTTCAAGGCGACGTCACAGCCGGCGTGATCATCGGGTTTTGACCGGCGCCGCGTCCCGGGCGCTCGAATCGCGATAAGCTGGGGTCCGTATGCCACGTTCCGTGCTCTTCCAGTTCGCCGCGGTCGCGGGCGCCATCAGCCTGAGCGTGGCCGCGCGGGCCGCGGCGCAGCCGCTTCCGGCCGACCAGCGACAGCTCGTCGACAACGTGTTCGCGGCCTACGACAAGGCGGACACGCCGGGCTGCGCCCTCGCCGTGTACCGGGGCGGCGAGATCGCCTACGCGCGCGGCTACGGGCTCGCCAGTCTCGAACACCGCGTGCCGATCACGCCGCAGACGGTCTTCGACATCGGATCGACCTCGAAACAGTTCACCGCCTTCTCGATCCTCCTGCTCGAGCGCGGCGGCAAGCTGTCGCTCGATGACGACGTGCGCAAGTACGTGCCGGAGCTGCAGCCGCTCGACCCGGTCGTCACCGTCCGGCACCTGATGCTGCACACGAGCGGCCTCCGCGACTACCTGACGCTGTGGCGGCTGGCGGGCATGAAGCTCGAGAACTGGACGACGCAGGAGGACGCGGTGCGCCTGGTCGCCCGCCAGCGCCGCGGCAACTTCGCGGCCGGCGCGGAGTGGCTGTACTCGAACACGGGCTACCTGCTGCTCGCCGAGATCGTGAAGCGGGCGAGCGGCCAGAGTCTGCGTGAGTTCGCGGGCGCGCGGATCTTCGCGCCGCTCGGCATGACGCACACGTTCTTCCTCGATGACCACACGAGGGTGGTCCCGGGGCGCGCCACCGGGTACGCGCCCCGAGACGGCGGCGGCTTCAGCGTCGACATGTCGAACTTCGAGCAGACCGGCGACGGGGCGGTGCAGACGACCGTCGAGGACCTCCTGCGCTGGGACACGAACTTCTACGATCCGAAGGTCGGCGACCGCGCGCTCCTGGACCGCGCACAGGCCGTCGGGTCGCTGGCAAACGGCAAGGCGCTCGACTACGCGGCAGGCCTCATGATCGGGACGTATCGCGGGCTCCCGACCGTGCGCCACGGCGGCTCATGGGCCGGGTATCGCGCCGAGCTCCTCCGGTTCCCGACGGCGAAGACGTCCGTGGCGTGCCTCTGC
>Ga0113563_10001556_pt1 | contig 13185 bp, 9 predicted proteins | sample Mud3Dept3metaG_FD_80117 | JGI IMG/M metagenome (GOLD analysis project Ga0113563, IMG submission 80117) | Freshwater wetland microbial communities from Ohio, USA, analyzing the effect of biotic and abiotic controls - Mud 3 Core 4 Depth 3... | ecosystem: Environmental > Aquatic > Freshwater >...
AGCGCAATGATGATGGCGGCGGCGTTGCTGAAACCGACGATCACGGGATGCGACAGCAGGTTGACGATCACGCCCAGCTTGAACAGGCCGAGGCTGAGCTGGATCAATCCCACCAGTAAGGCCAGCACGATGGCGAGGCCGATGAACTGTTCCGAACCGGACAGCGCCAAGGGCGCCAAGGCGGTACCGGTAAGCAAGGACACAATGGCTGCCGGGCCGGTCGCGAGTTGCGAGGAAGAGCCCCACAGCGCACCCAGCATGACCGGCAGGAAGGCAGCATACAGCCCGAAGTAAGCTGGCAGACCGGCCAATTGCGCATAGGCCATGGCTTGTGGAATGAGTACCAAGGCCACGGTGAGACCGGCGATCAAGTCGGCTTTCAGGATGTCGGCGCGTAGCGGAAGCCAGTTCAAGAATGGAAAAAAACGAGAGAGTATTTGCATGATTTTTTATTGTTGATTAGGTAGGTTTGTCTATTCCAATCGGGACTCGCCGTTCGGTAGTATCGATTGGCACTCTGGGAAAATTCGGGACTGACAAGTGCGGCAGATATCAGAGTTCAGCTTCGGGTAGATTTCCGCGATGGGGCGCGACTTGGGCGGGAAAATGTTTTCGCGCCCGATATCGACGATGTAGGGACCCTTGCGCAGGGTGCCGCAGACGGAGTCCTTGACGCGGTAGAAATACAGGCCGCCGCCCATTTTTTCGCGGCGCCGCGCTTCCTGCGTCAGCATTTCCGCGCCGGCGATGTCGATGAAGTTGACGCCGGAGGCCACCAGCAACACATGTTTTTGTTCCGGATTTTCCGCGTCGATTTCATGCAAGGATTGCTGGATGTGATCGACCGCGCCGAAGAAAATCGAGCCGTTGACGCGGATCATCTTGAGTTGCGGGCATTCCTTATGGCCTTCGGCGTTGATGTAGTGATAGCTGCCCGGCTCCGGATCGGGCACCACCGCCTGCACTTGCGGCCGCGAGGTGCGGTAGAGATAGAACATCAGCGACAGCAGAATGCCGAAGAAGATGCCTTTTTCCAGGTTGATCAGCGTGCCGATCAGGGTCACCCACAGCACCACGGTTTCGCTGCGGCTGGCCTTGGCGATCGATGTAATGTGATGAAAATCGATCAAGCCCCATGCCACCAGAAATAATATGCCCGCCATCGCGGCGTTCGGCAGGTAAGCGGCGAGCGGCGCCACCAGCAGCAGCACCAAGACCAGGAACAACGAGGCGAACACCGCGGCCAGCGGCGTGCGCGCGCCCGAGGCGTAGTTCACGCCGCTGCGGTTGAAGGAACCGCTGGCGGCGTAGCCGGAGAAGAAACTGCCGAAAATATTCGACAGGCCCTGGCCGATGAACTCCTGGCTGCCGTCGATGCGTTGCTCCGATTTGACGGCGATGGAGCGGCCGATCGAGACCGCTTCGGTGAGCGCCAGCATGGTCACGACCAAGGCCGGGAAGATCATGTGGCGGATGGCGTCGAGCGAAAAATCGGGCAGCGAGAGCGGCGGGAGGTGTGCGGGCAGCGCGCCGACCGTCTTGATGCCGGTAATTTCCACGCCGCCGAAATAGAGTTGCATGCCCAAGGCCGCCAAGCTGCCGACAATCATGGCGACGATCATGTAGGGCAGCTTGGGTAAAAATTTCTTGCAGGCAATGCCGGTGAGCAAGGTCAAACCCGCGACGCCGAGCACATAGGGATTGATCTGGTTCAGTTGCAATACGCTCAGCTTCAGTACTTCAAAGAACGGCGTGCCGCGCGGGATGTCGATGCCCAGGAAATTGCGAATCTGGCTCGCCGCGATCAGCAGTGCGGCGCCGGCGGTAAAACCGATCACGACGGTATGCGAGATGAAATTGACCAGCGCGCCCATGCGCGCCAAGCCCAGCAGCAATTGGAATACGCCGGTGAGGAAGGTCAGCGTCAAAGCCAAGCCGATGAAGTGCTGGCTGCCCGGTTCCGCAAACGGGCTGACCGAGGCGAACAAGGCAATCGAGATCGCGGTGGTCGGACCCGATACCAAATGCAAGCTCGAGCCGAACAGCGCGGCGATGATCGCCGGCACCATCGCCGCATACAGGCCATATTCCGGCGGCAGGCCGGCAATGGTGGCGAAGGCCACGCCTTGCGGCAGCACGATCAAGGCGCCGGTGAAGCCAGCAAGCCCGTCGGCGCGCAGCGTGCCGCGATCCACCAGCGGCCACCAACGCAGCATGGGTAGCAATTTATACAGCCATAAAGGACAGGCGATCTGCGGTTTCATTGTGTGGCGGGGATCCGGGATATTACTGGGTTGCCAGCTTCGTTTTTCTAGTTCTAGATTATCTAATATTCCGAATACCTACACAAACACCAATGGCATAAACGAGGATTAAATTTTGTATAAAATGTCATAAAATTTTTCGAGTACCTGTGCTATCGATACGGCCAGAAGGAGCTGGATATGCTCTGCCGACTTTTCCAGATTCAAGTGTAACGCGTCGCTATAGCGCCGGTGACATATGTTGCGAGCATGGTTAATGCGGCAAGGCTGCCGGCGCTACCCCAACGCCGCGCTCGCAACCGCAAATTAACGCATTTCTTTACCGGTAATTACGCCAGTGTTTCTGTTCAGTTAGCGTTCAGCTTGTGCGGCGTACAGTGCGCAACATCAGGTCAAACCTGGTGTTTCTACAATGCAAACTTAAGGAGTCTGAACATGAAAACTGCAAAATTTAAACACGGCATAAGCCTATTTAGCATGCTGGCGCTGACCTCGACGATGACTTTGGCCGGTCACGACAGCGAATATAGCCGGGAAAATTATGGGGACTATGCGCGGGTCAGCAGCGTAACGCCGGAGTATGAGCGCATCAACAGTCCACGTCAGGAGTGCAGCAGCGAATATGTGCCGGCTGGCGCCTATCGTTACGAGCAGGTCGATTCGGGCCGCTCTTATACCGGCACGATCGTCGGCGGCATTACCGGCGCACTGCTCGGCAGTCGCTTGGGCAAGGGCAATGGCAATCGGGCGGCGACTGCGGCGGGCGCGATCGCGGGCGCGGTGATCGGCGATCAAATCCAGGAAAGCGGCCGTGCCGCGCGCTCAGGCGCGGTCTATGCCGAGCATGGCCGGGAAGTGCAGCGGTGCCGCGTGGTGGATCATTGGGATAACCGTCTCATCGGCTATCGCGTGGTCTATCAGTATGCGGGCCGCAGCTATAGCGCCTTGTTGCCGCAGGATCCGGGTCGGAGAATTCCGGTCAGCGTTTCGGTCACGCCGGCCTTGTAAGCGTTGTCACGCGGCGAATACGGATCAGGCGGCTGCTTGGTACACTATCGGCCGATACAGAAGATGAGGTCAACCATGCGCTATCCATTACCGGTACTACTGTTGTGCGCACTGCTGCAGCCGGCGGCGCAGGCTTTCGACAGCCCGTCAGGCCAATGGCAGCTGGCGCAGGCCGGCCGTCCGGCTGGCCTCACCTTGAGCGAGGCCGCCGACCTGGTGCAAAAGCGCACCGGCGGACGGATCTTGTCGGCGCAAGCGCTGCGTGAACAAGGCCGCGACAGGTATCGCATCAAGGTGCTGACGCCCCAAGGCGAGGTGCGGGTGGTTTTGGTGGATGCAGCAACCGGCCGCATGGAATAAACACGCTCCATGCGTATTTTAGTGATCGAAGACGAAGCGCAGTTGCGCGCGCAAGTGCAAAGCCAATTGCAGGCGGCCGGCTACACCGTGGATGTGAGCGGCGACGGCAAGGACGGCCTGTATTGCGCCAGCGAATATCCCCTGGATGCCGCCATCGTCGACCTGGGCTTGCCCGGCATATCCGGCATCGAAGTCATCCAGCGCTTGCGTGCGCTGGGCAAGAACCTGCCGATCCTGATCTTGACCGCGCGCGGCAATTGGCAGGACAAGGTGCAGGGCCTGGAAGCCGGCGCCGACGATTATCTGGTCAAGCCGTTCCAGATGGAAGAACTGCAAGCGCGGCTGAAAGCGCTGCTGCGCCGCGCTGCCGGCAGCCCCAACAATCGCATCGCGTTTGGTCCGATCAGCCTGGACCTCGGCGCGCAGAGCGTCGCTTTGCACGGCAAGCCGGTCGAACTCACCAGTTACGAATATCGCTTGCTGGCCTATCTGATCAAGCAACGCGGCGCGGTGGTGGCGAAAAGCGAACTGGCCGATTATCTATATCCGCACGACCAGTACCGCGACAGTAATGTGCTGGAAGTTTTAGTGGGGCGCTTGCGGCGCAAGCTGGATCCGGACGGCAGCTTGGCGCCGATCGAAACGATGCGCGGGCGCGGTTATCGTTTCACGCTGGCGGAAAATCCATGATGTCGCTGAATCGGCGCATGATTCTCAGCGTCAGCTTGGTGTTGGCAATATTCATGGCCTTGACCGCGCTCGCCTTGGAGCGCGCGTTTTACGAGAGCGCGCGTTCGGCGCGGCAAGAGCGTTTGTTGGGGCAGTTGTATTTGCTGATCGCTGCGGCCGAGGTGGATGGTCAGGGACGCTTGAGCCTGCCGCTGGTCTTGCCAGAGCCCCGTTTCCATTTGCCAGGCTCCGGCTTGTATGCCGCCGTTGCCGATCGAACTGGAGCGCCGCTGTGGCGCTCGCCATCCGCGCTGAATATCGCGGCGCCGTTTCATGCCGGTCTCGCGCCGGGCGACAAGCGCTTCGAGGCCGGTGCTGAATATTTCGTGCAAAGCCTGGGCCTGAAGTGGGCGGTGGGGCGCCAGCATTTTACCTTCACCTTTAGCGTGAGCGAGGATCGCACCGAATTCAATGCGCAAATCGGGCGCTATCGTCAGAGCTTATGGACTTGGCTGGCGGCGCTGTCCGCGCTGTTGCTGTTGGCGCAGGCGGGGGTGTTGCGCTGGGGCTTGCGCCCCTTGCGCAGCGTGGCGGGCGAATTGAACGCCATCGAATCCGGCCGCCAGGAAAGTCTGCAAGGCGTGTACCCGGAGGAAATCCAGCGCCTGACCGACAACCTCAATTCGCTGCTGCAACATGAGCGCGAACAACGCCAGCGTTACCGCCATGCCTTGGCCGATCTCGCACACAGCCTGAAGACGCCGCTGGCGGTGATGCGCGGCGCGCTCGGCGGCGATCAGGCGCAACTCCCCGCGACGGTGGATGAGCAGGTGGCGCGCATGGATACCATCGTGGCCTATCAGTTGCAACGCGCATCGACAGCGGGGGCGCGCACGCTGCACGCGCCGCCGATTGCGCTATTGCCGCTGGCCGAGAAAATCGTTGCCGCCTTGCGCAAAGTGCATCGCGACAAACCGGTGCAGGTGGATATCGGCTGGGACAGCGGTTTGCGCCTGCCCGGCGATGAAGGCGACTGGATGGAACTGCTGGGCAATGTATTGGAGAACGCGTTCAAGTGGTGCGCGGGCAAGATTCAGCTTGGTGCGGTTGAAGAGCCGGGGCGCATCGTGCTGACGGTCGAAGATGACGGACAGGGCATCGATCCAGCGCAGATCGAAAATATTTTGCAGCGCGGGGTGCGCGCCGACGAGGCGGTGCCGGGACATGGCATCGGCTTGGCGGTGGTGCGCGATATCGTGGAGGCGTATCAAGGCCGGATTGAAATTGGTCGCAGCAGCCTGGGCGGTGCGGCCATCCGCTTGATATTTCCGCGGCGCATACATTGAAAATCCGGGCGCCAAAACGCCAAGCGCACCAAGCCATTAAACGATTTTCTTGGCGCGCTTGGTGTCTTGGCAGTTCAACTGCGCTCAGGTTTTGCCCTTCGCTGTGGAGCGCGATGACTTCTTGGATTTTGCGGCCAGCTTTTCCTTGACGCACATCAGCGCATTTTGCGCCTCGTCGTCGCGCTTGAATTCCAGGTTGCGTTGCGCCAGTTGCAGCGCCTTGTCCAGGTTGGTGTCGGCCGCGCAATACAGCAAGGCCAGCGAGCCCAGGGTATAAATTTCACCTTGCTCCAAGGGCAACAGGTAGCCTTTTTCGGCAGCCGCGTAATGGGCCTTGGCTTTTTCCGCGTAGCCTAGTTTTTTGGACAGCTTATAGGCGCGATAGTGATAGCTGGGATGGTTTGCGTCTTCCAGCATCGATTCCATGATGCTCAAAGCTTTTTCCGGTTCTCCGATGCCCTCGTGATATTCAGACCAGTGCAGGCGCAGGATGGAGTCGCCCTTGCGCATTTTGGTGGCGGCTTCCAGGTCGGGAAGGGCCTCCTTGGCGCGGCCCGAATCGATCAGCATGCCGGCGGCGTTGGTGCGAGACCATAGCGCCAAATAAGGGTAGCCCTGTGCGTTAGCAAATTGTTCGGCAATCAAAAAAAGTTTTCGCGCTTCGGTGTACCGATGCTTGGCCTTGTAGACATTGGCCATGGCGACCGCGATGTGAAATTGCTGCGGTTCGGAGTCCAAGGGCGGCAGGCGCTTGATCGCAGCGTCGATATCGCCCAACCCCAAGTCGGCTTCCACCAGTACCGCAAGCACTTCGTAATCGTCGGCCACCATCTTGTATGCTGGTTCGCCCCAACGCCTGGCTTCTGCAAAGCGATGGCGATAGGCGTTCAAGACTTCCATCCCTTTGTAGGCATCGAAGTTGGCGTAAATTTTTAAGGACTTATCTAGATTCTGTTCTGCCAGCTTTAGCCATTTCGGGTTCAAATCTTCGCGCGCCTTGTCCAAATAGGCTGCTGCGAGTTGGGTATAGACCACAAATAAGGTCGGGTGTTGTTCCAGTTTCTTGCTATAAAACGCAATGCGCTGATCGATGGTGGGTTCGGCAATGGCCGGCGCTTGGGCGTCTGCATTTTGGCTAGGGAGCGTTACGCTGAATACGATTGCCGCACAGGCAGCGACGAGATTTTTAGAGACTGACATTTTCATGGAAGAAACCTTCATGGAGAAACAGAAAAAAACCGGCGCATGGTTTTAGCCATGCGCCGGTCGTTAGTGCACCTACAAAGCAATCCGGAAATTAGGACTGCGGCAGACCCAGGTACGGGAAGTTCGTGTCATGCGGCACGTCGTTCGCGCTTGGGTTTAAAACGAACGGCACGCCGTGGTTGTCAAGCGGATTGGCGGGCGGGGTCATTTCCATACGACGCAGGTTTTCGACGCGGGGATCGTAGCTGGTGCCGATCAAGTTGATCTGGTCGTTAGTTAGCTCGCGACCGTTCGGGAAAGCTTGTGGCTTGGTGGTGTCGAAAATGATCACGTCAGCCGATTTCAGCATCCGCTGGCCGGGAGCGCAATCGATTTGGAGCGGCGCGAGTTGCTTCGTTTGGTCAGCATCGAACGGCTGGAAGGCCGTTTGGCAAGGCAATAAGAACGTCGCCCGTACTGCTTGCGTGGCTTCGCCAATTGCGGGAGCGGCTGCCTCTTTTGCTTCCAAGGCCGCGACATGCTGGCTTGGGTGCAAGGTATTGAGGATGAACTGCTCTGGCGTGAACATGGTGGCGAAGGAGCGGCCGGCCACGTCGGAAGATGCGCCGGTGATTGCATCAAAGCCGGAAGCGCCCCAGGACAGCAACACTTTCTGGCGGCCATGGGTGAACAGGCTTTGCGGCATTTCCACCGCCATGGCGGCAACGTTCTTGCCTTGCTGCGGGAGGCGAATGAATGGGTCGTCGCGCAGGCCGGAGAAGGTGTGCACCGGCAAGCCGATTTGGGCCAGACCCATCACGTTACCAGCCTTGATCAGGTCGATCGCGGCGGTGTTGCTGACGATGTCCTTCAGATTCTGGATGGCGTCCGGGTTGAAGCCCTTGAACTTGTTGATGACCAAATCCGAGGCGCTGGTGACTTTGGCTTTGCTCTCGTTATCTTCATCTTCGGTTTCGGTGGTGACAGTGACTGCACCAGTCTTGCCGCCAAACGGGGCGATGAAGACCAACACGTTGTCGCTCAATACTTTGGAGAACGGAGCGCGGCGGCCGTTGACGCGCACTTTAGTTTCGTCGGCATTGAAACCGGAACCTAAAACATAAACCAGGTCGCCCTGATTGACTTCGGTCGGGTAGAAACCGCTGATACCCAACTCGGTATCCGGGCTGCTCATGGTGACGGTGTGGTTATTGGCGCTGTCGAAGGTAAAGGTGAAAACGAAGCTCTCTTTAATCTTGCTCGGATCCGCGACGGTGCCGCCCAAGTTAGCATTATTGAATGCGTTGTCAAAGGTCACGAGGCTGCGGTTGTCGATGTTGGCGGTAAATTTAACGTCGGTTGGGAATATGTATTCAGTTTGCGTCTGCGGCTTTGGCTGAGAGGGGTGCTGCGCGGTAATTTGCCCCGGCGTTCCAAGCGTTGGGTTGGTGTCGATGATCAGAGCCAGCATCTCGCCGCGGTTCAGAGCGAAATAGTCAGTAAGACGTGCATCGGTACGGTTTGCGCCATTGACCAGAGCGGTGTCGCCGTGGTCGGTTGCAAATGCGGTGCTGGTTGCCGTCAGGCCGCCAAAAGCGGCGCACAGCGCGGCGATCAGTACTGGTTTCTTGAAGCGTGCGTTCATATTTTCCCTTTCATTGCTTGCCATAAATTGTGAGTACGTCGTTATTTTGATATCAAAACATTGCTTAAGCGGATGAATAATCAGCCACTGTTCCCAATAAGCACAATTTGTTCCATGCGGCATGAAAAATTAGTTAACATATTGAAATAAATAAAAATTTGTAATTTTTGTGCGGGCTGGGCGGCAATTTCTTGAGTATCAATGTAAAGTATTCCGACATAGTTCAATATATTTTTCATAAGATTTAATAGGTATCCACGTGGTTGTTTGCCGAAATAAATATTCAATGAAATTTGAGTACTTGGATTGATGTTTCGCTAATTTTTAATGGTTGTGGCTGTTCTTAGCTTTAGAGTTGTCGGTATTTTTTACATTTTTGATGTTAGTCAAATGGATTGGCGTTACTTAATTGAATATATTAAAAATTGCCTGGTACAATTTTTATTTCAATTGAGTTCCATGGAAATGTAAATATTGTTTTTATGGAACTTTTTTGTTTTTCATGGTGTGAATTTCTGTCAGTTATGTCGAAAATATTTACGATGCTAGTGGAACTTTTTTGATATTAATTATTAAGTGATTGATAAATATATTTAAATAAAGATGGCATGTCCCTTGCTTTAGGTGCCACCGAGAAATGTTTTCTCATTTTCAAGAAAAAGGGGACTACACAATGTCATTGATTCCGAAAATGCGATTGAAAACCGTATTGGCGGTGGTCGCCGTGGCTTTGGGCACTCAAACTGCCGTCGAAGCCGCTACGCCTACCCCAAGAGGTATTTCGCTAACCGAGCACCTGAAGACGCTGAACCTGGAACCGCCAAATCTTGGCGATTTCGTTAAAGACAAACAAGCTGCGATCGCCCTGGGCAAAGCCTTGTTCTGGGATATGTCGATCGGCAGCGACGGCGTGCAAGCCTGCGCTTCCTGCCATTTCAGCGCCGGCGCCGACAACCGCGCCAAGAACCAACTCAGCCCGGGCCTGAACCGCAAGCTGCAGAATGCTTCTTCCGACAAAGACACGACGTTCTCGCCGCATGGCCCGAACTACACCTTGACCGCGGACGACTTCCCCCTGCACAAACTGTCCGACCCGCTGAACCGTTATTCGACGGTGGAGCGTTCCAGCAACGACATCGTGTCGTCGCAAGGCGTCGCCAGCCGCGAGTTCGTGAACGTCATTCCCGGGTACCCGGTCGATTTGACCAAGTACCTGGCCGATCCGGATGGCTTCCAAGTCGACGGCGTCAACACCCGTCGCGTCGAGCCGCGCAACACGCCCAGCGTGGTTAACGCCGTGCTGAACTTCCGCAATTTCTGGGACGGCCGTGCGCAGAACGACTTCAACGGCGTAAATCCGTTTGGTTCGCGCGATCCCGACGCATTCCTGTACAAAGTCAATTCGGACGGCAAACTGGAGAAGACCAAGGTCAGCTTGATCAACTCCTCCTTGGCTTCGCAAGCCGTAGGCCCGGTGTTGAGCTTCGAAGAGATGTCGGCGAAGAATCGCTCCTTTGCCAAAGTCGGCGTTAAGATTCTGCCGATGGCGCCGCTGGCGCGCCAGTTGGTGGCGAAAGACGACAGCGTCCTGGGAGCGAAGAGCCGTGCGCCGTTCAAAGGTCTGAAGGTCAACAGCTACAAGGACATGGTCAAGGCCGCGTTCAAAGAGCAGTGGTACAACGGCAACGAATACCTGCGCGTCACCGATAGCGGCGTCGAGGTTCTGAGTAAAGGCGCCGGCATCTTGAGCAAAGCCAAGGGTGAGAAAACCTTTACCCAGGCCGAGTTCAATTTCTCGCTGTTCTTCGGTCTGGCGGTGCAGATGTACGAATCGACGCTGATCTCCGATCAGACGCGCTTCGACCGCTATCTGGATGGTTACGATACGCTGAGCGAGCAGGAAGCCCACGGCTTCGAACTGTTCGGCAACAACACCATCAACGAAGAAGGCCCGGCACGTTGCTCCAACTGCCATGGCGGCCCGGAAACCACCGATGCCTCGATCTTCAAGGTTTCTCAGGCTCCCAGCACCACCGCGATCAAAGGTGGCGTCGGCCCGCTGCGTCGTCGCGGCAATTCTACCTTCACCCCGGCGGTCAACAACATCATCGACTTGGGCTTCAACAACATCGGCGTCAGCGCAACCTTGGAAGATCTGGGTGTGGGCGGCAACGATCCGTTTGGCAATCCGTTGTCGGTGGCGCGTCAGGAAGCATTGTTGCTGGCGCAGGGCGCTGAATATCCGAAGGTTCGTAACGCTGATGGCACTCCGTTCATCAAATCCTCTGACATCAACGGTGTCGATGGAGCGTTCAAGATCCCGATGCTGCGTAACGTGGAACTGACGGCGCCGTACTTCCACAATGGCGATGCCAAGACCTTGGACGAAGTGCTTGACCTCTACATGCGTGGCGGCAACTTCCAGTCCGCACCGGCGGGCGCTGTGGTGAAGTCTTCGAATCTGCCGGAATTGCCGGTGGGCGCTACGTTGCAAACCGGTTTCAATGTCGGCTTTGACGCTACGCGCCAAAACCAGGTGCCGATCGCTCCCTTGGGTACGCTGGCTGGGCCGAACTTCGACAACGTTCCGGCGCAGAATTCTTCCCTGATCTACCATGGCGGCGCGTTGAACGAAGACGACAAGCAAGCCATCATTGCCTTGCTGAAGGCCATGACCGACGACCGCGTGAAGTACCGCAAGGCGCCGTTCGATCATCCGGAGCTGTACGTGCCGAACGGTCATATCGGTGACGAGAACACCGTGATCAACGTCTTCGGCAGTGCGTTGGATCAGTTCAAGCTGATACCTGCCGTGGGCAAGGATGGTGGCGCTCCGCTGTCGACGTTCTTGGGCATTCAGCAGTAAGCGGTCGCTACGGTATACCAAAAACGATAAGTTTTTCTAAGTAGTCTTTACGCACGCGGGGTGAGATTCTCACCCCGCTTTTTTTTTGCGAGCCGCGTTCGACAGTGCCGGATTCGTGGTGTAACCTACGCCGCAAAATTGTTGTCCCGTTTTTTCTCTTCACAAAGTATCCGGGCTGGAGCTATCGATGTTGAAATCTTGGGTCTATGTTGTTGCATCCGTAGTGATTTTTGTCGTCGGCGGCAATGCCTGGGCGATCGTCAAGGATATCGGCCTGCGCGGCGGTGCGCCGGGCGGCGGCAGTCCGGTCATCGGCTTGAATCCTTTCGAGCAGGCCTTGTTCCAGGAAGGTCGTGGCCGCGTCGTGGAGTTGGAGACGACTTGCGCCACTTGTGCGGCGCTCACCTCTGGCGCGCCGACGGGCGAAGATCCCTTGCTCGCAACCCGCACCAGCGCCACCGGACTGAGTGCGCGCTTCAACGCCGATCAATGCGTTGCCTGTCATAGCCAGCCGGCGATCGGCGGCTCGGGCGGCTTCCTGGTGCCCAACCCCAAGGACAGCGTGCGCCGTGTGCCGGAGAATCCGCTGTTCGATCTGGTACCGCACCGCTTCGGCCAGACCAACAAGACGCCGTCTTTCATCAAGCAATTCGGGCCGGTTCTGGTGCCACGCTTCGTGAAGAAAGCGGACGGTACGCCGGACGGCCATGTATATCCCTTGTATACGATAGTCGGGCGCACCGACGATCCGACCATCCCCGGCTGCAATGCAAAGGTTCTGCCGCAACCGGACTTCGAGACCGAATTGAAAAAAGGCAATGTCGCCTTCCGCATTCCGTTGCAGCTATTCGGGATGGGCTTGATCGAGGCCATTCCCGATGGTGAAATCTTGGCCCGGCATCGCGCCATGGCCGCGTATCGCGCGCAAAACGGCATCGTCGGCGTGCCCAACGGCAGCGTCGGCTACCGCTTCGGCTGGAAGGCGCAGCACAAGGCGCTGGAGCAGTTCACCGATGCGACGAACGAGTTCGCGCCGCAGATGAAAAAAATCGATCCGAAGTGCATCGGCCCCGAAACCGAGGAGCGGCCGCAATTGTTGGGCGGCGCCGAGTTCGAGGCGCCGAACGTGGATTTGATCAACCCCGTGGTGTTGTTGGCGACATCCTTCATGCGCTATCTCGATGCGCCAAGCCCGGCGCCGATGAACGCGTTGGCGCTGCGTGGGAAAGCGCTGTTCGGCACCGGCCCGGAACAGCCCGGCATCGGTTGCGTGGCATGCCACACGGCGCAAATGACGACTTCAGCTACGGCGCAAACCGCAGCTCTGCAAAAACGTACGGTTGAGTTGTATTCCGATTTATTGCTGCACCGCATGGGACCGGGACTGGCGGACAATATTACGCAAGGCCAGGCCAAGGGCGACATGTTCCGCACGCCGCCGCTGTGGGGGGTGGGCCAGCGCCGCTTCTTCCTGCACGATGGACGCACCGACGATTTGCTGCAAGCGATCGAGGCGCACGCCTCGCCGGCGGGGAACGGCTATCCGGCATCCGAGGCCAATGCCGTGATCGCGCGCTTCAAATTGCTGCCGCCGGCCGACCAGCAGGCGATTTTGAGTTTTCTGCGGGCTTTATAGTTTAGACGTCCTGTAGCGCCGGCATCTTGCCGGCAACAACCTCTGTATGCTGGGACAAGATTGTGGGCCAAGCGGTGTTGTATTTCCATTGCGGTTCATTGTCTTTTTACGGGTTAAAATAGCCCTTTCAATCCAACGATCCCCAACATGAGCATTCTGGTCAATCGCGACACCAAGGTCTTGTGCCAAGGCTTCACCGGCAAGCA
>Ga0113563_10001557_pt1 | contig 13185 bp, 12 predicted proteins | sample Mud3Dept3metaG_FD_80117 | JGI IMG/M metagenome (GOLD analysis project Ga0113563, IMG submission 80117) | Freshwater wetland microbial communities from Ohio, USA, analyzing the effect of biotic and abiotic controls - Mud 3 Core 4 Depth 3... | ecosystem: Environmental > Aquatic > Freshwater >...
AGGGTTCCAGGGGTGCAAGGATACAAGGATGCAAACAAGAGTCCGCGAAACACTGAATCCCAAATTCAACAAAGTCGGAAGGGGATAGGTTTTATTCTATATCTATGGTTGTTGTACTTTCTCCGATTTCTCCATTGAATGTGACTCCTTCGATGGTAACGTCAAATGTCCCTCTCACATCGGAGCTATAAAAAACGGCTTCTGCCTGACCAATAGAATCTAAATTTATTACAGGTGCCCAGTATAAAGTAATCCGGTCATCGGCTTTCATGTAATCGAATCGGGTTTCATACTTAGGGGAATAGAACTCTCTTGGCCTGTAAAATCCAAGAATCTGAGATTCCAGCACACCCTTTTTAATAAATTTTCCTCTTTTTGTATATATTGCTATTACACCATTGGCTCCTCTGCTTCCATAGATCGCCGAGCTGGGACCTTTAAGGATTTCAATACGTTCCACATCCTGTGGATTAAGTGCAGCAATTGCATTTGCATCAACCGGTACATCATCGATCAGGTAAAGTGGTTCAGTGCTCAGATAAAATGAATTGGGACCTCTGATCTGGATTTGGTTACCCGAAACCATAACACCTGGCACTCTTCCTTTGATTATATCAAAAACATTATTATACGTAGCCAGTTTTTCATCAACGTATATAACATTATCTGGTGTGCCATGGATACCTGTAAGAGTTTGCTGGTTAGGATCTTTTTCCTCTTCCGGCGCGGGACGAAAAACATTGGTACCGGTTATTGCCATTTCTTTGGAATAGCTGGAAAAAAGTACCTCTCTTTCAGGGAGTTCGGTTGCATCAATATAAATTACAAGGTTTTTCCTTCCGTTTTCTCTTTTTGCAGTAATTTCGATATCCAGTGTATCTTCATAGTCGGGCAGGTTAAAAAGGAACCTTCCTTTGTCATTGGTCCGGGTTTCATAAAAATCATTATAACCACTCAGAATGGTTAAATTAACAGGCAAATATTTAAGCGGAAGTCCAAATAATTCTTTTGTTACCTTACCTTCCACTGATAATCCCTTTTCCACAAAATATTCAATTTTAACCGGAACAGATCCGATCACGTTTTCCCAGCTAAACCTTCTCCATCCCTGGGTCATCATAAGATAATCCAGTGCTGTCCTGGTTTCAGACGTATTTTTTTGAAAGTAATAATCAGGATTTTGAATTCTTCCTTTTAGGTCAGATGTAAGCAGTAAATAGCTGGTGATCCCGGAATAAAAATCACCCCGGTCATTGTTGGATTCATTCTCCGTCACCGATAGAGAAAAATTGCCATCTACAGGTTGATTTGAAACATTTTTAGCATTAATCTTCAACACAATTTTTTCCCGTGGCCCGTAATTATTTTTATCTGTCTCGAGACCAATGTTCAGTACATCATTGTGATTGATGAAAACGAGTCTTTCACATTGCGGAATGGAGGACTGGTCAAACAAGGTCAATTGTGTGATACCGGTGGGGACAAGATTGGCTGGAATTTTAATTTCTGCACTTCCTGATTCATGGTTTACAGACCGGTTATAATATACCTGGCCCCTGGTCTGACCGATCAGAAAAACAGGAGAAGCATTTGATGTACTGGAAATTTTTACTTTAATTTCTTTGCTGTTCGTATTATCCACAGTCAGGATAAATCCACTTTTAAGTGATTCTGGCAAGGGTACCTTAACGTCATTTTCATTATCTGAAGAAACGACCGCATGGTATTTTTCACCTGCTGAAGGTTTGAGGGAAAATCCCCCCATACCCTGATAAAAACTCTGAAATTCAGTGATGCGGTTTCCTTTATTATCCTGAATTTCACCATGGATATCAACACCCTGACCAAGCTCATTGACTGCCTTAAAGGCAACACGGCTTTCAAGGCCGTTAACAAGATCTCCACCTTCCGGGAAAAACTGAATATCCAGTTTTTCAGATTTTCTGATGCTTTTCTTTTTCAGTCTTTTATTGGCCAGTTTATCCTGTCTGTAAAGCTGGTCTGAATATTCAGGATTCAGTATTTCGATCTGACGCTTGAAAAAATAATCATCTCCAAAATTCCTCATCCAGCTTGTATATGCTCTTATTTCATATAATCCTGCAGGAACAGTATCCTGAACTGCAAAATCTCCCATCGCAAATCCGTTTCTTAATTTAAGAAGGCGGGTCATTGAAGTTTTGCCAAAAGAATTTACGAGTTCAACTATCAGAACATTGCTATGCGAACTTGGCTCATGCGTGGTAGCATTCACAAAATAAACCTTAAACCAGATATTATCACCAACATTATAAGTTTGTTTATCGAGTTGTAAATACACTTTCTCCTGGGGATAATTTCCATACCATTCTGTCAACCGGTTTGCCAGAATATCTGAAGGATCACTTCCTGAATTCTTATTTAAAGTAAAAGATACAAAGGCTAATCCTGCAAATACAATGATGACAAGGATGATTAATTTAGTTTTGTAATGCCACATTCCTTTAGTATTAGTTTAGATAGTAAAGTTAAAATGAAAAACCGGTATTCACAATAATTTATATCCTATAGTTGTTTTTATGGGCTATATGGAATAGGAATAATTAAAATTAATATTCTGTAGTAAAGAAAATCCGTTCTGTTCACGGATTTATTTTTTTTATAATTTTGTCAGGATTTTTTCATAGATTTCTGATTAATAATGAATCAAAAACTAATAATTTAATATATGTCCGGTCACAGTAAATGGTCAACCATTAAAAGGAAAAAAGGTGCAGCAGATGCAAAGAGATCCAAGATATTTTCAAGGATAGCGAAAGAAATACAGATTGCTGTCAGGGAAAGCGGTCCTGATCCTACCGGAAATCCAAGATTAAGGCTGGCAATTGCAAATGCCAGGGGAGTAAATATGCCAAAGGATAACATTGAACGGGCTATTAACAGTGCTGAAAAAGATGAGTCAACCCTGCAGGAACTTACTTATGAAGGATTCGGTCCCGGTGGAATCGCATTATTTATTGAATGTCTTACAGATAATCATAACCGGACGGTCAGTAATATACGGGCAATATTTAATAAACGTGGGGGATACATGGGAAGTTCAGGTTCAGTAGGATTCATGTTTGAAAGGAAGGGTACATTTACAATTCCGAAAAATATTTCTAACCAGGAAGAATTTGAACTTGAAATCATCGATGCGGGAGCAGAAGATATTGAAACCGAAGGTGATTATTATATTATTACCACTTCTCTTGAAGATTATGGCAGAGTGCAAAAAAGACTTGAGAAACTTGGGATCGTTCCGGAATCTGCACAGTTACAACGAATCCCTACAAATACAAAAAAATTGAATAATGAGGATGCCATGAAAGTGATGAGAACCATTGAAGAGTTTGAAGATGAGGATGATGTCCAAAATGTTTATCACAATCTTGAAATAACAGACCAGTTGATCAATTCTCTTGGGGATTATTAATATTTGATTTCCTGTTAATGGTTCCTCGCAACAGGAGATAACTTCCAAAAAGCAGCAAGGAAAGAACAAAAATTACCCGTCCGGCTGAAAATACCAGGCTCTCGGTATTGAACCATCCAAAGGCTATATAAATCAAACCTCCGATAATGGACATCCAGCCGATGAATCTCGGGAGGTATCCTGTTCTGGCAATCAGCGATCCAAGAACAATGGCACTAATACCAGTCAGAGTATAAGCAATCAGTTGAAGATTGATCCTTGTAATTAAAAGGCTGAACGCAATAGAAGGCAGGAAGCTATTCGCGGTATCGGGTAAAGCCAGATATTCCTTTACAACAGCAAGGATATTAAAACAATTGGCTGTGAAAAGAAGGTAAAGTATTCCGGTTGCTGAAATAAGAAATGCTGACAGGAAAGAAGAAGATCTCCCATGGGGAAGAAAGGTCATCAGGATAGAAGGTCCAAGAAATATAATTAAAATTGAGTTGATTAGCCAGATGTATGCATTTATCTTTAACCGGATCATATTCTCCCCAAGAAATGAAAGATCTTCAAGAATATTTGAATAATTCGGTTTAACATCCAATTGTGTAAGAATAGACATGATAACGAGGAAAGAAATAATAATGGCAAGAAAACCGGAAGGTCTTTCTACTTTCCTGTTATTGTTTAAGGCCGTTGTTTTTTTAACTGACATCAGAGAAAGGATTCAAGGTTTCAGGGGTACAGGGTACAAAATTAACTATTTCTTAAAATAACAAGTCATCCTGATTCGTTTAAGGATTCAAATTTTCGCTAATTTTGTATCCTGAATCCAAAATTTAAATTCAGCAGAACGTATTTTAAAACAAAGGTAAGTCAATGAGGGATTTTTCGATTGCTGTATTACTTATCATTTTCACGGGGATTTCATCATATTCTCAGTCTGCCTCGGGAAATGGTTCACAAGATGATATTTTTAGCAGATTGTACGAAAATCGTCCGGGAACTGGTAAAGTAACTGTTGTTCAGGATGCAAGGCTGGCAGAGGTTCTTCATGAATACATTGATATCAACCGTCAGAAAAATGGTATCCCCTGTTACTGGATCAGGATATATTCTGGTTCAGGCCATGACGCGCGTGAGAAAGCATACCAATCCAAGGCAAAATTCCTTGCAAAATATGAAGGCATTAAAGACAAGGTAGTATATGATAATCCTAATTTCAAAGTATATATAGGAGGATACAGGGTAAAAAGTGATGCGTTGAAACTATTAAAGATCGTTCAGCAGGATTTCCCCTCAGCCTTTATTGTATATGACATTATTGATTTTCCAGATCTATGATTCAAAAGTAAGATCAATTTAAATGAGTGACCGGATCAATCATGAATGTGGTATTGCCCTGATCAGATTACTAAAACCTCTGGAATATTACCAGGACAAGTATGGCACCTGGAGGTATGGTGTAGACAAGCTATACCTGCTTATGGAAAAGCAGCACAACAGGGGGCAGGATGGAGCCGGTGTGGCATGCATTAGCCTGGACATGCCTCCGGGTAAAAAATATCTTCACAGGTACAGGTCTGCAAGCGAATCGGCTCTTAACGAAGTTTTCAGCAGGATATCTTCAGAATTCAGAAAAATCGAGAAAAGATCACCGCACCTTTACAAAGATCCAAAATGGGCTAAAGAAAACTTATCATTTGCCGGTGAAGTATATCTGGGGCATCTGAGGTATGGTACATACGGCAAGAACAAGCTGGACAACGTGCACCCTGTATGGCGGCTGAATAACTGGGAATCGAGAAACCTTGTCCTTGCAGGTAATTTCAACCTTACCAATGTCGATGAATTATTCAACCTCCTTATCGAACTTGGCCAGCATCCAAAAGATTTTTCAGATACCGTTACTATTATTGAAAAAATCGGACATTTTCTGGACCAGGCAAATCAAAGGTTGTTTGATCATTTCAAGCAACAGGGGTACAGTAACAGGGAAATTTCAGAATTGATAGCCCAACATCTCAATGTAGCAGAGATATTACGTGAGTCAAGCAAAAGATGGGATGGAGGATATGTGATTACAGGTATGTTCGGTCATGGTGATGCTTTTATTTACAGAGATCCCAACGGAATACGGCCAGCTTTTTTCTACCAGGATCAGGAAATTGTGGTAGCAGCATCAGAACGCCCTGTGATACAGACAGTTATGAATACAGATTATGAGAATATAAAAGAAATCGAACCCGGTCATGCGCTTATTGTTAAAAAGAATGGTCAGGTTTCGATGGAAATGGTACTTGAACCAAAGGAGAAAAAAGCATGTTCATTTGAACGAATTTATTTTTCAAGGGGTACTGACCGGGATATTTATCTGGAAAGAAAGAAACTCGGAGAGTTACTGACCAATGATATCCTGAAAGCAGTAAACAGTGACCTCAAACATACTGTCTTTTCATTTATTCCAAATACTGCAGAAACGGCTTTTTATGGAATGCTGAAAGGAATAGAAGATTTTTTAAGTCAAAAAAAAGCAGAGATACTGATCAAAAGGAAAAATGATCTTACGAGTGACGAAATGATTGATATTATTTCTATGCGTCCCAGGGTTGAAAAAATTGCGGTTAAAGATATCAAGCTCAGGACATTTATATCGCAGGATGAGGGAAGGGATGACCTGGTGGGGCATGTATATGATATAACCTATGATTCAATTATTAAAGGTATTGATAAACTTGTGATCATTGATGATTCCATTGTGCGAGGGACCACCTTGAAACAGAGTATTATCAGGATACTTGACAGGCTGGGGCCTGTTAAAATTGTGATTGTTTCATCCTCTCCGCAGATACGTTATCCGGATTGTTATGGCATTGATATGGCTAAATTATCTGATTTTATTGCTTTTCAGGCTGCCATACAATTATTGAAAGAAACAGGGAAGGAAGATATTATAAATGAAGTCTACAGGAAATCAAAGGAACAATTATCCCGGCCCAAGGAAGAGATGATAAATTATGTGAAAATGATATACGAACCTTTTACCTACCTCCAGGTATCAGAAAAAATTGGAAAACTTTTAAAATCAGAAGATATAAAAGCCGAAGTGGAGATAGTATACCAGTCTGTTGAAAATCTGCACAAAGCCTGCCCCAACCATACCGGTGACTGGTATTTTACTGGTGATTATCCAACGCCGGGAGGCAATAAAGTGGTGACGCAGTCATTTATAAATTATATTGAGGGTAGAAATAAGAGGGGGTATTAGAAGAAATGCCTCAAATGCGCTTAAATGCCTTAAATGCCTTAATGTCTCAAATGCCTTAAATGTACTTAAATGCCTCAATTATTTTCTTCGAAGTCGGCGGATGCGGTTGATGAGTTTGAAGATCTGGTACCTGCTTTCCGGGAAATAGTTGGATACATGCCGTTCTATTTTTTGTTTATAGAAGTCATTAATAGTGATCATCATAGCCGTTTCTTCCACATTGCCAAAACTGGGATTTAATACAGTCCCGAAAGTTTTAAGGGAAGGAGAAAGATTCATGTAAGCATTGATAAGAGGCGGGATATTTTCTCCGAATGCTCTTACTGTCTGGGAGAGAGTCCGGTAATCCTCCATGTAATTTTCACTATCGAAGATTTTTTTCATTTCTTCCCTGTCCATTTTCGTATCCAGAGGTTCTTTCGGTACGACCAGGTTTTCATTATCCGAAAAATGTTTTTCCATGAAGTACAGTATCAGGTTCCTGGCTCTCTGGTTATAATTCGGATACATGGTTACCTTACCAAAGAAATATTTCATATCCGGATTATCGATGACCAGGGCACCTAGCCCATCCCAGAGATTGTCCAGTGCGAATAATCCCTTGCTGTGGCGACTGGTAGATTGGTAGGCCGGCTGGACAAATGCCCTTCCCAGCTCGATGGTATGAGGAAGATAATCGGATATGAATTTTTCAGAAAAACTATAGAGATGTGTCGAAGCCAGTTCATCTGGTGAGATGGTTGTCCCAGCCAGTTTTTTACAGATAAGGAATCGATATCCCCCTAAAATCTCCTCTTTATCCGGATCCCAGACTATAAGCTGATGATAAGGATTTTCGGCAGTATCATATTCATCAATATCAACATCAGAACCAGTTCCGCCACCTGCAGCCCTGAAGGTAAGTTCCCGCAACCTTCCTATTTCACGCATCACATTGGGGGAATCATGGGCTGTTATTATATATAGCTCATTTTCTGCTTTATTAGTAATCCTGATAAATTTATCTTCAGTCAGTTCTTTTTCCAGGTCGGTTCTGGGAATGGCATGAATTATTGGTTTCATTGAATCATTAAGGCTTACTGTCAAAATTAGTAATAATCAGGCAATGAATAGACCTTTTCGCGGACAAAATCAGCCCATTCCTGGTGGGTTTTACTTTTATCGAAGGTAGTCCACTGCACCGGAGGACCGAATGTTACCGTTATTTCAGAATTTCTATGTTTCATTGATTCATCCACAAGGTAGAACATTTCAAGATTCCATTTTAATCCAAGGAATGTCCTGATATTAGAGAGATTGTAAAAAAAATTGCTGTTTTTTCCGCTGAAATAAACCGGCACTACATCGCGCTGATATTGTATTGCTTTTGAGATGAAGTTTTTTTTCCATTGAAGATCTGTAATCACACCTTTGATTTTTCTCGAAACCATTCCTGATGGGAAAGTCAGGATCTGTACATCAGAACGGAATAATTCCTCAATCATTAAGGCATTGTCTTTCGATTGAGATCCGTGTTTATTAATCGGGACGAATAAATCATCCATAGGACGCAAATTCATAAGGATATCATTAACCAGGAATTTTGATTCACCGAGGTAACGTGATACGGCATCGATCAGGATTACTCCATCAAAGCCACCCAGGGGATGATTTGAGGCAAAAATATACCTGCCCTTACGTGGAATATTTTCTTCTCCTTTTATATTGATTTTAGTGTTGAATTCATCGAAAATTGCGTGAATGAAATCCAGACCAGTTTTATCGCGGTTGTGCTCCAGAAAATTATTTATCCAATCCTGCCAGACAATCCGTTCAATATACCTGTAAATAAATCCGGGAAGAAGCCTGGCCATCCGGGGATTTTTGTCAGCGAAGACTTTCCGGACGTCCACTCTTAAAACTTCTGTTTGTGGATTTTTTCCTTCCATTTTATATGATCAAATGAATTACAAAATAATAAAAAATTAGGAAACAGGAATAATTAAAGGAAAGACAGATTGAATTCAATCCCCGTTCAGGTCATTAACAATCTGCATATAAAAAAGAGCAGGCATATCTGTTTGAATCAATATTCTGAAAAATGAAAATAAAATGGAGAAAGTTATTAACAAAATGTCAAAAAATGGGGAAAAGTGGTAAAAAGTGGTAAATTTTATCTATTTTTACGCAATTACCCAAAAACCAGGTATGACAACCTTTATAGGAGAATATAGTTGCAAAGTGGATGAAAAGGGTAGGATTATGCTCCCGGCTGCATTTAAAAAGCAGTTGCCACAAGGGATGCAGGAGAGATTTGTGATCAAACCTGATGTATTCGAGAAATGTCTTGTCATGTATCCAATTGATGAGTGGGAGAGGCAGGAAAAGATCATACGCAGCAGCACGAATCCTTTTAATCAGGAACATGCCAGATTTCTGAGAATGTTTTATCATGGTTCCGCCGAGATTACTCTGGATGCCAGCAACAGGATGCTTATTCCGAAGCGGCTGACAGAGTATGCCGGTATCGGAAAGGATGCAATACTGGCAGGGCAATCAGGCAAGATTGAAATATGGGCAACGGCAAAGTATGAACAGGTCAGTCGCACTCCTTCTGATTTTGCAACCATGGCAGAAAAAATCCTGGGAGGGACATTTAATGATCCTGGAAGAGAATGAGTTATCATCAGCCGGTATTACTTAAAGAATGTATAGAGGGCCTGAATATTCGTCCTGATGGTATATATGTGGATCTGACTTATGGAGGTGGAGGGCATTCGAAGGAAATATTAAAGAGACTATCAACGGGCCGGTTAATTGCTTTTGACCAGGATGCTGAAGCTGAATCAAATGCATTGAATGATGACAGATTTCTTTTTATCAGAGGGAATTTCAGGTATGTCAGGAACTGGCTGCATTTTTATGGAATTGAAGGGATTGATGGAGCACTTGCGGATCTGGGAATATCATCATGGCACATCGACCGGCCGGAAAGAGGGTTCTCATTCCGGTTCAATAGTATTCTTGATATGCGAATGAATACCGATGCAAATCTGACTGCCCGGGAGGTACTGAATACCTACAGTTCTGATGATCTGACAGATATTTTTAATAGGTATGGTGAACTGGAATATGCTGGTAAAATAAGTTCTTACATCGTAAAATACAGGAAAGACAGTCCTGTAAAGTGTGTGGATGATCTTCTAAATGCGATCCATGGTTGTGTGCCTGTTCATCACCGTCAGAAATACCTGGCAAAAATATTCCAGGCATTGCGGATAGAGGTAAATGACGAGATCAATGCCCTCTCCGAGATGCTTGAGCAAATAACCGGGCTGCTTTTATCAGGCGCCCGGTTTTGTGTAATTACATATCACTCACTCGAAGACAGGCTTGTGAAAAATTTGTTCCGTTCAGGCAACCTGGAAGGGGAGATGGATAAGGATTTTTATGGCAATGTCCGGTCATTATATAAGCAAATAAACCGGAAAGTGATCTGTCCCGGTGAGATGGAACTGAAACAAAATTCAAGAGCCAGAAGTGCGAAACTAAGAATTGCTGAAAAACTATAGTTATGGCGGGGAAAGACAGTAAAAACATCGAATTTGTTGACCAGACTCAAGAGAGGAAGGATTACAGGAAGGCAAGATTTAAAGATGTACTGGATGGTAGTCTGCTTACACGGGATAATGTGATAGGCCAGTTACCATTCGTATTATTCCTGACATTATTGCTGGTCCTTTATATCGGAAACCGATATCATGCCGAACGGGTAATTAAACAATCACTGAAACTGCAGACAGAGCTGAGAGAATTAAGGGCTGAAGCAATTTCCACTGCATCAGAACTTGAATACCTGAGCAATCAGTCACAGGTGGCAAAGCTTGTAGAGCAAAAAAACATCGGTTTAAAATATTCCGATAAGCCGCCCTTAAAGATCGACAGCGGAAGAAGCAGGAAAAAAAGATAAATATCAACTGGATGAATGCTTAAAAATGAGCAGGAAGAAGTGAGTAATATCAACCGGTAAGACGTGATAATTAAGAGGTAAATAAATAAAGAAATGTCCCCGAAACAGATCATAGTCAGAAGGCTGATTGGAATATACCTTGGAGCCTTTTTGATCGCACTGGTGATCGTTGGGAGGATACTTTACCTTCAATTTATTGTCGGGGACGAATTCAGAAAAAAAGCTGAAGATCTTACCATGAAATATGTCTCTATTGAACCCAACCGGGGTGATATTTATTCAAATGACGGTAAAAGGCTATTATCCACATCTGTCCCGTTTTACGAAATCCGGATGGATCTTAACAGCAGTGCCCTGTCAAACAGGGTCTTCAATTCAGGAATTGATTCCCTTTCGCTATGTCTTTCGAGGATGTTGCGGGATAAGTCGAAATCGGAATATAAAAAAGAACTGATCTCTGCCAGAAACAAAGGAGAACGATATCACCTCATCAGCCGGAGGATAAGTCATCAGCAATTACAGGAAATGAAAGAATTCCCGATTTTCAGATTGGGCAGGTACAAAGGAGGATTTATAGTCATTCAGATAAATCGCAGGATCCGTCCCCATCATATGCTGGCTGCCAGAACGATAGGTTATCTGAGTGAAAGTGAATCGGGTAATATTGTCGGTATTGAGGGAGCTTATGACCAGTATCTGAAAGGCGTAACCGGAGTAAGACTGATGCAAAAGACAGCCGGGAATGTATGGATACCGGTAAGCGATAGAAATGAAGTGGAACCAAAAAACGGTTTTGATCTGGTTACGACCATTGATGTGAACATTCAGGATGTTGCAGAAAACGCATTGTTAAAGCAGCTGAAATTACATAATGCCCATCATGGTTGTGCAGTCCTGATGGAAGTTGAAACAGGTGAAGTAAAGGCCATTGTCAATCTGCAGCGTAATCAAAGGGGGGATTATGAGGAAACTTATAATTATGCCATTGCTGAAAGCACAGAACCCGGATCCACTTTCAAACTGATGTCCCTGATCGCGGCTATGGAAGATGGATATGTTGAACCTGAAGATACTGTAGATACCGGAAAGGGATCTATCAAATATTATGATAAAGTAATACGGGACACCCGTGAAGAAGGGTATGGGAAGATCACCGTCCAGAATGCATTTGAGGTTTCATCAAATGTGGGTATATCCCAGATCATAAATAAGTATTACAAAGATAATGAAGAGAAATTCGTTGACAGACTTTACAGGATGCATCTGAATGAACCACTGAACATTGATATCAAGGGGGAAGGAATTCCTCACATTCAGCATCCGGATGATCCCCTTTGGTCCGGGATTTCACTTCCCATGATGTCACATGGTTATGAAGTAAGAATGACACCCTTGCATGTGCTGACATTTTATAATGCCATCGCGAATGACGGGAAAATGGTCAAACCCATATTTGTCAAAGAGATCAGCAATTATGGCAGAACTATAAAATCTTATTCCACGGAAGTGATGGATCCTTCTATTTGTTCCAGATCAACCCTTAAAAAAGCACAAAAGATGCTTGAGGGTGTGGTGGAGAAAGGGACAGCAATGAATCTGAAAAATGAAAATTTCCGTATTGCCGGTAAGACAGGAACTGCACAGATTGCCAATGAAAAATACGGTTATAAAGTCAATGCAAAAATAAGTTACCAGGCTTCCTTTGTTGGATACTTCCCTGCTGAAAAGCCTGAGTATTCGTGTATTGTTGTAATAAATTCCCCATCCAGTGCAGTGTATTACGGTAACCTGGTAGCGGGACCTGTGTTCAAAGAGATCGCGAATAAAGTGTATGCTTCACGGCTTGATATGCATGAAGCAGTGAACCACAGAAAAACTGAGCTGGCGGAAATACCATATTCCAAAAATGGAAATAAGGATGAATTAAAAATTGTCCTGGATTATCTTGATATACCTTCTACTCCCGGGTCAGTTGAAAGTGACTGGGTGGCTACTACACGGAAGGAAGATCATATTGGAGTCAATGACCTGAATTTTGGACGTGGCCTGGTTCCCAATGTAAAGGAGATGGGATTAAAGGATGCGATATACCTGCTCGAGAATACCGGGCTTGTGGTAGAGGTAAGAGGCAAAGGGAAGGTGGTGAATCAATCGATCCTTGCAGGATCGAGAGTCCGGAAAGGGGACAGGATCATTTTGACGATGAGTCAACTGTAGGAAGGTAAGAATGAACTTTGGTGAAAACGTCCTTGTGATTAAACAAAATAATGTCGGATACAGGGATACAAGGTTGCAAGGTTACAAGGGTACAAGGGTACAAGGGTACAAGGGTACAGGGGTACAGGGATACAAGGTTGCAGGGTTGCAGGGAAAATTAAGTTGGTTGAGACTGACGGGAATTGAAGATAAAAATAAAACCGACGGGAATTGATGATAAAAACTAATTGAAAAAATTAGGAGACATACTGGAGAAAGTTGCAAAGCCTGAAATATCCGGGGATGTGGATATTCAGGTTTCAGGGATCTGTTTTG
>Ga0113563_10001558_pt1 | contig 13184 bp, 12 predicted proteins | sample Mud3Dept3metaG_FD_80117 | JGI IMG/M metagenome (GOLD analysis project Ga0113563, IMG submission 80117) | Freshwater wetland microbial communities from Ohio, USA, analyzing the effect of biotic and abiotic controls - Mud 3 Core 4 Depth 3... | ecosystem: Environmental > Aquatic > Freshwater >...
CCCCCCGGACGAACTGAACCGGGCGCCGGGGAAAGGGCTCCACTTCGGTTTTCCCTTTGTGCACGGGAAAAACCTTCCCGATCCGGAATTCGGCGCCAGAGGAAAACCGGCGCGGTTCACACCCCCGGAGTGGGAGTTGCCCGCCCATGTCGCTTCACTCGGCATGCGGTTCTACACGGGGAGGATGTTCCCTCCCGCGTACCGAGGGCGCGTATTCATCGCCGAGCACGGTTCGTGGAACCGCTCGAAGCCGGTCGGGTACCGGGTCTCCCTCATCCGCCTGGAAGGGAACCGTGCCGCGAGCTATGAGGTGTTCGCGGAAGGGTGGCTGCAGGGGAGCCAGGCATGGGGCCGCCCGGTGGATGTGGAGGTAATGCCCGACGGTTCCCTCCTTGTCTCCGACGACAAGGCCGGGATGATCTACCGGATCTCCTACGAGGGGAAAAGCGGTTCCTTCGGTCGGTGAATCGAGGAGAACGGGAGACCCCCGTGACGAAGGGCCGGGAGGGGGGGAGGGAATTCGAGGGAATGGACGCGCGACGTTCGAAGTCGGTCAGGCATCAAGGGCGGGATATTACCCCTGCATGGAATAGATCATTCGAATGTCCCAGTTGGCCATGTCCTGCAATCGACGATTCCCAAGCGACCACTCGACTTCCGGCACGTCGGCCCTTACCGACCTCACGAGAAGGCAGGGCTGTTCCTGATCCACACCCACCCCCTCGTGCACTGGTTGAAAACCGACATCCCGCAGCAGATTCTTCGTCTCCGCACCGATAGTGGCCGTCCAGATGTTCAAATCCACAAAGGGGCTGAGACGGATTGCGGCACGCAGCAATCCCGCGCGGACACGGAGGGATGTCGCTTCCCAATCAACGATGTTGACCCGCACCTTGCTCAGCGAATATTCGGAGACATACTGTTGCAGGACCAGGTATCCTTCCAAGTCTTTTTCTTCCCAGTAAAGAAAAAGATATCGATGGAGCGGATTGCGAAAACGCCAGGAAAGATATTCTTCGTCGCGTACGTGGCGGATTCGTCCATCGTGTCCGATCCTCGAAATGAGATTCGCCATCTCCCCGGCCCGCGGCCCCTGCTCCACGGATATTCGAGACCCGATTTTCTTCGGGCGCATCCCGTTAGGATTGCACAGTCCATGAAGAGATTCCTGGCTCATCCCCCAGTGGCGATATGGCAATTTGTCGGCATACCGCCATATAAATCTCGTCTCTCTGGCGATGTTCCGGATCCGTTGGAAATATTCCGCCCGCCGGGAGTGCCAGTGCCGCGGTTGCATCGACCCTGCGCTTCGCCAACCCATCGCAAGGGATCCCAGGCGCGTGATTTTTCCGGCGCTCAAACTGAAAACATACGGGTATCCCCTCTTCTCCAGATCCTCGAATGCAGACTTCATCATTTTTGTGATGAGCCCTCGATTCCTGTGTTCGGGGACGATGACCAGATCGTCGGGGCATATCCCCGACATCCTCTTCGCGGGAATCCCGAATTCCCATCGGACTCCGAACATCGATCGCATCCCCACGACTTTCTGGCCGTGAAGGGCCAGGTAGAGCAAAGGGGGCTGCAGGTAGGGATTGCGCTCATGCTTCCATTCAAGATACGCGGCGTTCAACTCCGCGTCGGGGCTCCACAAGTTTTTCTGGAGTTCCACCACATCCTTCCTGAAATCCGGTTGGTACGTCACGATTTCATAGCCGGGGTTCATTTTCGCCACGCAGGGTTATCCTTCAAGGTGTTTCGCGACAAAGGTCAAGATCCCCTCGATCGAATCCCACTCTTTGGCGGGGTCAAGCGACTCGAGATCCAGCCTGGAGCCGGTTTCTTTTTCAATCCACAGCGCCAGACGAAACAGTCCGAGAGAATCCAGCAAGCCTGACCGTATCAGGGACGTGTCGTCTCCCAACTCGACGACGGAATCCTTGGTCCCCTCTTCAAGCAGGCGAACCAGCCGGTCCCTGATGGACATATCGCCGGACATCAGCGGGACAGCTTGCGCGTGTCGACGGGTTCGAGGAGCGCGCATTTTTGCGCCACGTGGGAACGATTTACCTTGCCGCGGGAAGTGCGGGGGATTTCATCGAGCAGGTACCAGCGCTGGGGCATCTGGTGTGTCCCCAAGTGTTGCCGCAGCCACTGGATGAGGTCCCGTAAATTATCCATGCGGGGTTCTTTCAGGACGACGGCGATACCCACGTTTTCCCCGAACAGCGGATCTTCGAACCCGAAGGTGCAGACATCCGGGGATTGCCTGAACCTTTCTGCGACCGCATCGATATCGCCCGGATGGACTTTCATGCCCCCTTTGTTGATCTCCTCGCGCTCGCGACCTTTGAGATAAAACCATCCGCGATCATCTAAAATACCGATGTCACCCGTAAAAAACCAGCCCTGGGAAACCACGTTCCGAGTCAGGTCGTCCCTCCCAAGGTATCCCTTCATCAGCGCCGGGGTATTGATCCATACATGACCTGCCTCCCCCCGGGAACACTCAGGGGTCAAACACGGCGGTGTATCGGTATCCGATTTATTCAGGATTTTGATGACAGCACCCCACGCCTCGCCGATCAACCCGTCTTCCGGCGTGAAGTCGGGTATCGTGGTGCCCGCCACCCAGCTGCCTGTTTCCGTGATGCCGTATGAATTGAAGATCTCTCCGGTCCCCGTCCATTCCTGAATCTCACGCCAGAGGAACGCGGAGAGGGGCGCAGAACCGCAAAACACCCGTTGCAAGGTGCGCGACCGGGGAGGTTTGGCTGTCTTTAGCGCGAGACGCCATACCGTGGGGACCGACGACATGAAGGTGATTTCGTGTTTATCCAGCAAGGCCCCCAACTGGAGGATCACCTCGGTCTTGAAGGGGGGCAGGATGAAGAGATCCTGGCCGGATAGCCAGGGGAACAGACAGTTGCAGATCAATCCATGACCGAAATGCGTCGGAAGAAGGCAGAGCGTGCGGCGGAACTTCCGGAGGCCGAGGGCTTGCCGGAGAGTCACCCATCTCGCCCGAAGCGATCTATGGGTGTGAACAACCCCTTTCGGGTCCCCCGTCGTCCCGGAAGTGAACAGGATCAATGCGGGGTGATCAAGTACAAGCGAGTGACCGGAGAAAGATACCGAGGGGGCTGCAAGACCCCCGTCGGCAACTTCCGAGGTATCCAGCACCTTGATTCCCATGTTCGAAAGGGCCCTCGCGGTACCCTCTTCCGGAGTCCCGAGCCAGAGGGAAAAGCGCGGCTTGGCTGCCCGCGCCAGCGTTGCGATCTCAAATGTCGTTAACCGGGAATCGATCGGGACCGCGCAACCGCCGAGGCTCCAGATCGCCAGAAGGTCAACGAAAAATTCGAGCGTATTCCCGTAATGCATGAAGACAATATCGGAATCCGACATGCCCTGCTTTTGGAGATACGCGGTCCGTGCGCAGAATCGACGCAGTATGGACGCCCGATCCCATCTCCGTCCGGTCAAGGGCTCGATCAGATCACCGACCTGCAGATCGAGAAACATGTTGCCTCCCCCGCAACTTTGATCGATATTGAATACCAAGATGGAATATTCGATTGCCTCTCTTTGTCAAGCCCGAAAGCTTTTCACCAATGAAACCGGAGGATTCGTCAATGACCATGGCATCGCGGCGCGGAAACGGGCAGATATCGATATCGGAGGACATCATTCCGGTCATCGGGGTGTACGACGTCTTTTCCGCATCTCTCGCGGCGAAACATTTTAAAGGCATTTTCGTCAGCGGATACGGATTTGCAGCCAGTCATTACGGCCTGCCCGACATCGGTTTCATTTCCTGGACGGACATCGTCGATTTCGTCCACAGGATACGAACCGTCCTGCCCGACCATTATCTTCTCGTGGATATCGATGACGGCTATGCCGACGTGGAAGTGGCCTGCCATGTGGTTTCCCTTCTGGAGTCCGTGGGAGCTTCGGGGGTGGTACTGGAAGATCAGAAGAGACCCAGGCGATGCGGGCACATGGATGGGAAGCAGGTACTCGACTTGGAGGAGTACCTGGTGAAATTGAGAAGAGTGCTGGCTGCTCGTCGAACCTTGGACGTGGTGGCCCGTACGGATGCGTCCGGGACCGATGAAGTCAAGAAACGTGCGAAGGCCTTCGCCGAATCAGGTGCGGACGCCATCTTGGTGGACGGGATCAAGGACCTTTCCCTGATCCGGGAGATGAAAAGCAATATCGATAAACCTCTCGTGTTTAATCAGATTGCGGGGGGAAAATCCCTGTCCTATAGTTTCAACGAATTGAAAGACGCCGGCGTATCGATGGTCATCTACAGTACGCCTTGTCTCTTTGCTGCCCAATCCGCTATCGATATCGCGGTAAAATCCATAAAGGAAAACGACGGGCATCTGCCGCAAACCATTGGAAAGCCTGTTGACTTAAAGACTTGCAACGCCATTCTTGAGGATAATCTTCTGAGACGGGATCGACGGGCAGAGGCACCCTGCGGCAATACGAGTCGCTTGGCAACGTGAGGCCGGACGATGCGCACTACGGAAGAAGAGAATCCTTTCCGGCGCGTCGGGAGAAATTAATGGCGGGTTCGAACCCCGCCGGGACCGCCACGGAGAACCGCCTGCCGTTCCTTCAGGGCGGGGTGGCCAGATCGGCGTCGACCGCATGCACCGTGAAGGTTCCGATCTTTCCCGGGGGATCGAAAAACACCACCATGAACGGGAGGGACTTGCCCGGAAGGATATCGCGGCGCTCCCCCCCCTCCCTGTATTCCATCTTCAAATCCGCTTCGATCGGGTTCCGGCTCATGCGGCGCAACGCCGGCCCGGATATCAGGTTCCCGGCGTGGGAGAAATTTTCCATCAGGACCTGGTTATCCTCGCCGAGGAGGATCGCCCGCATCTGTATACCGCGACTGGTCCCCTTCCCGACGTTCACCACCGTCCCGCTGACCACGAACAGATTGCCGGCAACCGCCTGCTCGTGGAACGTGGACTTCATCTCGCGAACGTCGTAGGCCGGTCTCGCGACGGGGCTCGCCGATGGCGCCGATCCCCATGAAGGGAACCACCTGCCAGGCAGTTCCTGCCCGGACATCGTGGCCCCGTAGTAGAGCACGCCCCCGCCCAGCAGGAGGATCGGCAACACGCCGACGCGGATGTTTTTCCAAAGAGACGGCTTGCGGCGGGTGGAAGCCCTCGGGCTTCCGGGATCTTTCCCGGGCGAAAAGATAACCAGGTTTTCCAGACGGGTAATCGTCGGGATGGGTGGAACGGGCGGGGCGGGAACGGCATTCGGGATATTGTACGTTGGCGGAGGGGGGACCGGCGTCTCGCAGGGAATCAGTTCTTCGATCTCCGGCTGAACCGCAGGGGGGATGTCGGCCGCCACGGGGGTAGCGGCATTTTCCGGTGGGACGGGTGGAACCGGGATGACCGGGGGCGCGTGCGGGTTCCGCACCATGATGGATCCGCCGCACTTGCGGCAACGGAAACGGGCCGCTTTCGATTTCTCCAACAGTGCCTCGTTCAGGCGAAAGCGGGCCTGGCACGATTCGCACTCGACGACCATGGCCATGAACGAAGCGGCCTCCTGTCGAAAAATCCTGACCATTATCGGCGTACGCCCCGAGAAAGACAAGGACCCCGATCCGGCGGATGCCTTCGATTTCAGACAAGCAGACCGAGGGAATTTCCGCCGACATGATGCGATGACATCCTGAGCAAGCGAGTCAAATCAGGCGATCATGTGTAATTAATTGCCCATTATAGGGAAGAAAAAACCACAACCGCTCACTACCTACTTAATATCTTATTAATAACGAGAGGTTATGGCCCTGACAATTGGGTATGCATATTGCTGATAAAACATGCGGATTAATGCGGGACGATGCGGTTGAAACATGATTTTTTTCAATAGGTTCATCGTCCTTCCCCGGCAGGTGGACGGTAGTCCATCTGGATCCGTACCGGGATCGAATTCTTCTTGCCTGGAAATCTTAGGAAGACAGGGGGGGAATATGAGGTTCCCGAGATATCCGATGTTGGGCTTGTGTCTGCTGGTTGCAGCCTGCGGGTCCACGGCGAAAAACATCCCTCAGTCGAAACCTGCCCCCCCCGGGGCATCCTCCGCCGCCCTTCCCGGAGAGGAGTACAGGATCCAGCCGGGGGACTTGTTGGATGTCAAGTTCTTCTACAGCCCCGAACTGAACGAGCAGGTTCCCGTCCGGCCTGACGGGCGCATCTCCCTGCAATTGGCACACGAGGTCCTGGCGGGAGGGCGGACACCGGCGGAATTGACGGCGATATTGAAGGATACGTATTCGAGGGAACTCAGAAAGCCGGAGGTCACCGTCATCGTGCGCTCTTTCGGGAGCCAGAGAGTTTACGTGGACGGCGAGGTCGCCAAACCGGGCATGATACCCCTGACGGGGCCCACCACGGTCCGCCAGGCGATCTCCCAGGCGGGCGGTTTCTTATATACGGGCAACGCAACCGATGTCCTGTTGATCCGCCGCGGTCCCGGGGACCAGCCGCTCGCCATGATGGTGAACATGCAAAAGATCCTTGATGGAACCGATCTTGGCCAGGATATTTACCTGAAGCCGTTCGACATCGTCTACATCCCGAAAACCGCCATCGCAAACGCGAACCTCTGGATCGAACAGTACCTGACCCGGATGGTCCCCAGGATCGGATTTACCGCCGCCTATCCCGTGGGAAGCGGCATCATGGGGGTAGACACGTCGAGCACGATCATCACCCCGGTGAAATAATGCTTTCCAGAGGCCTTTGACCCGGAGTCGAACATGAACATCAGCGCGACAACCCTATATCTGAACGAAAGAACTCCCACCGGCGGGTTGCGGGAATTCCTGACGGTCCTGTTCAAACACAAGTCCAGGATCGCGGCGGTGCTCTTGCTCTTCGTGCTGATCGGCCTCGTCCTTTCCTTTCTGCTCCCGCCCGTCTACGAGGCCCGATCGACCGTTCTGATCAAAGTCGGGAGGGAGTACATCAGCAATGCCGAGGTCGGCAGTGCACGAGCCCTGCTCTCCCTCGAGCAGCAGGAGGTCCTGAACTCCGAGATCCAGATCATGAGCAATCGGGAGCTGATCGAGAAGGTGGTGACGCTCCTCAAAGTGGAGACCCTGTACCCGAATCTGGCGAAAAAAACCACGTCGAAGATCAGCCCCCGGGAAGCCGCCGTCCTCCAGGTGGAGAAGCACCTCAGCGTTTTGGGGGTTAAAAAATCCAACGTGATCGAAGTTTCCTTCCGGCATGGCGACCCGCAGGTAGCGGCGAAGGTCGTGAACCTCCTCGTCGAACTGTTCCGGGAAAAGCACCTCAAGGTCTTCAGCGACCCCCAGTCGACCTTCCTGGAAAAACAGCTGCAAATCTACCGGACCAAGCTCGGGCTGTCCGAAGAAAGCATGCAATCCTTCAAGCAGGGGAACCAGGTTTATTCCCTCGACGAGCAGCGGTCCCTGCTCCTCAAGCAGAGGACGGAGTTGGACAGCATCCTGAAAAATACGGACCACCGGATCGACGAACTGCGGGAGAAACTCCGCTCCCTGCGCAACCAGAGGATCACCAGCAGCGTAAAAAACAAGAGCGTGTACACGAACACCGAGAAAGACAAGATCCTCGTGGACGCGAAAGCGAAACTGCTCTCCCTTCAACTGACGGAACAGGACCTGCTGAAACGGTACCGGGAGGACAGCCGCCGGGTGGAGGACGTCAGGAACGAGATCCAGACGGTGAAAAAATTCCTCAAGGAACAGGAGGAGTACATCAGCGGAACGATGGAAACGGGCGGCAGGATCTACCAGGAGGTGGAACTGGAGATCATCAAGACCGAGGCGGACCTGAGGTCGCAGGTGGCAAAGGCCGCGGGACTCCGCCAGCAATTGAGTCAACTGGACGGGCAGATCCGTACGCTCGATCTCAACGAGAGGAAGTTCCAGGAACTGAAGCGGGAAATGACATCGAACGAGAAATATTTCCGGAACTACGAGGACCGGTTCGAGGAAGCCCGGATCTCGGAAGACATGAACCGGAACAAACTGGCGAACATCAGCGTCATCCAACCCGCCGACGTCCCGGCAATCCCCGTCCGTCCAAAGAAAAAGCTCTATATGCTCCTCAGCCTCATCTTCGGCACATTCTCCGGTTTGGGTCTGGCCTTCATCTCCGAACATATTTCCCAGGTTTTGACGACACCGGACGGCGTGGAGAGGCGGCTGCGCCTGCCGGTCCTGACGGCGATCTCCATCAAGGAGGCATAGGCGGTCGTGTACCTCCAGCACTTCCACCTCACCCGGCAACCGTTCCACATCACGCCGGACCCGGAGTTCCTATACTCGAGCCCCAGCCACAGGGAGGCGCTGGCCTCCGTCATGTACGGGATCGAGCAGAGAAAAGGGTTCCTGGCGCTGGTCGGGGAGGTCGGGGTGGGGAAAACCACCGTCCTGCGGGCGTTCACCGAAAAGGCGGACAAAGAGAAACTGAAGATCATCTACCTGTTCAACGCCAACATGACCTTCAAGGCCCTCGTCAAGACGCTATGCGCGGAGCTGGACGTGCCTTCGGACACGGAGGACTATTTCGAGATCGTGCCGAAGCTCCACGAGGCGCTGATCGAGCAGTATCGGCTGGATCGCAACGTCGTGCTGATCATCGACGAAGCCCAGAACATGCCCATCGAGACCCTGGAAAATCTCAGGATGCTGTCGAACCTCGAGACGACCAAGGACAAGCTGATCCAGATCGTTCTCTGCGGCCAGGTCGAACTGGACTACATGCTCAGCCTCCAACAGCTGCGGCAACTGAAGCAGCGCATCGTCCTCCGTGCCGTCATCTCCCCTCTCACCCCCCTGGAAAGCGAGGAGTACATCCGGCACCGGTTGGCCCGGGCGGGATGCACACGGACGATTCCGTTCACGAAGACGGCGCTGAAAGAGATCGTCCGGCACGCCCGCGGGATCCCGCGAATCCTCAATATCCTTTGCGACAACGCCCTCCTCACCACCTTCGGGTACCGGAAGACGAAGGTGGACCGAAACATCGTCAAGGAAGTTATCATCGATCGGGGAGAAAAAAAGCGACCCGCGGCCCAGAGGTGGGCCGTCGCCGCACTGCTAGGCGCGCTCCTGGCGCTGCTGCTGGCCGCATCCGGGTATTGGATCGGATCGAAGGGCATGGCCGGGGCGATGCTGCCCGGGAAATACTTTCCGTTCTGAATCGGGGGGAGGCATGGGAAAAATCTACGAAGCGATGAAACAGGCGCAGCGGGAACGGATGGAAGAGGAGATCCCTTTCCCTGGACCAGCCCCGGGGAACCCGCGGAAAACACCCACGGATTCCGGAATGCACAAGGAGATGGCCCTCCTGTACCAGCAGATCGATTCACTGCTCCACGGCTCCCCGAAAAAGGTGATCCAGTTCATCGCGGCGAGGGAGGGGGAGGGTACGTCGACCATCGTTCGGGAATTCGCGCGGACGTCGGCGACGATTCTCGGGAAATCGGTGTTCCTGTTCAACGCGGAACTACCGGATGCCCTTCCCTCCCCTGCCGGGGCTGGAGGGGTGGGAGACGACGGCGGCGGCCAGGATCTCCGTACCCCGGAAGCATCGGAGACGGACGTGTCCCGCGTAGAGCCCTCGACCACGTCCGTCTGCCTGATCCCCCAGGATTTCACCAACATCCGGAAATATTTCTATTCCCCCCGGATCGACTCCTTCTGGGACAGCCTGCGGCAGCAGTTCGACCTGATCCTAATCGACTCTCCACCCTTCGAGACCTCCCCGGACGGGATCGCCATATCCCACAGAGTGGACGGAGTCGTCCTCGTCCTGGAGGCGGAAAAGACGCGCTGGCCCGTTGCGGAGCACTTGAAGAAGCAGATCCTGTTAAACGGCGGAAACATCCTGGGGGTCGTTTTCAACAAGCGCCGCTACTACATACCGGAATTCGTCTACAAGCAGATATGAGCGGATGATGGATCCTAGCCGGTACGTCCCCTCTGCCGAAACCATCCGCAGGATCCTGGAGCGGGAGCGAGCCCGCACCGACCGGACGGGCTTGCAGTTTTCCTTCGTCGAGGTTGCCCCGATCAGCGATGGTCCGGTGGAAACCGGCGACCTGGAACCGCTGGCGGACATTCTCTCCCGGAGGATACGCGCCACCGACGTGGTCGGCATGTTCGGCGATCGATCCCTCGGGGTCATCCTCCACGCGACCACGATGGAAGGAGCACGGGATTTCGTCAACAACGTCCGACCGCAGATCGCCAACGGCGGTCGGGAGCCGCTCTGCAAGGTCTTTACGTATCCGACGTCCTGGGGCCCCTTCGGGCAGACGACCGGAGATCCGCCCCCGGGGAGATCGGAGGCTGGAAGACGTCCCGTTCCTTCCGGGCCTGAAAATCCCCCCGGGAACGGAAACGGAGAAACGACGTTCCGGAGGATGGAGGATATTTTCGGTTCCCCCCTCCCTGCCTGGAAACGCGCCCTCGACGTGATAATCGCCACCGTGGGGCTGACGCTCCTTTCCCCCCTGTTCCTGCTCACTGCGACGACGATCAGGATCGTCTCCCCCGGCCCCGCGTTCTTCCGCCAGAAGAGGGTCGGCCACAGGGGGAATCTCTTCGACCTCTGGAAGTTCCGGACGATGCAACCGGGAAACGACGACACCATGCACCGCCGGCATCTGCAGGAGCTGATCCGCGGGAGTCAACCGTTGGAAAAACTCGATTCCTGGGAGGACGCACGCATCATCCCCTTCGGGAAGATTCTGCGCCGGTCATGCATCGACGAGTTGCCCCAGTTGCTGAACGTGCTGCGGGGAGACATGACCCTCGTCGGTCCGAGACCCTGCCTCCCGTATGAAGCCGAGGTATTCCTCCCATGGCATTTGCGACGGTTCGACATCGTCCCCGGCCTGACGGGCCTGTGGCAGGTCAGCGGGAAAAACCGGACCACCTTCAAGGAAATGATCCGTCTCGACATCGCGTACTCCCGGACGATCTCCCCCTGGATGGATATCAAGATCATGGCAAAGACCCTGCCGTGGATCTTCACGCAGGTCGCGGACCACTTCACGGAATCGAGGAAAGTCCGTCAGGATTCGACAAGGACCGGGGGGGATCCCGGGAATAGCCCCGCGAGGAGAACCGAATGAAACACATCAACGTCGCCGTGGCCGGGTGCGGTTACTGGGGCCCGAACCTCATCCGGAATCTCACTTCCCTGCCGGATTGCAGGGTGAAATGGGTGTGCGACATCGACCGGATCCGGATTGCCCACATGAAACAGATGTTCCCCGGCGTCGACACGACCCAGGACTTCGATGTCCTGGTCAACGACCCCGAGATCGACGCCATCCTCATCGCCACCCCGATTCACCTTCACCATGAGATGGGAAAGAAGAGCCTGCTGGCGGGGAAGCACACGATGATCGAAAAACCGATGGCCTCTTCCGCGAAGGAGTGCCTGGAGTTCCTCGAACTGTCGACCAGGAACCGACTCGTGCTCATGGTCGGCCACACCTTCATCTACTCCTCTCCCGTCCGGCGGATCAAGGAAATCATCGATTCCGGGGATATCGGGACGGTGCAGTACATCAGCTCCCGGCGCCTGAACCTCGGCCTGTTCCAGAAAGACATCAATGTGACGTGGGACCTGGCCCCCCACGACATCTCGATCATCCTCTACCTTCTCGGGAAAGGTCCCGTCGCCGTGAACTGCCAGGGAAAAGCCAACGTCAACAAGGGGATCGAAGACGTCACCAACATGTCCCTGGATTTCGCCGACGGGGGGTTCGCCACGATCCACAGCAGCTGGCTGGACCCCAACAAGGTGCGGGAGATGATCATCGTCGGTAGCAAACGGATGGTCGTGTACAACGACAACGAACCGCTGGAAAAAATAAAGATCTACGACAAGAGGGTGGAGATCCCGCCGCACTACGACACGTTCGCCGAATTCCATTATTCCTACCACTACGGCGATATGTACGCCCCTTATATCAAGCAGACCGAGCCCCTCAAGGTGGAATGCCAGCATTTTCTGGACTGCATCCGGGCCGGGGCCCGGCCGCTGACGAGCGGCGTGGAAGGTCTTCAGGTCGTCCAGATCCTTGAAGCATCGACACGATCCCTGAAGAGCGGTGGAGGGAGGGTGGAGATCGACCGCCTCACGGCCGAAATACTTTCTCCCGCATCGGGACCCGCTGCACCACTGAAGGGATGACGGATGGCCACCGAACTTTCGCAGTTCCTCCGAATCGCCCCCGACGTCAAGCTCGGGGAAGGCGTCAAGATCCACGCCTTCGTGAACATGTACGGTTGCGAGATCGGAGACCAGACCAAGATCGGTACGTTCGTGGAAATCCAGAAAGGCGCCAGTATCGGCAGGAACTGCAAGATCTCGAGCCACACCTTCATCTGCGAGGGGGTGACCATCGAGGATGATGTGTTCGTCGGGCACAACGTCACGTTCATCAACGATCCCTTTCCCCGTGCCACGAACGAGGGCGGGGCCCTCCAGACGGAGAAGGACTGGGTCTGCATTCGCACGCTGGTGAGGAAAGGGGCCTCGATCGGATCCGGCGCCACGCTGCTTTGCGGGATCACGGTCGGGGAAAGAGCGATCGTGGGGGCGGGCAGCGTGGTGACGAAAGACGTCCTCCCGGGGACGATCGTGGCCGGGAATCCCGCCAAAGTGCTTCGACATATCACCGCTGAGGATATGCGATGAACGTCCCTTTCCTGGACCTGAAGGCGCAGTACGAGTCGATTCGCGACGAGGTCGGGGACGCGATTCAGCAGGTTCTCGACAGGACCGCCTTCGCCGGCGGGCCGTTCGTCGCGCGGTTCGAGAAGGAGTTCGCGGCGTTTTGCGGGACGCCGTTCGCCGCCGGCGTCGGCAGCGGGACGGACGCGTTGTGGATGGCGCTCCTGGGGCTCGGTATCGGACCGGGAGACGAGGTCGTCACGGTTCCCAACACCTTCATCGCCACGGCCGAGGCGATCAGCTGGTGCGGGGCGAAGCCGGTGTTCGTGGACGTGGACCCCGTCACCTATACCATGGACCCATCGAAGCTCGAGGCGGCGGTCACGAAGAAGACCAGGGCCGTCATCCCGGTGCATCTGTTCGGGCAGACGGCCGACATGGACCCGATCA
>Ga0113563_10001561_pt1 | contig 13174 bp, 12 predicted proteins | sample Mud3Dept3metaG_FD_80117 | JGI IMG/M metagenome (GOLD analysis project Ga0113563, IMG submission 80117) | Freshwater wetland microbial communities from Ohio, USA, analyzing the effect of biotic and abiotic controls - Mud 3 Core 4 Depth 3... | ecosystem: Environmental > Aquatic > Freshwater >...
AGACCAAACCGTTCTGCGACGGGAGCCATCTCTTGGAGGCTTTTGACGGCACGGAGACGGCGAGCCGACAGCCCTATCTTGACGGAGCGGAAAAGACATGCGGGCCCGGGCTTGACTTGACCTGGTCGACCAAGCTGTGCGCCGTGGCCCGTTTCTGCCATCGGGGAGAGGAGGCCTGGGGCTACACCGAGCGGTCCGACGATCCCGAAGCTCGGAAAACGGCCATCGAAGAGGCCTGCGCCTGCCCCTCGGGAAGCCTCGTCGCTTGGGACAAAGAGACTGGCCAACCGATCGAGCCCGAATTCGAGCCGTCGATCAGCCTGGTCGAAAACCCTCAAGGCGGCACCAGCGGCCCCATCTGGGTCAAAGGCCGGATCCCGATTGAATCGGCCGACGGGCACGAATACGAACGGAGAAACCGCGTCACGCTCTGCCGCTGCGGCCAGTCCGAAAATAAGCCTTTCTGTGATGGGTCTCACGTCTCCATCAAGTCCCGTTAGGACATCTGATCCCGCGCGGTCGCTGCAGGGACTGGAGCCGTGCGACCCGTCCCGCCGTCCTCGCTAAAATCACAGAAACGGTGCCCTTTCCCGCTGGATAGCCCAGGGAGCGGTTCAGCCGAGATGAACTTCCTCCTTCAGGCGTCTTTTCTTTTGTGAGAAGAAGTTCCTGACGCTTGACATATATGCATAAAATATGCATATATATACATATGAGGACGACGATCAATATCAACGATGAGGTTTTGAAAAAGGCCTCCGAGCTGACCGGGATCAAGGAGAAAACTCAGTTGGTGAGGCTCGGCTTGGAATCGCTGATCGCTCTTGAAAGCGGCAAGAGGCTGGCCAGATTGGGCGGGACGGAAAAGGCGTTGAGGCCCATCCCGAGAAGAAGACCGACTCAGTAGGCGCCATGGTTCTTGTCGACACCTCCGTTTGGGTTTCTCATCTCCAGTCGGGCAATGACCGTCTCCGGGAACTCCTGGAGGAGGGGAAAGTCATATCGCACCCGTACATCATCGGAGAGCTGGCCTGCGGGAATTTCAAAAACCGGCGGGAGATCCTTTCGCTGTTACAGACTTTGCCCGCATCCCTGACGGCAGCCCAAGACGAAGTGCTTCTATTCATAGAAGATCAGCGCTTGATGGGCCTGGGGCTTGGCTACGTGGACGTCCATCTTCTGGCGTCGGCCCGACTGTCGGGCGTACCGTTTTGGACCTTTGACAAGAAATTGAAAGCGGCGGCTGTCCGGCTCCGGGTCGATTTTCAAAGCGATTGAGCCGCCGGCCGGCTGAAAAACGCTTCGCCGTATTTCTGCGTGGCCTCAAACCTGGAGAGGCGGGGGTGTAGTCCTTACTGCGTTTTGGCAGGGACGAGGCGGGATGTGGAAACCGGCGGGGGTTCTGGTCTATAATCAGCGAAATTCGTGACCGCCGGCGCTGGATCGATCCCGGCGACGCAGGATTGTGAGATATGTCATTCGCAGCCCCGCGCTGCGGGCAAGGCGAGAGAAGGAGGCCACGATAATGGCAGAATCCCCGAAGCGGATCGGGTTCAATCAAAAAGGAATATGTTGGAAAATGGCGCTCGCGGCGGCGCTCCTGATTCTCGGAGAAAGCCTGCCGGCCGGAGAGTCTGTGAATAGAGCCGCGCGTCCAGGACCTGCGGCCTTGAAACGGGACCAACGGGGCTCGCTGCCCGCCCTTCCATTCGATCACATCCTTCGATACGATGAATTGACCAGCCTGCTCCACGCTTGGGCCTCTGCCCGGCCCGACCTCCTCCAAATCGAGAGCCTCGGCCGCACCCCCGAAGGGCGAGAGCTCTGGTTCGCCACCGTGACCAATACGGCCACCGGTCCGGAGGCGGAGAAACCGGCCCTGATCGTCGACGGCAACATGCATGCCCTGGAGTGGACCGGGGGAGTGGCGGCGATGAACTTTCTCTGGAGGCTTGTCCGGGATCACGGCTCGGACGACCGCATCACGCGATTGCTCGACACCCGCTGCGTCTATGTTTTGCCGCGCCTGAGCCCGGACGGCGTCGAGGCGACGCTCCGAGAGGGGAGGGTCATCCGCTCCGTGGCCCGGGAGGAGGCCGGTTGTGCGCCCCCGCCCGGGCTCCGCATGCGCGACCTCGACGGTGACGGCCGCATCGTCTTCATGCGCTTTCGCGATCCGAGCGGGCCGTGGAAGCTCCATCCGCAGGAGCCGCGGCTGCTCGTTGCGTGCAGAGCGGACGAGGCCGGCGGCGACACCTGGCGCGTCGTGCCCGAGGGGCTGATTGAAGGATATGACGGCGATTCAATCACCGTTTTGCCGGCACTCGAGGGCTTGGATTTTGGAATGGCCTTTCCCGATGACAGGGGTCCGAGTGCAGCCGGCGCGCGACAGGCGCCGGACCCCGCCCTGGTTCCCGAGGTGGCCGCCTATGTAAAAGCAATCCGGAGCCGGCCCAACATCGTCGCCTATGTCACCTGCCATTCGTTCGGCGGCGGGCTTCTGATGCCTCCCGTCAATCCCGACGACCCCCTCCCGCAAACGGACCGCCTGACCTACGCCGCTTTCGCGGCCAAGGCGGCCGAGCTGACAGGCTACCATCCGACGTCCTACCTCGACCTGCGGGCCGGCCAGATGACGGACGTCCACATCCCGACTGAAATCGGCTGGCTCTACAGCGTCCACGGTATCTTCGCGTTCATCACCGAATTCTGGAACCCGCTGAAGGCGGCCGGCATATCGCTCGACGGCCCAATGTCGCTGTGGCTGGGGGGATATCACCCCGTTGAAGATGAGCTCAAGCTTCTTCGCTGGAACGACTCGGAGATCGGCGGGGCCGGGTTCGTAGCCTGGCATCCCTTCCGGCACCCGCAGCTTGGGCCGGTCGAGATCGGCGGCTGGGACAAAGTCCATTACTGGTATAACGCCCCGTTCGACCGCCTCGAAAAAGAGGTCACGCTGCACGCTGACTGGCTGATCTTTCTGGCGCTCGCGTCGCCCCGGCTCGAGATCCGCTCTTTGAGAGCGCAGCCGGTGGGCGAGGGGGTCTGGAGAGTCCGGCTCGTCATCGAAAACACGGGATGGCTTCCCACGAACGGGTCCCAACGCGCTCTCGACATCCGAGGCGTCGAAGGGGTAGTCGCCGAGCTGTCGCTGCCTCCGGCAGCGCGCTTCATTGAAGGTGACCTCCGCCGGTCCGTCGGCCAGCTGTCCGGGCGCAGCGAACAGCGCTCGACCGCTACCTGGTGGGGATACAATCCGGGCACGCCGGACCGCGCGGTCGTCGATTGGAAGATCGCCGCGCCGGCCGGGACCACAGTCTCCGCCACGGCCAGCCACGCCCGGGCCGGGACGGCGCGGGCGACGCTTCGCCTCCAGCGACCGCCCGGATGAAATCAAGGGGCGAACTGATAAAAGACTTTATTTGCGTTCTTGCTTTTTTCCGGCGGGGACCAGGCGCTTGAGTTCAACAGCATGGCCAGAGAATAATGCCCCAGGGATATAAGTCAACAATATTCGCCGGCTACGCCTTCTTCGGGTTCCAAGTCCCCTTGGCGACCGCCGGGACGAAATGGGCCAGCCCAGAAGGCGGGAAGGCGAGCGTCTTTTCCTTCTCGGCGCTCATGTAGGCGGCCATGAGGAGCTCGGCGACACCGACGCCGTCCTCGAAATTCTCGCTCGGGCGGACCCCTTTGAGGAACGACTGGACCATGTGCCGGTTTTCAGCCGTATAGCCATATTCATTTTCCTCGTCGCTCACGACAGGCATCAGCCCGACCTCGGCGTTCTGCTTCTCGACCAGGTCCTCGCCCGCTTTGCCCTTAACCCTGCGGCTGAAGAAGACCTTCAGCCCGGCGTCGAGGCTGTTGATCTGCAGGGAGTATTCGGGGCCGAGGAGTTCCATGCTCAGCCTCAGCCCGGCGCCGACGTAACACCAGGAGGTCGTCGTCTCGACGACCACGACCTGCCCCTTGTCGTCCTTGTATTCGATGAGCGAGCGGGCAAAGTCTTCGGCGGGCCGCTTTAGGTAATCCGTCTTCCCGCCGCTCGAATCCCAGAGGGCTTTCGCATATCCCGCGATCTGCCATTTGAGACACGACGCGTGGGCCGTGATCTTCGTCGGAGTCAGGACGCTGCGGCCGGCCCCGGGCGGAGTGAGCATGAAGCGGGCGACCTCGACCGAATGGCACATCATGTCGTTGAGAACGCCGCCTCCCTGGAGGCTCCCTTCCCAGAACCAGGGCATGTGCGGGCCGCTGTGCTCTTCGGCCGCCCGGGCGAGGTAGGGCCGTCCCGTGAGCGCGGCCCCGCGCGCCCAGACGATAGCCCGGCCCCTAACGACCGAAGGCGCGAAGACCTGGTTCTCGAGGTAGCCGTCGAGCAGATTCGTCCGCCGGGCCAGCTCGAGCATCCGCCGCGCCTCCTTGACGTTCCGGCCGAGCGGTTTCTCGCAACAGACGCCGGTCAGATCTCCTTTTCCTTTCTCGAGCGCGTGGACAATCTCCTCCATGACCTCGATCCGGGTGAAGTTCGGAGCGGAGATCCAGAGCGCATCGATTTTCGGGTCCGCCGCCATATCGGTGATCGACCGGAAGGCCTTGGCCTCTCCGACGTTCAATTTGCGGGCGATGCCGACAGCTTCCTCGGCCCGCTTTTTATCGGGGTCGAAGACTCCCAGGATATCGGCATCCCGGACGCCGATCCAGGCGCGGATATGGAACCGGGCGTTGAACCCGCCGCCTATAATGCCAATACCTAACCTCTGTTTTTTCATTCGAGACCTCCTGGCGTGGGCTCATTCTATGGAAATCATCATCCGGTGTAAAGGAGATAAAGACACGGGGAAGCGGCATTCTCCCCCACCCTCACCCCCACCCTCTCCCATCGAGGGAGAGGGGGAGGGACATCCCATTCAGCCTCTCCCGCGCCCTGGCTGTGAGGCGCTCTTCGATCATCAGCTTCGTATTCCCCTTTTTGGGCGAATATGCTACATTCTTGCTGCCCAAGAAAGGAGTTTCCCATGGCTAAGCACAAAATCGCTGTCCTGCCCGGCGACGGAGTTGGAAGAGATGTCGTCGAAGCCGCTATGATGGTCCTCAACAAGCTGGCCGTCGATGCGGAATACATCTATGGAGAGATCGGCTGGGAATTCTGGCGCAAAGAAGGAAACGCCCTCCCGGACCGCACCATCAAGATGCTCAAGGAAACGGATTGCTGCCTGTTCGGAGCCATCACCTCGAAACCCAAGGGAGATGCCGCGTCCGAGCTCGATCCCTCTCTGCGAGGAAAGGGGCTCTCCTATTTCAGCCCGATCGTCCGGCTCCGCCAGGAATTCGACCTCTATACGAACCTCCGGCCCTGCAAAGCCTACCCGGGGAACCCGCTCAACTACAGGGAGAATATCGACCTCGTGATCTTCCGGGAGAACACGGAGGGCATGTACGCCGGGGTGGAGTTCCATCCGCTGCCCCAGGCCGTCCGGGATGCCCTGCTCATCCATCCCAAGATGAAGGCCTTCAAGGACACCCCGCTCAATGAGATCGCGCTGTCCACCCGGATCATGACCAAAAAAGGCTGCAGCCGGATCGTCCGGGCGGCCTTCGAGTACGCCCGCAAAAACAAGCGGCGCTCCGTGACCATCGTCGAGAAGCCGAATGTGCTCCGGGAGACGGGCGGCCTGATGCTCGGCGTCGCCCGGGAGATCGCCAGTGAATACCCCGAGGTTCCTCTCAAGGAAGCTAACATCGATGCCATGTGCATGTGGCTGGTCAAGAACCCGCATGACTATGACGTCCTTGTCGCCGAGAACCTCTTCGGCGACATCATCTCCGACCTGGCCGCCCAGCTCGTCGGCGGGTTGGGATTCGCCTCGGCCGGGAATATTAGCGACACCTATGCCGTCTTCGAGCCGACCCACGGGTCGGCCCCGAAGTATGCCGGGATGTACAAGGTCAACCCCCTGGCCACATTCCTGGCCGCCAAGATGATGCTCGAGTGGCTGGGCGAGGCGGAAAAAGCGAAGCGTCTCGAAGAGGCCATCGCCGCCGTCATCAAGGAAGGAAAGGTCCGCACTTACGACATGGGCGGGAACTCTACCTCCCTGGATGTCGCCCGCGCCGTCGCGGAAAAACTCTGACCGGAGCTCGCGATGGGCAAGACAGTCATCGAAAAAATCATCCAGGCCCACACGGCCGACGAGGTCGCGCCGGGGAAAATCGTCTGGATGGACCTCGACATCCGCTCGGCCCGGGATTTCGGGGGCCCCAACGTGGTCAAGAATTACGAACGTGAGTACGCCGGCCTGCCGCTGGCCGAGAAGGCCAGGACATTCTTCACCTTCGACCTCTGCGCGCCCGCCTGCACGCTCAAGTACGCCGATAATCAGCAGGTCTGCCGCGATTTCGCCCGGAAGAACGGGGTGGAGGTCTTCGATGTGGACAGCGGCGTCGGCACCCACGTCCTGATGGAGGAAGGCCTGGCCCGGGCGAACGGCACGGTCGTCGGAACCGACAGTCACATGAACATCCTGGGCGCGCTCGGTACGTTCGGCCAGGGGATGGGCGACGTCGACATAACCTTCGCCTTCCGGACCGGCCGGACCTGGTTTGAGGTTCCGGAAAGCGTGAAGGTTATCCTCAAGGGGACGTTCCGGAAGCCGACTTCGGCCAAGGACCTGACGCTTTATCTTCTCAAGGCCCTGGGCACGAAGAAAATCGCCCTGCGCTCGGCCGAGTTCACCGGTCCCGCCGTCGCCGGGCTTTCCCTGGCCGGCCGGCTGACTCTCTGCAGCATGGTGACCGAGATGGCCGGCATCATCGGGTTCATCCCGGAGTGCGGCGCGGAAGCCCGGGGAGAAATCGGGCGTTATGCCAAAGCCGCGTTCTCCCCGCTGGCTCCGGATCCCGACGCCGGCTACGCCGAGACGATCGAGGTCGATGTCCAGGATCTTCCGCCTCAGGTGGCTGCTCCGCCCTCGCCGACCAACGTCCGGCCCGCCGCGGAGCTCCGGGGGACGAAGATCGACTCCGGGTTTATCGGCTCCTGCACCAACGGACGGTTCGAGGACTTCGCTGAAGCGGCGCGCCTTCTCAAGGGCCGGAAGGTCAAGAAAGGAATCATGCTCAAGATCGTGCCGGCGACGCGCCGGGTCTATGAGGAGCTTCTGGCCAAAGGAATCCTCCAGCAGCTGTTCGCGGCCGGCGCGATCGTCGTCAACCCCGGCTGCGGCGGCTGCGCCGAGGGGCACGTCGGGCTGACGGGGAAGGGCGAAGTCCAGATCAGCACGGGGAACCGCAATTTCGCCGGCAAGCAGGGAAAGGGACAGACCTATCTGGCGAGTCCCGCCGTCGTCGCCGCATCCTGCGTTATGGGCCATATCGCCGGCCCGGAGGACCTAACATGAACACGACATCGCACCGCGGCCGCATCTGGGTTCTCACCGACAAATCCGGGAAGCTCATCGAGGATATCGACACCGACCAGATTTTCCATAACGCCCATCTCCACATCACCGAGATCGCGGAAATGGGTCCATATGCCCTCGGCAACCTGGAGGGCTGGAAGGACTTTCCCAAAAAGGCGAAGCCCGGCGATATCATCGCCGCCGGGAGGAATTTCGGGGCCGGGTCCTCGCGCCAGCAGGCCGTGGACTGTTTCATCGCCCTCAAAGTGGGCGTCCTGCTCGCCCCTTCGTTTTCCTCCATCTACTTCCGGAACGCCGTCAACTCCGGCTTCCCCATCCTGCGGTGCGGGGAGCTCGACGCCCTCGTCACGGGCAAGACGCTCGAAAGCGGGGACGAAGTCGAGGTCGATTTTCTGAGCGGCCGGGGGCTCAACCTGACCAAAAGCAGCGCCTTCACGGTCGAGCCGATGAGCGCCGTCCAGCGGGACATCTTCCGCGAGGGAAACCTCTTTGCCTTCGGCCGGTCGTTCAGCCGCTGAGGCGGAGATGCGCATCCTCTCGCTCGACACGACGACCGGCTGCGGTTCTGTCGCCCTCCTCGATAACGCCAGGCTCCTGGCGGAAATCAACGCCGAATCGGGCCTCACCCACTCGGCGCGGCTTCTCCGGACGGTAGATTTTCTGCTGAAGAAAAACGGGCTGGAAATCAAGGACTTGGACGGTTTCGCCGTCGCCGCCGGTCCCGGGTCTTTCACCGGCATCCGGATCGGGTTGAGCACGATCAAGGCTTTCGCCTTCGCCTCGAGAAAGCCGGCGGCGCCGGTTTCGACGCTGACCGCCCTGGCCCTGAAACTCCGGGAGACCCAGGGCCGCCTGTTCTGCCCCTTCCTCGATGCCAAGAAAGGGGAGGTCTATGCGGCCCTTTATGAGCCGCGGGACAGGGAGCTCAAAGCGGTCATCGGCGAGGGGGCTTACGGGCCGGACGCGTTCCTCTCCGCGCTCCCGGCGCACCGGGTGATCCATTTCATCGGAGACGCAGTCGACGTCTACCGGGAAAGAATCCAGGCCTATCTCAAGGATAATGCCCGCTTCTCGTCGCGGTCGCTTTTCATCGGACATGAAGTCGGTCTTCTGGGACAGGAAATCCTGAAGAAGGGAAGAGGGGTGTCCGGAGAAGCCCTCGAGCCCCTCTACTACAGGAAATCCCAGGCGGAGGACAAAAAATAGAACGCGAGAAGCTCCCCGAGAGATTGTATGACCTGAGGCGCATGGAGGAAAGGGACCTTGCCGCCGTCCTGGAGATTGAGCGCCAATCCTTTCCCAACCCCTGGCACGAGAGCACCTTTCGCGGGGAGATCCAGCACCGGCCGATCTCCTTTCCCCTGGTCGTGGTCCATAAAACGCTCGGGCGGGTGATCGGGTATGTCATTTTTTGGGTTATCGGCGAGGATGTCCAGATCAACAACATCGCGCTGCATCCCGATTTCCGGGGGATGGGGATCGGCGAGCGAGTCCTCAGGTATGTCATCGAAGAGGTAAAACTGCGGGCAGCGCGACTCATTACCCTGGAAGTCCGGCCGTCGAACACGGCGGCCCTGTCGCTCTACAAAAAGCTCGGGTTCAAGATGATGGGCATCCGGAAGGGCTACTATACCCTGCCCCCCGAGGACGCCATCGTCCTCGGCTTTCACTTGGGGGTCGCTCCCTGAAGTTGCACCCCATCACCGCTTGATGAAACGGAGGTTCCGGACGCGGGAGCCGGACGACTCGAACGGGCGCGCTCAATCCCGATGCGCCAACAAGTTGCGGATGGTGGTCAGCAATTCTTCAGGCTCCGAGTCTTTAACGCCGGCCATTCTCAGAGAGATGCCGTTTTCTTCAAGTTCACAGCGCAGGGCTTCCATGAAAAGGCCTCGTCCTGCGACTTCCTGGTTATTTCGGGATGTGCTTTCGACACCGCAGCTGGGAGAGCGGTTGATGCCCACAATACCCTTTATGTCAAAACCGTATTTTCGGTATTCGGAGATCTGAAAGACAAGCGGCCCGACCAAAGCCTTGAGCTTCGCCCGCGCGGCTTCTTGGCTCATGGCGGCTCGAATTCTTGTGTTTTCTATAAGAACCGGGCTCTTCCCGCCGTCGGGGTTTCCGCGGTCCAAGCCCAGGCAGTTCAATTCCGGACAGGGCATTTGCACGATCCCGATATTAGATTCAAGCAGCAAGGCCATAACATGCTTGACCGAGCCCGGGTAGGCCGCCGTTCCGTCGGATATGGAATTCTGATTCAACAGGCAGTGAGCGACGAACAGAATATTTTTGCTCCTGGCATCCGTAAACATCGTCCTATCCTTTTAGGAACAAAAGTTGCCTTTTCAGCTTTCCCCTCGACCATCGGGAGAAGTGTAGAACACGGTTCGAAGAGATGTCAATGGAAGCCGCAAGTCCGAAACCATCCCCTCCAGGATATATGAGAACGTGATGTGTCCGGACGATCTCATGTAACAGGTGGGACTCGTATCTCCGATGACGCAAAGCGGCGGTTTCGATTCTTTTTGACGTGCTCATGGAGAATATAATAGATAGAGTCATTGACTATGCCCATTATTGTCTATGGCCTTTTTCGGTATTCTGTGTTTTGGATTTTGCCGGGAGGTGCCCCGTGATCGAACTGCCCGAGGCTTTGACCCTGTCGGCTCAGCTTAACAAGACTATCCGCGGCAAAAGGGTGGCGGAAGTAACGGCCGGCCACTCTCCGCACAAATTGACTTGGTATTATGGAGATCGGGCGCGGTATTCCGCCCTTCTTGTCGGCAAGATCATCGATAAAGCGATGGCTTTCGGTGCCCTGGTCCAGATCAAGGCCGGCGATTCCGCGATTTTATTTGGCGACGGCGTCAACCTGAGGTTCCATGATAGAAATGAATCCCGGGCCGAAAAACACCAACTCCTGGTTGAATTTGAGGATTTTTCCGCCCTCAGCGCCTCTGTTCAGATGTATGGCGGGTTGGGTTGCTTTCGGGAGGGGGAGTTAGATAATCGTTATTATAAGGCAGCCAAGGAAAAACCTTCTCCGCTGAGTGACGAATTTGACGGAGAATACTTTTCCCGCCTGATCTCCGCTCCGGAGGTCCAAAAGCTTAGCGCCAAAGCTTTTTTGGCCACGGAACAGCGCATCCCCGGAATCGGCAATGGAGTTTTGCAGGACATTCTCTTCCAAGCCCGGGGGCATGCCAAGAAAAAAATCGATGCCTTCTCCGATAGGGAGAAAAAAGCCTTGTTCAAGGCCATCAAAGGCGTTCTGGGGGAGATCGTCCGCTGCGGCGGCCGCGATACCGAAATCGATTTGTTCGGCTGCCCCGGAGGTTATATAACGAAATTGAGCAAAAAAACCGCCGGCAAGCCCTGTCCGAATTGCGGATCCCTCATCGTCAAGGAGAACTACCTCGGCGGCAGCATTTATTTTTGCCCCAAATGCCAAAAACCCTAGGAAGAGCTTCCGCGCGGCTGAGCCTCGGGATAATCCGGTCCGGTGAGATTATTTCTCTCGGCTAGCCCCCGGGGGACGTTCCCTGAAGCGCCACCCCGTCACTGCTTGACGAAACGGAGGTTCCGGACGCGGGAGCCGGAGAGGATAAATCCGGTGATTTTTTTGCCCGCGTCCCGCTCAAACCGGATCTTTCCAAACCACCAGTTGTCTCCGGAGAACTGGTCGACGTCGGAAGGCTCGAGGTGGCTGTCCGGGTTTCGGGGGTGGCCGGCGACGAGCTGCCCATCCTTGATGGATAGTGAATAGATGGTCTGAAGTTCGGGGCTTCTGTAGTCTCCGCTGAACTCGGCCAGAGCCTCCGCCGTGAGGATGGGAGGGGCGAGCTTTTTGGCGGGAATCTTCTGCTCTCCCGACTGGAAAAGAAAGCCCGTCACCTTGCCTTCTTTGTCGCGCTCAAAGGTCAAAGCGCCCTCGAATTCCTTGATCAGGAATCTCGTTTCGGACTCGGGGATGAGCCCGACTTTCTCGTTGCCTGGAGTTTCACCCCAGAGTTTATCGCCTTCCCGCGTTATCACCAGGAGAAACCCTATCTCAAGCTCGTACTTTCCGATGTAGGTATCCAGGATGGTAGGGCTCACTTTGACGGGTTTGAGGTCCGAGACTCCGGGTTTTGGTTTTTCGGGGACCATCTTATCGGCCAGGTAGGCTTCGGCGACCTTTAGGGCCAGTTCACCGGTTGCCATCGAGCCCAAGTTGCTTAAAACGGCCACCCCAAAATCCTGCTCGGGGAACCAGACCACATGGCTCCGGTAGCCGGCGTCTCCGCCGCTGTGCCCGACTGTTCTCAGGCCTCGGTATTCGCCGACGGCCAGACCGAACGCATACTCAAGCTTCTTCCCGTTATTCAGGATTCCCGGCTCCTGCATTTGGCGGATAACGTCCGGGCCGCCTACGCGCGCATCCTCGAAGTTCTGGATCCATCGGCAGAGGTCCTCGACCGTCGTGAAGAGGCTTGTCGCGCCGACGTTGGCGTAGCTCAGGACGCTCTTGGCGAAGCCCCCGGCCTTCCTGGGACTGTAAGAATAGGCCATGTTCTTGACGATCATCTCGTGGTCGTCATGAAAATGGGTGTTCGACATGCCCAGCGGCTTGAAGATATTTTCGGCCGTCCAATCGGGAAAGGACTGGCCGCTCACCCGGGCGACGATCTCGGCGAGAAGAGTGTAGCCCGTGTTGCAGTAGAGATGCTCCTCTCCCGGAGCGAAGTTCAACTCTTTCTGGTTCCGGACCATCTTCAGGATGTGCTCCTTGGTGATGACGTCGTCCAGCCGCCAGCCCGCAATGGATAAGGCCTCCCACTGGTCGCGAAGTCCGCTGGTGTGAAAAATGAGGTGTTTGAGGGTGATTGTTTTTCCGAAGTCGGGGACCTCCGGCAGGTACTTGCGGATATCGTCGTCCAGGGAAAGCTTCCCCCGGCTGGCCAGGAGGGCGGCGGCGAAGGCCGTGAACTGCTTGGAGACCGAAGCCACATGGAAGATGGTGGACGGCATGATCGGGATGTTGTATTCGAGCTGGGCGCATCCGTAGCCCCGTTTGTAGATTATCTGGCCGGCCTTCAGGACAGTTAGGGAGGCGCCGGGCGTGTCCCACTTGTCCCATTCGGCGAAGATCTTGTCCACCTTCGACTCCAGCGATTCCGCGGGGGCCGGTGACGTTTCGGCCGGTTTGACCTGGGCCAGGCTGGGAAGAGCGAGAAACAAACAGAAGAGAAATCCAAATGCCTTCTTCATCGATGCCTCCTCTTGAAACCGCTTATATCTGTCTGTTTATCCGGCATGCCGGGTCGCCCGCTTGGGAGTGACCCAGCCATACATGCGGGGAGGTACCTAGTGTCCCGTCTCGCAAATTCCTTGCATAAGTCTTCCGCATAGACGGGACACTTCCAGGGGGGAGTCAAGCTCCCCCCTCGGGCCGCTAGCGGAGACACTTCCCTTTTTATGGCCGCCCTTGATTGGTCAAGGGCGGTAGGTGGGATTAATACAATGAGAATAGAGTCCGGAAAAGTGTCTCCGCAATTTAAAAAGCTTCGCTGACCCCCTGAGGGGAACGACGTCGTCCCCCTCAAACTCCCCCACGGTGCCGCGTCTTCCGATGACAATGATAAACCCACGTTATTTTTGAGACGCGTCACATGGGGAACGTCCCCGCTATAGAAGCCAATTGATCATCAGGATGCTCGTGGCGGCCACGACCAGCGCCCCCAGGAAGCCGATGATGAGCGGCTTGAACC
>Ga0113563_10001562_pt1 | contig 13172 bp, 26 predicted proteins | sample Mud3Dept3metaG_FD_80117 | JGI IMG/M metagenome (GOLD analysis project Ga0113563, IMG submission 80117) | Freshwater wetland microbial communities from Ohio, USA, analyzing the effect of biotic and abiotic controls - Mud 3 Core 4 Depth 3... | ecosystem: Environmental > Aquatic > Freshwater >...
CTCACGGAGAGAGTGCTGGTGGCCTCGACGATCAGCTCCTGCCCACGACCGAACGAGTCGCTCCGTGTCGTGATGCAAACGGCGGGGGCGGTGTACTTGAGGTCGGGCAGTGAGACCCTGACCTCCGCCGTGAACTGCTGCTTGATCTTCATCAGATAACCTCCTCCAGGGCGTCGAGCAGGCTGAAGATGGCGACGAGGATCACCAGGCCCACGGGGACCCCGACGGCCGCACCTATCACCTCTCCGTAGAAGTGAACCAGGAGCACCGATGGTGCCGCGACGAGCGCCATGCAGATGACCAGCAGCAGGATGACCCACATCGCGATCAGGAAGTTGCTCGTTGCGTGCCTGAGGACCCTCATGACTGCTCCTGCTCCCAGAGCACGTATGCGATGACGGCGTAGACGGCGATGTCCATGAAGGAGTCCTCCACGCCCTCGTTCTTCAGGGTGCCGTTGCGGGAGTAGTTCTGCAGCCGCTTGACCTTGTCGTTGAGGCGGATCATCGCGCCCTTCCACCCGTCCACGCCCCACTCCTCCGAGGAGCGGACGTTGGCGAAGGGGTCGTCGCCCTTCCCGTAGTCGGCCTGCTTGCGGTCGTGGAGAGCACCCAGCTCACCTAGGATCTCGTGGAAGCGGGCGCTGTTCGGGTGCCGGACGGGAACGACCGATGTCATGCTGATCGTCCCGGGGTCCTCGACCATGTAGGTCGCACCGGGGGCCGTCCGGAGAAGGCCGAGCTGGTTGTCCGGGTCGTAGATGGAGATGAAGTCTTCCTTCGCCTTCTGGCTCCAGACGTGGGCCTCGTCCTCCCACCAGCGATCCTTGTGGTCGACCACCTCGTACTCCTCGTCGTCGATGGTGAAGTCTGACTCTTCCATCAGCCCCTCCTCCGCTCGTAGTGTACCTCGAAGGACAGCAGCACCCTGCGTCCGTTCCAGGTGAGTGCCGCTCCGCGGACGCCCCTGAGCCAAGCGTGGCCCCAGGAGGCGATCCGCACGGGTCCTACCTGCTTCTTCACGACTTCCACTCCACCGGAGGCTTGAGGAGGCCCTCTTCGAGCATCGCCTTCCGCATCAGCTTGTGCTGCTTCACGTCGGTGACACACCTCTCGATGACCTTCGCCCAAGACACGTCGCCCCCGGCGATCAGGTCGTCCCACTCGTACGCTTCGTCCCACTCCTGCCAGTCCATGTTCCGCTTGCGGGCACGGACTCCCATCAGGCGGGCCATGTTGTCCTGACCCTTCTTCAGGCCCTTGGCCTTGGGCACGCGCATCGTGTCCTGCACCATGAGCGTTGGCAGAGCTGAGAACCCCGTCCGGATCAGGTCGGCGTTCAGCACCGGGAGATCGAACCGGATCAGGTTGTGCCCGGTGACCATGTCGGCCATCCTCAGGTCCTTCAGGAACTCGATGAACATCGACGCGGCCGTGTCACGCCGGGTTGCGTAACGCACCTCCCGGGAACCGATCCACGACCAGGCGATCACGGTGATCCGCTGGGGCACCCAGTTCGGGTCTGCGAAGCCCGCAGAGATCGTCTCGACATCGAAGTCGAGGATGTGCTTAGGCGTCGTTGAGATCTTCACTCAGACCACCCGCCTCGATCTCGACGAAGTTCGCAGCCTCCAGCTCGCGGATCTCCTTCAGCTTCGGCACGATCACGTCGAAGTCGTAGTCGATGCGCTCGAAGGCGTGCTTGAGGGCCAGCTCTGCCCGAAGGTGGGCAGCGACCTTACGCTCTGCTCTGGTTCTGCCTTGCACGGAACTCCCTTCCCATTCTGTTGAGTTGAGCGGCCTGCTCGGGACGCGGTGCCGTACCCAGGTAGCCGCTTGCTCCGAAGACCCTCTTCGAGTTTATGAGGGCGCGGTGCTTCTCGTCGTACCGTCTCTTGCGCTCACGGCCTTTCTCCGTGGCGTCGTAACGGGCGTACTTGTTCACTTGACCTCCAGCCTTGTCCCGCCGCCCGGGAGGTCGACGATCTCGACGTAGATCCCATCCGGTGACTTGAGCCTGCGGGACTTCCGGATCCTGACCGAGAACATCCCGGCCCCGGCAGCCCCCTTCAGCTCGATGGACACGTCCACTGCAGCCTCGATGTCGCCGCTGCCGCGGGGGCCATGTCCGCCCTTATCCGAGTGATGGATCAGGACGACGGCCATGTCGTTCTTACGGGCGAGGGGCTTCAGAACCTGGTTCAGGATCTCCCCCATCTCGGCCACGCTGTTCTCTTCCTTCGCGTGGACACGGGCCAGCGAGTCGATGACGATCAGCTTCGGCTGGTAGAGCATGACCTCCTGCACCAGCAGCTCGGGGTGCGTATCCAGCCTGAGGCCCTCGGCGCTGATGTAGCGGATGTTGTCGAAGTTCTGCAGGCCCAGCTTCTGCACCATGCGGGACGTGATGACATCCTGCGGGTTCTCCTCGTCGAAGTACAGCACCCTCCCGGGCATGACCGGCTTGCCGAGGAACGTGCCCCAGCCGTTGGCCATGGCCGTCGCGAGGCCCATCGTGACCCAGGACTTCCCGATCCCGGGAGGACCGGAGTACAGTGCGAGGTCTCCGACGGCGACGTAGTCTTCGAGCAGCCACTCCACCGGCTTCGGCCTCTTCGTGAAGTCGAGCGGGTGGAAGAGGGACGGCTCGACGAAGTCATCCACGTCGTACCCGTAGGCGAAGTGGTCGAACGAGTCCTTCCCCGACCGTGCCTCGACCAGGCGGATGGCCTTGGCCCCGGCGTCCTTGAGGGACACCATGACCTGGGCTGCGTGCTTCCGACCGGCGTCGTCCCTGTCCTGCACAACCACCATCGACCGCCCCTCGAAGAACCGGGAGTAGTCGTCGCTCCACTTCCCTGCGCCGCCCACGTTCGTGGTGGCGGGGTAGCCGCGCTCCCAGAGCGCGTCCGCGTCCTTCTCTCCCTCGACGATGAAGATGAAGCGGTCTGGATCCTCGATCTGCAGGATCTCGGGGAGCCGGTAGGGCACCCTCCGCATGTTGTCACCCAGGCCCCACTCAGTGGAGCCGTCGGCCAGGTACTTGCGCTGGGCGAACTCCTTCCCGGGCTTCCGCACCACGTCGTAGAGGGGGTTCCCCTCCTCGTCGCGGTATGTGTACACACTCTCGCCTGAGTCGGGCATGATGTCCTTCACGGTGTGCCCCATGCTCTGCATCACCTCACCCACGTCGCAGCCTGCATGACAGAAGACTCCGAGTCCACCGTCTTCGTGCTCCGATACCTGCAAGCTGGCGGTGCTGTCGTCGTGTGCAGGGCATCGGGCCATGAAGTACTCGCCTTGCTTTCTGACACCTTCCAACTCTTCGAGTAGCTCTTCGAGCTTCATGCTCCTCCATTCTACTGTCCGCGGCGGACGGTTCAGTCGACGATCTGCAGGATGGCGTTGTTGGTGGCGATGTCCTTGAAGATCAGCCTGCCCCGCTTGTTCTTGTGGGACATGACGGCCCGTGCTCCGGTCAGCGAGGAGAGCCTCAGCAGCTCCTCCCGTTCCTTCTTCGGGAGCCTGCCGTCCATCTTGCACTGGACGAGCCACACCTGACCGTCGTAGACGCAGTCCATGGTGAGGGGCCAGAGGGCGATCAGGTCTGCCGCACCCTTCGAGGACGCGGCCCGCATGATGTACGCGGCCCCCATCTCGGTCATGCGCTTCCGGGTGCGGTACTCGAACTCCCGGCCCCGCTGGTAGTTAGTCCTCGCCATCTTCGCCCCTGACCACCCAGTCCGGCTTCTGCGCCTTGGCCAGCTCCAGCATCCTGAGCTGCAGCTCCCTGGAGTCCTCCAGGAGGCACGGGTACATGAACCAGAGGGTGGCCATGCCCAGACCGATCAACAGCGCATCGCGCTCGGTCATGGCCACGAAGAGCGTGTCGTCGAAGTCCTGTTCCTTGTCGTGGATGGCCTGGTGAGCGGCCTCCATCATCAGCATGGTTCGGTTGAGAGGATCCATCAGCGCCCTGCCAGCCAGTCTGCGAGCACCGCGCTGACCACGAAGTAGGCGGGCACGTCGTCCTGCCACCCCATCGGCTCGGCCAGTTCCTTCCGGCACTCCTCGATCAGGGTCTGGAGCACCTCTGCCCCGTTCTCCCTCTCGTCGACAGGCACCTTGATCGTGACGGTGACCTTCGTGCGGGGCTTGTCCGGGTCGGCCTTCTTGCGTTGCTTCTTCAGAGGCAGCACGTCGGGGACCGTGACGGTCACCTCTTTCGGATCCTGCCAGGAGTCGACCCACCAGCCCAGCTCGCGGGACTCCTCCGGGTGCTTCTCGATCCAGTCGTGCAGCTCCGGGCCGACGTACATGACGTTGGCCGGTGTGTTGTCGCTGCGGTCCTTCTGCCGGTGGTGACGGTGGAAGCCCTCGCGAGGCTCCACCTCCGGGATGGGCCTGAGGTCGTCAGTGAGACTCATACTGTCCCGACTCCTTCTTGACCTTCCAGTAGAAGAGGTCCTCGATCAGGTGCGAGAGCTGCAGACCCACTGCAACCCCCCAGACGGCACCCGCGAACGCGGAGCCGGTGACGATGCCGAACGTCATCATGAGAGTGAACGCAATCAGCATGAAGACCTCCGACCAGGGGAACCGGTTCACGACCGGCTGTGGGCCTTGCCGATCAGCCCGTAGAGGGTGTTCTGGGCCTGCTCCAGGACGTTCAGCTCCCGGCCGATCCAGAGTCCGGCCTTCTCCATCAGGTACGAGAGGGAGGGGTCGAAGACCCCGTCGTCCTGCTCCAGGTCGATGCCGTGATCGGTGGCCAGCTCGTAGAAGACCATGATGGCCTCCCCGACGGCTTTCTGTGCATCGGTGAAGATCTCTCTGATCTCTTGGTACTCCTCGGCTGTCACTTGACTTGCACCTCCATCCAGACTGGTTTCACGTCGTTGGCTGATCCGTACTTGTCGATGCAGGTAGGGGCCATGTTGATCTCGGGGGCCGTCTGCTTGGCAGCGGCCTCGACGGACACTCCGCGGCCTCTGGCCGCGAGGTACAGGTGCCCCAGGACTGCGGGGTCTCTCATGTCACGCGCCACGGCGGTACCTCCTGAACCTCACGTCGATCCCGGGCTGGCCGAACAGGACGTGGATCGCGAACCTGCCGCCCCACCAGATGTGCCAGGAGCGCCCATGGCTCGCTGGGTAGGTGTAGAGGAAGATCTTCCTGAAGAGACTCCGCTCACGCACTCGCACGCTGTATCGCCTCCCTGATCGACGGCCCGAACAGCATGGGCCACTTGTCCAGCTCCTCGGCAAGGGCCAGGATCTCGTCCCAGTGTTCCTTGACGATCTTCTTCGCCCTGCGTGATGCCGAGGGGCGGAAGAACCGGTGTACGTGGATCCTGGCGGCGTTCAGGTCGCCCCTGCAGTGAGCCTTCCAGTCCGCCCCGATCTCGATCTCCGCCCACTTCGAGGCGTAGACGACAGCAGCGAACTCCGACTGCCCCATGAAGAACGAGTCCCAGCGAACGTAGGCATCGACGTGGGCCAGGCCCAGCGACGGTGCCCACTCCTCGTAGGAGGAGGGGGCTGGGGCCATGTCGACGTACTCTACGCAGCCCGGGGACAAGACCTCCGCCGTGACCGCGTGAGCCGCCTCGTGGATCGCGATGCGGGACGGTGTCATTCGTCCTCCAACAGTCGCTGCATCTTGGACTGGAAGACGAGCAGCAGGTTCTGTGCGGCCTGCTCGTCCGTGCGCTCACCGTCTCCATTCGTGTCGTACACGAGGTCGGAGAAGACGGTCACACCATTGAACCGAAGGCTGGCCCTTCTGCAAGCGAAGGATCCGCTCATGGCTTCGCCGGTCTCGATCTCGATGGTGACGGGGAAGATCACTTGAGCGCCTTCATCGTGTCGTAGAGAGCGCGGACGGTGAGCCAGTCCTCGGAGGTTGCCTTCCCCTTCACCAGCTCGTACCGTCCATCGTCGAAGACGTGGATGACGCCGGTCTGGGGGTAGAACGAGTTGTAGCACTCCTCCACGGCCAGGTTGTACCCGCCGAGCTGGAGGTGGTGAGACTCGTACACGCCCTTCGAGGTCTTCAGGTCGAGCATCCAGTTCCCGCCCTCCAGGGCCGAGACGACGCTCTTCCGCTTCGGGTACGACTTGGTGACGACCTGGGCACCGTCGGGGATCTCCCCTCCCAGGTCGAATCGTCCGGCGTAGCGGTACTTCACGGAGGCCACCATGACCTCCCACACCAGCGGGGTGACACCGGAGTCGATGATGAACTGCTTCAGGCCCTCGACGTACCCGCGCTCGGCGGGGTCGAAGACATCCGGGTTCGGCATGATCCCGTCCTTGGCCCAGATCTCCAGGGCGTCATGGACGGCAGTGCCTCTGTCGCCCGCCTTGTCGCGGACGTGGTTGACGGTGATCTTGTGCTGTGTGAGGAGGGCGACGGCAGCGTCCACGTCCGCCTCGGACATGAACCGAAGGAACTCGTCCTCGGACACCTCGCCAGTCCTGATCTTGGCGAAGAGGGTCATGATGCCCTCGACACCGACCTTCATCCCCCACCAGGGGAGGCCAGGCTTGTTCAGGTTGTCGAGGATCTCGGATACCGAGGGCACGTCCAACCAGACCCCGTGGGCTTCGCCCGACACCGAGAAGGCAGCATCGCCCACCGGCATGTTGCGGACACGGTACAGACGCTTCTTCCCCGCCTGGTAGTAGATCTCGATCCCGCTCGGCGTCAGCGATGTGTGCTGACCCCACACCTCTTCCCCGTTCGAGGGACCCTCCGTCGCCGTCGGCTCGACGGGTGGAAAGGAGGGAACACCTGGAGCCGCGGAGGGTCCCTCCAACGGGGTGTTGGAGGACGACTTCTTGCGAAGTTCGTCGAGCTTCATGCTACGCCTCGACCTTCGCACCGTGGAGGAAGAACTCGACGTACTCCTCCGCGAGCTGGAACACTGCCTCGGTGTTGGACACCGGCTCCAGGTTCTCGGCGGTGAAGGCTTGGACTGCGATCTTGAGGGCCGACTGCCGCATGATGCGGGTCTGCCTCTCGTCCTGCGTCTCCGAGGTCTGCGTCGTGACCGCCACGGGGGTTGTGGTGGGCTGAAGCGGCGTTGCCGCACCGACGACCGAGCCTCCGAGCACTTCCTTGATCTCCAGGTTCGTGTACTGACCCTGGGTCTTGCGCTCGAACAGGATGTTGAGCGGCTGGTCGATGCCTGCTGCGACCTTTGCAGCGATCCCGGCGTTCCAGGACTCGAACCTCTCACCGTCGTCGGTGACGAAGGTGTTCTTGGTCTTGGTACCGTACTTCGTGTTCACCACGTCGGTGTAGTGCTGGGTGAACGTGACCTGTGCTGTCTCCATCTCTCTCCCTTCTTCGGTAGACCTTTGACTCGAATGATGTTAGGGGGGTGGCCGGACGGGAAACTTCTTGCGGCATGGGGTTGCTGGGTGTCCTCTGAGTAACCACAGTACCTAGGTACTCAGAGGGGCCGTAGGCCCCTGAGGGAAGACCATGGTACCTAGGACCTGAGTACCTAAGAACCTAAGACCTTAGTTACCGGTTGCGCCGGACGGCTCCTCCTCGTCGAGGTCTTCGAGGTACCACTCCCAGTCCTCGACCCAGGACTCAGGCTTGATCAGGTGCCCGTTCTTGTCGGTACGGAGGGGGTCAGGAACCCACTCTGGACGCTCCCCGTCATCGCACGGTGGGGGCATGTACCAGGTCTTGTCCTCGCTCACTTGTCCTCCTCAGGGTTGACCGCCTTCTGCATCTTCAGGGCGGCGTTGCGAAGGGTGACCGTCACTCTCCGCATCGGAACACCCATCTGCTGGGCGATGATCGGTGCCGGGAGCAGGGAGAAGTCAACTTCGCCCCTCCGCTTCTCCTGGGCGTACATGCCGCCCACGTCGGAGTTGTCGTTGTACGGGGCCAGCCCGTACCTCCGCATGACGACCTCTCGCTCGAAGGGGTTCAGAGCCATCAGGGCCTTGAACACGTACGGGAGGGAGTCCAGCATCCCCTCGTACCGCTCCTCCTTCTCAAGGAGGGCCGTGAGGCCCTCCTGGGCGTGAGGATCCCCTGCCACATCGTGCAGGTTCCCTCCGTCAGGATCGCTGTGCTCGAAGGTGGCGTCGAGGGACTCGATGTTGGTCGTCTGCAGGATCAGCGAGACGTACTCGGTGGTGACCTTGGCCACCTTGGTCTTGCTGTACTTCTCGCGGACCTCGTCTGCGATCTCTGCATCGGTCGGCCACCGCTCCAGCTCCTGGTACAGCTTGAACGAGGCGTTCAGGATCCGACGACGGATCTCGTCCGTCTCCCGGTTGAGGGAGATGCCGTGCCTCGATCTGGCCAGCTCCTCGTCCAGCTCGTTCAGGATCCAGTACTCGGCGTAGGTCATGAGCCTGACTCCCCTGGTCGGGTCGAACTTGCTCAGTGCGTGCAGGAACCCGACGTAGCCGGTCTGCTTCAGGGACTCCCAGCCCCCAACGATGTCGACGGCGGACCTGTACCTGGCCACGGTCTTGGTGATCATGCCCTCGTGGGCAGCGATCAGCTTCTCCCGGGCCTGCACGTCTCCCGCCTGTGCCTGGAGGACGAGTCTCTGCTCCTCCTCCCTGGTGATCCTCTTCATGCTGCTCATCTTACTCCTCTCTCCCGATGGATGGCCTGTACTGGTGAGAACGAACGCAACGCCTACTTTATTCCCGATCCGGTGAGCCGTCCGGCGCTCCCCCTAACATAATAGGTACGTCCCCCCGCACCCGGACGAGAAAGGTAAGTGCGGATCTTGTCGTGCTTGCCCCGGTGCGTTACTTTACCATGCCCAACCACAACAACTCACGCGAACGGGCGAGACGCCCCAGAGAAGAGACACGCGAGCCTAACTTCCCTGGCCGCAACTTCAGGCACGACCGGTGCCCGGACTGCGAGCTGGAGGAGCGGCTCAACATCGTTGGGCAACCGATCTTCCTGAAGGACATCGGGATCCAGAAGACCCTCGGGTGTGAGACGTGCGGAGGAACCGGCCACGTCAACAGGATCGCGACCCTCGATGGGGTAGGGATAGATCCCTACGAGATCCCCCGTCGGGGTTGAGCAGTATGATCTCGTCCATGAGACTTGCCCCGCCGAAAGAAGCGTGCTCGCTCGCCCTAGAGGGGAGCAGGCGGGGCTAGATGGCCAGCCTCTCTGAACTGCGCGAGGGCAAGTTCCTCGCCGCGCTGGAGGCTCACTTCCCAGGGTCTACCTGGGACGAAGACGTTAGCCCTTCGTCCGCTTCCACGTCGTCCGGGGATCGTGTTGACTCCGTTCAGGCCCAGCGCCCCCCGGACGCGCTCCCCAGTTCGCCTAGCGATGCGGGGGGCACGGAGGGCTACGCCGTCATCATCGGGTCGAAGTACGACCCGGTCGCAGTTCGCAAGTTCGCAGAGGGATTGCCCCACGGAACCAAGGTGGTCTGCGGCTCCCCCCGCGTCTCGAAGAAGGGCGTCCCCATGAACGGGGAGGCCGTGCTGATCGAGGCAGGGGACGCGGAAGAGATCCCCTGGGGGGAGGACTACCTCGGGGACAAGTACCGCAACCTGCAGCCCGGATTGCTGGTCGCAACGGCCGATGTCTACGACCTAACCGTTGTCCTGATAGGCACCGGGAAGAAGATCGACGATGCGAAGAAAGTCCTGCTAATCTTCGGTGACGAGGCTCCTCCGGTCATCGAGATCAGCTACGATCTGAGCACGGAAGCTACGATCTGAGCAGCAGCGGGCCGCGGGCCGTCGGCGCGGCCACGGCCGCGGTCGGCCCGGGACAAGGCCCCTCCCCGCGCCCCCCTCAGCCCTCGTCGCGCTGGGCGGGCGACTCGACCTTCCCGTACTCCCAGCCCTTGGGCCAGAGCGGCTTGAGCTGCTGGAGGAGGTGGAGCGCGAGCGTCATGGTGCCCGCGACCTCGTCCTCGTCCGGCGTCTCGTTCCAGCCCTGGATGGCCTGGAGCGTGTCGCACCCGGAGCAGGAGCCGTAGCTCACCCGGGTCGCCCAGTACCGGCTCGGCTGGTACCCGGTCGCCCCGATCACGAAGACCAAGGTGCCCTGGTAGTCGCCGTCGTCGATCTGGTGGATGCGATTCGGGTCGGGCTTCTCGTAGCCGTCGAGGTGCCGGACGAGCAACCCGACCAGCCCGCCGACGATGTCGGCGTAGCCCCTCGGGCGGCGGTACCGGAACTCGCGCTCCAGCTCGTCCTTGTGCTCGAACCAGACCTTCACGAACTCGTCGATCATGACTGCCTCCCTTCCGGCCGGACGGATGTCCGACCCCGACTCGCGGAGGAGCGGGCCGTAGCCCGCCCCCCCTGGTGTCCTTGCCCCGGTCGTCGTTGCCGGGAGGGAATGACTGCCTGGCCTCCTACCAGGCGCGTTGGATCACGTCGAGCGCGTACAGAACGAGTCCGACGAGGGCGAGCACGAACATGCCCCCCAGGACGGCCACGCTGAGGATCCCCAGCACGGCCACGTAGACGATGGCCCAGGCCCTCATCGCGGGGCCTGCAAGGTCACCGTCCCGTGCTCGTCGGAGACTGCGGAGACGATGGCGTCACCGTGCTCGAACACGGTGACCGTCCCACCGGCTCGGCCCGCCTTCTGCATGGCCACGGCGATGGCACAGCCCTCCGAGGGGTACCGCTTCGCGTCGGGCACGTCTGAGACGAGCCTGACCTCGTAGGGCCACTCGGTGGACTGCTTCCCGTATCGGGCGATCTTCATCATGCTGCGACTCCCTTCCTGTGAGCCTTCAGCCACGCAGCCAGGAACGGCTGCGCCAGGTCGGGGCGGGCATCGAAGTACTCGCCGTCGAAGGCGTCGAGGACGTACTGTCTGTCGAGGTACTCGGCATCCCAGTCCTCGGTGTTGAGGCCCGTGATGTCCCAGAGCTTCCCGGCCTGATCCCGGCAGCAGACATGACCGGGGATGTCGACAGCGTCGTCGTCCTCCGTCCACACCTCTTCCCAGGCCACGCCGACCAGCTCCAGGTTCGGGAGAACCTCGGACAGTGCGAGCGCGAACGAGTGGCAGTGGCCACGGGTGAAGACCTTCACGGCGTTTCCGTCGATCCGGCCCTCGTCGTTCAGCTCGACCAGCTCGGTGTCTCCGAGCCAGGCGTTGATCTCGACCTTCACTTCCTTACCTCCCTTCTCGGTTCTTCGGCGGCGGCGAGCCGCCCCTCACGAAGGGGAGGAGGCCGAAGCCCCCTCCCCCCGTGCTCCGTCTAGATCGCGACCTCCAGCGCCTCGGAGATCGTGTTCCGCAGGGACGCCTTCTCCCGGCTGTCGGTGAGAAGAGTCCTGCGGACGTAGGAGTCCACGCTCCGGTAGTTCCGGAGGTGGTCGAAGTACTCGCCACCCGCGACCCAGAGGCCGTAGGCGGTGAGCCGGTGATCCTCGGGCACCGTCGGCCCGAAGAAGAGCGAGTTGATCTTCGCCCTCTCGCGCTCGACGTTGTCCTTGACCCGGTCGGACGAGTCGACGTTCCGGCTGATCCGGCCGTCCCGGTCACCGATGATCGTGCTCACGAACCAGTCGCGCTGACCCGGGGTCACCGGCTGCGCGGCCAGCTCTTCCGCGACCTCGCGGTACACGTCGAGGGCCTCGCGGACGCCGTGGATCGCCTTCTTGGCGTCTTCGATGCGCTCGTGGACGTTCTTGGTGTGGCGGAACGTGAAGTCGGTTCCGAGCTTGCTTCCCTCGGCCTCCGACATCGCGATGGTGTTCGCGCACACCTGGCGGATCGTCCCGCTCCGCACCTTCAGCGAAGCGGAGCCGTCGTGCGCCCAGCTCAGGCAGCCGTACGGCAGGACGACAGAGTCGTCGCCCGTGATCGTGATCGGCTCGTCGAGCTTGAGCGTGATCGCGCACGTCCGACCGCCGTCGACCGTGATCCCGGCCTCGTACTGGAACCCCTGGTCGAAGAGGATCTCCGCCACGTCGTACGCGGTGGAGTTGAGGATCCTCTCGAAGGTGGTCGAGTGCGTGGCCAGCTCGAACAGGTTGTCCGACCGAACGTGCAGGACGGATCCTGAGACGCGCTTCATGAAGCCGCGCCCGTTCTCGTTCTGTGCCTGGCCAGCAGCGGCCAGGATCTCGTTGCTGAACTCGCCCAGCAGCGGGATCTCGATGACATCCCAGTCGTGCCCAGCCAGTCTCATGGCCAGCTCGCGACCCGGGTACTCGTCGAGGACTACGCCCAGCTTGTGCCAGGCAGGCTCCCGAACGAAGAAGCCTTGCTCGAACAGTGCAGGCATGTCTTGCCTCCCTTCTGGATTCGGCGCACGGCGAGTGCGCCCCTCACGCGGGGGCCAGAGGCCCCCGGTGTAGATCAGCCGAGCCTGAGTCCGGCGTCGAGCAGCTCGTCGATCAGCTCGACGGCGTAGGTGGCAGGGACGGGCAGCGTGTAGACGCCGAAGGTCGGCTCGACCTCGTCCTCGCCCACCCAGGCAGCCAGCCACTCAGCGGCCCGGACGGTGATGGGGCGGAAGGCCCACGTCTCACCGAACCGGTTCGCGATCACGTCGACCTGGCCGTTCGGATCGAACTCGGCCAGCGCCGACTCGACCTCACGCTCGCGCTCCCAGCCTGAGATTGTCATGGCGTCGAGCGGGCGGTCACCCTCGGGTGTCGGTGTCGGATGCACAGCGATCCTCCCTTCGGTTCGAGCGGCGGATGCCGCTCCCTCACGCGGGGGGCCGAAGCCCCCCGGTGTCAGTGCTACGAGCCGATCTCGTTCGCCAGGTTCTCGACCTGGCCCTGGATCTCGCGGACGGTGTAGCGGATGTCGTCGATGTCGAAGTCGGGGATGGTGCCGTCCGAGCGGAGCCGCTCGACGACCTCGTCCTCGCGGTAGTCGAGCACCCACTCCAGCGTGTCGGCTTCGAGGTCGAAGTCCTCGACGAAGGAGTAGAAGCCGTCGTTGCCGATCCGCTCGCGGATCTTCTCGTCGACCGTGTCGTCGTCGTCCTCGTCCGGGACGAGCGTGAGGAACCCGCTCAGGATCTTCGCGGCCTCGGTCCGGTTGCTCTCCTTGCCCTCACCGGCCAGGAGCCGGGTGAGCAGGCCGTACGGGTAGTTCGCCGCGATGCTGTCGAGCAGCTCGCCGCCGACAGCCACGTCGTTCGCGATGGCGTCGAGCACGGCGAACGAGTCGACC
>Ga0113563_10001563_pt1 | contig 13170 bp, 12 predicted proteins | sample Mud3Dept3metaG_FD_80117 | JGI IMG/M metagenome (GOLD analysis project Ga0113563, IMG submission 80117) | Freshwater wetland microbial communities from Ohio, USA, analyzing the effect of biotic and abiotic controls - Mud 3 Core 4 Depth 3... | ecosystem: Environmental > Aquatic > Freshwater >...
CTTGTTGGGTCGCATGGAAAACGCCTCCTTTTGGTGGTTGCATTACCCGCATAAATTTCGGTGTCTCACGCCGGCGTGGGTAGTATCGCAATCGCGAGGCGCAACGGCAAGGAAAAGCAGGGCAGGGATCTGTGGGTGAAGGCGCGGCCTACTGCCGGAGCCCCGGCACCCTCTGCGTCCCCCTCTGCCGGCGCCCTGCACTACTCGTCCCAGGCAAACCCGTGACGCGCGAGTGGTGGGGCGCCTACGGGCGCGGCGTCGGGTAGACGCGCTCCGGAGGGTATCGCTCCGACACCAGCTCGATCAGTTCGTAGACGGTGTAGAGGTCGTCCTCGGTGCTCAGATAGGCGAACTTGCCGTCCCCGCGGACGCCGTGCCCGCGACCGCTCTGGATCACCTCGTACCCTGCCCGCCGCGCCTCCTCCACCACACGGTCCAGGTCATCCACGACGATGCCCAGATGCTGAATGCCCCCTTCGCCGTGTTTCTCCAGGAACTCGGAGTAAATGCTCTCGCCGGACAGCGGCTGGATGAGCTCCAGACCGAAACCTCGTCCGAGGTTGGCCAGCGCGATCAGGAAGCGCCAGTTGCCCGGTTTGCCCCGGTAGGTGATGTCTTTGACCAGGGGCGCGCCGTACGTGTACACGCGCCAGGGTCCGACCCCCAGGCGCCAGTAAGCCGCCATGGCCTTGTCGAGATCCTTGACGACGAAGCCGACCTGGTTGACCGCTGTGATCTGAAACGGCAGCCTGGTTGTCATGCGCGCCATCCTCCCGGACCGCCGAATGTGTTCCGGCGGACCCGCGTTATTGGAGACCCGTTCGTTCGGCCGCGGAATGCGCACGCCGCCTGCGTGTCTTCGATGAGTCAGAAACCGACCGGCAACGGGCGCCGATCTGCGAGCGCCGTAGACGGGCTTACTTTCAGCGGCCCGCTAGCGCTGCCGCCAGAACGCCCAGCTTCCCATCGCGAGCACGCCGCTCGCAAGCACGAAGGCTGGGCGGTATCCAAAGGCCTGCACCAGCCAGCCAAACCCGCTGGCCCCGAGCGTCGCCCCCACGAGGTTCACCCCGTTGTAGAACGCGAAGGCTTGCCCACGCCGACCGGTCGGCGCCCGCTCGACCGCCAGGGCATTGGCGGCCGGCATCACGAAGCCCTGCGCCGTGCCGTTCAGGACACCGACCAGCACGAGCAGCCAGGTGGCGTGGAGGCTGCTGCAGAGGAGGATCCCCGCCGTCATGGCGCCGAGTGCCGGGACGATCACGCGCCGCGGGCCGATCCGATCGGCCAGGCGACCTCCAGCGAAGCGGACCACGATCGCCGCCCCGGTGTAGGCCAGGTAGAAAGGGCCGACTCGGGGGAGCTCCAACGCGCGAGCAAAGGGGGGTAGGAAGACGAACACGATGACGTTGGCGAGGCCGTACTGGAAGGCCGGGAGGAGGACCGGCAGAAACGGGACCCACCCCGCCCACCCGAGGCGGGGTCCGCGTGGCGCGGGCGCGACGGGTGGGGCCGGCACAAGGGCGGCCAGCGCGAACGCCGCCGCCGCGGCAGCCACGGTCGCGGCGAAGAAGGCCGGAAAGCCGGCCGCACCGAGGATAAACTCCCCCACGGCCGGCCCGATGGCCACCGCGATCAGGCCTCCGGTCCCGTAGATCCCGACGGCCTCCGCGCGCCGCACGGGCGGCACGAGATCGGCGATCAAGGTGATGCTGCTCGTCATGTACACGGCGAACCCGAGCCCTTGCAGGAACCGGAGGCCGTAGAGGGACCAGCCGAGGCGGTCGATCAGGCCGAAAGCGGCCGAGACGGCGATCAAGAGGACCGCGGCGGCCAAGAGGCAGCGCTTTCGCCACCCGCGATCCAGCAGCCGCCCCGTGAGCGCCTGCGCCAGGATTGCGGCTACGCTGAACATGGCCATGATGGTCCCGACCTCGCCGGGCTGGGCGCCCAGAGACTGGAGGTACAGGGGCAGCAAATTGTAGGAGTTGATGTTGGTGAAGAAGCAGAAGAAGGCCAGCGTGGTCAGCACAAAGGGCTTGGTGTACACGCGTGCGTCGGTCATGGGCAGTCGTCGTTTTGGGTTATGAGCGCGGTCCGGCGGCCAACGGTAGCACAGACCAACAGACACCAGCCAGAAGAAACACGCGGCTAGGACGCTTCCGCCGCCGCCATCTGCGGTCATCAGGCAGCATACCCGGAGTCCTCGGCGGGGGAATGGTACTCTCCGGCGCGTCGTTTCAGAACCGACGCACTGCGACAGGGCGCCGCAGAATCGGCCGCGCGCCCTCGCGCGGCTGCGCATTCAGGAACTCACCGGTACCAGGCCCCGAGTAACGGGATGTCGAAGCCATCTTTTCACAGCCTGCTCAAAAAGGTCCAGACACAGGGCGCCGCACCCATGTTCGATGGTTACCCGCCGCGGGGTACCCACCGCAGGTGGGTCCCGGTAGATGGGCCCTTTTTCAACGGCCTGTCGAGTGGGCTAGTCGTCCGCACAAATGTGACGAAAGCTGCGTCGCGGAATGATCGTCAGGGGTGAGACGGTATATAATGCTCCCGCGGCGCCGGACCCGGCGTGCACTGCGGGTGGCGTCCCCGGCCTGCCGCCAGCTGTTGCCTGTCGTCTGTGCCCGGTCGTCGCACGACCCGGAACACGTCGAGCCCGTCACAGTGATCCGACGGGGTCGGCGCCAGGAGGGGTTCACGGTCATGAAATCGGATCATCCAACCCAACGCCCTTGCCGCTGCGGAGGCGCCAATCCGAATTGCCCGCAATGCGGAGGGAAAGGCGTGATCGACACCGCGGGGTTTCGGGCGATCATGGCGGGCCCTGCGGGTATCCGGAGGCGCCCCTATGTCCCGCGCGACACGGGCGGAACCATCCAGGGCCCTCCGGTGCCGGTCCGATGCCCGCATTGCAGCTTCGAGGTCCTGAACCTGGCGGTGCATCTGGCGGAGAGCCATCCCGATCAGCCGCAGGGCGAGACGGCCGCAGAGCGCGAGGCTCGGGAGCAGGAAGAGGCGCGCCAGGCCGCCGTCGCGGCGGAGATTGCCCGGCGCGAGGCGGAAGCCGCCCAACGAAAGGCGGAGGCGCGGGCCCGTCGACAAGCAGTCGAGGGGCCCCAGGTCGGCGGACCGAGGCCCGAACTCCCGCGTGGGACTCCCCTCGTGCAGCCTCGGCAACCACAGGCCGTGCCGGAGCGTCCGGCGGGCGCCGCGGATCGCACCGATCCGCGCGCAGGGCGGGCAGGCGACACCCCGACGCCGTCCGAACCGCGGGGACAGAACCGGGCGGCGGCGCGGCCGGCCGAGGGGCCGATGGCCCTGGCGTTTCGTTTGGCGCGCGAAAGAAAGCAGCGCACAGGGTGAGCCGGGATTTCTCGCGCAAAGCCGCCAAGGGCTCCACGCGCATGATGATCGGCGGAGTGGGTGACAAAGCAAACAACGCAAAGGGGACGTTGCCAAGTATAGCACTTTATCGTCGCCCTCTCCTACCCCGCCCCGACCAGCTCGGCTCGATGCGCCCAACACCCTCCATCATGTGATGGTGCGGGGGCTCGAGCGCCGCGCCATCTAAAAAGAGGACGCTGACAGCGAAGACTTCGTTGCCCGGCTCGCCGCCGTGGCGGAAGGTGGGGTGCTCACCGTCTACGCCTGGGCCCTCCTTCCGAACCACGCCCACCTCCTCCTCCGGACGGGACGCCGGCCGCTCCCGCGCAGCATGCGGTCGCTCCTGCCGGATTACCATGAGCCTGCGCGAACGGAAGGTGGGATGGCTTTCCCCGTGACCGGGCCGGCGCCGGTGACGCGGGCGCGACAGGCGCGCTTGGAACGCACGGGCGAGCGCAGAGAGCGCCCCTGCTCTCGCCGACAATCCGCGTGTGTACGGAGAAGCGGAGCGAGGCTAGCAGCGCCGTAGGTCGAGGAGAGCCCGTCCGATGCCGGCCAGAGCGTAGCCCATCATGATCACGCCTGCGACAGGCATGGAGGCGTAGGCGATGCTCTTAGGAAAGCGTAGGAACGGCGTCGTCTCCGCGGAGAGGACCGCGACACGCCAACCTTCCAGCGTCAGGACGACGGCGAACAACAGCGCAACGACCAGGACGCCCAGACCGAGGACCCGGCCGGCCCCGGATCCCAGTCGGCTGGTCAGCACGTCCACGCGGTACAGCGAACCCTCTCCCCACAGCACCGCCGCACCGACGAACGTCATCCAGGCCATCAGGAGTTCGACGATTTCGTCGTACCCGGCCAGGGGGATGACCGGGAAGATCCGTACCACCACCCCGAGAGCCAGAAGCGCGAGCATCGCCACCAGGGCCAGGATCACCACGGCGCGACCTGCTCGCTGGACGACTCGATCGACGTTGGAAAGCATAGCGTGCCTCAACCGCCTGCGAAGCCGAAGGTCCGGGGCACCCACATCACTACGTCCGGAATGTAGGTGACGACGAGAAGCACGACCACGAGGGCCACCACGTAGGGCCACATTTCGGCGAACAACTCCCACATGTCCACGTTGCTGATCGCCGAGACCGCGTACAGGCACATCCCCACGGGCGGGGTCACTAGGCCGATCATCAGGTTCAGTACCACGATCACGCCGAAATGGGTGGGGTCCACGTGGATTTGCTGGACCAGCGGCACGAAGATCGGAAACGTGATGATCATGATGGCGATCCCCTCGATGAACATCCCCATGACCAGGAGGATGGCGTTCACCATGAGGAGAACGACCCAGGGCGTAGACGAGATGCCCAGGATGGCATTGATGATCGCGTTGGGAATCTGCTGCTGGATCAACACCCAGCCGAAGGGCGCCGCGGCGGCGATGATGAACATGACCTGCACCGTTTGCTTGGCGCTGTCCCAGAGCACGGTGGGCAGGTCGGCCAGGCGCAGCTCGCGGTAATAGACCAGGCCGAGGAACATCGCATAGATCGAGGCGGCCACGGCCGCTTCGGTGGGGGTGAACCAGCCGGTCAGGATGCCGCCAACAATGAACGGCGGCATGATCAGCGCCGGCAGCGCGCCGCCCAACACCCGGAGTGCCTCTCGGCCGGAGGGCCGGCCGGCCATCCGAGGCAGATTCCGGCGCTTCGCCTCCATCGCGATCACCGCCATAAGCGCAAAACCCATGAGCAAGCCAGGGACGATCCCGGCCAGGAACAGGTCACCTACCGAGACGTTCGTCAGGCTGCCGTAGATGACGAAGGGGATGCTGGGAGGGATAATCGGCCCGATGGTGGAGGAGACCGCCGTGATGGCGGCCGAAAAACGAGCCGTGTAGCCCGCCTTCGTCATGGCCTTGATCTCAACCACGCCGAGCCCGGCGGCGTCGGCCACCGCCGAGCCGGACATGCCTGCGAAGATCATGCTGGCGATGACGTTGACGTGACCCAGCCCGCCGTGGATTCGGCCCACGCAGAGCTGGGCCACGTCGAAGATCCGCTGGGTGACTCCGCCGGTGTTCATCAAATTCCCGGCGAGAATGAAGAACGGGACCGCCAGGAGCGGGAACGAGGCGGTGCCGAAGTAGGCACGCTGGCCGAACATGATGAGCAGGTCCGTCCCTCCCATCCAATACATGACCCCGATGGCCGTGAGCCCCAGGCTCAGGGCGATCGGGACCCCCAGCAGCATGAGGAGGACGAGGCTGCCGAAAAGCGTCACGATGAACATGGGCTATTTCCGGGCGGCGTCCACCAGCTTGGACCAGGAGGCCCACGTGTCCTCGCCCAACACCTTCTTGAGCTGCACGTAGGCCGGACCCATCAGGGGGCGAAATTTTGCCACGTCCGGGCGGGTCACCTGCACACCGGCCTTCTCCATGTCGGCGAGGTACGAAGCCTCCTTCTCCTGAACCTCCGCGCGCGCCTCATTCCCCGCCCGCCGCCCTTCCTCGATCACGATCGTCCGCTGCTCCGGCGTGAGCCGGTCCCACGCCTTCGGGCTGGCGGCAAAGACGATCGTGGCGTAGATGTGCCGCGTGAGCGCCACGTGCTTCTGGACCTGGAAGAACTTGGCCGCCCAGGTGTTGCCGATCGGGTTGTCCTGCCCGTCCACCGTCTTGGTGGCGAGCGCCATGTACACTTCCGGATAGGCGATGGTGGCCGTCACGGCCCCGAGGGCCTCGAACGCCGCCTTGATGGCCAGCTCCGGCGGTACGCGGATCTTCAGTCCCTTGACGTCCTCCGGAACGTTCACAGCCCGGACGCTGTTGCTCAGCGCCCGGAAGCCCCACTCGAAATAGGCGATCTGCTGAAAGCCGGCCTTCTTGAACTCCGCCTGCAGCCACTCCGCCCCTGTCGTGTCGAGGACGCGGTGCGCGTGGGCGTAGTCGTCGAACTGGTAGGGGATGTTGATGACGCCGAGCTTTGGCGCGATGGCCTCGATGTTCGCGGGGTTCAGCAGCATCATGTCGATCACGCCCAGACGCACCTGCTGCACGACCTCGGGCGGAGCGCCGAGCGCGTTGTTCGGAAAGATGGTGATCTTCACCTCGCCCTTGGTCCGGTCCGCGATCCGCTTCACCATCCGCTCGGCGGCCAGGTGCACCGGATGCGTCAGGTCGGCGGGATGCGGTAACCGCATCTCGATCGCGGCAGACGCCGGGCCGGGCGCGCTTGCGAGGAGCACCGCGACGAAGGCAGTGAGGAGGAAACCGGCCCACACCACCAGAGAACGCTTCATCATCCCCTCCTTGTCTTGCCCCGGCGGGGGGCAGGTTGCCGCGACGCACCGACGGCGCGGATCGTCTTTAGCCGGCTGCTGAAAAGCCGTATTTTCCTCGGCTGCTCAAAAAGGTCCAGATGCAAGGCGGCGCAGCCATCTTCGATGGGTACCCGGTGCGGTGCGACCCGTACCTACCGCGTGCGTCGCAGCGCCGCACCGTTCGGGACGATGGGTACCCGGGGCGGGCGCACCCACGGCAGGTGCGCGCCCATCCGTCCAGCGGATGGGTGCCCGGTAGGTTGGCCTTTTTCACCAGCCGGGTAAGCCCGCCGTCGTCACTCGCTGGCTACCGCGCCGCCGGCGAAAGCGATCGCCAGGAACTCGTCGTCGTTGAGCGGCCGATGGTGGGCGATCCCCGCGCGCTGGCACCCCACCAGAATCTGGCTCAGCTGCTCGGGTGAGGCGGCGAGGCCGTACTCCGTCAGCTTCTTGGCCACGGCGCCCACGTCGCTCCATTTGCCGACGACGACGCGGGGGGTGCGGCCGACGATCTCGGGCTCGAACGGGAACGCCACCGGCCGGGCGCCGCCCGCCTCCATGGCCGCACCCGTCTTCCACTGCTCCACACTGAAGGCCCCCGTCCCCGTGATCGGCTTGAAGTAGTCCACCGGAATCCCCGTGATCTCCGCAACCACGTGGCTCAGCCACGGCAGCATGTCGAGGCGGAGCCCGGTGTCCACGCCGTAGAGAATTTCGAGGGCCAGCGCGACTTCGTCGAGGGCCGCGTTCCCCGCACGGTAGCCGAGCCCATTCACAGCCACATTCAAGCCCGTGGCCCCGGCCTCGTATGCCGCCAGCACGTTGGCCGTCGACAGTCCGAAGTCGTTGTGACAGTGGACGTCCACAGGGAGACCAGTCCACTCGCGCACCTGGCGGACCAGGAAGGCGACGGCGCCCGGCCGGGCCACCCCGAAGCTGTCGACAACGGTGATTGCCGTCGCGCCGGCCTCTTTTCCGACCCGGACCGTCTCTTTGAGCTGGTCCAGCGGCGCGCGCGACGCCTCCACGATAAAGAGGTTCGCCTGGCAGCCGGCGCGCCGGGCCTCCGCGATCTGATTTGCCGCCTGCGTCATAAGCTCGGCCCGCGAGCGCTTCAGGTCGTGGCGCTGGTGTTCCTCCAGGATCCGGTACCAGACCATGACTTGCGTCACGCCGAGTTCCAGCACCCGCTCGACCCGGCCGGGGTGCCAGGTGACGTACAACTCCAGGGGGAGCTTGCGGCGCAGGATGGCGCGCACCGCTTCCAGCCAGCCCGGCACGGTCAGGAACAGCTCCATCCGCTTGATCCCGACCAGGGCCAGCGCCTCCGCGATCCGCACCTTGTCGTCGACCGTGAAGGCAACGTCCGCGCACTCCTCGCCGTCCCGAACGGTGATATCGTGCAGCGCCACCTCGTGCGCCGGCACTTGGATCGTGGGCTCGAAGTTGTGCGGGCTGCAGAACCAGTGCGGGGTGCGCCAAGGAGTTTTCGTGGCCTCGTGTCTCATCCTCTCACCTTCCTGCCGCAGACGGCGCAGTCGCGGGCGCTGTCGCTCGGCGGGCGCGGATCCCGGAGCGCCGGCGGTCGGGAAACTGCGCCATGCGTGCGGCGATAGCTCCATCCCGACGCTGGTAGGATCTGCACCGCCGTGGGGTCGAACGCGGAACGGCAAACGGGGAACGCAGGAATGCTCGTGCGGCCCGAAACGACGTGGTGCGGAACCCGCGCTCCCGCGCCGCGCGGAATCTCGCACGGAGGACATCCGACTGGCCAGGTGGCGGGCAGGTCCGATACGATTGGGTTGCCAAGCGCCGGCTCCGTGACTTCAGCTTGCGTTCAGCGTGGGTCCCTATTTACTTCAGAAACGTTTGCAGAGTCAAGGACCAAGACCGGCGGCGGTTTCACCTCCCGGAGGGCCGCCGCCCGGACCTCCAGGGCGGGGGGTTGGTGCGGAGCTTCGGCGGGTGGGGGGGTCCCCTGTGTCCGTCCCGAGCCGCGTGAGGCTGTAGGCCAACGCCGTCTTCACCGCTGCCGGTCGCGCATCATAGCCGATGAAGGCCACCGCCGGATCGCGCTGTGCCCCGAACTTCACCTGCAGGAAGACACGGTCGCGCTTGCCGCCCGCTAGCGCTTCGCGCAGCAGGAGCTCGTTGCGGCCCATGCCATAGAAGTCGCCCGTGTCGAGGAGGGTGACTCCGGCCTCCAGGGCTGTCTGGATAGTGGCGATGCTCTCCGCCTCCTCCGCGGGGCCGTAGAAATCCGACATCCCCATGCAGCCCAGGCCAAGGCTGGATAGCTCCGGCCCGTTCGCGCCCAATCGCCGTTTCGCCTGTATCGTTTTCATGCGTCCTGCTCCCCCACAGCCCGCGGGCGTCCCCACGCGGCCCCGCCCGCCCTGATCCGAGATCGGCTCTTCCCCGAGTCACGAAGACGCCAACGGGCATCCTGAGTTGGAAGGCAGCCGTCCCTGGTGCCCTGGCGGCGGTGTGGTCAATTCGTTTCTCGCATGGGGGTCTGTTCGCCCCGGCCTCAACCGGCGTAGTTCGCGACGGGCCGCTTCAGCTCGAACACGTCGTAGACATGCGTGTACATCTCTCCGGCGAGCCGGCCGACGGGTTTGAGGCGGTGCATGTCGATCCGCCCGGCCTTCCGGTCGTAGAGGTCGTCCCGGAGGTGAAAGTACACGATCTCGCCGAGCACGAGGCTGTGCGGCCCGCGCCCGACGCGCAGAATCTGCGCCACCCGGCACTCCATGCTTATCGGCGCCTCGCCGATCCGCGGCGCGCGGACCTTCACGCCGGGCGCGGCCGTCAGCGCCGCCACCCGGAACTCGTCGACGGCGGGCGGATAGTCCCCGGACGTGCGGTTCATCTGCTCCGCGAGCGCATCGTCCACCACGTTGACGACGAAGTCGCCGGTCGCCTCGAGGTTCCGGACCGTGTCCTTCAGGCCCGCGGTCCCCGTCTCGGCCGCCCCGCTCCGCGGCCCCGCGGAGAACGCGAGGGTCGGCGGCTCGCTGCACACACCCATGAAGAAGCTGAACGGCGCCAGGTTGTTCACCCCGTCGGCGCCCACCGTCGACACCCAGGCGATCGGCCGGGGGACGATGCAGCCGATGAGGAGCTTGTAGATGGCGGGCGACTGCATGGACTGCGGGTCGATCTCCACGGGGCTCTCCTTTCGCGCACGCCTCAGAGAGTTTTTGCCATGAGCTCGGCAATCAGCCGGCCGTAGGCGGCGGGGTCCGGCAGCGGGCTGCCCTCGGCCAAGAGCGCCTGGCCGAAGAGGAGCCGGGCGTAGTCCTTGAGCGCGGGCCCGTGCGGGTCCGCTTCGAACTGGCGCCGGAGCTTGCCGATGAGGTCGTGCTTCGGGTTCACTTCCAGGATCCGCTTCTTCCGTTCCACCGTGTGCCCCATCTTCCGCATCAGTTCCTCGAGGTGCGGGCTCAGGTCCCGCTCTTCACCCACCAGGCAGGCCGGGGACGCGACGAGCCGTGTGGACAGGCGAACCTCCTTGACCTCGTCCGCCAGGAGCTCTCGCAGGCCGGCCAGGACGGGCGCCAAATCACCCGGGGGTTCCTGGCGCGCCGCCTCCCCCGCCGCCGCCTCGCCCTTGGCACCCAAGGCCACCTCGCCCTTGCCCACCGACTGGAACCTGCGACCCTCGAACGCCAGGCCGGATGCGGCCCAGAACTCGTCCACGGGGTCCGTCAGGTAGAGGACCTCGATCCCCTTCTCCCGGAATGCCTCCAGATGGGGAGACTGGGCCACGGCCTCGGGCGTGAGGCCGGTCAGGTAATAGATGGCCTCCTGGCCGGGTTGCATCCGCACGACGTACTCGGCCAGCGTCGCGAGGCTCTCGCCGCTCTGGCTCGACGCACAGAGGACCAGCTGGAGCAGCGTCTCCGTCCGCTCCTTGTCCTCCCGGCCGCACAGGCCTTCCTTGAGGATGGCCCCGAACGCCTTCCAGAAGGTGGCGTACCGCGCGCGATCGTTCTGGAGCATGCCCTTGAGGACGTCCAGGACCTTGCGCACCACGAAACCGCGGATGGCCCGGATCTGCCGGTCCTGCTGGAGAAGCTCCCGGGAGACGTTGAGGGACAGGGAATCGGAGTCCACGACGCCGCACACGAACCGCAGGTAGTCGGGCACCAGCTCTCGGCAGTCGTCCAGGATGAAGACGCGCTTGACGTAGAGCTGGACGCCGTGGCGCTTGAGCCCTTGGAACAGGGCATCCCACGGCACGTGGGCGGGGACGAACAGCAAGACGGTCGCCTCGACGCGCCCTTCCATGCGGGCGGCGATGGTCTCCAGGGGTTCGGCGGCGTCGTGCGAGAGGTGCTGGTAGAACGCCTTGTACTCGGCCTCCGACACCTCTCCCTTGGGCCGGGCCCAGACGGCCTTCAGAGAGTTCAGGGTCTCCTCGCGCCGCACGAGCTCTTCCTGGGCGCCCGGCTTGGGCTTTCCGTCCGCACCCCGCGGGACCTCTCGATGCTCCACCGACAGGCGGATGGGATAGGCCACGAAGTCGGAATACTTCTTCACGATGTCGCGGAGGACCCATGCGTCCGTGTAGTCCTGGATTCCGTCCTCCTCGTCCACGGGTTTCAGGCAGACCGTCACGCTCGTCCCCGCCTCCGCGCGCTCGGCCGCCTCTACTGTGAACGCTCCCTCTCCCCGCGACTCCCAGCGGGTGGCGTGCGGCTCCCCGGCCTTCCGGCTCACGACAACGATGCGCTCCGCGACCATGAACGAGGCGTAGAAGCCGACCCCGAACTGCCCGATCAACTCCGGCGGCAGCCCCGAGTCCTTCCGCTCCTTGACCAGCGCCAGGAATTCTTGCGTGCCGGACCGCGCGATGGTCCCGAGGTTCTGCACCATCTCGTCCTTGGTCATCCCGATCCCGTTGTCGTGCACCGTGAGCGCCCGGCCCACCTTCTCCACCTCGAGCCGGATCTGCAGCTCCGCGGCGGACATCCACTCGGGGTGGGTCAGCCCTTCGAAGCGCAGCCGGTCCAGCGCGTCGGAGGCGTTGGAGATCAGCTCGCGCAGAAAGATGTCCTTGTGGGAGTACAGGGAATGGATCATGAGGTCGAGCAACTGCTTCACTTCCGCCTGGAATTCGTGCCGTTCCATGGACGCGACTCCTCCTGTGCTTGTCGAGGGCATCCCGGAAGCGCTCGCGAAGGATCGCGGAAGACTGGTGCAACAGCGCAACCGTCGGCCCCTCCCTCATGCTATCCGCGCGCTGCCCGCTCGCGGGGCCGGACGTCCACCGCCGAGTTCGAGCGTATCCACGGCATGCTGTCCGGTACCGTTTTTCTTGAGAACCAACGTAGTCCCTCCGTCCTGCCCCCTCCCCTACAGCCACAGATACACATAAACGGCGAAGGCAATCGCCACAACGCCTACCCCGGCCGCCAGTCCCCACAGGATACTGCGCTGTCTGGCCGCCAGGGCGAAGGTGGCCTTGATGACCGCGGCCTGTGCCGCCAGCATGCCCAGGAAGAACCGCTCGCTGCGCCGGTGGTGCCGTTCCGCCGCCACGTTGCTCATGCGGACCTGGAGTTCGTAGAGGTTGGCAATGGCCTGGTTCAGGCGGGCCTCGATCTCGTACCGAGCGGCGGTGTAGCGCAATCGCGCCGCCGTCACGTCGCGGACCAACTCCGTCGATCCGGCGGCCGCCATTGCTTTTTCAAGGCCATCCACGCCGCGACTGATCGGGGTCGTGGCGGCGTCGAATCCGGCTGCGCGATCGCGCGCGGCCTGGATCGCCTCATCGACCGTCTCAGTCTTCACCGATGCAAGCAACGACCTGATCTCGTGTTCCGGTTTCATGCGTTCGACCGCCTCCAGGGCGCTCTTGAGGGGTGGCTCGGACGGGGCGGAGCCCGGGACCGGAGGCAAGTCCCCCTTCAGCAGGGCCGTCGAGACGGCGGCGTCAACCTTGCCGAGACGCTTGAGGCCGGCTTCATCGAGTGGGCGCACGGCCGCCGTGCCTTTCAGGACGTCCAGCGTGCTCAGTTGCATGGTGCCGCGGAGTCGCTTGGCCTGAAAGAAACTCCACTGGTCGCCCGCCTTGGCCTGCTGCTGGGCCGCGAGCGACCGGTTGTATTGCGCGCGGGTCATCTCGCTGGATGCCAGTCCCGCCAGGAGCGTCGCGACGACCGTCATCACCACGGGCGTGGCGAGGAGGATTCTGCCCCACGTCGTCTGCGGCATGTCCGCCTTCAGTGCGTCGGGTATCTTTGTGCTCATGATCGTCCGCTCGCTTCGTAAGAGTGTGTGTTGTTGTCGTTCCTACGCAACGGCAACGCGGTCCCCCGCGGCCGCACCCCGACACCGCAGGCCAATCATGGGGGGAGCATCTGTTCCACCTCGCCGCTCAAGGCCTGATCCATCACGGCCAGCTTTTCCTTCTCATTCAAAAGCACAACCCCGGTTCGGCCCAGC
>Ga0113563_10001564_pt1 | contig 13162 bp, 8 predicted proteins | sample Mud3Dept3metaG_FD_80117 | JGI IMG/M metagenome (GOLD analysis project Ga0113563, IMG submission 80117) | Freshwater wetland microbial communities from Ohio, USA, analyzing the effect of biotic and abiotic controls - Mud 3 Core 4 Depth 3... | ecosystem: Environmental > Aquatic > Freshwater >...
ACCGCGATGTTCCTGCACCATACGGACTGCGCGTTCTCTTATTTCAGGGGAAAATTTCTTTGATTTGTTCATGGCTCCATCTTCTCAGATATTGGAGCCTCCTCAAAACCCGGGGCGATTCATGCAGTGATGTTAACTGGACTTAGCACTCAGCAGCATCCACTATAGTATGGCGTGTGTCGCATTGATGCGTTAGTCAATCGCGTAGTAAAGGTGAATGTTGTACTCAATTAACAAGCACTGTCCAAGAAGAGTTTCAGGTCGAGGAAGCACGCGTTAGTGTGCCATATCCTTTACAATCCTTCACAAATATCTTGTCGACCTTGATTGGCGGGTTATGTTGAAAACTCGAAGGAATGATTGCGATGAACAAAGCTAAAGAATATTTCAGATTGCTGTGTCTTGTAATCTTTCTATTAAGCTCTCTCAGCGCTTGTGGTGACAATAACAAGATAGCTGTTAATGATTTAACTGCCCATATCGAGAGGCTTGGCAACCCATATCAAAGTAGATATAAAGATGGGGCTGATGTGTATGCTCGGAATATCTGGGATATGCAGACTTACCAGGGGGCGATTTATTTGGGAGCGGGCAATAGCAGCAACGATGGCCCGGCGCAAAATGCGGGCCCCGTTCCGATCATTAAATTTGATCCGGTAACCCAGACATTTATTCAGGAAGGCGCAGTGGATGATGAACAAATTGACGTTTATCACGTTATTAATGGGGAGCTTTATACGCCAGGTCACGACCCGAGAGAAAACTGGGATTGGGGTAACTTCTATCGCCGCGACAACAATGGCAGCTGGATTAAATATAGGAATATTCCAGGAGGACTTCATACATACAGTCTAGCCTGGTACGGGGAAAAGCTTATAGGCACGCTGGGTATAAAAGATGGAGGAGCTGCAGTCTCAATTTCAGAAGACAAGGGAAAAGCATGGACAGTAATTCCAATCGGGCGCTCACGCGTCTATGGCTTTTTAAATGTCGCCAATAAGCTCTATGCGGTTAAGCGGTTTCCTTCGTTTATCCAACGGAACAGAATGACGGATGATGAGCGGGATCAATACAATCCCGTTTACGAATTTACCCCTCCCAATAATTTTGTTCCACGCAAAGACATTATTCAGGAAACATTTTTCCCCAAGACGACACTGAGAGACAGCAAGACAATGAAAATTGTGCGCCCTTTAGTCGTGGGGGCAAAGAGCGTGTATATCGGTGCCTATACGCACAACGATCATCAGTTCATCCCATTTGGCGTTTATATATCCACCTCACTGGAGGAAGGGCATGAGCAAGTGGATAAAATACCCATCCCGGACAAATACAGGGCGTGGGATTTACTGCTAAAAGATGGCTATCTATATGTGCTCATAGAAGACAGAAATAGCGATAAAACCATAGTAAAGGTAATTCGTTCTCCGGTGGATAAACTGATGGATTGGAGCGAGGTATTGCAATTTTCTGCGCCGACTTTTGCGCGTTCCTTTGAAGCTATCAACGACGATTTTTATTTTGGTTTGGGAAGTGAGATTGAGAACCCCGATCATTGGAAACAGATCGAGTTACGCCCGGAAACCGGGCAGATCATCAGAATCCAGCATGCTATACCAAAAAAATGATGGCGGTAACTTGCTGTGTATTGCATCTTGAGTGTGCTGTACTTTTTTTGAATAGTGCTGCGTTCCGTCCAGCATAAACTATTATGCCTATGAACAATTTTCAGTTGCCGAAAAATTTTCTCATCTTCAAGGAATCTGTGTCTACACATCTTGCAGCAGCACTGTTTTTGCTCCCCTCGCCCGCTTGCGGGAGAGGGGCTGGGGGAGAGGGTGATGCAGAAAAAATGTAGTCTTTTTACGGCTTTCCCTCTCCCTAACCCTCTCCCGCAAGCGGGCGAGGGAGCTTGTGTAGATACCTATAGCCTTCAAGGAAAGCGCGCACTCCACCTTTCCTGAGAATGGTTCAGAGGCATATAAACTATTTACGCGCGCGATATTTTTCAACCATTTGCAGTTTGGGGCGAACTATGTTTTTTTATGCACCCATTTGGGGGGGCAGGCTTCCTGACAAAGTGCTTAGTTTGACTTTTGACGACGGACCAGACGATGTCGGCGGCAAGGGGGCAGATGGCGCTGGGCCGCAAACGTTAAACTTGGCTAGGTTTTTGCATGAGCGGGGTGTTCCTGCGACATTCTTTGTGCTGGGAGATCGGGCAAAAGACTCTCTTGAGACTTTGCTGGCATTAAGGGATATGGGGCATTTAATCGGCAATCATAGCGATTGCCACCCCAATCTTGTCAAGTCAACGGCTGAGGGTGTTAACCCTGTCCCTCATGTTCTTTCTTCAGACATATTGATTAGGAACACACTGTTTTCGAAAGCGGCTTTTCTTTCAGAAACAACTTTTTTTCGTCCCCCTTACGGGAGATGGAGAAACCCTAGCGGGAATTATTCCCAAGTTGCCGATCCCCTAAACAAGGAAAAATTGCTTTCACGTTGTATCGGTCCGATCAATTGGGATATCGATAGCAGGGATTGGGCTTGCTGGCGAGATGGCGAGTCTACTGAAACCTGTGCCAAGGAATGCTTGGAGCGAATTGAACAAAAAAGGAAGGGGATTGTGCTGCTGCACGATTCCAACTTTGAAGAGGAAATCAGACGCGGGAATAATACTTATGCGCTATGCAGGATCATCATCCCTGAACTTCAGAAACGGGGATATAGGTTTATCAGACTTGATGCCGTTCCCCAGGTTGCATCGGCAGTGCTTGTTTCAAAACGATTCAGTCTGAAGACATTGGACGGCAAGTATTTTGTTTCCATTGATTCGAAGGCGCTTGGGAACGTACTGGTTCGTGCAACAAGCTTTGGTGAACACGAAGAGTTTGGTTTGGTTGAGCTTGACGACGGGCAAGTTGCTATACGTGTTTTTAATGGTGAGTTTTTGTCTGTTCAACGTGCCGATGTTGGCTATATCTGTTCTTTGAAATCAAAGGTTGGAATATCAGAAATGTTTCAACTGATTCGGTTGCCTGACAATAAAGTCGCATTCAAAATTGCGGATAGTGGGCATTTCATCAGCGTGTCTCAGCAAGTGGTTGCTCGGCCTGTTGTGGCACCTTCCATTGAAGCATCTGAAACTTTTTTTCTGGAAATTCTTTGATTCGGAGTCAATCGCTTGTGATGGCCTGTTCAATATATATGCGCATCATTTTCAGAATGTCATCAGGATAGTGGGCAAGGGTGAATCCAATGCGCGCATTTATCTCGAATATTTTTGGCATGCCATTTAGAATTTTATAATCAAAACAACATATGCCGGAAAAATCGGTTTTATCGAGGATGGATTTAAAAATTTCAAGGAACGGGGTTTCATGTTTTTCATTTAATAAGGCTTTATCTTGGCCGAGTATGTAATTTTCATTGGCAAAGGTTTTTTTGTATGTCGTGTGGTCTAGAATTTTTCCATTTGTGTAGAAAATATTTGAGGCATATTCTGTCTTGCCTGGTATGTATTGAGAAATAATATAGCTTGGGTCTATCGAATCGATAGATTCGCGAGAATGAAGGATTTTTTGTTCGTCGCCACTTGATCCTATAGCTTTCTTAATGATGCAGGGATATGGAATATTTTCAATGGCATTGTAATATTCCGGAACATAACTCCCCAGAACGTTATGCAGCATAAAATCGTGAAATATTTGTTTGTCACCAAAGCACCCGATAGCGTTCTTATCGTTCACGACAAATTCGAGCTGCTGTTCCTTAAGAAAGTCTTTGTGCTCGATTAGAAATAATTGTGACTATAAGGTAGTGCCAAAAATCAGGTTGATATGGTTTTTCAAGCAAAATGCGGACACTTTCTCAGCGTTTTTAAATTCCAAATAGAAGGGTGCGAGCCACTCGCACCGATCGAGTGCCGTTTTCCAACCAGTTTCAACATCCGGGAACAATATTTTTATTTTTTGTGGGTGAAATCAGTCTCTCGAACGCCCCATTGCACAAAATTCGTGCCGCCCCGTTCATAATTACTCGACTTGACCCACTGCCTGCCAATATCCCTGACAATAAGGCTTTGGGTATCGAACGGGTACATCACAAAACTTTCCTTGTGATAAATTTTCTCACTGTTCTTTATGTTTCTAATGCCCACTTCGGGGTTGTCGGTGATATTCATTTTTTCCGACATCTCCCGGCAGAAGGTGCCTCTAATAAAGCTGGGGCAAAGAAAAAAATCCTGTCTGACATTTACTCTTGATCTCAGGGCAAGTTGTTGAACGTGCGGCGGGATGAAAAATTGATTGAATGAGGCTATATGGAAGGGAGTCAACAGCTCCCAATCGTCTTCCAAATGAAAGTTGTATAGTGTTTCGATCTTGGAGAAGCACCACTTTACTGCTGCGGCAAAGCTGGGCGTATCCGGCATGTTTACAACTACGTTGCCAAAATATCGCCTGGCAATCTCTGCCACTTCCTGTCTTTTATAGTCGTCCCTTTTTTCCGGGAAACTATCAATGTTGATGTATAAAGTTACCCGCCCGAAGTCTAGGCCATGAAGATTTCTGGTAAAAGAGTCATAAGTTGCCTGAACGACTTCAGGCCTAGGCATAGCCGTCGTGGTAAAGCTGAGTGTATTTTCGTCAATAGGATGCAGCATAATTTATTTTTTTGTGTAAAAAACGAAAAAGTGCTGCCATTTGTTATCGACTAGATAATTACCCTTAAATTGTAAAATAATCTTGAGCAGAGAAATACGATTCATAAGATTTCGTGAAATCGGCGCACCCAACAAATAACACGCGCCGATTCTTCGGGCGCTCCGCATAGCCAGGTAGAATTAAAGTCTCAAGAACCCGCCTGTCTAATGTATTCAGTTTCTTGGCTAAGATTCCCCGTTTTTTTGTTCCTCGAAGGGCCTGCGATTCTTTGATGCCGCTGTTACAAATAGGCATACAGAGATGTCGCTGGAATGGATAACTCCAGACACCCCAGTTCCAGATTCGCGCCGTCTGGAAACTCGTGTAGTTCCCACCGACCTGCAATACTCTTGCGGAAGCTTTCTACCCTCCGCCTATCCGGATCTATCAACACATATTCGCGCAGGCTGGGAATTTTGCGGTAAAGGGAAAATTTTTCACCCCGGTCATAAGCTTGGGTAGCGTCGGAAAGCACTTCCATGATCAGTAGCGGGTTCTTCAAATAGCTTTCCATCGGATGAGTTGCTTCGATGCGTGTAACGAATATGTCGGGATAAAAAAATGCGTTGGCTGCTTCCACATATAGTTTCATGTGTGCCATGTGGATTCTGAAACGGTTGTTACGGAAATGGTTGGACAGCCACGCTGCGATATTCAGAGACATGGTAACGTGCTGGCAGGTCGCCTCGTTCATGGCGAAAACATTGGTATTTACGAACTCGTACCGCTCCGCCTGAGCGGGCTCCCAAGCTAAAAAAGGTTCATTGTTCAGTGCTATTCTGGCCTCTTCAGGTGAAAACCTCGGCATCGGTTTCACCTCAACGCAAGACAGGAAGGTACGGCCCGCCTCATCGGTTTTATTGGTGCAATACGTGATTTTATTGGAGTAGTAGGCTGAACCCTTGCCCGGCATGAAAGCGTAGGCGTGATCGGAGTCAACGTGCAATAGCAAATGTCCCCCAGCTTCCTGGATATTTGATAAGGCGCTGATGTCGGTCAAGGAAATCCCCCCGTCAGGATATTCATTGCCTTGGAATTTGATCGTAAGCGGCACACCGTTCCATGTGGTTGTTTTGATTTTCTGGAGGTTTTCTAGCCCATGCAGGGAGATGAGACGGTTATTGCTCAAGCTAAGTACGCCGTTAATTTTCTTCAAGTTTGAGAGCTGGGATATATCGTTTAGCCGATTGGCTCCCAAGGAAAAACTGGCATCAACACTTTCGAGAGCTTCAAGTCCTTCCAGATTTGCCAGATTGTTTTGGTGTAAATAAAAAGAAGAGGCAACCGATCTCAGTCCCCTCATGAAAGATACGCTGCTTATACGGTTTGAAGTGATTTTAATATAACCGGGAAAATCTTTTTGATTCCTGAATATGTTCCTGAGGCTGGAGGCATCTGCAAGATTTGTTTCGTTCAGGAAAATATTTTTAACAGTATCGAGATTGGACAGCCCGGATAATGAGGCCAGCTTTTTGCATTTGCTAATCAATAAATCGCCGCCCAGTTTTTTTAGTTGATTAAAGCCGCTGATCGCTCCCATCGCGCCGTTCCCCAGAATATGGAGAGAGCCATTCGATATTTCTTCCAGCGAATTAAATCCATTTATTGATAACAGGGCCCCGTTATTGTCGATATGAACAGAAGAGGCGGTGCTGGTTAAGGAATTGAACCCGTTGATGCAAATCAGGTTTGGATTATTGGATATGCTTATGCTATCTGAAACAATCGATAGGCAATTGAATCCGCAAATGCTGACAAGGCTATTCATGTCGATTAGTTCGATGCGGTTTGCGGCCCGGAGTTTGTTTAGCCCGTTGACGTGTTCTATCCCTGAATGACCGAGAGCAAAATTCCCGTTGATGGTCTCCACATTTCTCAATCCTTCAAGATTTGAGATATTTGAATTCTTTAACTCAAAATTACCGTTGACGTGCATAAGCACTTTGAATGCTTCCAGATCAACATCCGTGAATGAAGGATTGGAGCAATCAAGTGTGGGTATGGTAATGGTACGGGTGTGCAGGTCGAAATGGTCTGAATATAAAACGCCATTCGTGTCTGTCTTGATATATTCTGCATTGCACTTTTTGAGAGCAAGCATGAAAGCCTGAATGTCCGGCGTGTCAAAATCCGCAGTAGTCGAACTTATGAGTGGCATTATTGTATATATAAAGCGGGTTAATTCGTCACATTTGATACGGGCGCATGAGTTGATGGCATCGTTAACTGCTTTTAATATGAATTTATTATTTTCGAGTGACCTTTTTTCTTCTCTGGGCCAATAAGCATGACCGGACAGTTTTCTCGATACGGCTTTTTCTTGTAGCAAGCGGCATTGCTGCTCGGTGTTTTCAAGCACGGCTTTGATAAGCTTTGCGCCTGGGCGAGTATCGTTGGCTATCTCATCGTTTTGGCTCAACTGGTCGGGTATGATAAACGTGCCGCTGTCATCGCAAAGTGCGGACAAGCGGTTCCAGAATGATTCTGCTTCATGCGATTTGTTGAGAAGCTCGGTTAGCTTGCTTGTGGATGAAGGGAGAACTTCTTCTTTTCCGGAGCTTTCAGTAATTATTCTTTGACTCCATCTCCCCAATCCCTCCATAAACCATGGGTTGTTAAATTGCGAATAATTATATTGAAATACATGAAACATCTCATGCATAGGTGTCTCGGTTCTTGCTTTCAGATCCCTGTGCAAGGTTATTCTCAGGGACTTGCCCTGAAATGGGGAGCCAGCCAGAATTTCATGTTTTTCATCGTAAACAATGCCTGAAACCAAGCCATGCTCTTTCGGGATGTCCCCTAGATATACATCGATGAATTTTGCACCTTTTTCATGAAAAAACCCGCTTGATAGCGGGTCTTTAAGATGGAAGCTTTCCGTAAGTAACAGCCGTGCGGTTTCCAGCTTGTAAAGCATATTCTCAACATAATCCGGTACGCTGTCATCGTTTCGGTCGGCCAAATCCTTTGGTGAATTTGGCCCCCCATCAAGCGCGTAAAATATCCTGAAGCAGCCATAGATGAATACATGATCGTATGGAGAGCCTGCGATTTTCTTGGCGATCAGGATGCCATTGCTGGCTATGCTATCTTTCGTTAAAAGCATAAATGTTGGTCACGCTACACAGCTTGGGCGCTGTCGTTGGCTTTGTATTCTATCGAATTCAACTTTTGGCAGCGCGATTTTCGACAAAAGACTGTATCCTGAAATAATCTTCGATGTAATCCACTTCCGCCCAGAACAAGCCGGATACGTCCTTAACAAAGATTTTTTTCCCTTCTCCGACCCCGCGATAAATAGCGTCCTCCCACCAGCAGTTATAATCTTCCTTGTTGATGCAATCTATCACGCGTTGCTTGAATTCCCACAATTCCTTGCCCCTGATTTTACCGATGCCAACATACTCTCCGCTGGTCTCTTCGTCGCTCAGTTCCTTGCCATATTTGGTCAGCAGATCGCCTTCCCATTGGAAACGGTAATCCGCTTCCTTTATTCTTGAGCTGTCCGCCAGCATGACGGGTGAGCGGGTGTCTTCCAGTAGCGCGCCCAGAACTTCTTCCTCGATGAAGACATCGCCATTCATGATGATAATATCGTCCATGCCGGAGAGAAAATCCTGCGCACGCCAGGTTGAGGCGATGGAATTCGTGATGCGAAAAAACGGATTGAAATAGCGCGTATATTTAAGCCCATCCAATGCTTGGATGATGTAGCTTTCTTGATATCCGGTGACAATCGCGATATCGGTGATGCCCTTTTTGTTGAGGAGATCGAATGTATAGCGGATGAGCGGTTTTCCGCCCACATCCACACAGCACTTGGGACGATCCTGCAAATGTCGGCTGATTCTGCTGCCTACGCCGGCAGCCATGATAAGTACTTTCATCGTTTCACCCCATAATAATGATCCATCGCACCAATGAGCACGTCAACATACTCTGTTGTCATGTCGCCCATGTGGGACACCCTGAAAACGGTGTCCTTCAATGCCCCCCCATTAGGGGCGACAATAATGTTATGCCGTCCCTCCAGATACTTGACAATGCCCAAGGCGCTCTCCCCGTTGGTGGGTGTCAGCGCGGTCATGGCGTTGGGCATGAAACGGCTGTATAGCCCGAGCGGCCATGCACTGACGTGCTTCCTGAAATAATCCGCGATGCGCCCCGCCTTAGCAATTTCATGCTTTAAGGTATCACGCTCGATTTGTTTCAGGCGTGCATGCAGCTGCAATAAAATTGTAACTGCGGGTGTAAAGGGTGTCTGTCCCCTGAGTCCATCTTCAAGATAATTACGGAAATTAAAGTAAAGCGATTTTGTATGGCCGACCCGGTCGATTGCACGGGGTGACAATATCACCATTGACACTCCGGGAGGCAGGGCCAAGCCCTTATGTGAGCTGATAATCAGTGCGTCAATGTGCTGATCTGTCATGCTGATTTCGTCCGTAACGAACATGCTGATTGCATCCACGATATGTAGAAGTTCGTTATCACGGCAATAGCTTCCGATTGCATCCATATCATAAAGGACACCTTTCGTTGTCTCATGTGCGTTGACCAGCAAGGCCGTGGAGCCTGCATAGGCATTGAGCGGTGCAGTATCCGCCAGATTGGCACCGTCTATTTTATGTTCATGAAGCGGAACATCATGACATTTGCAGAGTTCAACAAATCTTTGGCCGAACCCCCCTCCGTTGACAATGATCGCTTTGTCATTCGTCGAGAGCAAATTCATAACCGTTGCTTCCATGGCACCAGTTCCTGATGCGGCCAGGAACACAACCCGGCTACCAACAGGAGCAACCGCCAAATCGAGCAGCAGCTTTTCGCATTCGATCAGGATATCCGAAAAGGACTCGTTTCTGAAATAGGGGGTTTGTCTTGCACCGATCTCTAGAATATACGGCGGTATTCTGACCGGGCCGGGTGTAAAAATGTAACTTTCTGAGCTTATCATGTGCTGAGGTTCTCTCTGTTTTTCGTCTTACAACGGGCAGGTTTCATGCTACCAGTTTTTCATCTTGTTGAGTGTTGAGCCAGTCTGCCATAAATTGTACTGGTGACTTGTAACCGGGCGTTGAATGCAACCGCTTTAGTCACTTACCAGTCAAATGATGTCAAAACGTGGCAAGATTAATGATGCGCAGCCAATCACTGTAGGAGCGGGCTCCAATCCGCGAGCTGTTAAATCGCGACCTGGAGGTCGCTCCTACGCGGCACTTTTTTGGTTCCGGCTCGTCCGGCTTAGGTTGTAGAACACCTCAATGTATTCAAAGCTCATCAATCAAATTTTTTCCAGCAACTCATCAAGAAAAGATTTTGTTTCTTCGGCATCGGATAAGCGTTTTCCGCTAATCCAAAATACGTCTTCCGCGCGGCTCCCCAACGTGTTTATTTTGGCGCGGTGCAGGCGGATGTCGTGGGTATCCAGAATCAGCGCGAAGCGTGCCAGCAGGCCGGGGCGGTCACCGGCAACCAGCGACAGCACATACAATCCCTTTTTGTCCGGTTTGATCTCGACCTCGGTGCTGATTGGGAAGTGCTTGAGTTGCCGGCTGACGCGCCCAGACGCGGCGAGTACAATCGGCTGGGCTTGCGCAATTTGTTGTGCCAGCTCAAATTCAATGTAGGTCATGATGTCGCGGTATGCCGTGTCGCTGTGCGCTGCTTCCATGATCTGAAAACTGTCCAATGCGTAGCCGTGTTGCGTGGTGTGGATCTTGGCCTCGGCAATGGTGAAATTCATGCGCGCAAAAAAATTACATATGCGCGCAAACAGACCGCGCTGGTCAGGACAATACACCATTACCTGCAAGCCTTCCCCGGCGCGGCTCAGGCGCGCCTTTACGATAGGCTTGGCGGCATTTACCTGGTATGCCAGCAGGCGGGTATGCCAGGCAATTTCCTGCGGCGCGTGATCCAAAAAATAGCTGTCGTCGAGTTGCGCCCACAACAGATGGTACGAGTCTTCTGCCATCGCATAAAGGTTGAGCGCATCGGCGGACGCGCGACGGATTTCCCCGAGCTGGTCGGCAACCTTGCCATCGCTGAGGTAGCGGCGTGTCAGGTGAAATAAATCATCTATCAGCTTGGCTTTCCAGGCATTCCATATGACGGGGCTGGTGCCGCGCACATCCGCGACGGTCAACAAATACAGCGCGATCAGATAACGGTCATTTTTGATCTTGGCGGCAAAGCCGTCAATGACTTCGGGGTCGGACAAATCCTGTTTTTGCGCGGTGGAAGATAACGTGAGATGTTGCTCGACCAACCACACGATCAGATTGGTGTCGGCGCTGCCGAGTTGGTGCTGAACACAAAATGCGCGGGCATCTTTTTTGCCCAGTTGCGAATGGTCACCGCCGCGTCCCTTGGCGACATCATGGAACAGCCCGGCGATGTACAGCACTTCCGGGCGGGCGAATTCACTCATCAATTTGCTGCATAACGGGACTTCGTGCGCAAATTTCGGCTCGGCGAAACGGCGCAGGTTACGCACCACCATCAGGATGTGTTCGTCTACCGTATACACATGAAACAGGTCATGCTGCATTTGTCCGACGATGCGGCCAAAAGCGGGGAGATAGCGGCCGAGAATGCCATATAGGTTCATGCGCCGCAGCGCATGCAGCACCCCGTGCGGTTGACGCAGGATTTCCATGAAGCGCGCGCGGTTGTGCGGATTGCGGCGGAATGCCGCATTGACCTGATGCTGCGCGCGCCACAGTGCGCGCAGTGTGGTGGCGCTGAGATCGGTCAGTTCGTCATGTTGCTCCATCAACAGGAACAGCTCGAATATCGCTTCCGGCGTGTGCTCAAATAACTGCTCATCGCGAATTTCCAGCAGCGTGCCGGTTACTCTGAACCGTTCGTTCAGGGTGCGCCGGGTCGGTGTTTCGCGGAATAAATTGTCATGCAGGTTCTGCAGCAGGATAGTGCCAAACTGGCGTACCGCCAGCCTGGTATGGTAATAGCGCTGCATCAAATGCTCGCTGGCGCGGCGGTTGGCCGAGGCGGTGATATTCATTTGTTCTGCCAGCGGCGTCTGGAAGTCGAACAGCAAACGATCTTCGCGGCGTTTGGCGAGGTAATGCAAACGGGTTCGCAGCGTTTGCAGCAGCGCGTTGTGGCGCGCGATTTGGCGCGCTTCGCCTGCGCTAATCAACCCTGCTTGCGCGAGCTCGCCCCAACTGGTGCCCAGGCCCGCCGCGTGGCTGATCCAGGTGACGGTTTGCAGGTCGCGCAGACCGCCCGGGCTTTCTTTGAGATTGGGTTCGAGGTTGAAATCGGCTTCCATGCAGCGCACATGGCGTTGTTGTTGTTCGTGATATTTGGCGAGAAAAAACTTGCGCGGGTCGAGATGTTGCCACACGCTATCGTGCAACTCCTTGAATAGCCCTGCATCGCCGCTGAGCAGGCGTGCTTCAATCAGGTTGGTTTGCACGGTCACATCGGTAGATTCGCTCAGGCACTGTGCCACAGTGCGGGTGCTGTGGCCGACTTCCAGCCCGATGTCCCACAGTATGCCGATCAGCTGATGGAGCTTTTGCTGCAAAGCATCGTCCGGCGGGTGCCCGGCCATAACCGGCGACTTGGCGAGTGTTGTTTGCTCGCCTGGTCGAATGGCTGGTTCCATCAAGAGTTTTTCGGATTCGGTATCCAGCAGGATCAGCAGGTCGATGTCGGATTTCGGGTATAGCTCGCCGCGCCCATAGCCGCCTACCGCCACCAGCGCGATATGGTCAGGCATGGCGAGTTGCCGCCAGACGCGGCGCAGATACCGGTCGATCAGCCGGCTGTGCGCTCCGAGCAGGCGAGCTGCCTTGCCGTGTTTTAGAAAAGCTTGTTCTAGCGCCAGGCGATCATTGCGCAATGATTCGCGCAACTCGGCTATTGAACTAGGGGTTTGGCGGGGGAGGGCAGCCATTGGAGACGGTCAATACCTCGAAACCGGTATCGGTGACGAGGATGGTATGTTCATATTGGGCGGACAGGCTGTGATCCTTGGTAACCACGGTCCAGCCGTCGCCGAGATGTTTGATGCCCGCCTTGCCGGCATTGATCATCGGCTCGATGGTGAAAGCCATGCCGGCTTCGAGCCTCAATCCGGTTTTCGGTCGTCCATAATGCAACACTTGCGGCGCTTCATGAAAATGTTTGCCGATACCATGCCCGCAGAACTCGCGTACTACGCTATAGCCGAGCGGCTCGACGAAGCTCTGGATGGCATGACCGATGTCGCCCAGATATGCGCCCGGCTTGACCACCCGTATGCCGTGCCATAGCGACTGCCAGGTAATTTCGCATAGCCGTCTGGCCTGGATCGAAGGTTCGCCGACATAAAACATCCGGCTGCTGTCGCCGTGATAGCCGTTCTTGATGACGGTGATGTCCAGATTCACGATGTCGCCATTTTTGAGCACTTTGTCGCTCGGCACGCCGTGGCACACCTG
>Ga0113563_10001565_pt1 | contig 13161 bp, 12 predicted proteins | sample Mud3Dept3metaG_FD_80117 | JGI IMG/M metagenome (GOLD analysis project Ga0113563, IMG submission 80117) | Freshwater wetland microbial communities from Ohio, USA, analyzing the effect of biotic and abiotic controls - Mud 3 Core 4 Depth 3... | ecosystem: Environmental > Aquatic > Freshwater >...
AAAAACCGCTTCTTTGAAACCGCCGACTTCGGTCTGGTTGGAATGGAGCATGACGATGTGCCAGCCTTGTTTCTCGGCGTAGTGCGAGTACATGCGGAAAAGTTCCGTAGCAAAGAGGCTGGATTCGTCGCCGCCTGCGCCCCCGCGGATTTCCACGATGACATCCTTAGTATCTGATGGGTCCTTGGGCAAAAGAAGCTGCTTGAGTTTTTCCTCAAGCTGGGTTTTTTCCGAAGCCAGGGCGAGATTTTCTTCCATCGCCATGTTTTTCAGTTCCCCGTCTTCCTCATTCTGGGTCAGTTCGGCGTTGTCGCGCATGCTTTTTTCGACAGCCTTCAAGCGCCCGATATATTCCATGATGGAATCAAGCTCATTCTTGCGTCTGCCGAGAGTGGCCAATTTTTTGGAGTCGCGCGCGGTTTCCGGGAGGCTCAAAAGCGCCGTGATTTCTTGGTGTTCGCGTTCGATTTCTTTGAGGAGGTCTTGCATATGGGGTAAATTCAAAAGTCAAAAATCTCATTCGAGTCTGAGCCTGCCTTCGAGCCGTGAGCGGTCTCAGGCCGTCGAACGGAGGATTCAGCCCTCACTCTTCGACTCTTCTCAGAGTGCCCTGAGTTTTGCCGAACGGGCAGAGTCGAAGACAAAATGAAAAACTACGGATTAAAATCTAAAAATGAGAAGACTTCCAAATATAGTATATCATCTTAAAACAAAAATCCCGGTTTAAGAAACGGGATTGCGGATTCTTTGCAGATGGTAACCTGGTGAGGAGTCAAAGAAAACGCTCTAAACAAGGCTAAGCCGCTTCTTTGGCAGTTTTCTTCTCTTTTTTGATTTCAGCTTCAGGCGTTTCGGTTGCAGCTTTGGCTTTGGTAGCCTTGAGACGGGCCGCTTGCTTGACTGCGGATTTTTGGGAGAGCTTCTTGAAACGATCCACCCGGCCGGTGGCATCGATGAATTTTTTCTTGCCGGTGTAGAACGGATGGCACTGCGAACAGATTTCCGTCTTCATGGTTTCGACGGTTGAGCCAGTATGCAGCACCGCGCCGCAGGCGCAGGTGATGGTAGCGGCTTTGAAATAGGTGGGGTGGATGTCTGGCTTCATAAAACCGATACGAATGACACGAATTATATACGAATGATACGAATTTCTACCAAATATGTATAGGAAACTCTAGCATAGGTTTGAGAAATTGACAAGTCACGCCTGTAATTTATGGCAGTCTTGCCTAATTTATTCTATTCTGCTACGCTTATAACTGTATTTTCCCGGTCATCTCTTCTCGTGAGAAATGACAGAAGATCAGACATGCTTTTCCGAGGAGCCCGTTCCTGGCCTGCGCTTGCAGTGCTTTCAGGGCTTGTATAAGGAAAGGTAGGTGGCCCCAAAGCAAGCGGGCAAGTAATTCAATAAGGAAGTAATATTATGTCGGAAACGACTGTGGCTATAGCCGCTTCCGGAGCCAAGCCATTGGTTCTGGCCGCGGAAACAGGCGAAAACTATTTTGCCTCGTTTGATTTTTCAAAACTGGATGCTAGTCTCGAGGGACTGCTCAAGGCGGGGGTGCATTTCGGGCATCTGAAGTCCAGGCGTCATCCGAAGATGGATGAGTATATCTATACGACTCGCAAGAATATCAATATCGTGGATCTAGAGAAAACGTCGGAGAAGCTGGCGATTGCCGCAAAATTTCTCTCTGAAGTGGTGAAGAGCGGCAAGCCGATTCTTTTTGTCGGTATGAAGAAGCAGACGCAGGATACGGTGAAATCGCTGGCGCTCCGTTTGGGCGAATCATACGTCATCGATCGCTGGCTGGGTGGGACGCTCACAAATTTTTCCTGCATCCGCTCCCGAGCCAAGTATCTGAATGAAACGCATGAGAAAATCGGGCTGGGTGAATTCAAAAAATACACCAAATTCGAACAAGCCAAGAAAAGCGAAGAAGTAGAGAAGCTGGAGAGAAAAGTGGGCGGTATCAGGCATATGGAGCAATTGCCCGGCGCTATCGTCATCGCGGATGTCAAAGAGGCCGAGTTGGTCACCAGAGAGGCGAGAAAGATGCATATTCCGATTGTCGGCATTACGGACACGAATACCGATCCGAGCTTCGTCGATTATCCGGTACCGGGGAACGACGACGCACTGTCGTCTTTGCGGCTCCTGTTCGGTTTTCTCGGGAAAGCTATTCTTGAAACGAAAGAGAAAGTAGTGGCTGATAAAGCCGCAGCCAAAGAAACAGCCAAAGAAACTGTGAAGGACACGGCGAAAGAAACAAAAACTGTTTAATGGTTTTTTGGCCACATTGGAATGGAACGTTTGAATACATAAAGCTAACGAAGCGAGTGAAGCTAAGAAGCTAAGAAGCTAATACAAATATGAGCCCGATGGAACAAGTCAAGGCACTCAGGGAAAAGAGCGGCGCTGGTATCGTCGATGTGAAGAAGGCGCTCGATGAAGCAGGGGGCGACGAGGTCAAAGCTATGGAGATCCTTCGAAAACGCGGACAGGACAAGGCGAAGAAGAGAAGCGCTTACGAGGCGCATGAGGGTATCGTGGTCGCTTATGTCCATTCCAACGATCATATCGGCGTTTTGGTGAAGCTTTTCTGCGAAACGGATTTCGTGGCGCGGAATGTCGAGTTCCGTGAGCTCGGGCATGACATCGCGATGCACATTGCCGCCCTTGCCCCGCTCTATGTGAACCCCCAAGAGGTGCCGGAGGAGCTGGTGGAAAAAGAAAGAGACATTTGGCGCGCCCAGCTGGCCAAAGAAAATAAGCCGAAGGAAATGATGGAAAAGATTATGGCGGGCAAAGAGGAGAAGTTCCGCAATGAGAATGCTCTTCTGACGCAAGTTTTTGTCAAAGACTCCAGCAAGACTGTCGGAGAATTGCTGACTGAAAAGATCCATAAAATCGGAGAAAACATCCAAGTTGGGGGCTTTGTCCGTTACGAAATGTAGAGAAAAACTTTTTCTCATTTTCTGTAAGCATTGAACTTTCCTCTCGATAGTATATGTGGTATCTCATTATCCCGCCGATCATCGTTGTTGTAAGTCTGTCGTTTGTCTTGTGGTATCTGTCGCGGAGAGGGGCTGATCCGCTTATTGCCGAGAAGGCCTCCCAGCTGGTAGAAGAAGCGCGGGAACAGATATCTTTTTTGCGCACCAAAAATTTTTTTCTCCGCATCCTCGAAAAAACGGCCTATCGTTTCAAAGTGGTATCGCTTCAGATACACAACAGTTTCAGTGATTTGACGCAAATGCTCAAAGCCCGCCGTCGGCGTTTTCAGGACAAGATACTGGTGAAAAAATCAAAAGAATCATTAGAACAGCCCAAAGCTTCAGTGCGGGAGCAAACTGCTTCACATAGAGGTTTCCTACAGCGTTTTGTACAGCCCAGTAGAAATGAGAGAGCGGCCGGGCCTGCCCAAATCGTTGCGGGCGGGGAGCAAGAGAAACAGGTGCCAGCTTCCCTGGAGGCCTTTTCATCCGAGGCTGTTTTAGAAAAACCCATCACCCGTCAGCCGGAGCCAGTCGAAACTTTCGAAGAGAATCAACCGATGGGCGTCTCTCGTGAAACCGCTCCTCGGCAGTTGCCGGCTTTTCTCCGTCCGATGGTGAGTGAAACGATAACCCGTCCGGAAACAGTCCGCGAAAGAACGCAGACAGATATTTCCCGCGAAGAGAGTCTGATCGCGCGTATTGCCGCCAATCCCAAAGATTTTACGGCCTACGAAGGACTGGGGGATTACTATCTCGAAATCGGCAATATCAAGGATGCCAAAGAATGCTATCGTCAGGTGCTCAAATTGAGTCCGGTACATCGGATAGTGCGCATCAAGATCCGCCGCTTGGAAAAACTTTTGGGGCAATAATTTCAGTTGCCACCTTAGCTCAGCTGGTTAGAGCAATAGTTTTGTAAACTATAGGTCCTCGGTTCGAATCCGAGAGGTGGCTCCATGATCCCGCTTCGGTGGGATTGACGGGATAAGTATTTTCCAGTACAGTAAGAAAGCTTTTTAAATAGATGAATTATTGAGAACGATATGGGGCAGATCAAAGATACCATGGTAAAACTGAAGTGTTCTCTGTGTAGCCGCATCACGCATTACACGAAGCGCAATAAGAAAAAGGTGAAAGAAAAGCTGGCTTTGAGCAAGTATTGCCGTTTCTGCAAGAAGAACGCGACCCATACCGAGAGCAAATAGATTTTCTGTGATTCTGTTCCCGCCTCCGCCAGTTGGCGGATGGCGGGTTTTGGTTTCTTGAATACATATTATATACTAGACAAATGTACACGGGGGCGTCGTATAGTGGTAGTACAACGGTCTCCAAAACCGTTTGTGTAGGTTCGATTCCTACCGCCCCTGCTGGATTTCTAAAACTAAAAAGCTAATGAAGCTAGGAAGCTAAAAGCTACTCCGATGGCCCCATCGTCTATCGGCTAGGACATCAGGTTCTCATCCTGGAAAGAGGGGTTCGACTCCCCTTGGGGCTACATGTACCAATAAAAACACCCTCCGAAAGGAGCGGTGTTTTTTGTTGGTATTTTTATCCAAGGGGAGTCGAAGGGTATTCTAAAAAGCAAACTGCTTTGCTTTTTAGAAACCCAGGCTCTGAAGGAGTTACAAAGCCTCTGGCGGAGTAACAGGTGAGGAGGACTCCCCTTGGGGCTACATTATAAAAAAGATTCGGTCACAGATAATTTACTCGCCGACGCTCGTAAATTTCCGCGACCCCGCCTCGCGGTTTCGCGTACTCGCGAAACATCGCTCCGGCTTTCTCATCCCTCACGGAAGCCAAGCAGTTGGCTTCCTCCTACCCAAACTAAAACAGCTCCCAAAAAGGGAGCCGCTTTAGTTTCTGTGGGTAGGGAGGGATTCGAACCCCCGAAGCCCGAAGGCGACAGATTTACAGTCTGCTGCGATTGACCACTCCGCCACCTACCCATAATTTACAAAAGCACTCTTCATGCATCCTATCAAACCCACTCCTTTTGTTCAAATACTGAGCCGTTGACCGGGATTGAACCGGTGACCTCGTCCTTACCAAGGACGTGCTCTACCGACTGAGCTACAACGGCCTGTCGTAAAAATACAAGCCTCAACTGTCTGCTGAGGCTTTTCTCATTCTAGCGGTTTTTCAGAAAAAGTCCAATCATTGAAGAATAATTTTTTTGAGATATCACAAAAAAGTGATCTTATACCAATTTTTCATCTCTATACAACTTTTATAGGTTATACATCAAAACAGCCTGCCTCGCTGACTCATCAAGGCGGGCGGTCGCGGTAAGTAGGTATAAGTGGATAATGGGATAAAGAAAGAGGAAAAGATTAATAAAGGCTTGTTTTTGGGAACTGGTTTTTGACAAAGGACTTTGTTTTTTGCTATCTTGCTTAGTCAAGCCAATGGGAAGCATATGGCTTGTAGGGTTTGATGGTTTATTTAACATTACTGCGAAGGGACGAAAATGGAACAACCTGATGGATTGAACATACTTGTGATCGGATCCGGTGGTCGCGAAGATACTCTCGCGTGGAAATTCGCGCAGAGCCCGCGCGTCAAAAAAGTCTTTGTTGCTCCTGGAAACGATGGAATGACTAGAAGGCCGAAGGTCGAGACTGTACCCTTGACCGACATCGATGAGCTCATAAAGTTCGTGAAGCACAAAAAAATCACCGTTACTGTGGTGGGGCCAGAAGGGCCATTGGCCGCTGGTGTCGTTGATGCTTTCCGGGCCGCAGGACTCAATATCTTCGGCCCGACTCAGGCTGCAGCGCAGCTGGAGAGTTCCAAGGACTTTGCCAAAAACTTTATGGTGCGGCATGGTATCCCGACGGCTCCCTATAAGACGTTTAGCGATGCGCAGTTAGCGCATGATTATGTCAATGAGAAGGGCACACCCATCGTAATCAAAGCTGATGGACTTGCGGCGGGTAAGGGTGTAGTTGTCGCTATGACGCCCAAGGAAGCCCATGATGCCATCGACATGATGCTCGTGCATAACAAAATGGGCAAAGCCGGAACACGTGTCGTGATCGAGGACTATATTGATGGCGAGGAAGCCAGTATCATCGTCATGGTTGATAAAAACAGGCATGTGTTACCGTATGCTCCCAGCCAGGACAACAAGCGCCTTCTCGACGGCGATAAGGGCCCGAACACTGGTGGCACGGGGGCGAACTCCCCGGTACGTCTCATTACGGCGGAATTGCAAGCGCGCATCATGAACGAAGTTGTCGTACCGACGATCAACGGAATGGCGGAAGAAGGTTGTCCGTACACGGGATTTCTGTACGTCGGTCTCATAATTGATCGGTACGGAAAAATATGGGTACTTGAGTTCAACTGCCGCTCTGGCGACCCTGAAACACAGGTTATCATGATCCGGCTCCAGAGCGACCTGGTTGAGCTTATGGAACATGCATTTGCCGGCACGCTCGACCAGGCGGAAGCAAAGTGGGATCCGCGAACCGCTGTTGGCGTGGTACTGATGGCGGAAGGCTATCCGAACGATCCGCGCAAGGGTGATGAAATCAGCGGGTTATCGGAAGATACCGAGGACTGTGTTTTTTTCTTCGCTGGCGTGGCTCAGGCGGATGGTGGCAGGCTGAAGACAGCGGGTGGACGTGTCGGCTGTGTTGCTGCGCTCGGGGAAGGGATCAGGCAGGCACAGCATCGCGCCTATGCAAGGGCCATGAAAATTCGCTGGTCTGGTATGCACATGCGGAGCGATATCGGGGATAGGGACATGCGGCAAGCTCGCTAAGCGGTTCCTAAATCAGTCGCGAAACGTAGGTGCAATATGGGGCAAGAGGTGGTAAACGTACACCTCTTCGCCCGATTTTTTTATCCATTTTCAATGAATACAAAATATTGGCAAACTACGCAATTGCGTAAATTGTCAGTATTTCCTCAAAGTAGCCCAATTGGGCGAATCTCGAAGGGAGGATAAGTGATGCATGATAAGAGATGTATGATATGATGAATGTACGACAACTATTTATAAAATTTATGGATTTGCTAAACAAGAAATGCGTGCCGTGCGAGGGCGGGACAGCGCCTCTGACGGGGGAGCAGACTGCTGAATATCTCCAAGTTTTAACCGACTGGCAAGTTGTACAAGAGAAGGAACTTACGAAAAAGTACCAATGCAAAGACTTTGTGGAAGCGCTGGCTTTCGTGAATGCTATCGGAGCAGTAGCTGAAGCGGAAGGCCATCATCCGGATATCAACCTCTATAGCTGGAACAAGGTTGCCGTGACGCTCTCGACCCACGCCATCGGCGGACTCTCCATCAATGATTTCATCCTGGCCGCCAAAATAGATGCCGCGAAGAAAGAAAAGTTCCCAACAATTACGTAATTAATTACGTAACTGGTTATGTAACCTTTTTATCAAACCTAAACTCCGTTTTGTCGGAGTTTTTCTTTTTGCAACAGATAGATTTTACCCAATAAATGTTATAGAGGGTAGGTTTTGGGAGAGAAACTTTTTTTCAGTTAATGAGTTTAGCACCGAGTGACGGCCGCCGATAAGCGTATATTCGTTTGTTTACTCCCAGCAGATTTTTTGATAAACAGGCTCGAATCATTTGAAGAGTACTTTTTCCGCAATTGCGGAAAAAGTACTCCTCTAGTGAGAACACTGACAAATTACGCAATTGCGAGATTTGTCAGTATTTGTGGTGTGTTGGTTTTCGTCAGATCTCTTGTTTTTGACAGAGGGGCTTCTTTTTTGGTATCTTTCGGAGTCAGGCCGATTCAGCGTAATGCGGCTTGTAAACTACAGTTCACTAAAAATCGAATAGGGAAAAGAGGAAAAATTATTATGAAAATCGCTGACCCCGCACGATGTTTTATTGCGCTTGACGGAGATGTTTCTCAATCACGTCAGTTGATCGAAACGTATGCACCGCAAGGACTGGGCATGGAGATCGGCCGGAAGCAGATCATGAGCGGTCATATGCACCATCTGATTCAGATTGTCTTTGAAAAAGGCACCGGCCAAAATCCCATTTTCATTGACGACAAAGACTTCGATATCGGAATGCAGGTAGGTGGCGCAGTAGCAAGCGTAGCCGCTCTGTTCCGGGGGGTCACAAACCCGGGCTATATGACCATTGCGAACATGGGTCTTTCCGAAACTCTGCGTGAGGCCGTTAATCACAAGGGTTGTATCAAACTTCTGGGTGTCGGGGTACTGACAACGCAGGATAAAGACGAACTTTATGAGACGTTCGTGCCCAATATGTTGCGCCAACGGACTCCTAGAATTACTAGCGAGATCTATCTCAAGTATCTGGTTCAGAAGCTTGCAGCCTTGAGCACGAAATGCGGATTGGATGGAATTATTTGTGCCGGCGAACACCAACAACTGCTCGCTAACAATCCTGCTACAACCTCGCTGTTGCGTGTTGTGCCAGGAATTCGGCACGAGGTAAAAACGGATGATCAACAACGCGTAACGGACGCGCGGAAAGCTTTTGAAGATGGCGCTCATGGCATTATCATCGGTCGAGAGTTGAGTCAGGCAAAGGATCCGCACCGGGTCATTGGAGACTTGCTCGATTACATGAACACCGACTAAAGAATTCCAACGCAAGTACACCCAGGAGACAAACGTGAAACTTCCAAAGCCGCAAACCCCAGCACAAGAACTCTTCGCATTTACCGAAGCAATGGGCGCTCTCATGTTTGGCACCTACAAGACCAAAGCCGGTCGGATGAGCCCCTATTTCTTTGATGCTGGGCGATTCAGTGACGGCAAATCGCTCTGGACGTTAGGCAAGCTTTATGCGAAGACAATTTTAAACAGCAGCCTGCAGTTTGATGGGCTATTCGGTCCGGCGTACAAAGGCATCCCGCTGGTTTGCGCTACAGCCATAGCACTGTCAGAGTTGGGGGAAAATTATCCCTATACCTATGATCGCAAAGAGGAAAAAGATCATGGCGAAGGAGGCGCCCTGATTGGTGCCCCACTCAAGCGACGGATACTGGTTACCGACGATGTTATCAGTGCCGGCACATCCGTACGGAGATCAGCGAAACTGATCAAAAATGCTGGTGCAGAACTGGCCGGCGTTGTGGTCTCGTTGGATAGGCAGGAAAAGGGGCAGGGAGAACTTTCCGCAATTCAGGAAGTGCAGCAGATGTACGGAGTCCCGGTGATTGCGATTGCCAGGCTCGAGGACATGGTTCGCTATCTTGAGCGGGCCAGGGATATGGGTCTTGATAGCAGTGCCGCCGAGATTGTCGACAATATCAATGCCTACCGTGAGCAGTATGGAACCATAGCGGCTTGAAAAAGCTTAACGAGATTCAAGGGGTACCGAGTGTGAGCTGTTAGCATGTAGCACACACCACGGGCCCCGTTTTTATTTTAAAAAATGTGTGGGGCAAGCTTGCCACGTCGTTTATTATGTCGTTCGTGTAACGACGGTGACGAGCGAACGACGATGGCTTGTTTTCATTTTTTTTTCTTGATATACTCCCAATTGTGTCGGGAAATATTTTTGATAATGGCTATTTATGGAAATTGAGGCTGAACTGAAGGCTTTGAAAGAGCGTCTCGACCCAAAAATCGGGGCGTATTTTGATAAGGCTATCGAAGAGGCGAACAAGGAAGATGTCTTTGTCACCGATGCGCTTCGCTATGGAAAGACTCTTATGCTGGCTGGCGGAAAGCGTCTGCGCTCGGCCTTCATGTACTATGGGTATCTGGGAGCCGGAGGCACGGAAGAAGACAAGATTCTTTCGGCGTCGATGAGCATCGAATTCATCCATGCCTTTCTGCTCGTCCACGATGACATCATCGATCAGGACGATATGCGCCATGGGGTAGCCACGTTCCACCGGCACTATGCCGATATCGGGGAAAAATTGTTTCCGGAAAAAGATAAGAAGCGCTTCGGAGATTCTATTGCGATCATTATGGGAGACATGCTCGGGGCTTTCGGGAATGATATTATTTTTTCTTCCGACTTTCCCTTGGAGCAGAAATTCCAGGCGCTCTCGAAACTGCAGAAGATCGTTTCCTATACAGTCATCGGTCAGGCGCGCGATATCTATATGGAGTTTCAGGGAAGTGCGAGCGAGGCAGAGATCCTCTCGATGTATAGGAACAAGACCGCTCGCTACACGGTCGAGGGGCCGCTTCACTTGGGAGCGATTCTGGCCGGGGCATCGGAGGAGATTCTCGCCGGTCTTTCGGCTTATGCCATACCGCTTGGTATCGCTTTCCAGATCCAGGATGATATTCTTGGCATTTTCGGTACGACTGAGCGCTTGGGAAAACCGGTCGGATCCGATATCCAGGAGGGGAAGATCACGCTTCTCGTTTCCCGGGCTTTGCGGGATGGAACCCCAGAGCAGAAAAAGCGCCTGATGGAAATCCTGTCTTTGGAAGAACGCCTGACAGAAAAAGGCATCGAGGAATTCCGCGAAATTATCAGAACCACCGGAGCTCTCGAGAGCAACAAGCAATTGGCCGCTCAGTATATCGAAGAGGGGAAACAATCCCTCCGGGCGCTCGAGGGCAAGCTCCACCCGCGTGCTTACGACTTTCTTTTTTCTGTGGCAGAGTATATGATGAAACGTGAATATTAGGCTTACTACAAATTACAAATACAACTACAAATAAACAAACATGAAAAACGAAGAAAGAAGGATTTGTATATTTGTGAAAAGATTTGTAATTTGTAGTAGGGTATGAAGAATATGGCTTCTCATGAAATAAAATCATTACCCAAACACGTGGTTATCATTCCGGATGGCAACCGACGTTGGGCAGCCGAACATGGATTGGAAGCTTGGGAGGGGCACGAAGCCGGTGCTAAGAATACGGAAAATCTGGTCCGTGAAGCGCAGCGTCTCGGTATCCGGGAAATTTCCTTTTGGGGGTCTTCTTTGGAAAACCTCACCAAACGGCCGGTCGTCGAAAGCCAGGCCCTGCTTCGCATCTACGAAACCTATTTCAAGAAGCTTTTAGAGAGCGAGGACATCCACAAGGATGAAGTGCACATCCGTTTCATCGGGCATTGGGAAGAGCAATTTCCGGATTCTCTCAAAGAAGTGATGCGAGCGTGTCTTGAAGCAACGAAAGATTACAGCAAGCATTATCTGAATTTTCTTCTGGCATACAGTGGCGACGATGATATGCGCATCGCCTTCCAGAAAGTAGCGCGGGCGCTCAAGCCCGGGGAACCGGTGACTGATGCGCTTATCAAAAAGAATCTGATGACCCATGAACTGGCTCCGGTGGAACTGCTCATCCGCACCGGCGGAGAACCCCATCTTTCGGCTGGTTTCATGATGTGGGATATCGCCAATGCCCAGCTCTATTTTTCGGATAAATATTACCCGGATTTCGATGAAACGGCCTTTCGGGAAGCCATTGCGGACTATGCTGCCCGAGAACGCCGCTTCGGGCGCTAGCTCTCTACGAATTACGAATAAAGTACGAATATACGAATAGAATGCAAAACATATAATGGCGGGGTTGATCCCGTTAGAGAAAAGTCGCTGCTAGCGACTGAAGTCGCGCCGTAGGCGCAGCGTTCTCTAACGGGATTGACAAGATTTAAAGCATCCCCTACAATAAGACTACGTTTTGTCTTCGACTCTGCCCTGAGTTTATCGAACGGGCAGGCGGAGACTCGAACGAGAAAAATTGAAGAGAAAGTATCAAAGAGGGTTGGGCTACCGCCGAACTACACGATTTAGGATTGATTGCCCCCATTAACTCCTGCCTCTCTTTTTGCATTGCTGATGTTCACGAATGAACACGAATTATACCTCGAATCGTCACGAATAGAAGTCCGAAATATTCGTGTATATCTGTGGCTTCATTCGTGTAATTGGTGAGCAAGTACAATATGGCCAACAACAAAGAACTGATTCGGGTAGAGGGCGAAGTTTTGGAAACATTGCCGAGTACGACGTTTCGCGTTCGTCTCGACAATGGGCATGAAGTACTGGCTCATATTTCGGGCCGGATGCGCGTGCATTATATCCGTCTTTTGCCGGGGGATCGCGTGACGCTCGAGATGAGCCCGTATGATCTTTCCAAAGGGCGGATCGTTCTCCGCAATAAATAGCTACAGCGCGGACTAATGCGGACGGTACGCAGACTCATGCGGAAGAAGAAAGGAGTCGGTATCAGTCAGCATTAAGTCAGCATAAGTCAGCATAATGTATGAAAGTCAGAGCTTCCGTCAAAAAAATCTGTGTGCATTGCAAGATCGTCAAGCGTCGCGGGACGGTGTTTGTCATTTGTTCGACCCCGAAACACAAGCAGCGCCAAGGCTAACATTACGCGGACTCATACGGACTGAACACAGACCAATGCGAACACTAAACGGACTGGAGCGGACTATAACGGACTCATGCAGAATAAGATTAAGAAAGAAGTCAGCACTGGTCAGCGTCAAGTCAGTATAGGTCTGTAGAGTGTCGGTATCAGTCAGCGTCAAGTCAGCATAAGTCAGTGAAGTGAAATTATGGTAAGAATCGCCGGAATCAACATTCCAGATAATAAGAGAATGGAGATCGCTCTGACGTATATCTACGGCATCGGTTTGTCAACGAGCCAGAAGATCTTGAAGGAGCTCTCGGTGGATGTGGACACGCGCGCCAAGGATCTGAAAGCTGAGGATGCCAATCGTTTGCGCGAGGTGATTGAGAAAAAGTACCGCGTGGAAGGAGAACTCCGTCATGTAGTTAAAAGTAATATCAAGCGTTTGAAGGAAATCGGCTGTTACCGGGGTACGCGCCATCAGAAAGGCCTCCCATCGCGTGGCCAGCGTACCAAAACCAACACGCGCACCGTCCGTGGCAACGTCAGGAAGACCATGGGCAGCGGCCGCAAGAAATCATCTGATAAGACCTAACACAACGCGGACTTATGCGGACGAGACACGGACTCATGCGGAATTAAGAGAGGGGTCAGTATCAGTCAGCGTCAAGTCAGTGTAAATGAACGTATGGCAGAAGAAGTAACAACAACTGAAAAGAAAGCGGCAGAAGAAGGCGTGGCCAAAGTAGGAGCCAACGATGCCGCTCTGGTGAAGAAGGCCAAGAAATCCAAGCGCCAAGTCCTGAAAGGACGGGCGAATATTCAGTGTACGTATAACAATACGATTGTTACTCTGACTGATTTGAA
>Ga0113563_10001567_pt1 | contig 13159 bp, 11 predicted proteins | sample Mud3Dept3metaG_FD_80117 | JGI IMG/M metagenome (GOLD analysis project Ga0113563, IMG submission 80117) | Freshwater wetland microbial communities from Ohio, USA, analyzing the effect of biotic and abiotic controls - Mud 3 Core 4 Depth 3... | ecosystem: Environmental > Aquatic > Freshwater >...
GGTGGTGCTGGACGTGGTGGTGGATGGGCGGGTGTAGCCGTCCGCTACCGGCGTTTGCCAAAGACGGGTTCGATGCGCGTCTCAAATGCGGGGTTCTTGCGCACGGCTTTCTGCACGTGCGCTGCGCCCGAGTCAGTGCCAAGGATCGCATGCGGATTGGATGGAACTAATTGATCTTCGTGCCCGAATCCTTCACGGCCTTGCCCCACTTGGCGATTTCGGAAATGATGAAACGCCTGAACTCATCGCGCGTTTCGCCGGCCGGCGTAAAGGCGAGCGTATTGAAAAGTTCTTTGACATCCGGTTTCTTGAGCGCCGCAATCAATTCCTTTTCGAGTTTGTCCAGTACCGGGCCGGGGGTCCTGGCCGGCGCCAGCATGCCGGTCCAGCCGGCAAACTCGAACCCGGGATATCCTGACTCGGCTATCGTCGGCAGCTCGGGCAGGAACGGCGAGCGCGCCGCGGTTGATACCGCAAGTCCGCGCAGCTTGCCGGATTTGACGTGAGGCAACACGGAGGTCATCGAATCGAACATGATCGGCACCTGCCCGGTCATCACCTGGAGATTCGCATCTGCGCTCCCTCTGAACGACACGTTGTTGCCGAGCCGGATACCGGCCGCATGCTGGAACATTTCCGTGGTCAGGTGGCCGGCTGCACCGGCGCCGAAGGATGCGTAGTTAAAATAACCCGGCTTGGCTTTGGCGGCTGCGACAAGTTCCTTCACCGATTTCGCCGGAAACGAGGGATTTACGACCAGCGTCTGCGTCACGACCACGAGCTTCGTGATCGGCGCGAAATCCCGGATCGGATCGTACGGCAGTTTGGGATACAGCCCCGGGTTGATTGCCAGTGCGCCGGTGCCGCTCATCAGGAGCGTGTAACCATCCGGCGTTGCCTTCGCGCCGAGTTCATTGCCGATAATGGCACCCGCGCCGGGCCGATTGTCGATGATCATCTGCTGGCCCATGGAATCGGTGAGTTTCTGCCCGATGAGCCGGGCCAGAACGTCGGTCTGGGTGCCGGCGCCGAACGGTACGATAACGCGTACCGGTTTGTTGGGATATGCTCCCGCAGGGCTTTGCTGTGCGTGAGCGGCTCCCGCAGCAGTCAATACGCAACCCGCAACGATCCCGATGGCCAGTCTGGCTCTCGTCTTCACCATGTCACCCTCCCATATTAGGAAACAGATTCGCCGTCACCCCGCATACATCATCATAGGCTCGTTTTCCCAGTCGATGCAATCATTGCCCCCCTTGGTACCGTATGCAACAATTCGACAAGTGCATCCGGCAGGCGGTAGTCGACGATGAGCACGAGATTTCATGAATGGTGTGCCGGCCCGGCCGGCGCGGCGGGTGCGCTCGGTTTTGTCCTGAGTGCGGTCATGAGCGCGCCCGTGCATGCGCAGACGTATCCGACGAAACCGGTTCGCATCGTTGTCGGGTATCCCGCGGGCGGTCCTATCGATATCCTGGCGCGGTTGCTGACGCCCGGCTTCAGCCAGGCGTTTGGTTATCAATTCATCGTGGATAACCGGCCGGGCGCGAGCGGCATGATCGGCATCGAGCACGTGGCGAAATCCGCTCCGGACGGATACACGCTTTTGATGACCGCGGCGACGTTTGCCATCAATCCCAGCGTTTATCCGAAAGTGCCTTACGATCCGGAGCGGGATTTCGCGGCGATCGCCCTCGTGGCCCGCGCACCGTACCTGCTGGTGGCACATCCCAGTTTTCCACCCCGCGGAGTCAAGGAACTGATCGCCCTGGCGAAAGCAAAGCCGGGCGTGGTGAATTTTGCCTCGTCCGGAAGTGCGAGTCTGCCGCATCTTGCCGGTGAATTGTTTCAGATCATGGCCGGCGTGAAAATGACCCACATCCCGTATAAAGGCGGCACTCCGGCGACCATCGAGACGCTGGCGGGGCAGGTCCCGATCATCTTCAACAACATGCTCAACGCCGTGCCGCACGTGAAATCCGGAAAAATGCGGGCGCTCGGCGTGACGGGCCTGCAGCGCGCCGCCATTCTTCCGGAGGTGCCCACGATTTCCGAAGCGGGCCTGAAGGGTTATGAAGTAACCGGATGGTATGGTCTGCTCGGCCCGGCGGGCACTCCGCGGGAAATCGTTTCCAGGCTGAATATGGAAGCGGGCAAGGTGATGAGACTGCCAGCTTCCGCCGAGCGCCTTGCCGGAGACGGCGTCGTCACCTTTGCTGAGCCGCCCGAGACTTTTACGGCACTGGTACGGGACGAGCGGGTCAAATGGGCCCGGGTCGTGCGCCAGTCCGGAATCAGGGCGGAGTAAGAGCAAGCCCGCTGGTCGATGGAAAACCAGACCGGGTGATCCGGCGATGGCGAAACGCAAAGCGCTGATCGCGGGAGCGACAGGTGTCGTTGGACGCAACCTGCTCAGGCATCTCGTGGCACGCGGTGACTGGGAAATCGTCGCGCTGTCCCGCCGCAAGCCCGATGTCGAGGGATCGTACGAGCATATCCGTGTCGATTTGATGGACGCCGCACTGTGCAGGCAGCGGCTCAGTCGCCTGGCGGACGTGACGCACGTATTTTTTGCCGCTAGTGTGTCAAAGCCTGACCCCGCGGAACTGGTGAGCCGCAATTTGACCCTGCTGCGCAATCTCGTCGAAACCATCGAGCCGGTTGCCGTGGACCTCGCGCATATCCATTTCATGCAGGGTTCGAAATGGTACGGCTCTCACCTGGGACCTTACAGGACTCCCGCCAGGGAGGATGATCCGCGCCACCCGCCTCCCAATTTCTATTACGACCAGTGGGACTACATGGTCGAACGGCAGCGGGGAAAACCGTGGACCTGGTCGTCCGCGCGGCCGCACGCGGTCAGCGGCTTCGCCATCGGCAATCCGAGCAACCTGACCATGGTGATTGCGATTTATGCGGCGATCTCCAAGGAATTGGGGCTTCCGCTGTGCCACCCGGGGACACCCGGCAACTACCGCGCGCTTTATCAATGCACCGATTCGGGCCTGCTGGCGCGCGCGATGGTGTGGATGGCGACCACGCCAGGCTGTGCGAACCAGGCATTCAACATCACCAATGGCGATCTGATCCGGTGGGAGAACACCTGGCCGAAGATTGCGCGCTACTTCGGCATGCCAACCGGTGCGCGCCGGCAAATCAGCCTTGTCGATTACATGGCGGACAAAGCACCCGTTTGGGACCGGATTGTGAAGAAGCACGGGCTGCGGCCGTTCAGCTATCAGGAAATCGTCTCCTGGCCTTACGGCGACTTTGTCTTCACGCCGCACTACGACATCATTTCAGATACCGGCAAGGCGCGCAGGTTCGGGTTTCACGAAAGTGTGGACACGGAAGAGATGTTCTTCCGGCTCTGGGACGAAATGCGCGCCGATCGTATCATCCCCGCGGCAGGCGCGGGCTGAATTCAACCCAGCATCCGCGTTATGATATCCACGTTGGAGCGATCGGGCTTCAGTTCGTGACGTTCGATGCGCCTGCAAAGTTCGACCACCGCGTCGTTGGCGGGCGTGGGTATGCCAGCCTCGCGACCCTTGCGAGCGATGTGCCCGTTCAGGAATTCGGTCTCGGTCCTGCGCCCCTTGAGAAAGTCCTGCAGCACGACGCCGCGCGCGGTGCGCGATCCCTTCTTGCCCATATGGCCGAGGATCGTATAGAGCAGCTTGTCGATGATTTTTTCTTCCGGGCCGAGAAACTCTTCCGGACTCAGCCCGAAAATCGCATCGAGTTGGTAGCCGAGCACCGCGCCCACGCGCATGGTCTCGCTCGCGAGCCTTGCACACAGGTTGCACACTTCCGGTATCTGCACCGCCTGCCACGACTGCAGTCCCAGCATTCCGAACGGCGCGAGTATCATCGAGCTATTCACGAGCTTGGTCCACTTCGCGCCTTCGATATTGTCGGTAATGGTAATGTGGCCGGCGTGCTTCATGATCCGTTCCAGCCCGGTGAGCCGCGGCGTCACGCCGCCATCGAGTTCGCCCAAACCGAACCATGTGCTTTTCTGGTCGGTATTGCGCTGCACCAGCCCCGGCGTGAACACCTCGGCGGAAAGCTCGACCACGCAACCCATGACGCGCGGCCTGCCGATGATGTCGATGATGGCGGCGTTGTTCATGCCGTTCTGCAACCCGACGATCATGCCATCGGTCCTGAGGTACGGTTTGATGAATTCGGCAAGCCAGCGCGTATCGTTCGACTTCGCCGCGAGCAAAACGACGTCGAACTCACGGTTAAGGGACGACAATTCGCACAGATGATACGCTTGCACCGGCGTATGCAACTCCGAATCCGGCATCTTCACGTGCAGTCCGTTCGCCTTCATGGCTTCGACATGCGCGGGCCACTGATCGATAAGCGACACGTCGTAACCCGCCAGCGTGAGATCGGCGCCAACGCTGCTGCCGATGGCGCCGGTGCTCAGAACCGCGATTTTCATGTTCATTCCGATTTCCAAAAGAGCCGCGAGCCGTTATTGCACATTGCGCGGCGCCATTTTGCCATAATTCACCCATGACCCCGCGCAGCAGCATTTCCAAAACGCCACGCTTGCCCGCATTCGCCCCGTTTGGCGTGCGCAGTTTCCGCTTCCAGTGGCCCGCCGATCTGGCGGCCTCGCTGGCGTTCGAAATGGAAACGCTGATACTCGGCTGGTATGTGCTGGTCGAGACGCGTTCGGTGGTGATGCTCACGCTGTTTGCGTCGCTGCAGAACATCGGCACCTTGCTCGCGCCGATGTTCGGCGTGATGGGCGACCGCGTCGGACATCGCACAGTGCTGGCGGCGATGCGCACGGCGTACACCACGCTCGCCCTGACGCTGATGACGCTCGCGTACAGCGGCTTGCTCACGCCCACCTACGTGCTGGCCATCGCCGGCGTGATGGGACTGGTGCGGCCGTCCGATATCGGCATGCGCAATGCGCTGGTGGGCGCCACCATGCCGTCCGACAGGCTGATGGGTGCAATGAGCATACAGCGCACCACCCAGGATTCCGCCAAAGTCGCCGGTGCGCTCACCGGCGCGGGGCTCGTTGCCATGCTCGGCATTGGCCCGGCGTATACCGTGGTCGCGAGCTTTTACGCCGCCAGCGTCATGCTCACGCTGAAAGGCGCGAATCCCGAAGCCGCGCTGCGCCCCGCCGTTGCCGCCGCGAAAATCGAACTCACCTCGCCTTGGGGAGACCTTCGCGCTGGCATCGTTTATGTATGGAACACGCCGCTGCTGTTTGCCTCCATGTGTTTTGCCTTTTTGCTCAATTGCACGGCTTTCCCGATGATGAACGGGCTCATGCCGGTGATGGCGAAAGAAATCTACCACACCGACCAGACCGGCCTTGCCTATCTGGTGGCGGCAGGCGGGTTCGGTGCGCTTCTGAGCGCGGTGGTGATGAGCCGCATCGGGCACGCCGTGCGCCCCGCGCGCACCATGATCATCTTCAGCGCGGGCTGGTACGTGGCCTTGATGCTGTTCGTGCAGACCACTCATCCGGCGGCCGGCATGGCGTTTCTGATACTCGCCGGAATGTCGCAGGGCCTGGGCCAGATTGCGATGGCGACGATGCTGATACGCAACTCGGACGAACGGTTCCGCGGGCGCGTAATGGGCATACGCATGCTGGCGATCTACGGCAATATCCCGGGCCTGCTGCTCGCGGGCTGGCTGATTCAGCGCATCGGGTATCCGCTGACGGCGACGGTGTACTGCCTGTGCGCGTTGGTCCTCATCGCAATCATATCGGCGCGCTGGGGCGCGCAACTGTGGCGGCGCGATGCGCCAGCCAATGCGCGATGAACACCCCTCAGTATTCCGCCGCGACTGCGCCTGACCACGGCGACAGCACGTCGGTGATGCCCTGAAATTCGCCGCCCGCCGCGTCGCGCAGCACCGCGCTCGGGCACGCGAAGTTGGTCGGGTACACGACCAGTTCGGTTTCGCTGACGGGATACTTTGCCGCGAGCGCGTTGCGGACCGCTGCGGGCAGGCGGGGGTCGACTCCGACGGTATCGCCGCCGCTCGCGTCGATGCGCGGCTGGTGGAACGCGTCTTCGAGCGTCATGCCGTGATCGATCAGGAACGAGGTAATCTGGGACACCGCCGGCAGGATCTTGCGCCCGCCGGATGCGCCGATCGCGAACCAGGGATGGTCACCGCGGCGCACGATCACGGGGCACATGTTGGTGAGCGGGCGCTTGTCCGGCGCGAGACTGTTGGGCGAGCCCGGCCGCGGATCGAACCACATGATGCCGTTATTCATCAGGATCCCGGTTTGCGGCAGCACCACTTTGGAGCCGAACACCGACAGCAGCGTTTGCGTGACGGCCACCATGTTGCCGTCACGGTCGACGACGTTGAAATGCGTGGTCGACGACGGATCGCGCGCGTCGCTCGTGTCGCCCATGGTCTGCAGGCGCTCGGCGTAAGCGTCGCGCAGCACCTGAGCGTAAGCGAGGAAGGCATCGGCGTGCGGTCCACCCGCCTGAAATTTCACGTCCCCCAGCGCTTTGAGCGTGCGTGCCAGCGTGGGACCCGCCGTGAGCCCGCCGGCAAGTGCTATGCGTGCGCCGCGGTAATCGACTTCGAGCGGATCGACGAGCCGCGCGGCGTAGTGTTTCAGATCGTCGCTGCTGATGATGCCGCCCACTGCCGTCATGTCCCGCAGCAGCGCGCGCGCAACCTCGCCCTCGTAAAAATCGCGCCTGCCGCCCCGCGCAAGCTGGCGCAGCGTGCCGGCAAGCCCTTTCAGCACGAGCCTTTCCAACGGCGCCCCCGGGGCGGTGACGGGCGGCATGCCGCGCGGCAGCCAGACCTCGCGCGTACTTGCGTAGCGCGACAGCTCGCGCGCCATGGTCGCGGCCTTCAGCGTCAGGAACCAGTCGACCGCGATGCCCTGTTCGGCGAACTCGATCGCGGGCTGCAGCATTTCTGAAAACGCGCGCGTGCCGAAGCGTTCGAGCGCGAGCCCGATCCCGTCGACGTGGCCGGGGACCGCGAATGCGAGCGGCCCGTGCACGTTGCGGTCGTCCTTCACGGTCGGCCAGGTGAAAAGATCGGTAGTGAACCCGCCGGTGAGCGGGTAGTCCGCGGGATTCAGTTTGCGCGGCGAAACCGGGCCGAAGTCCACGACCTGCACGCGCTTCTCGCGCGCGAGGTAAATCAGCATGAAGCCGACGCCGCCGAGGCCGCAGTTCCATGGCTCGACCGCCGCCAGCGCGAAGCTGGTGGCGGCTGCCGCGTCGACGGCATTGCCGCCGCCGGCAAGTACCTTGGCGCCGGCTGCCGCGGCGATGCGGTTCTGGCTGGCGACGACGCCGTGGCGCGAATGCGCAAGCGGTTTGCGCACGGTCCAGTTCTGCACGAGATGTTCGAGAGTCATTTATTTCCTCTTCATCACTTTCGACCACCGGGCAATGTCCTCGGCGATCATGCGTCCAAATTCCTCGGGCGTCGAGTGCGTGGGTTCGAGACCCTGGCTGTGCAGAACCTCCTGCAGGTTGGGCAGCTTGAGGACGCGCGCGAGCGACTGATTGAGTCGGGAGACGATCGCCTTGGGCGTGCCCGCGGGCGCCACCATGCCGTGCCACGAGGTCGCCAGGTAACCCGGAACAGACTCGCTGACCGTGGGCAGATCAGGCATCACGGGCGAGCGCCGCTGGGTGGTGACGGCGATTGCGCGCAGCTTGCCCGCTTTGACATGCGGCAGCACCGATGGCCCATTGGCGAAGATGAACTGAATCTGCCCGCCGATCAGATCAATGACCGCGGGCCCGGTGCCCTTGTACGGGACGTGGACCGACTGGGTCCCGGTCATCTGCCCAAAGAGCTCGCCCGCGAGATGCAGCGTCCCGCCGGTGCCCGACGAGCCATAGTTGAGGCTGCCGGGTTTCGCCCGCGCAAGCGCGATGAACTCCTTCACATTGGCCGCCTTTACGGACGGGGTCACGGCGAATACGAACGGCCCCGTGTCGGTCATGCTGATCGGTGCAATGCCCTTGATCGGGTCGTACGGCAGCTTGTAGAGCACCGGGGAGGTCGCATAGCTCGACGCCACCAGGCTGATCGTGTAGCCGTCCGGGTCGGCGCGCACCACGATCTCGGTGCCGATCATGCCGCCGGCGCCGCCGCGGTTATCGACGACGAACTGCTGGCCGAACTCCTGGGACAGCTGCGGCGCGATGATGCGCGCAATGATGTCGGTGCCGCCGCCGGGCGCGTATGCCACGACCATACGCACCGGTTTATCGGGCCATTTTCCGGTTTGCGCCTGTGCCACCGGTAAAGATGCGGCGAGCGCCAGCAGCAGTAACGCGCCTCTTTTTTGCATTGGTTCCCGTCCCTCCTTCCGTATGATACCCCGCGAATAACAGGGATGGTGGTTACTGATCGATCCTGACCGCCGCGTTCTTCGTTGCCGATTCGAGTATCGCTTCGAGTACCGCCACGCCGTGCACTTCGTCTCCGGCGGCGACCGCGAGCGGGCGCCCGGCCTCGATCGCATCGGCGAAGTTTTCGAGCTCGGCACGCTCGGTGCTCAGTTGCGGAAAGGCGATGGTCTGGGGCCGCTGATGCACGTGGAGGTTCGCCGGGTCGACGAAACATGCCCGCAATTCCCACGTCGTCAAATGCTGGACGTCGCCGACCTCGGCCCACCCCTTGGAGCCGAATACCTGCATGCGCCAGGTTTCGGCCGTGGCGATGAACGTTCCCAGATAGCCGGTCGCGCCGTTCCTGAAACGAAACAGCATTGACGTCGTGTCGTCGGTGCCGTAATCAAGCGCGCGCCGGCAGCTTTGTGCAAATACGGTGTCGATCCTGCCGGACAGATACAGCATCGCGTCGACGACGTGCACGCCGCGGCCGGTCATGCCGCCGGCCGGGCCTTCCTCGCGATTGAGGCGCCAGTGATCGGCGCCGAAGCGATAGACGCTGGGGCCGCAGAAATTGCCTTCGATATGCAGCAGTTTTCCCAGGCGGCCGTCATCGAGCATGCGCCGGATTTCCTGCAGCGCAGGCTGGAACCGCCAGTTGTAGCCGACCGCGAGCGTAACGTGGTGGTCGGCGCAGGCCTTGACGCAGGTTTGCGCATCCCGCAGGGTCAGGCTCAATGGTTTTTCGGTGAATACATGTTTGCCGGCCTGGGCGGCGGCGGTGATCAGTGCCACGCGCTGCGTGTGCGGCGTCGCGATCACGATGGCGTCGATCGAGGGGTCGGCGAGCACTTTTTCGTACGCGTCGTAGAGCGGAAAGCCCTGCCTTTTCGCGTAGTCCGCGGCCTTGGCGACGGTGCGCGTGGCCCCGGCCACAATGCGGATCTTGCCGCTCTTGCCCTGGATGCTATTGACGAGGTTCTGTCCCCAGCGGCCGAGGCCGACGATGGCTGCGTTGATCACTGTTTTTCCTTGCGTGGGTGTGATTTGAATCGGTGTCGCATACAATACGCATTTTAGCGTGAATGGCATGGTCAGAACCCGCTTCGCCCCGAGCCCTACCGGCTACCTCCATATCGGCGGCGCGCGCACCGCGCTCTTTTGCTGGGCTTACGCGCGTAATCGCGGCGGCAAGTTCATACTGCGCATCGAAGACACCGATCTCGAGCGCTCGACGCAGCAGTCGGTGCAGGCGATCCTCGACGCAATGCAATGGCTGGGTCTGGATTGCGACGAGGGGCCGTTCTATCAGATGCAGCGCCTGCAGCGTTACCGCGATGCCGCGGAACAGCTGATCGAGCAAGGCCATGCCTACCGTTGCTATTGCTCGAAGGAAGAACTCGAGGCGATGCGCGAGGCGCAGCGCGCGCGCGGCGAGAAGCCGCGCTACGACGGCCGCTGGCGCGATTCCGGGGCGACGCCGCCCGCCGGCGTGCCGCCGGTGATCCGCTTCAGGAACCCGCTTTCGGGCTACGTGGCGTGGAATGATCTCGTCAAGGGACCCATTACCGTCAGCAACAGCGAGCTCGACGATCTGGTGATTCTGCGCGCCGACGGCGTGCCGACCTACAACTTCGGCGTCGTGGTCGACGACATCGACATGGACATCACGCATGTGATCCGCGGCGACGACCACGTCAACAACACGCCGCGCCAGATCAACATCTACAAGGCGCTTGGCGCGAACCTGCCCGAATTCGCACACCTGCCGATGATCCTGGGCAGCGATGGCGAACGGTTGTCGAAGCGCCATGGCGCGGTGAGCGTGATGCAGTATCGCGATGACGGATTTCTGCCCGAGGCGCTGCTGAATTATCTTGCGCGGCTCGGCTGGTCGCACGGGGACGAGGAGATGTTTTCGCGCGAGCATCTGGTCGAGTGGTTCGACCTCGGCCACATCAGCAAGTCCCCGGCGCGCTTCAATCCCGAGAAGCTGCTGTGGCTCAACCAGCAGTACATCCGCGTGGCCGAGAGCCGCCGGCTGGCCGAACTCACCACGCCATTTCTGGAAGCCGACGGCTGTGTGATTACCGGCGGGCCGCCGCTGATCGATGCGCTGGGGCTGCTCAGGAACCGCGCCGGCACGTTGCGCGAGCTCGCCGACGCCGCGGTGTTTTTTTATCGGCCGCTCGAGCCGTCGGAGGCGCTGCGCGCGCAGCATTACACGGCCGAAGTGAAGCCCGCACTGGCGGACCTGCACGCCCGCCTCAGGACGATCGTCTGGAACCGTGCGGCAATCAACGATTCGATCAAGGGCGCCGCCGCTGCGCACCAGCTCAAGCTGCCGAAGATCGCGATGCCGCTGCGCGTGATGGTCACCGGCGAGACCCAGACGCCCTCGATCGATGCGACGCTCGAGCTGATCGGCCGGGACCAGGTGCTGGCGCGTATGTCCGCGCAATTACAGCACTTTCCGGCGTGAGGTTTTCTTTACAGCCTCCGGCTGCGCCGGTATAATGCGCGGTCTTTTGTGGGGGTATAGCTCAGCTGGGAGAGCGCTTGCATGGCATGCAAGAGGTCAGCGGTTCGATCCCGCTTACCTCCACCAGCATCACGGTTTTACCTTCAGCAACTTGTCTTTTGGACCCCATCGTCTAGAGGCCTAGGACATCGCCCTTTCACGGCGGTAACCGGGGTTCGAATCCCCGTGGGGTCGCCAGCCTGATCAGCGGGTTGGCGTAACGCTTCAGGCCTGTCGTCGGATTGGTTCGACCGTCGCTACACTGGCGGCCGGCTCAGGCGTCTGCGCTGAGAGCCGTTTTTCGAGTAGTTCCACGTATTGCTCGATCCTCTCGTGTACCCCCTGGAAGTTGCTTGGCACGCGGCTCTTGTTTTCGCGCATCGCATCCACCAATGCTTGTCGAATGGCGGGCTGGGCGAGGGTAAGCGCCTGCAGCATCGAAATGATGGCAATCTCGTTTGAGACAAACTGGCTGCCAAGAGTGTCAAGGGTCGCGCGTTTCATGTTATTCGCCTTCCTGCTTGTCATCGCTTCCGTTGCGGCAGACTTTTCTTCCTGGTTTTGCCTGTCGTCCGCCCGTTGAATGCCGCCGGGGTGATGGACTCCACCGCACCTTGGACGCAACGCTTTTTGTCAAATTGCAGATTAGCTTACCTCACTGCAAACGGTCTTTGTTAATTTGTGACAAATATCACATTTTGGAAGGCGGGAAGAAGTCACGTTTTATTTCCTGAAATGTGCTTAAAGTCACATCTGGCGCACCGGATTCAAGTTATTGTCCGCTTGTGTGTGTCGGAAGTCACACTCTGCAATTATCGAAAACGAACGGGAAGAACAAGGGCGATATGGACTATCAGCCGAAATTGTTGAAATACGGTTTTAGCACGCTCCTCGGGTCGCTTATCGTGGTGGCGCTGTTGGTGCTGCCCGGCCGGGTCGGTGCGGCGACGATAGTACAAACCGTCACTTATCCCTCCGTCGGTCCGATTATCGCGGCGGGGACGTTGGGTGTTTCCGATTCGTTTTCGGGGTTGATTGGCGACACCTTTCTGGATCATTTTATGTTCTCGGTGCAGCCCAGCGCCACTTTCACGCTGACCACAAATTCCCTTTTCCAGGGCGGGCTCACGGTTTCCAGTGGCGAATTGTGGAATGGCGCCGGCACGACACAGTTCTTCCCCACCGGCTCGCCATTTTTTACGAGCAGTCCGATACTTTCGCCGGGTGCCTATGATCTGCGCATCTCCGGCACGCTTACGGCAACTTCCGGCTTGCACGGAGTGGCGATTAATTTCAGCCCGACGGCCCCGATTCCGGAACCCGAAGCCTACGCGATGATGCTCGCCGGTCTCGGCCTGATGGGGTTCGTGGCGCGTCGGCGGAAACAAAAAGACGCTGCCTGATCCAGCCCGGCAGCAATCACCAGGACCTCGCTGCGGCGGGGTTTTTATTTGTACATTGCGCACAGCCGTCGTCAGCGATGATGGCGTCGGCCATACCGGCCATACCTATTGCCAGTATCCGGTAAAAGGCAGAATATGCGCAATTGGCACGCCACCCGTGCCAATCCGGAGGGGCAGGCGGGATGAAGTCGTTCGAATTCTTACAGCAATACTGGGAGCAGATAGGAAAGCTCCTGACGTATGTTCAATATTGTGCCGGTCAGGACGTGCAAACCCCCGTGTGCCGGGACTTCTGGCTGGGGTCTGTCTATGTCGCCGTCGGGATCGGACTGCTGATCGCTTTCATAATCGGCAAACGGGTGCTGCGCGAGCAGCTCGAGTTTCGTCGCAACCAGAAGAAATTGCAGGCCCAGAAGTTACTCGCGGAAGAAGAAGCGAGGGAGCGGGCCCGGCGGAGTGCAGAGGCTGACCCGGCGGTCGACGTTTCCCAGCAGGAACTTGCCGCATCGATCAAGCAGGCGATGCTGAAGGCGCGCGCGCAGGAGGCCACCCTGCCGGCTAAAGACCGCGCCGGCAAGAAGTCCGATGCGGCTCCCGGGCGGGAACTTTCGGCCATCATGATGACCGACATCGTGGGCTACAGCGGCAGCATGGAACGCGACGAGCAGCGCACGTATCGGATGTTGCTCGAACACAACAATATCGTCCGCGCGGCGGTGGTGAAATTCCGGGGCCGCGAGGTCAAGACGATCGGCGACGCTTTTTTCGTGGTTTTCCGCAGCGCGGCTGACGCGGTCGATTGCGCGATTTCGATTCAGCGGTCGTTCATGGAATCCAATGCGAACAAGGAA
>Ga0113563_10001568_pt1 | contig 13151 bp, 10 predicted proteins | sample Mud3Dept3metaG_FD_80117 | JGI IMG/M metagenome (GOLD analysis project Ga0113563, IMG submission 80117) | Freshwater wetland microbial communities from Ohio, USA, analyzing the effect of biotic and abiotic controls - Mud 3 Core 4 Depth 3... | ecosystem: Environmental > Aquatic > Freshwater >...
AATCTTCTTATAGGCTCCCCGCTCATTCCGGAGGGTTTCCCGGCCGTCGATTGCCACCCGGATTCCCCGGAGGCTGCCGAAGGTGCTGAACTCGACCGACGTCCTTCCGGCGGCATCACGCTTGGAAACGACCTTGACTTCGCTTTCCCAGGGCGCCTCAAAGGCGGGTACCGTCCTCAGCATGAACGCTCCGGCGATGACCAGAATTCCGATCGGGATAAGGGCCCTCGGCCTGCGGAATCGCTTCAGGGCCCAGAGGTCGCCCCGGACGGTCCGCTTGACGGCGGCAAATCCCAGCAGGAACGGCATCGTCCAAAGGAAATAAACCAGGATCAACGCCGACCAGAACAGGAGTTTGAGGGCAGGGCGATTAATCCCTATCAGGCCCATGGCCGATGTCCGGAAAACGAAGTCGGCCGGCTCCGATAGGATGAGTGAACGGAAGGTCCAGAAAGGCGCCAGAAGCCAGAGAAGACCTTTCAGCCAGGACCAGGGCGCCAGGGTGGCCAGGCTGATAAACAAGAGCCCGGCTGCGGGAAGGAAAGCCAGTCGGGGTCCCGCTCCCAGCCAGGCAAGGCCGGTCAGGAGCGCCAGGTAAATCGAGGCCCGGACGAAATAAAAGAAAGAATTCCGCCTCAATTTCCATCTCCGGGTCAGCTGGAGGCTCAGCCAGATTCCCAAGATAAAAAAGAGGAAAGCATAAAGAACATAGGGTCCCGGATGCGCATACCAGGGGGCGCGCACGCCGCCGAAACCCTGCCCGAGCCAGAGCGCGCCGAACGTGACGACGATGATGATGATGTTCAAGACAAGGAGCTTAGGCCAGGACTTCCTGATCTTTTTGTCCTCCTCCCAGATGACCTGCCGCTTGCGGATTCTCCAAAGGAGAATCGACGTCACTGCCCCAATTATCAGGCTGAGAAGAACGACAGCCTTGAGCCAGGCGAGCGGCACAAAAAGCGGCTTTTCGTTGATCAGGAGAAGCGCATAGTGCCCGGATTTCTTTTCCGGCTGGCCGGCATCGAATTTCTTCATCAGCGCCCGGACAAGCCGTCCGCTCCTCTCCAGGCCCTCCGCCTTGAAAAACTCCAGGGAATCGTTGGGGGTGTGGATGGGGTTTCTGATATCGGTCACAAACCCGATCGCCGGAATGCCTTTCTCCATAAAGGGGGCATGGTCGGAAGTGGCCCCTCCGATGGAGCTGTTGATGTTCTGGAAAAACGTCGGATAGCGGATGTTCCGGTAGCCCAGGGAATGGAAGGCGTCGATGCTCGCCGATACAAGCCAGGCGGGCGTCTGCGATTTCTTGGTGTCGACGAAAAGCAAGAGCGGGCAATCATCGCTGACCATGTCGAGCTGAAGCATCAGGGCGACGTTCTCGAGCGGATATTGTTCGACGAAGGCTTTAGAGCCGACGAGGCCGGACTCCTCGCCGCAGAAGGCGACAAAGACCAGGGTCGCATCGTGCGGCTCCTGGGCCGCCACCCGGGCCAGTTCGATGACTCCCGCAACCCCCGACCCGTCGTCGTTGGCCCCGGGTATTTCGGGAGACGACGAATCGATGTGGGCACCGACGATGATCTCCCGCGGCGACGTTCCGGGAAGCCGGCCGATGACGTTGAAGCTCGCCGTGTTGAGGCCGGCGGCCCCGATCATGCTTTTTCCCCCGGTTACCGGCTGCCACTCGACCCGGCAGCCGAACTCGGCCAGCTTCTCGGCGAAGTAGGTCAAAGCGGCCTTTTCCTGGGGCGTTCCGAGCGGACGCGGCCCGATCGTCCCGGCGAGGACCTTCAAGTGCTCGAGCGCCTTTTCTCTCGAAAACTCCTCGGCGGCGGCGCCGGAGCGGGCCCCGGCCAGGGCTCCTCCCAGGAGCAATGAGAAAACAACAATTCCGGCTGTCTTTTTCATATGGACATCCCTCTGTTTATGGGTCCTATTATGAGGCCCTTTTTTTCGAAACGTCAAGAAAAAATCTCCGGGGATGCATCAAATCCGGCCGCTCAAACGTATATATTGATGAGAGAAAGATAAGGCCGATGGCGCTGGAGATGAAGGAAGAGAGAGGTCAACCGGGTGAAGGTTCGGAGAGGTGGAAGATGAAAGAAACAGCCGAAAACAGAAAGACAAGCCCCGCGGGCAATAAGACAGAGAGCAGATATTTCTTCTTTTCCTGCCCGGCCCTGGACCTCTGGTCCGTCGGCGCCAGCCGCAAGGAAGCGGAAAGGCGGCTCCGGGACGATATGCTGATGCTCCTGATGAGGTGTTCGCGCTATGATGAGCTGGACCTTTTCATGAGCGCCGGCTGTTTCGACGCCGTCGAGGTCCGGGCTTCATGATCCGCCGCCCGGAAGCTTGCCCGATCTTCTCCGCTGTTTATTGCCCCTTCACGTAATAGATCTCGAAATTCCCCGGCGTATCGTCATACCAGACGATATGGACATTGTATTTTGAATCAACCGCCAGGCTGGGTATCCCGGAATGACCAGATGTGAAAGTAAGCCTCGATGCGGCACTCCAGCTTGCGCCTCCGTCGACGCTTTTCTTATGATATATCTCGGAGTTGCCGGGGAAGTCATCCTGCCAGACGAGGCGAATGATGTTGTCCAAACCCACGGCTATGGCGGGCTCCTCTGAGCCGCCCGATGTCCAGGTGAGTCTCTTCATGGCGGACCAGGAAGCGCCTCCGTCCGGGCTGCTCCTGTAATAGATCTCATAATTGGCCGGGGTGTTACCGCGCCAAACCACGTGGACGCCGCCCCCAGAATCCGCGGCCACGTCCGGGAAGTCGGGCGATTCCGCTGACCAGGTGAGCCTTTTCGCCGCCCCCCAGGTTGAGCCGCCGTCCGGGCTGCCCTTGTAGTAGATCTCCAGCCCGCCGGACGTATCATCCTCCCAGGCGATATGGACAGCGCTGCCGGAATCCACAGCGATGTCTGCTTCTATGGACAACCCCGAAGTCCAGGTCAGCCTTTTGGACGCGCTCCAGGTGGCACCATTGTCCGCGCTCATCTTGGTGTAGATCTCGACATCACCCGACTGGGAACTCTCCCAAGCCACATGGATGGCGGAGCCGGCGGCCGATGCGATGGCCGGGTTGCCGGACATGTTCGAAGTCCAGGTCAGCCGTTGCGCCGCGGTCCAGGTATCGCCTCCGTCCGAACTTCTCTTAATAAATATCTCGGCGCCTTGACCCGTGTCATCATGCTCTTCCCAGACGACAATGACCGCGCTCCCGGAGCCCGCGGCCACGGCCGGGCGCCAGGAATGATTCTCCGTCCAGGTGAGCCTTTTAATAGCGCCCCAAGTCGTGCCGCCGTCCGTGCTGCGCTTGAAATAGATCTCTGAATATCCCGGGGTATCATCTTCCCAGACGATATAGACGGTGTTGCTTGCGCCTATGGCTATCGCCGGGACCATCGACCAGCCGGAAGTCCAGGTAAGCCTTTTCGCCGGCGTCCAGCCGGACATGGTCGCCTGAGCGAAAAGAAAACATCCGAGCGCAACAAAAGATCGGGCGGAGCGTCTCATTCAGGCCTCCTCAGAATCCATCTATTTGTTGTACTTCCTATAGTAGACTTCATAATTTCCGGCCGTATTATCATACCAGACCACATGGATGTTGCTCATATAATCAAGGACAATGGCCGGCCCGTAGGAATTCCCCGAGCTCCAGGTAAGCCTTGTGCCGGGTGACCAGGCAGAGCCCCCGCTCGTGCCCGTCGCATAGTAGATCTCCGCGTTTCCGGGCTTGCTGTCCCACCAGACCAGATGAGGGTCGCCCGAAGAATCGACGGCAACGGCCGGACTTTGCGAATCGGCCGAGCTCCGGGTGAGCCTTTTGTTGGCCGTCCAGGTGGACCCCCCGGTCGTGGATTTTTTATAGTAGATCTCCGCGTTCCCGGGTGTGTTGTCCCACCAAGCCACGTGGAGAGCGCCGGAAGAACTGACGGCAATGGCCGGAGCCTGCGAGATCCCCGAATTCCAGGTCAGCCTTTGGTTGAATGACCAGCTGGCGCCGCCGTCCAGACTGCTCTTATAGTAGATTTCCGAGTTCCCGGGACTCTCATCCGACCAGACTGCATGAGGATTCAACGCGGAATCAATGACGATGGCAGGATGGCCCGACCAGCCCACTGTCCAGGTCAATCTTTGGTTCTTAGACCAATCGGCGCCTCCGTTCGTGCTGCTCTTGTGGTAAATCTCATAGTTCCCGGGTGCGAAATCATACCAGAGCAAATGGAGGTTTCCCCAAAGGTCCACAGCGATAGCTGGAGCCTGGGAAACCGCTGCCGTCCAGCTGATTCGTTGGGCCGTTGTCCAAGTGGTCCCCCCGTCCGGGCTGCTCAGATAATAGATATCTCCATTCCCGGGTGTATCGTCCTGCCAAACCACATGGAGACTTCCGGATGGATCAACGGCGATGGAAGGATTTACGGATTTGCCTGAATTCCAGGTGAGCCTCCTGTTGGCGCTCCAGTTAGTCCCCCCATCGGCGCTCTTCTTGTAGTAGATCTCGGGCTCGTCTGGGTTTGGAGTGTCGTCTGCCCAAACCACATGGATATTTCCCCAGGAATCGACAGCGACCGCCGGCGCCTCCGACGAACCCGAATTCCAGGTCAGTCTTTTGGCTGGAGCCCATTCAGCCCGGGCGCTTTGCGCAAATAGGAACAATCCGACGGCCGCGATCATTAGGCCGGTCCGTTTCATCTCACCCTCCTCTATTGAATAGAGCCAACAGAGAGGTTTGGTTCTTAAGGCAATACTCCTCTGGCTTTCCCAATTTCCTTATCCCTTTATCTGTCCTAAGTTATATGCCCTAAAAAGAGGGGAAGTCAAGGGGCAGATAGAAGCAGATAGAAGAACGCCCGGGTGGATGCTTTGCCTTTTTATATATTTCTATTTGATGAATTTCCTGTAATAAATTTCAAGGTTCCGAGGCGTATTGTCACACCAGACAAGGTGAAGAGCATTGAATGCGCCGACGGCAATATCCGGCCATCCTGAATAGCCCGTTGTCCAGGTGATCCTTTTGCTGGCCGTCCAAGCTTTCCCCCTATCTGTGCTTTTCTTATGATATATCTCATAATTCCCCGGAGTTATGTTACACCAGACAACGTGCAGACAGTCGGAGGAATCAAGGGCGATGGCGTTCCCCAAGATGAACTACATCCGGGCTTTGAGAAGACGCTTCACTTGCTCTTCAGATAATAAATATCTCCAGCTTCATTCCAGAGAACATAAATATTGTCAGCTGAATCTACGGCAATATCTGGGCCAAGATCCAGATATTCATAGAAAGTGCCTGAGTACCAGGTCAACTCTTCTGGCGTATTCCAGGTCGTGCCACCATCGGTGCTACTCATATAGAGTATCTGTATAAAATTTGGAGAAGAGGCCTGATCAAACCATACGACATGTATCGTGTTGCTTGAATCTACCGCAATATTGGGCACTATGGATTCAACCGGAGTCCAGCTCAGCCTCTTGGCCGCGCTCCAAGATGCGCCTCTATTAGAGCTCCTCATATAATAGATCTCTTTATTGCCGGCTTCGGAATCAGCCCAGACGAGATGGACGGTATTATTTGACCCTGTGGCCATTGCCGGCATGACGGAATACACACCAGACGTAGTCGTCAGCTCTCTGAGCGCCCTCCAGGTGGTGCCTCCGTCCGTGCTTCTCTTATAAAAGATCTCCGAGCCATAGGAATCCTCAACCCAGGCGACATGGACGAAGTTATTTGAATCAACGGCAATAGCCGGGTCAGAGGAAATTCCCGGACGAGCGATCAGTTTCTGAGTTTGAGTCGAGCTCCATGTCGAGCCCCAATTGGTGCTTCTTTTGTAAAATATCTCTGAGTTATTGATGGCTGGATAGATTTTCTCAGACCAGACGAAGTGGATATTGCTATCTGTTCCCGTCGCCAGGGCAGGGTTATCTGAAGATGTCCAAGTCCAAGTCAGGCGTTTCGTCTGGGTCCAGGTCGATCCTCCATCCGTGCTTCTCCTGTAATAGATTTCCCAATCCCACCAATCTTCCCAGGCCACATGGATATTATCATTTGAGTCTATGGCTATAGCTGGAAAACGCATATCACTCGAAGTCCAGGTCAGCTGCTTAGCTCCACTCCATGTTGCTCCTCCGTTCGTGCTCTTCCTATAGAAGATCTGAGGATCGCCGGGTGTTGTATCCACCCAGACAACATGGATGGCGTCATTCGAATCTATGGCCAAAGCTTGAGCATAGGATCCGCCTGATGTCCAGGTGATTCTCTTAATAGTTGTCCAGTCGGCTTGAGCTGTCTGAACGAAGAGGAAAAGCCCAAAAGCTGCCAGCATTATGCCGGTCCGTTTCATTTCGTCCTCCTTTGAAGATTTTAAAAAAAGATGTTGGTTGATTCAAAAGGATCCTCCCCCAATTTCCCTAACAACTATATCCCTCTCTTTGCTCCAAGACATATCACTAGAAGTCAGGCGAAGTCAAGTCAAACTCGGATAGCCCATAACCGACCCCGCCCGCAACCCCGGTGCCAAATCCATGCCAAAAAAGACTGAATAGCGTCTTTCGGAGCCCAGAGAAAATAGGAAACAAAAGCAGTCCAAAGTAGTTGAATAACAAGGAATATAAGACATGCCGGAGGAGGGAATCGAACCCACACGGGCCTTGCGGTCCACTGGATTTTGAGTCCAGCGCGTCTGCCAGTTCCGCCACTCCGGCGCGCCCTCAATATAAGGGATTGCCGGGGCTTTTTCAATCCTGAGCCTTGTGGTTAGTTGCCTTTCCTGTAATAAATCTCCGACTCCGATGACTCGCCGTCTTCCCAGACGAGATGCACCAGGCCCGAGGAATCAACGACCAGGGCCGGACTGTAAGAATAACCCGAGCCCCAGGTGAGCCTCGTGGACGAGGTCCAGGTCAATCCCCCATCCGCGCTCTTTTTGTAATAAACCTCCCAGTTTCCAGGCGTGTTATCGCTCCAAACCACGGAGAGCGGACCGCTGGGGTCGGCCGTTATGGCAGGGCAAGCGCCACTCCCTGAAGTCCAGGTCAGCCTTTCCGCCGCCGTCCAACTCTCCCCCCCATCTTTGCTCCTCTTATAATAGAGATCGCTGTTTCCGGAGGAGTCGGCAAGCCAGATCAGGTGGAGGGAGCTCGACGGATCGGCAACAAGATCCTGTCTTTCCAGGCCAGCACATGTCCAGGTAAGCCTCTTCCTTGCCGACCAGGTCGCTCCGCTATTTGAGCTTTTCTTGTAATAGATTTCCTTGCTTCCGGACTGATCGTCACTCCAGACGACATGGAGGTCGCCGACGGGGCTGGCGGCTATGTCCGGCCACGCCGAAAAGCCTGTTGTCCAGGTGAGCCTCTTGGCGGACGTCCAGTTTATTCCCCCGTCAGTACTTTTCTTATGATAAATTTCATAATCTCCGGGCGTATCATCACACCAGACCACGTGAAGGTTGCCGGCGGAATCAACCGCTGTCTTTACACCCCGGGATTGCCCAGACATCCAGGTCAGCCTTCGGGTTGCCGACCAGGTATCTCCTCCGTCCGTGCTGCTCTTATAATAGACCTCATAATCGACAGGAGTGCCGTCCTCCCAGACAACATGGATACGGTCGGAGAGATCGACGGCGATCGCCAGACCCAAGGAATCTCCCGAATTCCAGGTCAGCCTTCTGGCTGCCGTCCAGGTGCTTCCTCCATTCGTGCTCCTTTTATAATAGACCTCATAGTTCCCCGGCGTTTCATCACCCCAGACGAGATGGAGTTGACCCGTGGAATCAAGGGCGATGGCCGCCGAATGGGAAGCGCCCGGCGTCCAGGTCAGTCTTTTTGCCGGCGTCCAGTCCGCCCGGGCGATCTGGGCGCAAACGCATAGCAGTATTCCTAAAGCCAGCAACCCGACTCGTTTCATCTCGGCCTCCCGTACAAAAAAAGATCAATAAAAAGAACGTCTCCTCCATAAAGCGGGCCGTCTTTCCGGCCTGTCTAAGAAACCATACGCCCCCGGAAAAGGCGAAGTCAAGAAAAAAGAAAACCCCGGGAGAAAATCGAAAGATCCAGAGGGAATTGGACGCACTCCCAGCCTATCGGCTCATCCGGACACCGAGTTTGACCCGGGCAAATCCCGGAACTTGAGACCCATCCATATAAATGCCAGGATGGTTGCGGTCACTCCCCCGGCGACCATGGCCCAAGCGACGGACAGGAACCCGTATCCCAGGAGGAACACAAAAACATAGGCCAGCGGGATGGCCACAAAGAAGATCCTCACGGTGTTGATGATAAACCCGGGAAAACCGAACCCCATTCCCTGGAGAATGCGGCTGATGATCATGGCCACGGCCATCGTCGGGAAGGTCAAGACGTCTATCCGGAGATAGGCGGTGCCGATCATAAGGATCAGCCGGTCCCGGGTGAATATTTTTAAGAACACGACAGGTAAGGCAAAAAACACGACCCCTATGGCGACTGCCGCCAGAATGCCGATCCGGAGCCCGTACCAGGAGATCGATTTGACCAGGTCGGACCTCTTCGCCCCATAGAACATCCCGACCAAGGTCAGCAGGGAAATGGACAGAGCGAAAATCGGCAGGGAGACGAAGCTCTCCAGCCGCGTCGCCAGCCCGAAAGCGGCGACGTAATCCGTCCCGAAGTGGGCCATGTAGCCGTTGAGGAACATCACATAGACGGACATCGTCAGCATCATCATGCTGGCCGGCGCCCCGACCCGAATGATTTCCCTGAAGATTGCGGGAGTATATCGGAAAGGGCGAAACCCGACCCGGAGATAAGACTTTTTTCTCAGGAAGTAGATATAGGCCAAAAGCGTGAGGGCAATGGCGATGTCGGTGGCGATGGCGGCGCCGCGCACGCCGAATTTCAGGATATATATGAAGATGGGGTCGAGGACCGTGTTGAGCACGAACCCGAACGTCTGGATGATCATCGGCGTCCGGGTGTCCCCCTGGGCGGCGAAGATGCTGTTGATGGCATACGCCGGGAACATGAAAAGGACCGAGAGCAGGATGATCGTCATATAGCTCATCGAGAGGGCACGCACTTCCGGGGCCGCTCCAAAAAGAGAATAAAGAGGTCCGAGCGCCAGCCGGCCCAGAAGATAGACGACGACCGCGAAGGCCGCGGTCATGAGGATGCCGTGGCCGGCGGCGTTCTCAGCTTCCTCCTTGTTTTTCGCGCCGAGAAGCCGCGAGATGCTTGAGTTTATGCCGACGCCCAGGCCGGAATTCAGGCTGATCAGGATGAAAAAGATCGGAAAAGCGAACGTCAGCGCGGCGATCGAAGCCGCGCCGAGACGTCCGACGAAGGCCGTATCCACGATGTTGTACATGGTCTGGACGAACATGGCCACGGCCACCGGAGCCGCCAGGGTGAAGAGCGCCTTCTTCGGGTTGGCGATGAATTCGTCGACGCGGTTCTTCATGGGCAAAAAAGCCGGGCCTATATTATATAAACACCGCTAAAAAACAAACCGCATTGACGTTTTCGCCGGATTTTGCTAAAAATTCTGGCGAAAGAGCGGAGAAAACCGATGACTTCAGAACTGTCCAGACTCCAGGGGATTATCGACCGCTTCTCCCGAAAGAAGATCGCCGTCTGGGGCGATTTCATCCTGGATGAATACCTTTACGGCAAGACGCGCCGCATCTCCCGCGAGGCTCCCGTCCTGATCATCTCCTACCAGAGCCAGGAGTTTTCGCTGGGAGGCGCCGGCAACGCCGTCCTCAACCTGAAGGCCCTCGGCGCCGATCCGCTCCCCATCGGTGTCCTCGGCCGGGACGATGCCGGCGACCATATTTGTGAGATCCTCAAAGCCCGCGGGATTCCGACGCGGGCCCTGCTCCGGCTGGCCGACTACCAGACTCCCGTCAAGACCAGGATCCTGGCCGGAGAGGAAAATACGAAGAAACAGCAGATTCTTCGGATCGACAAGGAGGCCGCGGTGCCCGAGACGCCCCGCCTCAGGGGCAGGCTCGTCCGGATGCTTCAGTCGGTCTCGACGACCGTCCAGGCCCTGCTCATTTCAGACTATAATTACCAGACGGTCCAGGAGGAGATTTTCGGCGCGGCGCTTCCCGCGTTCAAGACGGCCGGCCGGCCGGTCACCCTCGACAGCCGCTACCGTCTCCTCCACTTCCAGGGGATCACGGCCGCGACCCCGAACGAGCCCGAGGTCGAGGGAGCCCTCCACGTCGAGCTCAACGACAATCTTCTCATCCTCAAGCGGGCGGGCGATCTCCTTCTCAAAAACCTCCAGTCTCCGGCGCTTCTCATCACCCGGGGGTCGAGGGGCATGGCCCTGTTCGAGAAGGGAAAACAGCCGTTTCTCATCCCCATCCACGGCCCCAAAGACATCGTCGATGTGACCGGGGCCGGCGACACGGTGATCAGCGTCTTCACGCTGGCCCTGGCCGCCGGGGCCGGCTTCCGGGAGGCCACGACCCTGGCCAACCACGCCGGCGGGATTGTCGTCATGAAAAAGGGGACGGCGACGGTTTCCGCCGCCGAGCTCAAAGAGTCCCTCTCTGGATAAATTGGGTAAGCTCAAGCCGATAGCCGAACTCCGCGGGACGATCGCCGCCCTGAAAGCCGAGGGAAAGACAGTCGTTCTGGCCAACGGCTGCTTCGACCTTTTCCACGTCGGCCACATCCGCTACCTCCGGGCCGCCAAATCGAAAGGAGACATCCTCGTTGTCGCCCTCAACAGCGACCGCTCCGTCCGCCGGCTTAAAGGCCCGGGACGGCCCATCCTGCCGCAAAAAGAACGAGCCGAGGTCCTGTCGGCATTCTCGGTCGTCGATTTCGTGACAATCTTCGGTGAGCCCATGGTCACTCAGGTCCTTCTCGCCCTCAAGCCGGATATCCACGTCAAAGGCTCGGACTATACCCGGGAAACGGTTCCCGAGAGGGAGACAGTGAAATCCTACGGAGGCCGGGTGGCCATCGTCGGCGGCCCCAAGATCCGCAACACCTCTGATGTGATCCGCGATATCCGAGCCAGGATGAACCCGGAGACCTGACAGGACCGCCATGGAACGGTTTCTGATCATCCGGTTGAGCTCACTCGGGGACATCATCCATACTCTCCCGGCCTACGCCGCCCTCCGCAGGGCGTTCCCCGACGCTGTCATCCGCTGGGCCGTCGAAGAGAAAGGGAAAGAAATTCTTGACCTTGTCCCCGGGATCGATGAGGTCGCCGTGATCGACAAAGCCAGGTTTTGGCACGGCGCCCGCCTTATCAAAGACCGGGACCAGACCGCCCTCGACTTCCAGGGGTTGGTCAAGTCGGCCCTGCTGGCCTATCTCTCCCGCTCCCGGCGGCGCCTCGGCTTCGCCAAGAAGAACCTGAGGGAGCCTCTGGCCAGCCTGTTTTATACGGAGCGCGCCTTGCCTATTCCCGAAGAGGAAATCCACGTCATCGCCAAGAACCTGAAGCTCCTTGAGCCCCTCGGCATCATGGAAAGCCGGTTTGAGTTCCCTCTCCGGATACCCGAGGATATCTCCCAATCCGTCCGCTCAAAACTCGCTGCGTCCGGCCTGCGGGAAGGTCAAAAAATCGTTGTGTTTAACGTCGGAGCCGCTTGGCAGACCAAGCGTTGGGCCCGGGAAAAATGGGCGGAGTCAATCCTTCGGGTCGGCCTGACCGATGCCTTCCCGGTTCTTCTTTGGGGAAGCGATGAAGAAAAGACACTGGCCGGCGGCATTGCCGAGAAGACGGGAGTACCGATTGCGCCTTTCCTGTCAATCCAGGAGGTCATTGCTCTTTTACGGTCGGCGGCTCTCCTGGTCAGCGGTGACACCTTTGCTCTCCAGGCCGCCTGCGCGCTTGACGTGCCGGTTGTGGCGCTCTTCGGACCCACCAGTCCCCGACGCAACGGACCTTTCCGCGACCGGGACAAAGCGCTCATCCGTGAACAGGACTGCAGCCCCTGCTATAAGCACGACTGCTCGCCTCTCCGCTGCATGCAGGCCCTCTCCCCCGAAGATGTGGCCGCAGCCATCAGGGAGGCCTTGGGGAAAGCATGATCAGCCCGAGGCTTGAGGAAACTCTGAATCGGCTCCGGGTCCGGGCCGGTCTTTTTCTAGCAATCGCTGTCGTCCTTCTCGCCCGTCCCGATTGGACTTCCATCCTTATCGGCGTCCTTGTTACCTTCCTTGGACTGGCCATAAGGGCTTGGGCTTCCGGCCACCTGAGCAAGGAAAAAAAGCTCGCCGTTTCCGGTCCCTACCGATACTCCCGGAACCCTCTCTATGTGGGGAATTTCCTGCTGGGCATCGGGGTCGTCGTCGGCGCCCGGTCCTGGTGGGTGCTCGGGCTCTTCGTTGGCTATTATGGGATCTTCTATCCGCTAATTATCCGGCGGGAGAGAAACCGGATGAAGAAGCTCTTCCCTCAGCAGTACGAGGAGTACGGAAGGAAAGTGCCCTTATTTTTCCCTTCAATCCGCAAGCACCTGCCGGCCATGGGAAAGTTCAGCTGGTCCTTGTACTTTCAGAATAAAGAATACCGGGCTCTCCAGGGGACCATCCTTGTCTGGCTGGTTCTGGCCGCCAAGCTCATCCTATTGAACCGCTGAAAGCGGTCTGCTATATTCTGGGCCGTGCCCACACCTCAGAGAATCGAAAGGATCAAGCGTCTTCTCTCGCTCCGCCAGCCGGACCTGAGGGTGGTCCTCGAAGGGGTGACCATAGCGCATAACGCCAGCGCCGTCATCCGCACCTGCGATGCCGCCGGGGTCCTTCACCTCGACCTCGTCTCCCCGAACCCGGAACTGCTGGGCGTCAACAAGGCCATCTCCACCCGGGCGGAAAAATGGGTCGATATCCACATCCACAGGTCCATCGGCGATTGCCTTCTTCCACTCAAAGAGAAAGGATTCAAGGTGGCGGTCACCCATCTGGACGAGGGGGCCGTCCCCTTCGCGGAGCTCGATTATACCCAACCCCTGGCGGTCGTTTTCGGCAGCGAAGCGGAAGGCGTTTCCGCGGAGACCCTCGGGTTTGCCGATATCAGGGTCCAGATCCCGATGCTGGGAATGGTGCAGAGCCTCAATTTGTCGGTATCGGTCGGAGTCATCCTCTACGAAGCCATGAAGCAGCGCCGGGCCAGGGGGTTTTATGACAAG
>Ga0113563_10001569_pt1 | contig 13146 bp, 13 predicted proteins | sample Mud3Dept3metaG_FD_80117 | JGI IMG/M metagenome (GOLD analysis project Ga0113563, IMG submission 80117) | Freshwater wetland microbial communities from Ohio, USA, analyzing the effect of biotic and abiotic controls - Mud 3 Core 4 Depth 3... | ecosystem: Environmental > Aquatic > Freshwater >...
AAGATGGGGAACTCGATGCCGAGCCGTTCGCAGAGGGGGGTGCGCATGGGAGTCTCCTGAAAACTGGGGGCCGTCCCGCGTGCTTGGGCTCGTCCCGCGTAGCGAGCCGAAGGCGAGCGGCGAGGTCACCAGGACGGTATCGCGGAATTGAAACATGTTCTAGTCCTGGACGGAGTCGCACTGAAGGAGAAAGGGGACGGTCCTTCAAGTGACCTGGACGAAGACTCGAGGGACAGACCTCGCCGAGGTGTGTCCCCAAAATCCTCGACCCGTCAACGTCGAGGACCGTCCCCTTTCTCCCTGTGGCGAGACGACATCGGGATCATCGTGCTCGGCGAGATGCCGGGTGGCGGCTATGGAGGCGGTGCGACCGCGATCTCCGCCGACGGGTCCGCGGTCGTGGGATCGAGCGAATCGGGCAACGGTCGGGAAGCCTTTCGCTGGACCGCGGCCGGCGGGATGGAAGGACTCGGCGATATCGACAGCATCCGCGTCCACTACTTCTTCAGCGAGGCCTACGACGTCTCAGGCGACGGTCGCGTCGTCGTCGGAATGGGATATGCGGAGAACTACGAGGCGTTCGTGTGGACCGCGGCGGGCGGGATCCAATCGCTCGCAGAGCTGCTCACGCAGGACTACGGCCTCGATCTCGCGGGCCGGCATCTCACGCGCGCGGTCGGCGTGTCCGACGATGGCTTCACTTTCAGCGGAACCGGCGTGAACCCGAGCGGCAAGACGGAAGCCTGGATCGCCACGATCCCAGAACCCGCCAGCGCGGCACTCGTGACACTTGGATGCGCGCTGCTGTCGGCCCCGAGGCGCCGAAACGGCTGACGGCACCGCTCCTCGGACGCGTGCGCGTGATCTTGCGTCCGTTCCTATTTCCTGTGCCCGAGGGTCTGCTCGTAGGACTTCTTCTCCCGCCACTCGCCACTTTGGACGCGATTCTTTCTTCACCCAGCGGTGTTCGCATGGATCATCCAGCGTCCCACACCGTTTACGCGACATACGACGAGTGTCCTGAACTGACTATCCAAGGTCGGAAGGAAAGTGCCGGTCGCGCTGCGCGGGGAGATCGCGCAGGAAGAAGCGGTTGGTCTGCGCGTTGGGGAAGGCGTGGTAGTCCCAGCTGCCGTCGAAGGTCGCGTAGAGATCGAAGCAGTAACCGATGTCGCAGGTGAGAAGGAACGGCGGGCGGCGCTCGATGGTGCGCGAGTAGCCCAGCGCCTGGCCGTAGGCGTCGCGCATCGCGACGTTCCACGCGGCCGTGCCGCGCTTCGCGGTGCCGAGCTTCGGGCTTCCCGCCTCGGAGCCCTGCTTCGCTTCGAGCAGGAAGCAGCCGTCCTTGTAGAGATCGATCTTCCCGATCGACTGCTTCTGGACCTCGGCCACCTGGATCGCGTCGCGCTCGAAGACGTAGAGGTCGCGCGCGGGATCGCCGGTGGTGGGATCGGGGCGCGGCACGTCGATCGCGTCGCACAGCTCGGCGAGGAACTGGTCCTCGTTGGCGCGCTCGGCGGCACCCGAGTTCGACCAGCGCTCGATGAATGCATCCAGGTTCACGGCGCTCGGATACTACGCCAGTCGCTTCGACAATCTTTTCGGCCCATCGAAACTTTTCCGTTGATATTCGCCTTTTGTTCGCGTATAGTGTTCTCGTCTCACCCCACGACTCCCGCGCGATCTGCGGACGCAGAGACTTTCGATGCGCCTACATGCGTTGCTCGAACCTTCCGGCGGGAGGGATCGAGGCGATCCGCGGCCGACGGATCGCGCCGGCGCGGATGCGCGACTCGTGGCGCTCGTGCACTCGCACGCGCCACTCCGCGTCGCGCTCGCGCGCCTTGCGGCGCGGCTCGTCGCGACGCGCGCGTGGGAGCCACTCGGTTTCGCGCGGCTCGCGGACTACGCGCGCGAGCGCGTGGGGCTCTCGGCGCGACAGCTCCAGGATCTCGCACACGTGAGCGACGCGCTCGCGGGGCTGCCGCGCGTAGAGGCCGCGGTGCTCGCGGGCGTCCTCTCGTGGTCGAAAGCGCGGCTTCTATGTCGCGTTGCACGCGCGGAGGACGAGGCTGCGTGGGTAGCGTTCGCGCAGCGCATGCGGGTGCGCGCGCTGGAACGCGAGGTGCGCCGCCTCGATCGCGGGGCGCTCGAAGCCGCCGTGTTGCCGATCTCGGAGGATGCTGGCGACGACGAGGAGCCGCGCGAGGGCGTGGTGATCGCGTGTACGCCCGCCGTGCGTGGCAAGTGGTGGCGCGCGCGGTCGCTCGCGCAGCGCGTGGCGGGCGAGCGGCTCGCGCCCTGGGCTTGCATGGAGGCGGTGATGGCGGAGGTGCTGTCGGCGCTGCCGCAGGGCGCGGAGGAAGACTCACCGGGATCGCCTCCCGCGAATCCAACGGCAGACGTGTGCGCGGACGACGCGCTTCATGCGGGCACTTCCTGGCAGGACGCGGCGCAGCCCGATCGTCCCTTCGACCCGACGGCAAACGTGTGCGCGAGCGACGAAGGCGGCGAGGCGCCGGCGCAGCGCCCTAGCCTACCGCCGTTCCTGCGAGCGCTCGTGGCGGATCTCGACGAACCGTGCGCCGTCGATGCGTTCGCACTCGATGAGCGGCTGCGACGCGCGGTTGCGCTCGAGCAGCGCGTGTGGGCGGAGGTCGGGGCATGGCTCGCGGCCGTCGCGACGAGCAGGCGTCATGTGCTGTACGGCTTTCGGAGCCTCGATGCGTACGCGCACGAACGGCTCGGCATCTCGCCGCGCAAGGCGCGCTCGCTGCTGCGGCTCGAACGCGCGGCCGCGCGCTGTCCCGCTCTGCTACGCGCCTACCGAAACGGCCGCCTCTCCTGGGTGCAGGCGCAAGTGCTGCTGCCGATCCTGCTGCGCCCGGGCGCGGCGGAGTTCGCAGTGGATTTCGCAGCGAGATGGGTGGCTCACGCGGCGCACGTTTCCGTGCGGCGACTCGAGGCCGACGTCGAGCGGGCGCTCGCCTTCGATCGAGTCGAGCCGCCGTCGTTGCAAACGTGTGCGCCGTCCACGGGCAGCGCGACGCAAACTGCTGCAACGCCTCAAGAGCCTCAAGAGCATCAAGAAACCGGCGAGCTGTTCTTCTGGGCGCCGCGCACCGTCGCGCAACTCCTTCGCGTGACGATCTGTTCGGTGCGCCGCCACATCGAACACAGCACCGGCCACCTGCCGAGCGTCGGCGAGGCGGTTGGCGCGATGCTCGATCACGCGCTCGCCGTGTGGGGTGCGGACGATGAGCGCGTGGCGCGCGCGCACCGCGTCTTCGCCCGCGACGGCTGGCGCTGTACGGCGCCGGGCTGCACGTCGTTTCGCAACCTGCACGATCACCACATCGTGTTCCGATCTGCCGGCGGCTCGAACGATCTCGCCAATCGCACGACGCTCTGCGCCTGGCATCACCTGCGCGGGGTGCACGCGGGCGTGGTGCGCTGCACTGGCGTCGCACCCGATGCGCTGCGCTTCGCGCTGGGCGTGCGTCGCGACGGGGCGGCGGTGGTGGTGTACGGAGCCGGGGAGGTCGTCGTGGCGAAGTGAATCACTCCGCCGCGAGAATCTCCGCAAGGTGGATCGCGCGCGGCCCTGATCCTTCGCGACGGCAGATTCCGTCGAGGTGGAGCAGACAACTGGAGTCGGTGGAGGTCACGAACTCGGCGCCGGTGGCGGCGAGGTCCGCCAGCCGGGCTCTGCCGATGCGGTCCGACAGTTCCGGGAACACCACCGAGAATGCGCCGCCGAAGCCGCAGCATTCGTCGCGCGACGGGGTGAGCAGTTCGAGGCCGGCGACCGCGCGCAGCAACTGCTCTGTGGGACCGGGTTCGCCCGCTGCACCGACCGCTTCGCTCGGGCGGCCGAGCCCCAGCTCGCGCAATCCGTGACAGCTCGGGAGCAGCGCCACCTTGTGCGGGAAGCGCGCGCCGAGTTCGACGCGACCCAGCTCGCGCACCAGGAACTCGGACAGCTCGAAGGTCCGCTCGCGTGCGCGCAGGCCCGCCGCGTCGGCGCCGACGCCGAGCGTGCCGTAGTGGAGCCGCACCGTCGCGACGCAGCTCGCCGACGGGCAGACCACGGCGTCGTGGCGCGCGAAGCGTTCGAGGTGCGCCCGCGCGAGGCGGGCGGCTTCGTCCGCCAGGCCGAGGTTCCAGAACGGCTGCCCGCAGCAGGTCTGATCGGGGTCGTAGTCGACCGCACAGCCGGCCCGTTCGAGCACCGCGACGGTGGCCTCGCCGACCGCGGGGGCGAGCTGGTCGACGTAACAGGGAATGAAAAGTCCCACGCGCACGGCGCCAAGCTAGCGCCGAACGCCGGGCGAGCGCCTAAGATGGAAGCTCCACCTCGAACCGACTCGGGCGGAGCCGCGGCGCTCGGACCCGCGGCCCGGCCGGGCCAAGGAACTGCGCATGGCGGCCAGCAAACTACGCAACGTCACTCGCTTCGACTACGGGAACTCCCACGGTTGGTGGGTTCGCATCCGCCGCGGCGACCGGGCGGTTTCGCAATTTTTCTCGGACGGCATCCACGGCTCCAAGCGCGCTGCGCTGGCAGCAGCGATGAAGTACCGCGACAAGCAGTTGCGTCGCCTCGGGCCGATCCCGAGGAAGCGTTCACGCCTCTGCGCTTGCGGCTGCGGCAGGCGCATCACGCGGCGCTACCCGAGCGGGCGCTTCGTGCGCTTCGCGGCCGGCTGCCCGTCCTGACTCAGTGACGCAGTGACCCCGTGAACCGATGACTCAGCTGCGCGGCGTGCGCGGCCGGCGCAGCAGGCCTTCCTGCGCGACGGTGGCGATGCGCTGGCCGACCGGCGTGAGCATCCGCCCGAGTACCCACGCCCGACCGCTCTCCGCGATCGGACTCTCGCTCGCGTAGAGGATCCAGCCATCGAAGCGCGGCGGGTGATGCAGCCACACCGCATGGTCGAGGCTCGCGGGCAAGCGATCCCTCATACCGCCGTGCAGTCGGGCGGCCGTGCGCAGCAAGGTGCGATCGCTCGCGTAGATCAGCATCGCCGCGTGGACGCGGGGATCTTCCGGGAGCGCGCCGCGCGTGCGCATCCACACCCTGCGCGTGGGCGACGCCGCCGCGCCGGGGCGATCGTCTTCGGGGCGCACCACGCGCACTTCGATCGCGTCGTGCGGTCGCGGCGCTTCACCCGTTTCGCGCGCGCGCACGGTCTCCCAGTCGGGGAGATCCTCGGGGCTGGGAAGCGCGCCGAGCGGCGCTTCGTGGGCGTGTGCAACGCCGTCTTCGTGATCGGTGAAGCTCGCGGACAACTCGAAGATCGCGTCGGCGCCCTGGGTCGCGACCACGCGGCGCGTCGCGAAATTGCGTCCGTCGCGCACGCGCGCCACCGCGAAGCGCAGCGGCGCGCCGGGTCTCCCGGCGCGCAGGAAGTAGCCGTGGATCGAGTGCAGGCGCCCGCTCTCGACGGTCTGCATCGCAGCCATCGCGGACTGCGCAGCCGTGAGACCGCCGAAGACTCGCCGCATCCCGCTGCTGGGCGGCGCCTCGAAGACGTCCTCGCCGACGCGCGCGAGCGCCAGGCGATCGAGCACGTGCGCGAGCGGATCGCGCTGCGCCTCGCCGGCTTGCTGCAACATGGCGAGTGGATAGCGGCTCACCGTGGCGCCCGGCAGGGGAGCGCTGCGAGCGCGCGTCCCGTGGGTCGCGGTATCGTGCGCCCCGCGTCCCAGAGGAGCTGGCGATGATCCGTCTCTACACGGCCCCTACGCCGAACTGCCGCAAGGTTTCGATCGCCCTCGAAGAGCTGGGACTCTCCTATCAGGTCGAGCGCGTGCGCCTCGAGGCCGGCGAGCAGCTCACGCCCGCGTTCCTGGCGAAGAACCCGAACAACAAGGTGCCCGTGCTCGACGACGACGGACTCGTCGTCTGGGAGTCGGGCGCGATCCTGCTCCACCTCGCCGAGAAGCACGGCAAGCTGGTGCCGGCCGATCCGGCGGGCCGCATCCACGCCATCCAGTACGCGTTCTTCCAGAACGGCGGCATCGGTCCGAATCTCGGGCGACTCGGCGCGCAGCTCCGCAAGCCGGCGGCCGAACGCAACGTCGAGATGGTCGAGCTGTTCGGCGACGAGGTGTCGCGACTGCTCGCCGTGCTCGATCGCATCCTCGCCGACGGTCGTCCCTACCTCGCAGGCGAATACTCGATCGGCGACATCATGCACTTCCCGTGGCTCCAACCGCTGCACGCGCTGCAGGCGCCGCCGCTGATGGACCAGCCGCACGTCGTGCAGTGGGTCCTGCGCATCGCCGAACGACCCGCCGTGCAGCGCGGCATGAAGGTCCCCGAGTAGCGCGATGCAGATTGCCGGTACCAAGGAGCTGTTCGCGCGACGAAGCGCTCCGCCGGGCTCGCATCCGGGCACCTTCGTGCTTCCGCCCGACACCCACTCGACGTCGATCCGCGCGCTCATCTACCGGGAGGAACGCTCCGAGGAACGCATCGTCACGTCGTCAGAGGAGCTGGCGACGGCCGCCAACGCCCCGGGTGTCACCTGGATCGAGATCCAGGGTCTCGGCGACGGCTCGGTGCTGCACTGGCTGCGCGACGCCCTCGGCGTCCACCCGCTTGCGGTCTCGGATCTCGCGAACACCGGCCAGCGACCCAAGTTCGAGGACTACGGCGAGCGCGACCTGATCATCAGCCAACTCGTGCTGGCGAACGACGACGAGGACGTCTCGATCGAACAGGTGTCGATCGTCGTCGGGCCGGGCTGGGTGGTGAGCGTGCTGGAACGTCCACTCGACGTGTTCGAGCCGATCCGGGATCGGATCCAGTCGGGCACCGCGATGATCTGTCGCATGGCGCACGACTTTCTCGCCTACGCGCTGCTCGATGCCGTGGTCGACTCCTACTTCCCGTTCGTCGAGCAGGTGGGCGACGTACTGAACGACATCGAGGAGGAGGTCACCGGCCGGCCCGACCAGCGGTCGCTGAACCAACTCCACGCCGTGCGGCGCACGCTGCTGACGGTACACCGCGTGATGTGGCGCCAGCGCGACGCACTCTCCCAGATCATGCGCGACGAGCGCTCGCCTTTCGGCGAGGCGGTCCGCGTGTACTTGCGCGATCTCCTCGACCACGCGATGCAGGTACTCGACTCGATCGAGACCTATCGCGAGATCGGCGTCGGTCTCTCCGATCTCTACTACTCGAGCGTGAGCAATCGCCTGAACGAAGTGATGCGGACGCTCACCGTGATCTCGACGATCTTCATCCCGCTCACCTTCCTGGTCGGCGTCTACGGCATGAATTTCGAGAACATGCCGGAGCTGCGCACGCGCTGGGGCTACTACGTGGTTTGGGCGGTGATGATCGCGACGGCCGCGATGCTGCTGTTGTGGTTCCGGCGTCGCGGCTGGCTCGAACGCACGGGCCGTCCGGTCCGCCGGGACGAGGAGTGACGCTTCACGCGTCCCGCGAGCGCGTTCGCTCCACTTCGAGCGCCAGCACGCGGACGCTCTGCCGCAGCACCACCATCTCCTCGCGCAGCCGCAAGATCACCGAGGCGCCAGCCAGATTCACCTCGAGATCATGTACCAGCTCGTGCGCGATGCGCGCCCGTTCGAGCATGCGCTCCGAGTAGCGTGCGCCGGGCGTCTCCGGATCTGCGGCCTCGACGTCAGGCGAGAGGATTTCCTCGCGCGCCAGCTCGTCGAGGAACACTAGATCGAGACCCAGGATCTCGGCGATCTCGCGCAGCGTGTAGCGGCTCATCGCACACCTCGGAGTTTCGCGCGCACGTCGCGACCTTCGTAGAGCGGCTCCATCGACTTCGCGAGCTCCTCGAGCCGCTCACCGCCGTCTTCGGGGAAGGCGGCTTCGAGACGCAGCATCAGGTCGCCGCGTCCGCCCGCGCGCTTCACGGCGCCCTTGCCGCGCAGCCGTAGGCGCGCGCCGGGACGCGAATGCGGCGGCACGCGCACGCTCGCGCTGCCATCGGGTGTCGGCACCTCGACGTTGGCACCGAGCACCAGCTCCGGGATCGTGACCGGAACGTCGAGCAGCAGATCGTGGCCATCCCGTTTGAACAAGGGGTGGGAGCGGACGCGCAGCGTGAGCAGCAGATCGCCGGGCAGTCCGCCCGCCGCGCCCGGCTCGCCCTGCCCGGCGAGACGCACGCGCGTGCCGTCGCTGGCGCCACCCGGGACGCGCACGCGCAGGCGGCCGCGTCCTTCGATCTCGACCGCGACCTCGCGCGCCAGCACGGCGTCGAGGAAGTCGATCTCGATCTCCGCGCGCGCGTCGCGGCCGCGCCGCGGCATGCTGCGCCATGCACCCGCGCCTTCGAAGCCGCCGCTGTCTTCGAAGCCGCCCTGCCCGCGCAGACGCGACAGCAGATCGTCGAGATCGAACGCGGCGTCGCCGTGTTCGCCGTGCTCGCCGTGTTCGCGATAGGGAGAGCGGCGCGCCCCCTCCGACCAACGGCGGAACGCGCGCGCCTGCTCCGGGTCGAAACCCGCTTCGAGGCCCTGCCGCCCGAACTCGTCGTAGCGCGCGCGCTTCTCGGAATCCGAGAGCACGTCGTAGGCGAACGAGACCTCCTTGAAGCGATCTTCCGCCTGCTTGTTCCCCGGATTCACATCGGGATGGTGCTTCCGAGCGAGCTTGCGATACGCCGTTCGCAGCTCGTCCTCGGAGGCGCCCCTGGCGACGCCGAGCACCGCGTAGAGATCGTCTTCCGGCATCACGCCGAGGGTATCCGAGGGCCAGCGCGCGAGGTACCCTGCGCGGCCCATGCAAGTGCTGGATGTCGCGGTCTGGGCGGGCTTCCTCGCCTTCGTGCTGGGCCTGCTGGCTCTCGATCTCGGCGTCTTCCATCGCGAGAATCGCGCGATCCGCACCGGCGAAGCGCTCGCCTGGGCCGGCTTCTACGTCTCGCTCGCGCTCGCCTTCAACGTGCTCGTGTTCTTCCTCTACGACCGCAACTGGCTCGGCGTGGGCGTCGGCGTCGGCCATCCCCTCGACGGCCGAACCGCGGCGCTCCAGTTTCTCACCGGCTACCTGCTCGAACAGAGCCTCTCGCTCGACAACGTCTTCATCATCGCGTTGATCTTCTCGTATTTTCGCGTGCCGCTCGCCTACCAACACCGCGTGCTGTTCTGGGGAATCCTCGGCGCGCTGGTGATGCGCGGCGCGATGATCGGCCTCGGCACCGCCCTGATCACGCGCTTCGACTGGATCATCTACGTGTTCGGCGGGATCCTGATCCTGACGGCCGTCCGCATGCTGATCGCCGGCAACGAAGAGCCCGACCCGGGAAAGAGCCCCGTGATCCGCTTGGCGCGGCGCCTCTATCCGGTGACCCCCGAACTCCACGGCGAGCGCTTCTTCGTCGACATGAGCGGCCGCCGCGCCGCGACGCCGCTCCTCCTGGTGTTGCTGATGGTCGAGAGTTCCGACGTGCTCTTCGCCGTGGACTCGATCCCGGCGATCTTCGCGGTGACGCAGGATCCGTTCCTGGTCTTCACGTCGAACGTCTTCGCGATTCTCGGCCTGCGCAACCTCTATTTCGCGATCGCGCCGCTGCTCAACCACTTCAAGTACCTGAAGCAGAGCCTCGTCTTCATCCTCGCGTTCGTCGGCGTGAAGATGATCCTCTCCCACAGCCAGCCGATCCCCACCGTGACGTCGCTCGCGGTGATCATCGGAATCCTGGCCGTCGGGATCCTCGCGTCGGCGTTCGCAGCCGGACGCGAGACGGCTCCGCTGGTATCGCCGCTGGCGAGTGATCGGGAGACACTCGCGCGCGTCACGCTCGCGGCCGGGCGCAAGATCATCGTACTCGCGGTGGGCTCGACGCTGCTGATCCTCGGCGTCACGGCGCTGGTGCTGCCCAGGCCCGAAAGAATCCTGGTTCCGCTCGGTCTCGTCATATTCACCGCGGAAGGGATCTGGGCGCGGGCCCTGCTGAATCGGCTGCGCGGAGAGGTCAGCTCCGTCGCCGACGCTTCCGATCTCTCCAAACCGAAGTAGCCGCGCGCATGAACCGGGTCGTCGCCGCCGTCGGGTTCGTGCTCGTCGCCCTCGGACTCGCCGTCTTCGGCTGGAAGGTCGTCGTCTACGACCTGCCCGTACTGCCCACCGACCCCGAAGGGTTGTGGCGCGTCGAGCTGAACGTGACGGTGCGCGGCGCGGGCGGTCGCGGCAGCGTGCGCGCGCCGGTGCCGTCTACGGCGCCCGGCCAGGAGGTGTACGACGAGCGCTCCTCCGCCGATCGCCTGCTCTTCACGCTGCGCACCGAGGACGGCGGGCGCACGGCGGTCTGGCGCGGCGCCTTCGACGGCGTGCACGACATCGCGTACGGATTCCGCGTGCGGCTCGCGCCGGTCGAAACGCCGCTGCCCACGGAAGTCGGCGCGCCGCCCGCGAGCGCGCAGCGCTACGCCGGATCGACGCGCGAGTTCCCGATGGATGCGGCCGAGATCGCGGCGACGCTGCAAGTGCTCGCGCTGCCGCCGCCGAGCGACGTCGCGGGCCGGCTTCGCTCGATCTACGCGATGGTGGCGCACGAAGTGGCGACGACGGCGGGCGGCTCCGACGACGCGCTGCTCGCCCTCGCGAGTCACGCCGGCAGCGAACGCGGCAAGACGGCGCTGCTCGTGACGCTGCTGCGCGCGGCCGGCGTACCGGCGCGCCCCGTCACGGGACTCGAGCTGCGGGGTGGCGCGGCGCCACGCGAGATCCCGTGGGCCGAGGCCTGGGCGGGCGGCGCCTGGGTGCCGCTCTCCCCCACGGGCGCGTTCTTCGCGACGCGCCCTGCGTCGCTCGTCGCGCTGCGCGCGGGTTCGTTCGCGAGCGTCGAGGCGACGGGCGCCGAAGCCGTCACCTATCACTACGAGGCGCTGCGCGAGCACCTGCGCCCCGAAGAACTGGCGGCGATGATGGTGCCGGCGAACCGCGTGCTGCGCGCGCTTTCGCTGTACCGCCTTCCGGTCGACACACAGGCGGCGTTGCGCCTGCTGCTCGCGCTGCCGCTCGGCGCCCTGGTCGTGGCGATCTTCCGCAACCTGATCGGCGTGCCGACCTTCGGCACCTTCATGCCGGTGCTGATCGCGTTCGCGCTGCGCAACGTGCCGATCTACGTCGGGCTCGCCATGGTGGTGGGCGTGATCAGCGTGGGCGTCTTCGGGCGGCTCGTCCTCGAACGCCTGCGCCTGCTGCTGGTGCCGCGACTCGCGATCCTGCTCTGTCTGGTGGTGCTCGGCGTCGCGCTGTTCGCGCTGGTCGGCCGCAGGTTCGACACGCGCGAGTTGTTCTCGGGCGTACTCTTCCCGATCGTGATCCTCACGATGCTGATCGAACGCTTCTCGATCGCGATCGCCGAGGAGGGCATGCGCAACGCGCTGGTGCGCGCGGGCTACTCCTTGCTGGTGACGGTCGCCGTCTACCCGATCCTGCGCGACCCGACCGCGGAGTACGTGATGTTCTCGTTCCCCGAGCTGACCTTCTGCGTGATGGGCATGCTGGTCTGGATCGGCGGTTACACCGGCTATCGACTGCTCGACCTGGTGCGCTTCCGCTCCTTCGCCGATCCCAGTGATGACGCGGAGCGGCCTGTATGAAGGTCTTGCGCGCGCTGCGCCGCCATGGCGTACTCGGTATCAACCGCCGCAACGCCGAGTACACGCTGCGCTGGAATCCGCGCGGGGCGTATCCCGCCGTCGACGACAAGCTGCTCACCAAGGATCTGTGTGCGCGCGCGGGGATCCCGACACCGCAGCTGCTCGCTGTCGCGCGCCAGCATTTCGAGCTGCGCCGGCTGCGCGAAGCGCTGGCAAGGCTGAACAGCTTCGTGCTGAAGCCCGCGCGCGGCGCGATGGGCAACGGGATACTCGTGATCTGCGACCGCGACGGCGCGCGTTTCCGCCTGGCGGGCGGTCAGCGCGTCACACTCGACGACCTCGCCTATCACGCCGCGGGCGTGATTTCAGGTCTCTACGCGCTCGCGGGCCAGGCCGACGCCGCGATCGTCGAGGAGCGACTGCTCGTACACCCCGACTTCGCGGCGATCGCGAGCGAGGGCGTGCCCGACGTGCGCGTCATCGTCTACCGCGGCGTTCCGGTGATGGCGATGACGCGCCTCCCGACGCTTCGCGCGGGGGGACGCGCGAACCTGCACCAGGGCGCCGTGGCGGCGGGCATCGACCTGGAAAGCGGCCGCACTACGCACGCGATCCTGCAGAGCCGTCCGATCCGCAAGCACCCCGACACGGGCGAGGCGCTGCTCGGACGCGCGATCCCCGGCTTCGCCGACGTGCTCGGCTTCGCGCTGCGCGCCGCCGACGAGACGGGGCTCGGCTACGTCGGCGCCGATCTGGTGGTCGATGCGCGACACGGTCCGGTGATGCTCGAGATGAACGCCCGCCCCGGCTTGATGATCCAGCTCGCCAACCGCGCCGGCCTGCTGCCGCGGTTGCGCGCCGTCGACCGCGAGATCGGGCCGGATCGGAGCGTGGCGGAGCGCATCGCGCTCGCCGTCGCGATTGCAGAGCGCGCCCGGGTACCGGCATGAGGCGACGCCTGGCAGCGCTCGCGCTCGTCGTGTCCTGCGCATTCGCGACGGCGAGCGCGCGCGCGCAGTCGCCGCAGCCGGAGCTGGCGCCGAGTTACGACGTGCGCTTCGAAGTGCGCATCGTCCCCACCGAGAAAACGGCGCACGTCGCACTGCACGTGACCGATCCCGCGAACGTGTTCCGTTCGCTGCGCTTCCGCGTCGACCCGGAGCGCCAGCTCGCGTTCCGCGGCGACGGCCACGTGCTGGTCGAGGAAGCGAGCGTCGCCTGGACGCCGCCGCGCGGCGGCGGCGTGCTGCACTACGCGGTGCGCATCGACCATCTGCGCGACGAGAGCAGCTACGACGCGCGCTGCACCCGCTCGTTTGCGTTGCTGCGCGGCGATGACCTCGTGCCCCCCGCGCGCGTGCGCACCGAAGACCGGGCGCAGAGCAAGGCGGTGCTGCAACTGGTGTTGCCGCAGGGCTGGTCGGCGGTGCTGCCGTACGCGCCGCTCGACGACGACAGCTGGTCGATCGACCGGCCCGAGCGACGCTTCGATCGCCCGGTGGGCTGGCTGCTGCTGGGACGACTCGGCGTGCTGCGCGAGCG
>Ga0113563_10001570_pt1 | contig 13145 bp, 9 predicted proteins | sample Mud3Dept3metaG_FD_80117 | JGI IMG/M metagenome (GOLD analysis project Ga0113563, IMG submission 80117) | Freshwater wetland microbial communities from Ohio, USA, analyzing the effect of biotic and abiotic controls - Mud 3 Core 4 Depth 3... | ecosystem: Environmental > Aquatic > Freshwater >...
GAATATTCCCGGCGACAGCGCATCCGCCACTGATATTCAGGGCTACTCGCAAGCTTTTCATCGATTTGGCCCGCTACCCGAATGGGCGAATCCTCCAGGGAAAAATAGTTTACCAACGGCTGGGCGTGATCAGAGGGGGCGCCGAGCTCGCGAAAGGGTGGAATATCAGAGCAGAAGATAGGCAGCCCAGAAAACCCGGCTTCAATCAGCGGGATACCAAAACCCTCTTCTTTTGAGGGCAGAAACAGTGCATCCGCCAGGCGGTAAAAATCGGCGATAACCGGGTCGGGGAGGTAATCGGGATCGAGCTCAGCCAGAAAATGGACCGAACCGGTCAGGTTAAGCTCAGCGCGCTGGGAAAGCAGATGCTCGAGATATTGCACATTGTCCGGGTTATGTGCGCCGAGCGGTCCGGTAACGACGAGCATCGTATCCGGGTGGGTTTCTTTCAGGGCCGCTACGACCTGCAAGGCAAACTCGATATTCTTGCGCGGCGTCAGGCGGACAGGCAGCAGCAACAAGGGATCCGCAGTGAGTAAATTGAGCTCTCGCACAAGCTGAGCTGTTTTCTGCTCAAGCTTATAAAAACTGGCATAATCTACCCCATTTGGGATCACATGGATCTGACTTTCCGGGATGCCTAACAACGTGGCTAATTCGTCTTTACGCCCCTGCGAGACCGTCACCAACAACACTCCTGGCCAGGCAGTGCGCAGTAGATCCCAGGGATAGCCGGGATGGAGCTCCTGGCGGTAGCGTGGGGTTGTCCAGGCCAGGTCATGTTGCCACAGGATCAGCTTCGGACGGCGCGCCTTCTGAGACAAAAGGTACAGAGCGGCGGTCAAAGCCAGGTTCTTCGCCAGCGAAGCAACATTATGGGCGATCAGTATGTCTGTACCGGCAGTTATTTCGGCGAGTGTTTGCAATAAAGAATCCACTAACGCATTAAAATTTGCCGGGATTTCGCCGTGATCTAATACGTCTTTTGCCGCCAGGATGTCAGGATGGAGCGAATCGACCAACGGAATCGATATAAAAGGGACACGTCGGTCGAATTCGTTGCCACGGCCGGCGAGGATGCGCACCTGGCAGCCGTTTGCAAGCATCAGGCGGGCATGTCGCTCTAGCACGCTCTCCACCCCACCCACGACCGGAGGAGCGGCGTAATGCAACAGGTCAACGCGGCGGGCTGCCGTCGAGTTCATCACGCCTCTACCGCTTGAGCCTCACGGGTAGCCTGGATCGCCAGGTCGATAAACAAGGCAGCCGACCAGCCGTAAATCGGGGCGGCCTTGGGCGGATTATCGCCGATATTCGGGTCGTAATATTCATAGAAATCGTTATTCCGGGTCAATAAATCCAGCGTCAGATGACGAAGCTGGCGCGCCAAATCCGGATATCCGGATTTGAATAAACCTTCGATTAAAAGGTAGTTCAGGTTCGCCCAGGTCGGTCCGCGCCACATCTGGCGCGGATTGAATTTTGGATCGTTCAGCGCGACGCTCGGCACCGGAAACTTGGACCAAAATTCGTTTGGATTGACCAGGTGTTCGACCAGGCGCTCAGAAATAGGACCCGGCATCTGACCGGTAAGTAGAGGGAACAGGCTGAGCGGCGTCAGCACGGGCACCCTCTGCCCCTGGCGGACAGCCCAAAACAAACCGGCTTTATCATCCCAGCGTATTTCAATCAGTTTTTGCACCATCGCCTGGGCGCGCTGCTCCCAAAGCGCGGCGTCGTCTGCCTCGCCGATTTCACGGGCGATGCGCGCCAGGTCTTGCTGCTGTAGCACAAGATAGGTATTTAAATCGGGCGATTCAACCGGCATACCATCGTCCCATAAAGGGCTGTCGTCTAATCCGGAAGAGAAGGGATGCTGGTATTCGCACAATCCATTCCCGTCCGGGTCGTTCTTTTCAAACCACCACGTGTTCCAACGGACGATCGGCCCATAGATCTCATCTAAAAATTCGCGGTCGTGGTCAAATTCGTACAGCTTCCAGGCCGCCCAGGCCATCAACGGCGGTTTGGTCACATCGGCGTCTACCGGGAAATCCAGGTGAGTGACCACGCCCTCATCATGAACCGCGTCCGGGATCATGCCATCCTCGCGCTGGTGATCGACCAGGATGCGTAGCTGATCCTGCGCCAGGCGCGCATCAACATGGCGATACGCCAGGGCGTGGAAGAAGTTATCCCACTGCCAGGAACCGATGTAATAAATTTTAGAGGGCGCCATCACTTCACGGGTAGTGAAATAGCGGGTGGAAAGCAGGCCGGCGCGCATAATCCACCAGGCATAATAATATTGCTCCTGGTATTCGGGCAGCACGGGTGGGGCAGCAATAAACCAGGCCTGCCAGCGCTGTAAGGCAGCGGAAAGCGCTTCGTCTGGGTCGGGCACCCAGCGGTTGAAGCCCAGGCGCGGGGTAATATTGAGCAGCACTGCCTGGCCTTCTTGGGTTGCATCCAAATCAAGTTGGATGGTATGGAGACCAGGCCCTATTTCGGCAACAGTATTTTTCAAAATCCGGGCATTAGTCGTATACGCCAGGCTGCGCCGGATATTTCCGGTCATGCGCAATACACCACCGCGCCGGTCAGGAGTGCATTGTTCCAAGCGGGCCGAGAAACGCAGCCCACAGGCTGCCTTCGGCAGCAGCACCAGCAGCGTCTCCGGGTCAAGGAAGAACAAGTTAAACAGACCAGCCGGGGAGGCTATTTCGAGACAGTGCGGATAGCTCGTCACCTCTATCGGCAAGACATTACCGTTGGCATCGGTAAAAACCAGCCCTTCCACAAGCGGCGGCCGGCCGCGATAGGCGGAAAGCTGGCGGTTTAGATTGAACCAGCGTTCAGCCAGCCGAACTATAAAAGATCCATTTTCGTGAAATACCAGCAGACGTGAGCCGCGTTCGGTGAAAGGGATTTGACGCAGGTTTATTCGATTTTTTAACACATTGAGGATAGGTGAAGAAAGCATTATTGGTTTGTCCTGTTCCTACTTAACGCCGGGCGTCAGCCAGCGCACCTGATAAGGAGCGAAATAGACCGGTTGGCTGAGATCCCTCTTGAAACTGCGGTCAAATAAGTCTATCCACTCCGACCGCCTGAAAGGCGAGATTCGCATTGGATCAATAGTTGTTTGGATCGGCTCTGCCACAACACTGTGCAGACAGACGATAAATCTTTTCTCTCCTCGATCCGCTCGCAGCAGACCGAACACCTCCTCGCCACATTGCAGCACCTGCTGGGAACCATATGGATCAAAGGCAGGCTGTGAGGAACGCTTTTGGATGAGATCTATTAATCCAGAGAAAACGCGCGCCCGCAGCGAATACTGATTATTCAACTCGCGGTCCAATTCCGCCAGTTCCAGCTTTTGGCGGTTGATAGCGCGGTTTGCGCCGCTCTTACGGGCTCCTTCAATCCAGTTCCGCGAACCGAACAGGCTGTGAAAATAAATGCCGGGCAGCCCCACCAGCGCGGTCATGATCGCATGGGCTGCAATAAAGCGATCAATCTGGGTTTGGGCAAGCTCGGGCGCGCGCGGGTCGGATAAGGCATCGAAATAGTTGATATTCAACTCATAAGGGCTTTGCGAGCCATCCGGATTGTCCCGGTAAGACACCAAACCACCGTGAGCAATGGCTTTGTCCACCAGGTTCTCAATCTCGGCAGTTGAAATCAGGCCGCGCGCTGGAGTCACTCCAATGCCATCATGAGAAGCGAGAAAGTTAAAAAACGAGATCTGTTTCGACGGCAGCTCAAGGTCGGATGCCCAGCGCGACAGTGCCCTGGAGCTGCCGGTGAGAAACGTATGCAGCACCAAAGGGGGCAAGGCAAAGTTATAAACCAGGTGGGCTTCATTTTGCCCGTTTCCAAAGTAGGCGATATTCTCTGCATGCGGCACGTTCGTTTCGGTGATCAGCTTGACGTGCGGCGCAGCCGCCTCCAGGATCGCCCGCAATAGCTGGACCACGGCATGGGTTTGGGGAAGATGGATGCAGGATGTACCCGGTTGCTTCCAAAGATAGGCGATCGCGTCGAGACGTATGAATCCAGCGCCATGGGCGAGGTAATCCAACAGGATGTCGACTATTTCTACAAGCACCGCCGGGTCTTGGTAATTCAGATCGACCTGGTCGGAGCTGAACGTCGTCCAGAGTTGTTTCATCCCTGATGCTGTTGTGAACTCCGTCAGCAATGGCAGCGTACGCGGCCGGACCACTGCGGACAGGTCGGGATGACCGTGAATTTCGATAAAGTAATCCTGATATCGCGGTTCGCCTTGCAAATAGCCTCGGAACCAGGCGCTCTCGGCCGAGACATGGTTCAAGACCAGATCAAACATCAACTTGAAATGTTCGCCGAGGCGTTCGATGTCGTCCCAGCTTCCCAGCACAGGGTCAACTTCTCGATAATCGATGACCGAAAAGCCATCATCCGACGAATACGGGAAAAATGGCAGCAAGTGGATGCCGGACACTTTTCCTCGCAGCCAGCGATTGAAAAAAGAATCCAGGACTTCCAGGGGGCTTTGTCCCACATTTTGGACCTGGTCGCCGTAGGTGATCAGGATGGCATCCTTCTCGGTTAAAGGCTGATCCCCGCCGCCCCGTCTACGACCGACATATTTATTGAAGAGTCCTGCTAGATTGGATAATGCGCGGTCCGCCCCTTCTTGACCATATAAATCTTCCAGCAGCCGCTGGATGGGCGTCCAATCTAAATTTTTCGCCATCGCTCATACATGAGTGTGTTCATTCGGCGTTATAGGACAGATCGAGCACTTCTGCCAGGTGCATCACCCTGGCATTCAAACCCGCCTGGCGGACGCCGGCCATGAGCTGCATCTGGCAGCCGGTGTTGCTACAGATGATCAGCTCTGCGCCGGTGCTGGCGATATCCGCCATTTTCACCGCCAGTATCTGTCCGGCTGTCTCTGGGTGCACCAGGTTATAAACGCCTGCGCTGCCGCAGCAGCGCTCGGGCTGGGCCATTTCGACCAGCTCAAGACCCGGGATACGCCGGAGCAGCTCGCGCGGCGGCTGGATGACTCTCTGCGCATTGCGCAGATGGCAAGAATCGGCATAGGTGGCCCGTGCGGGCACCTGACCCTCAGGTGGGACCTGGAGACGCTCAACCAGGAACTCGCTGATGTCATGGACATGGGCGCTTAATTTACGAGCGCGTTCAAGGTTGTACGGATCATCCTTGAAGATGAATTCGTATTCGTTCTTGAGCGTCGCCCCGCACCCACCAGCGTTGTTGATCACAATATCATAAGCCTCGAAAGCCGCCAGGTTCTTCTCGGCCAACTCACGCGCCTGCTCAACCTCACCATTGTGGATTTGGGCTGCTCCACAACAGGTCTGCCCAACGGGGAAATGGACTTCGTATCCGTTGCGCTGTAAAATCCGGACCGTCGCATCATTCACCTGGGCGAGGAAGGCTTCCTGGACGCAGCCGGTGAAGAAGGCGACCACCCCGCGGCGCTCTCCGAACGCCGGCGCAGGGGTAGTATAATCACGCCGACCGATGGTAACCGGCGGCAGAATCGCTTCCATGGCTTTCAAAGGTTGGGGCAAAATATCCCATCTTCTGACCAGCTTTTGCAGACCAATAGCTTCGTAGAACCGCAGCAACCAGGCGGCGGTCTTGAGGCGACCCAAGTGCGGCAACATCTGCTTGAAGCCGAGCCAACGCACGAATCTCTCCACCGTTCCCGGCCGGCGATTTCCTTCGATTGCGAGCCGGGTCGTAGTCACCAGCTCCCCATACTTGACGCCCGACGGACAAGCAGTCTGGCAGGCCAGGCAAGAGAGGCACAAATTGATATGCTCTACGAAGGCAGAATTGAATTCTTCACTACGGCCTTGTCCCTCCGCTGCGGCGCGCATCTGGGCGATCCGTCCACGCGGCGCGTCCATTTCTGTACCAAAGACGGCATAGGTCGGGCAGGCCTCCAGGCACAATCCACAATGGATACACTGGTCAAGCAGCTTATGAAATTTTACGTCGGCCAGCTCGGGATAGACAGGTTCAAGCATCGATTGACTCCATCTATAATATTACTCCTTTTGTCCATATTACACTTCAATAATGGATGTACACTTATTCAAAATTAATAATTGACTCAGAGAGGGAATCGCATACAATCAGAAATGATAACTTAACTTTGAACGTAATGCTCCTCCAGTTCTAGTTGGGACCAAAAAAACTTACGAAAGGATAGACTATGAATCAAGTTACTATCCTGCTGCTGGGCGGTTATGGTAATGCCGGAAAGCCGTTAGCCAGGTTGTTGCTGCAGGAATCGGATGTGAGCCTGGTATTAGCCGGACGAAATCGCGCCAGGGCTGAGAGCATGGCAAGTGTGCTCAATCAAACCTTTGCCGGCGAAAGGGTAACTGGGATTGCACTGGATGCCAGCGATCCGGCCGGATTGAAGCAGGCTTTTCAAGGGATCGACCTGGTAATCGTAGCTTCCAGCACAAGCCGCTATGCACGCGAAGTTGGCACGGCTGCGCTGGAATGCGGGATTGATTACCTGGATATTCAATATTCGACCCAAAAGATCGCAGTGCTGAAATCTCTTGCAGATCAAATCCAAGCAGCCGGGTGTTGCTTCATCACCGATGGAGGTTTTCACCCTGGACTTCCGGCTGCATTGGTGCGCTACGTTGCACTGTGCTTCGATCGACTTGAAATAGCCAATGTAGGCAGCGTCATCAAACAAGACTGGGCAGATCTTACTCTACCTGATGACACAGTGATCGAACTGGTTGAAGAACTCAACGACTTTGTGCCACTTGTCTATACGCATGGCCGGTGGGATAAAGTCAGCATGGTTTCAAGCCAGGCTTACCGGTCCTTCGATTTTGGCGCTGGGTTCGGCAAGCAAGCTTGTGCGCCCATGTTCCTGGAAGAGATGCGCTCTCTTCCTGTAATGATCCCATCTCTGACCGAAACGGGTTTCTTTGTCGGTGGTTTCAACCCTTTTGTGGATTGGGTCGTTCTTCCCCTGGCGATGGTCTGCCTGAGAATCTGGCCGCAAAGCGCTTTAAAACCAATGGCCAGGTTGGTGAAATGGGGCCTTAAGTCATTTTCGAAGCCGCCATATGGGATGGTCCTGAAAGTAGAAGCACGCGGTTCAATCGCTGGAAAAACACAGTCACTGGAGATCGCGCTGATGCATGAAGATGGCTACATGTTTACGGCGATTCCGGTAGCAGCGTGTCTGTTACAATATCTGGACGGTTCGATAAATAGACCGGGCCTGTGGACCCAGGCAAACCTGGTCGAGCCAAACAGGTTATTTCAAGATATGCAGCGTATGGGAATTAAGATTCAGCGAGGCATTCAATCATGATTCAAAAAATCAGCATTGTCACCGGCGGCGGCGACTGCCCGGGGTTGAACGCCGTCATCCGGGCGGTGGTCAAAGCGGCAGCACTGCACGGCTGGGAAAGCACTGGGTTCTTAGGCGGCTATGAGGGTATGCTCGAACCAATACGCACGATGCAGCTCGACTACCGCCAGATGGGTGCCTTGCTCTATCGCGGCGGTACTATCCTGGGCACCAGCAACCGCGGTCGCTTTGCCGCCAAGACCGGGTATGGAGATGTCCAAAGGATACCCCAGGAGATCCTGGAAGAAGCCAAACGCAATTTTGAGGCGCTCGGCCTGGATGCGTTGGTATGCATCGGCGGCGATGGCTCGCTAACCATCGCCCAGCAGCTTTTCGAGACTGGCATCCCGGTCGTCGGCGTGCCGAAAACAATTGATAACGACCTCCAGGCAACCCAAATGACCTTCGGGTTTGAGACGGCAGTCGATTGCGCCGTCGATGCACTCGACCGGCTGCACACAACCGCCGAAAGCCACAACCGGGTGATGGTGCTGGAGGTGATGGGCCGCTACGCCGGCTGGATCGCCCTCTACGCCGGACTGGCCGGCGGCGCCGATGTCATTTTAATTCCGGAAATTAGCTACAATTATGACTCGATCACCGCTAAAATCCGTCAGCGCGAGCAAGACGGGAAATTGTTCACCATCGTGATCGTCGCCGAAGGAGCGCATGAGAAAGAAGGTAAAGCCGTCACAGCCGGGCAAAGCGGTAAAGATAGGGAAGTCCGCCTGGGCGGCATCGGACCGGTCGTAGCAGCCGAGATCGAGCAGCGCACCGGGAAGGAAACCCGCTCCGTCGTACTCGGACATTTACAGCGCGGCGGCGCGCCGACACCGTGGGATCGCCAGCTCTGCACCCGCTTCGGCGTCTGCGCAGTGGAAACCATTGCAGACGGCCGGTTTGGGACGATGGTCGCACTAACTGTAACCGGTATCGAGACAGTTTTGCTCACAGAAGCTATCGGCAAGATCCGCACGGTTCCCATCGACAGCGAGATGGTCCAGGTAGCGCGGGCGTTAGGGATCAGTTTCGGAAATGAATAATCACCCATCATCGAGGTCTGCATGGCGGATAAAAAATCGATCCCAGATTACCTGGGTGATTCTATAGGACAGATCAAGCCGGTCGTAAATAAAGTTGCTCCGAAGAGGTCTAACCTGGCCGCCGATCTACTGGCCGGCCTAACCTTCGCAGTCGCCAATATCCCCACCGCCATGGCGCACGCCATTATGGCGACTGTTTCCCCGGTGCTCGGCATCTACACCCTGATGACAGCCACGCCCATAGCAGCGTTGTTTACCAGCTCGGTGCTCATGAACGTCTCGACCACCAGCGCCCTGTCAGTTTCGGTAGGCAGCTCGTTAACCGGCTATGCGGGCGACCAGAAAATCCAGGCGTTAGGGACGCTGGTTTTCCTGGTAGGTGTAATCGGCCTGGTCCTGGGCCTGCTTAAAGCCGGCAGCATGATGCGCTTTGTGCCAAACTCGGTGATGGTCGGTTTCATCAACGGCGTGGCCGTTTTAATCATCCTGGGACAGATGAGCGATCTAACCGGCTATAACAGCACGTACTCTAATAAAGTGGCGAAAACTTTGGATATGCTGCTGCACCCTAAATTAATCGATTGGCCCTCTCTCTTAGTCGGATTATTAACCTTCGCGGTCATCCTGGGATTAAACCGCACCCGGCTGCATAAAATTAGCGCACTGGTTGGCTTGATTGTTGCGAGCGGTGTGGTTTATGTTTTCGACATACAGGGTGTTAAATTAATTCGAGACGTAGCGACCTTTACCGGCGAGCTGCCGAAGTTCACCCTGCCGAATTTTCATATGCTCCTGGGCCTGGCGCTCCCGGCGCTCTCGATCGCGATCGTCGGCCTGGTCCAGGGGGCGGCTGTCAGCCAGAACTATCCCAATCCGAATGGAAAATTCCCGGACACCTCGGGCGACTTTTTGGGACAAGGGATTGCCAACCTCGTGACCAGCTTCTTTCAAGGGTTACCCGCCGGTGGATCGATGTCCGGGACAGGGCTAAATATCAACTCGGGCGCAAGGAGCCGCTGGACCAATATCTTTGCCGGCGTGTTCGTCATCCTGATCATCTTATTTTTCTCACCGTTGGTCAATTACATCCCGATGCCAGCCCTGGCCGCATTGGTGACCCTGGCCGGTTTTCAAAGCCTGCATATCCCGGCCGCCATCACCGTTTGGAATACCAGCCAGGTGTCTGGCGTCCTGATGGCGCTCACTTTTGTGCTGACCCTGGTTATCCCGCTCCAATATGCGGTGCTGGCTGGCGTGGCATTTTCGATCCTGCTGTTTGTGTTCCAGGAGTCGAACCGGGTGCGAATTACGGAGTGGGAAACTGTGCCAAATGGGTATCCGATTGAAAAACCTGTGCCGGCTAAACTGCTCAGCAACCGGGTCACTCTTCTTAATATCTACGGCAGTGTTTTCTTCGCCGCCAGCAAAACGATCGAAGCGTCGCTGCCTTCGCCGGATGAATGTGAGCATGCGGTGGTCATATTGGGCTTACGCGGCCACTCGGAAATCGGAGGCACGATTATCAATACTTTGTGGCAATACTCGGACAAATTAAAGGAACGTCACAGCAAACTCAAACTGGTAGGTATCAACCAGGAAATTCGCAATAAGCTGAAAGGAACCGGTTTCCTGCAAGAGTTGGGTGAAGAAAATGTTTACATGGCCGCGGCGCAGCTTGGCGTATCCTTGAACAACGCTATTAGAGATGGAGAAGCGTGGATCAAAGACCAGACGGCACTGTGATTGTCATTATCGTACCCTGTCCCTCATCACTGGTTGCCGTGATGGTTCCATGATGGGCTTCGACCAGTTTCTTGGCGATCGCCAGGCCGAGCCCCATCCCGCCTGAATCGCGCGTTTTATAAAACCGGTCAAACACATAGGGGATATCTTCCGGTTTAATCCCTGGCCCGCTGTCTTGGACAGCTATCTCCGCCCAGGCATCTTTCCCCTGACGAACCATCCTGAAATTCACCTGGATCGATCCGCCCTTTGGCGTATAGCGCAGCGCATTTGCCAGCAGATTTACCAGCACCTGGCGGATGCGCACCGGGTCGAGGTCAACCAGCGGCGCCTCCGGCATGACGGTCACCGTGAGCGTCACTCCTTTTGCTTCGGTCTGAGGACGAAACGCAACCGCCGCTTCATGGATCAAGACTGCCACGTCGGTCGGCTCGATTTTTAATTCCAGCGCGCCGCTCTCGGCCAGGGTCAGTGTGCGCAGGTCATCCACCAGGCGGGCCAATAACTGCGTCTCTTCGAGGGTCGCTTTCAAGCTGGCCTCCTCGGCAGGATAGACACCGTCCAGCATGCCCTCCAGGTTGCCCTGGATCACGGTCAGCGGGGTGCGCAGCTCGTGGGTCACGTCGGCCAGCAGGCTGCGACGCTGCTCATCCGTCGTCTGCAGCCGGGCAGCCATGGTGTTGAAAGCCTGGGCTACTGAACGCACTTCACGTGGCCCCTGCTCGTCCACACGGGCAGAATAATCGCCGTTCGCTATCCGATCGGCTGCCTCGAGCAACTGTCCCACCGGCACAGAAGCGCGCCGCAGTCCGCGCCCAGCCCAAAAAAGGAAGACGAACAAGAAAATGAATATTAACCCGCCGAGTAAGATCAAACCCCAGACCGCAGCCCCTGCAGTGAGGTGAACTTGATTTAACAGGCTGACGATCAATCCCAGGAATAAGGCCAGGATCGCAAAAGCAGCAAAAACCAGGAAAACAAAGACACACCCAAGCCGGCGGACGAAATGACTGCGCATCGCCCGACCGGGTGGGCCGGTCGGCGGCCAGGTTTCATTAGCCGGCCACCACGGGGGACGATCGCGAGGGACATAGTGACGGCGCATCGGCATCACCGGTCGGCGAACTTATAACCCACGCCATAGACTGTAAGGATATAGACCGGCGCATGCGGGTCGGGTTCGATCTTACGACGGATGTTCTTAATATGCGCATCGATGGCCCGCTCGTAGGATTCGAACGCAATCCCGTGCACGGCGTCCAGCAGTTGAGCACGCGAAAAGACGCGCCCGGGCTGGCGCACCAGCGCAGCCAGCAGCTCGAACTCAGTCGGTGTGAGCTCTTCGACTTCCCGCCTTTCGGCGGTCACACGCATGCGTGGCAGATCGAGGGTCAGATCGGCTGCGCGCAGGATTTCCATGTCTGAGTTCGCCGCGTTTTGCACCCGGCGCAGCACCACCCGCACACGGGCTACCAATTCCTTTGGGCTGAAAGGCTTGGTAATGTAATCATCCGCCCCTAGCTCCAGGCCGACTAACTTATCGCTCTCCTCGCCGCGGGCGGTGAGCATGATGATCGGCTCAGCGGAAGATTTGCGCAGCTCGCGGGTGACATCCAGACCGTCCAGCTCCGGTAGCCCCAGGTCGAGGACAATCAAATCGGGCTTTTCGCGACGTGCCAGCGCCAGCGCGGCTTTGCCGTCGCCAGCCGCCCGCACTGCGTAGCCGGCGCGCTCGAGGTAATCGCGCACCAATTGGACAATTTTCGGCTCGTCGTCAACGACCAGGATGGTCTTCATAGTTAATCATAATTATAGTGTGCGATGGCCTCCATCGCACACTATAAAAATCATCAAATTACTCGCTCTTCGGCCCAGTTTCAGAATGAGCCTGATCGTGCCATTCGTTGAAAGTCGAGTGGATGTGCTCCCGCCATTCGCTTTTTTCTCCCATCGGCCCCATACCGCCGTGATGCATATGGCCCCAGCGGCGCGGGCCGCCCCAGAAGAATATACCGCGCAGCAATACGAAAAACAGGAAGAAGAAAAACAGCGGGACCAGGCAAGCCAGGATGCCAAAACCCGGGAACCAGGGACCCCAGTGCCAATAGCCGTAATACGGGACTGGCGCCGGTACTGGCTGGCCGGTCGTAGTCTGTACATTGACCGCCATGCCCTGGCTCACGCCGGCATTGTAGGCGAAAGCGGCGAAGCCGATGATCGCGGCGGCCAAGATAACCACTAATATGATTCTCCAAACTATACTCTTGTTCATAATCAATCTCCTTGATCGTATTGGCTGATTTCATAGTTAGACTGTTACGAAATCATTTCTGTTGTACCAGACAAGAGTATAGACAGAGATTGTGAATTGAGTGTGAAGGCCGCTCGGAGAAATTATGGAGAAATAGATGTCTGTTTTTAATGTCGCGGTTTGTGCCGCGAGCGAGGCGTACGAACCTCTTTTTCTGCGCCAGCAGCCGGCGCTTCCCCGGCAAAGGTTTCCATGATCTCGTCGGCATAGCGCCCACGCCGCAACAAATCGGCCATCGTGCGCATATACGGATCGATGTGGTGGAAGAAGAGTTTATAACCAGCACACAGGTAATTCAGACCCGCTTCGCCGTCCGGGGTATGGATAAAGCGATCCTTAGGGCAGCCGCCGTGGCAGGCAAAGCGCACCTCGCACTCGCGGCAGTAGCGCGGCAGCGTATCCAGTTTATCCTTGCCGAACTTGCGCTGCTGGTCGGAGGCTACCAGATCTATCATATGCGTTTCCTGGATATTCCCGAGCAGGAAAGCTGGCTCGACGAAGTGGTCGCAGGAATACAGGTCCCCGTTATGTTCCAACGCCAGGGCAGCCCCGCAGGTAGGCGAAAATATACACAGGCTGTGGATGCCCATCCAGTTGCCCAGGGCGACATCGAACATTTGCACGAAAATCTTAC
>Ga0113563_10001573_pt1 | contig 13140 bp, 8 predicted proteins | sample Mud3Dept3metaG_FD_80117 | JGI IMG/M metagenome (GOLD analysis project Ga0113563, IMG submission 80117) | Freshwater wetland microbial communities from Ohio, USA, analyzing the effect of biotic and abiotic controls - Mud 3 Core 4 Depth 3... | ecosystem: Environmental > Aquatic > Freshwater >...
ATCAGGATGTGATGCCTCCATCCGTTCCCGCAGAGCCGCGAGTGAGGCTCGCTCTGCCGTGAGACGCTTCGACAGTTCCTCCCGCCCATCCGTCGCTCCTGCTTCCTTCTCAAGCGACGACAGTTCCTGTTTCACCTTGATGAGATCGGGATGGTCGGGCTCGAGATAGGCAGACGCACTGGCATACTGCGCGCGCAACGCCTTCAACCGCTCGCTCGTGTCCAGCAATCGTTCTCCGCCGGCGCTGATGATCGGCGTATGGGGTTTCAGCGCAGCCAACTCCCCTTCCAGATAGGTTTTGCGTTCTTTCAAACTCCTGATATCGCGGTCACTATCGATGATTTCCCGTTGCACCTGATTCATCAGCTGCATGTTCAATTGGACCAGTTCCGGCAATGCACCATCCGCTCGATGTTTGACCTCGGCAAGTTTCTGCTCCAACTCACGAATATGCTGCGACAGGTTCTCGGACTCTCGTTTCAAGAACGCGGTGGTCTCCTGGGCGTGCCGCTCACGGGTCTCAAGATTCTCCTTTAGGAACAGGCTCGTGAGTTCGTTCGCCACTTTCTGCGCCAGTTCCGCACTCTCGCCGTCGTAGGATAGTGTAAAAGCAATCGTCGCCTGGGTGGGATTCTGTGTTCGCTTGTCGATGACTTTCACGTTCATCACATCGATCTGAATGTCCTTGATGAAGCGGGCGAGAATCTCCTCTGTCGGGTTCCGCTTGCGAAGATCTCTGTAAAGATCATATTGCTCAACGATGTGCCAGAGAGTCGAACGGCTTAAGACTTGCTGTTTGATTGTCTCGATTCTCTGATCAGCATAGGTCGCGATAGCCGAACGCACGAGATCGGGCGGGATCTCCTGCTCTTCAATGAGAATCGTCGCCGTTGAGCGATACACCGCCGGCAGCAGAAACGCGACGGCCGCGCTCATCGCCAGGAGGGTCGCTGAGACCGCGAGAATCATCGTCTTGCGGCGACGCAAGAGTGCGAGATAGTCATACAGATCTTTTGCAGGAGCTTTCATAGGTCGTATAGCCTGTGGCGCGCGCCCACCGGTCATCTGGACACCGACCACTTCGGGCCTCCATACGTCAGCATGACGAACGTTGAATTGGCGAAATTCCATTGATTGAGACTGTCCACTGCCCGCTCTGCATAGGAGTATCCAATATCAAGGGTCCACCATTGAGCAAATGTCCAGGACAATTTCGGACTCACGCTGGTATAGCGGGTGTCTGGAAATGACTGGCCTCCTACTGTGGCGACGCCAGACACGAAATAGAATGCACCGATCACTGAGGCGGTCAGGTTTTCGGTGAGATTATGAGAGATCGCGCCGCCGACCCGATCAGTCTGGATCAACCGGCCGAACCCGCTGGGATTGACTTCACTGCTTCCCTCTATCAGGATTACCGACCGTTCAAACTCCTTCTTAATACTCGCGTTATAGACCCAGACCACATCGTTCTGACTCAAGGAGCCACTAGAAAGACCCTGGTTGGTGTTGATGAATCGCACTCCTCCTGAAGCGGTCACGATAATGGACTTAGACAAATTATGGGATAAGCCTGCCCCGGCACCGTAGTACGTCCACGTTTGATCGATATCGGGAGCTACGAAATTCACCAGGTCTCCGGTGATCTGGACCTGCGAGCGTTCGCGGAGGTTGTAAGAAAGCTTCGACGATCCACCGTTGACTTGATAGTTCACGAGCCCGAGGCTGAGCCCATTCTGATAGCTGGCATCCAACAAATGGTACGCGAGTTGCCAGTTCAGTCGTTCCGTAAGCCCGAGCGTCACACTGGGCGTCGCGGTCCAGAGATTCCGTTGAGTAAAATTGAGCACCACACCGGTCTGTTGCAACTCACCCAACAAGGTATTATCACGGGTAAATCCCCCATCAAAACCGAATGTCAATCGTTTCCACCGGTACGCTGCATGGATCGGGAAGTACAGGTTCGTTAAGCCCCGATCCTGACTCCCATAGTATTGGATGAAGTCTCCCTTTGCGCTGCCGTCGATTTCGAAAGATTCCGTCGCACCCTTAAATTTCATCTTCGGACTCACCCAATCCCCCCACACTTCATTGTTGCCGTTGAACAAGAGCAAGTTGCTGTTGTACTCGCCTTTCATGCTCAACGACGGCTCAGCAGACCATTCGGCGGCCACGGCCTCTCCCCTCACAATGCCCGACATCATCATAATCATGCTGCAGAAACTCGCCAGAAGGCCCAACCGCAGCTTGGGCCCCACAGGCAAACAATTGAGAACGCCATTAGAAGATCCCATTCGGTCACGGCACCATCACCACGTCGCCACGCTGTAACAAGATATTCTGCTTCAGGTCTCTCTCCTTCTGCATATCTCCGTACCGGAAAAGGAAGACCTGCTGATCGCCTCCGCTACGACGCATAATCTTAATGTCGTTCTCGGATGCATAGGGCGTCAGGCCCCCGGCCATGCTCAATGCCTGCAACACGTCCGTATGGTGGCCGACCAGAAACTCCCCGGGCTTATTCACACGTCCGAGGACATAGATCCGATAGCTAAGCACTTTGAGCACCGTGACTGTGACGTTCGGGTTCGGGAGGTACTTGCTCAGCCGTTTTGCTATTTCATTGCGGACATCCTCTGCCGTGCGACCTGCCGCAGCCACGTCTCCAATGAGAGGGAACGTAATCATTCCGTCGGGTCGCACCACCGTTTCCTGCGTGAGATGCTCATCTTTCCAGACCGCCACTTTCACCACGTCCTCCGGGCCGAGCAGGTAAGCGGGATCGACGGCTGCAGTCTCTGCTGCCATGCAGAGGCTGTTCACGAAAATAGAGAGCCCGCTCCATATCATCACCGCACAGATGAAACTACGTGAAACGTGAAACGTGAAACGTGAAACGTAAGGAGCCTTCCGACCCAACCTCATGTGCAGCAGAGCGTTCACCCTGCCACCTCCGCCAGGAGCGCCTTGGCTTCTTCTAATCCCTCGAACGGCGCCCCTGCCGCCACTGCTTTATTCAAATGTGCCCGGGCATCGGCTTGCTGTCCCGACTTCGAGAGCGCCGCCCCAAGATGATAGTTCAGCACCGGATGGTCTGGTGCCAAAGCCGTGGCTTGCTTGAGCAAGCGGACTGCATCGCTCCCGTGATCTAACTTAAAGTGCGCCCACCCCAAGGTATCGAGCAGGTAGGGATTCGGTGTTTGCGATTCAAATGCCTTGCTCAGCGCCAGGGCTCGTTCAAGACTCTGTCGATCGCTCTTGTGGTCAACCAGTGTTGCCGCCAAATTGTTCGCCGCCAGCATCGAGTTCGGATTCTTTCGCAGGACTGTTTCATAGTGGCCGAGGGCCTCGTCGAACCGACGCTGGGCGCCAAGGCTCACTGCCAGCAACAGCCGCATCTGCTCATCCTCCGGACTCGCTTGAAGCCCCTTCAGCAAGGCCTCATCACCATCAGACAGCCGTTTCCCCGCATAGTGATACCGCGCCAGATGGACCCATGGGGTGCTCCATTTCGGATTCAAACGAGCCGCAGCTTCGAAATGGGGGATTGCTCCACTCACATCGCCTCGCATCAACAGCAATTCACCGAGAAATCCTTCTGCGTACGGATGTTCAGGATACGCTCTCAACAGGGTTTCAAGCCGGGACTGGGCTGGAGCGACCTGGCCTCGCTTCACCCCAAGCTGCATCAGTGCCAGGAGCGGTTCCGGCGCCATGGGACGTTGCTCGGCAGCTCGCACATAGGCAGCCTCCGCCTTTTCCCATCGCTGTTGCGCCAATGACAGATGCCCTTCCGCCAAATCCGCCGCAACCTGGTCTGCTCCCGCGGTCCGCAGCTTTCTCAACGTTTCTTCGCTGTGTGCCCAATCTTTCTCCTGGGTCTGCAGCTGAAACATCATTCCCAAGAGCGTCACGTTGCCGGGGTCGCGGGCGATGAGCGAATCTAAGCGTTCACGTGCTTCCCTGATTCGCCCACTGGAGGCATCCAACCCTGTCAGCACAATCTGGGCATCCGTCAACATCGGCTTCAACGCGATCGCTTTATCCAGGCTTTCGCGAGCAAGTATCATGTCACCCGTCATTAGATAGGCCCGTGCGAGTAACAGGTGCCCCTCGGCGAACTCAGGCTGGTCCTTCAAAACCGACCGGAAATCCTGCGTGGCATCCTTCCCGTTTCCGCCCTGCAAGGCGATCTTTCCCCGCAGAAGCAACGCCTCCATTGAACGAGAGTTGTCTTTCAGCACTTCCTGGAGCCGGCGCTTCGCATCATCAGGCTTGCCTGCCACCCAATCGAGGCCAGCGAGCTTGACCTGCGCGTCCGATCCCTCAGGCTTTCCATGAAACTCCTTTTCTATCGCGCTGTAGACGTCCCGTGCCTTGTCGACCCGTTGAGTCGATTCGTACAAACTGCCGAGGGCAAACCACAGCTTGCCTGCGTGCGGTAGGTCTTTGCGCGCTTCCAGCAAAGAGGATTCTGCCTGTTCGAGCCCCCGGCGCTTCGCGACATACTCAATCAATGCCAGCCGCCATGTCTCATTGTCAGGATCAAGTCGGACCGTCTGCTTGAGTACGGCTTCTGCTTTCTCGTATTGCTGCTGCTGATCGTAGAGCGCCGCCTGCCGCAGCCGGTGCTCAAACACCGTCGGCTCCAGAGTGATGATCTGTTGGATAGCCTTCCCGGCGTCATCCATCCGACCCTGCTTGATCAAGGTTGTCGTTATTGCGTCAAGTAGTTCGAGATTGCCAGGATGTGCCTCCAGGGATCGGCGGAGCAGGGTCACAGCCTCCTCCCCGCGCTGCTTGGCGATGTACAGCGATGCGATGAGCAGCACCGAGTCGGTGCTAGAAGGCGCTGCTTCGATCAACTGTTCGGCTTGACTGACTGCCTCGTCCAACTTGCCTGAGACTGCCGTCACGGTAATTTGCAGTGCCTGCGCGGACACATGCCCGGGCGACTTCTCCAAAATCCGCTTCGCGATCTGCGTCACCCGATCCAGGTCGCGCGCTTCCAGATAGTATTTGGCAAGTTTGACCAGGGCGCGATCATGGTCCGGGCTCATTTCCACGACCTGCTGATATCCGGCAAAGGCGTTGCGCCAATTGCGTTCCTTCTCCTCCACCTGCGCGTAAAGAAAATAGGCTTCAACGTCTTTGGGGTCGATCTTCAGGACATTTCGAATTGCGACCCGGGCTTTGGGGAAATTACCCTGCTGAAAGTATTCCTGGGCATGCTTGAGATACTTGGCTTTGTGCTCCTCCGGCCCGGCACAGCCGGACGATCCCCCCAGCAAGACGACCGCGAGCACGAATACGAGAGCCGCATTCTGTTTCATGACATCAGCCTCCCCTTCCGCGATTGGATCACAACCACCAGGCCCGCAACACCAGGCCACCCAACATCCAGGCCGATACCCAGCCTAAACGGGTCGCTGCCGATGAATAGACATGGAGGAGTAATTCGAATGAAAAAAACAAGACGATCAGTTTTGCAGCGAGAAGACTCACCGGCACCTCGCCCGCCGTCATGTCCGGCAAAAACGGCATGACGACCGCCAACAAGACAATCAAATAGTCGAGCGGTGTCGTTTGAAATCTGTTGGCATTGGCAAACCGGATGGTCAACACCACTAACCCGGCCAAGAGGGCGAACCAGATATTGAGGGGAATCATCAGACCGGTCTCGGAGAGGCGTGGAAAGAGCTCATGGTAATACATCAGGCACGTACTCCCGACATAGAGCCCTGCCCGCACCACCCAAGGAGTTCTGATACCGACCACCAGGGACGCCACTACCGCAACCAACAGTCCTATCGCAATCCACCCTGCATCCCTTGGAATCTCTTCCGGTAAAGCCACCGATACGATGAGATACAGAGGAACGAGCAATTGAAGCGCTTTGAGCGTCCATTCTCCGATCCGCAGCCCGAATCGATGACTCTCCTGATCTATCGTGACGGTTGGTTCAGTGATAACCGTCACCGACGCCGGCTGCTGTTTCCACAGTACAAACATCGTAAGAATCATGGCAGCAAACAGGAGGTAGACTGCTAACAGGACGACGTCCGACTGCCATCGCAGCAGATAGGCGCAACTCACCATCAGGCCATGGACCAAGTAGATCACACTGACGGCCTGGCCATGCGTCAAGCCGCCGGTCAGCAACTTGTGATGAAGGTGGTTGCGATCGCCCACGAACGGAGACCGGCCCTCCAGGAGACGCTGTCCCATCACTCCGATCGTATCCAGCAGGGGCACGCCCCAGAGAAACAATGCCAACAACGGGCTGTACGTCGTTCTGGTCGAATCGGTCAGAAGAATCGCTGCGATAGCCAGATAATGTCCAAGAAACTGGCTTCCTGCATCGCCCATGAAAATCCTGGCTGGATAGGAATTAAATCGGAGGAAACCCAATAGCCCTCCCAACACCGAAACCATCAACAGCACCAGGAGCGGCTCGTTCGCTTGATAGGCGAGGTAGGCAATGCCTGTAAAGCTGATCATTGACAACCCGCCGGCCAAGCCATCGAGCCCGTCGGCTAAATTGACGGCGTTGGTCACGCCGACGATCACCAGCAGTGTGATGGGAGCGGCAACCCAGAGCGGAAGCAGGGTCTCATCCATGAAAGGCAGGGTCGTGAGACGAACACTGGCTAAGCCGATCACCGTTGCGGCCGCCAGAATCTGCCCGATAAACTTCATCCGTGGATTGAGTCCAATCCGGTCATCCCAAATCCCGAATAAAAGGATTATCGCGCCGCCTAGCAGACTGGAAAGGATCAGCTGGTCCTTGGGCGCCCAAATAAGAACCGCGACGAAGGTGGCTATCGCAAATGCGATCCCTCCGACTTTGGCGACGGGAGTGTCATGCCCATGCCGCTCGCGCGGTATGTCGACAAACTGCAGCCGCCCGGCAACGGCGGTCAAGGCCGGAATCAATGCCATGCAGATAATTAACGAGCCCATGAAACTCAAAAACAGTGATGTGCCCATACTTGGCTAGACCTCAGTCCGGAACATAGCGGGCTAAAAGCGGCGATACGAGACCGGCCACGGTCTGCAGCCGCCCATCGACGATGGCCTCCGACTCGCCGGCATTGACCGCCGATACCAATCGCACAAGAGCCCCATCGGCCCTGTGCCGGGTCAAGGAGTCCCAAAATAGATAAAACTTCACAAGATACTCGCTGGTGATCCAGCGATCCCTCTGTTTGAACCAGTAGTAGACGATCTGTTTGTGACCGTCCTTCTGGATCACGACACGATTCACATCCAGAGGCGAGTTCATCCCGGGCGCAGGGTCCAGGGTCAACGGCTCAAAGGATGAGATTTCCCAGCCGCCTCCGGGAATGCACTGCCTCGGCGAGTGAGACGACCGGCCTTTCTTCGGAGATTCATAATAGGCGACGTATACATTGACGGGAACTTTCTCCATCAGGTTGTAGTCTGCAAACACATAGTCGTCCAATTGCAATGCATCGAGGTATTGCCGCTCCATGGGAGAAGAGACTCCCTGCCATGCGCCAAGTTGCGAGGGGAATTCGAGCAAGGGTTGTCGCGCGGGAGGAGGAAAGTCCTGCAAGGCAACTGCCGGCGCTGTCAATGCTGCCAGAATCAGCAAGACACCTCCTGCCAGAGCGGGAGCCACTCCCATCCGAATGCCGGACTGGTGCGAGGCAGGTACCGGCGGCATACCACCATTTTCGATTGGAGGGGCGCCGATCAACTCCGCAAACGGACGATGTGACCCACGGGAGCCGATGAGAGCAAGCACCCACATCTCTGCACAGAGCAGGCCCAGACTTGCCACGAAAAAGACCCACCCCTCAAAGAAATGGCTGAAGCCATCAGCCGCACTCCGGCCATAGGTATCGACCAACAGACCGATTGTGCTGATCCGAAAACCGTTCAGGAGAATCGAGAGTGGAATGCTGGAGAGAACGAGCAGCACCCGTTTCCAGAGGGGCTGGCGATAGAGATACGCGATGAGCAGTGTGAGGGCCATGAGCGGGAATAGGTAACGGAGCCCGCTGCAGGCCTCCACGACTTGCAGCTGGACCCGGCCCAAATCGATGACGTTCCCTTCCCTGTTTGCCATGACGCCGAGGAGTTGGAGACATTTGATCGCCAAAGCCGATGACCACAGCTGGAGACGGCTGGAAAGTTCCCCCACTAGGAACACCGGCATCGGGATGGCGGTGAGCAGATAGAGCAGGGGGAACGTCACTAGACGGACTCCGGACAGACCGACGACAGAGGCGAGCAATCCCACAATCACCATCCACAAAGAAAGATGGACGACTGCGTGCATGGCGGCAAACTGTCCGACAACAAATACAAACAGCCCTCCGATAATGATGGGGAGCCCCCACCAGGCGCCGCGTCGTTCGGTTGTCTGCAATGGGCCCCATCGGAGCCAGGCAAGGTAGAAAGAGATCAGCGGAATGAATGGTCCATGGCTATAGTTGTCATCTTCCAGCCAGGCCTCGAACAAAAATCGAAGACTATCGGCGTACAAATAGCCCAGGACTGTCATGACCGCAGCCAGGACTCCCCACAGTGCCCAGCCGCCCTTACCCATCGGGAACCCAACCGAGGGTATGACAGAAGGCGAAGACGGTGAAACTCCCACAGTTGTGGATTGAGCGGTGGTGGATTGAGAATTCATCTCGGCCCTCGAAGACGATTCGACTTGCCAGGATCAGCGGATTATCTCGGACTTAGCCGATTTTTGAGTGGCTTAGTCTATCGCTCACCGATTGAACGATGGCTTCGCCAATCTCAAGTTTGTGTTAATAAAATGTTAAAAGAGGGGGAAGGGAGGAATCTCTTGCTGCTATTTGACCTGCAATGCTGAAGGAGTACTCGGGGCAGCCGGCTCGAGTCGCTTCATGAATCGTTTTGTCACCTGCCACCAGGGAGCCTCCTCATTCCACGGCTCAGGCCCGTTAGCCCCCCATCCTCCCCAAATCACCAGGCCGTCAGCATGTTGAGCAGCCGTGTTCAACTGCAGCTCCCAATAGTCCGGGTCCAGCGGCTGAAGCCCGAGCAGCCTGTTGGATTCATGGTATTGCGGCCAGAGAAACGCATAGACCGGCTTCCCCTTTGCTTTCCGCCTGGCCTCGGCGATTTGCGCAATTGCATAGGTGACCCAGCCTTGCCTGTCAGGATAGAAGGTATAAATAGAGGGAAAGAGCGCATCGACTCGATCGCTGACGGCTTCCAACCGGTCGTTGTCCTGCTGCCACGATCGAAATTCCTCACTCACCGGATCGCGTATTGCCCGCCAATAGTCCGGTACCGGCACCGTGCCATAGAGTCCGAACCGAACGTTCGGGGCCTCGCCCTTGGCCCATGAGAGGACCGATAAGAACTTACTGACCGTCGATTGCACTGTGAGCCCATCTCCCGTGAGCGGCCATCGTTCGATGTCCAGAACAGCCGGCTCCGGTGAGCTGCGAAGCTCGTGTGCGAGTGACCGCACGATAGCTTCTGGCGGTACGGCATCCGCCGACTGGTTGGCCACGAATAACCGAGACTCATACAGCAACGTGATGGGACGAACGTGGTGAGGTACGAGGGAAGGCTTGTTCTTGAAGAGTGTACCGTCAAACACGACGAAGGGCCGTTGATCCCCTACCGGGACCGCCGGTCCCATTGCAGGAGAATAATAATGGGGCAGGATCCAGACAGCGGCCGCACCGGCTAGGATCAACAGCAGCAGCGTGATGGTCCGCCGCCGCATTATTCCTTCCCGGCAGCGACAGGAGATTTCTGCAGGATCCCCTTCTCCTCGCTTGAAACAACGAGAACCGGACCGCCGACAGAGTCCAGCAGTTCACGCCACGTGTTGAGCGCCTGCGTTCTGGAATAATGGCGGTCGAAGGCACGCCGGGCCCGCTGTCCTGCTTCGACCACCTCGTTGCGTCTCTGAAACAGCCGTAAAATACATTGCGTCAACGGACCGACTTCACCGATACAGAAACTCCATCCACATTGTTCGCGCTCCAGGATACAGGCAATCTCTCCGTCGGGATCTCCGATATGGATGACCGGACGCCCTGCTGCAGCAATTCCGTAAAACTTGCTCGGGACAATCAGCCCTTCCAGCGTCGGCCTCAATGACACAAAGTGAACGTCCGGCACCGCCAGGCTCCACCGCAAACGATCGTCCGGCTGATACGGTTGAAACTGGACATTCCTGAGGCCGCGGTCGGCCACCTCAGTTTCGAGCCAATGCCGCGCAATGCCGGCGCCGATGAATACGAAGGCGATCTCGGTCACATCTTTCAAACGTTCCGCGGCATCGATCATGGTCTTGAACTCATGCACTTGTCCCATATTACCGGAGTAGCCCAGGACGAATTTTCCTTCCAAGCGCCATTCGTGCAGCAGTGGATTGTCCTGCCTGGAGACCGGCTGAATGACATCGCCGTCCGCCCAGTTCTCGATCACCGTGATACGATCGGACGGGATGTTTTCGTCCCGCAGGCGCTGGGCCATGAGTGCCCCGAGCACGACGGTCGCTTGCCCCTGGCGCAGTGAATCGTTGCGCAAGCGTTTCAAGATCGGGGCAACAAAGCGTACACCGGGAACCTCCAGCGAGGTGGCCACTTCCGGAAACAAATCCTGGACCCAATTGATCAGTATCCCCTTCCTCATCCTTGCCGCCCATGCGGCACAGACCGACAACATCGGGGGATCGGTCTCTGCCACGACCACATCACCCGGCTCGATGGATCGGAGCAAACGCCAGGTGGCCCCGAGATAAAATGTCATGTAGTCGAGCATCCGGCCCCACAAGCGCGCTCGCCCGAAACGCGAGGTGCGTACGCGATGCACCTTGACCCCGCAAATGACTTCCTCCGAGAGGAGCGCTGCCCCGGGATCTGTATACAATTGCCCGCTGGTAATCACATGGATATCCTGGCCACGAGAGGCAAGATCAAAGGTCAGATCACTCAGTAACTGACTCGTCGCTGAGTGATCGGGGAAAAAATATCGGTTGATGAAAATGGTCTTGGGCGTATGTACAGTGGCCAGGGGCTCGATTGGCGCGATGGCTGTCACCTCGGTAACCCCCTGCGCTCGTCGCTCCAGCTCACGCATCTTCAGCACGATCATGTACTCATAGAAGGATTGCAGTACGCAGTAGGCAAACCCGGCCTTTCCGTCGAGCCACCCTCGCTTCCATAGATACTGATACATAAATTTCAAGAGCGGCCGCCACGGGAGCCGAAAGGAGAGATTCTTGAGTGCCCGGCGCCGCAAGGCCGGATCGGAGTCGAAAAGTCCCGGCTGCCCTTCCGAAGATTGATGGATCAGCTTCATGCCTTCATGCGCTTCCATTTGAGAATAGCGGTTATGCTTGTCAATCCACTCGGAGATCCCCTTGCTGAAGTTGTAGTGCAACAACATCCCACGCAGGTAACCGTGGGGTCCGTCAATGACGGGAACAGGGTTGACCAGCCGCTCAAAACGCACATGAGAAGGACGGAACAAGCGCATGATCATGCCAGGCGGCATCGAGTGCTTAATCCAGCGGCCCATAAACATATTTCGACGACCGCAGTAGTAGGCAACTGGAAGGCGACTTGAATCCTGTGCAATTGCAAGGAGTTCGCCCTTCAGCTCGTCGGTCATCCGCTCATCTGCGTCGAGGTAGAACACCCAGGGATGTTTGAACGGAATCTGCTCAAGCGCCCAATTCTGATGGGCTGACCAATTGTCGAAGCGCCGCTGTACAACCCGCGCGCCCATTTCCTCGGCAATCTTCACCGTGTGGTCGCTGCTGAACGAGTCCAGCACCACAATGTCGTCGGACCATTTTACCGACTGGAGGCACTCCGGCAGATTGGCCTCTTCATTCAGCGTAAGAATGAGAATCGACACGTTCATGGCTTCACCTTCCTGCCGATGACGATCATGGACATTCTCTCGATCCTCTTACCGGATGAATCACGAGCAAAGGCCGTTACCGGATGCCTGCAAGTTGACGCAGTCTATCCCGCACGCGAAATGAAGTTGCGACGCCAATCTCAAGATTGTATTAACGAAAAGTTAAATACGAACCCAGCCTTCTCGGTCCGTGTACAAGAAATAGAGCAAAGGAAATGGCGAGCATACGAATGAGAATCGAGATACTCATGGCTTACGACTTTGTGGCGATCGCGATCATGGACTTGGCCAGGGCGGGCACGCGCCCCACACGACGAAAGGTGATTGAACGAAACCCGGCTTCCTGGAGCAACTGCCGCAGCGTCGCCATCGACCAGAACTTGATATGCCCGTGATCCCATAACGCCGTGAAGTGCTGGTCCATGCAGCCGGTCAACGCCATGGCCAGATTCTTCCAGTAGCCATGATACGGCGTTGAAACGATGGCCGTTCCCCGAGACTCGACGAGATTGAACAGATTCCTCGCGAATGCACGCGGATCGTAGAGATGTTCCACCACTTCCAGGCTGATGACGACGGGGAACCGTCCATAGGTGTCGGCCAGACGGTCGTAGGCGGATCCCAGTTGCAGCGACAGATGAGGATGGCGCCGTTGCGCCTGTTCAACGCCCTGGATAGAGACATCGACACCGGTGAGCTGATACCCATGCCTCGTCAACACCTCGGCGACGGCCCCATTTCCACACCCGAGTTCGAAGATGCGCTTCCGCTCTTGCGGAAGGTGCAAAGACCCAAGGAGTTTCAATAAGGACGGGACGAGATAGTCATGCGACGAATTGAGGTCTCCATCCTCATAGGCATAACCGGAAATGTCGATCGCAGTTTCGGTCATGGCTCTTCCTGCTGAGGTTCGTATTTCTTGATGATGCGCGCAGGATTACCTCCCACGACTGTCCAAGGATCGACATTACGAAAGACGCTGGCGCGAGCGCCGACCACCGCCCTTTCGCCGATTGTCACACCCGGTCCGATAAACACATCCGCCGCCACCCACGCCCTACGCCCGATCCTGATCGGTGCAGTGATGACGGGCATCTCCCCGGCCATATAATCATGGCTTGCTGTACAGAGAAACGTGTATTGACTGACCGTGGCATAGGGTTCGAGCGTCACTCGGTCGACGGTATAACAATCCACGTCATCACCCAGACAGCTACCTTCCCCCATCGTCAGGTTCCACGGCGC